>JACCDH011767524.1_pt1 | contig 63854 bp, 58 predicted proteins | sample 7442481 | NCBI WGS metagenome assembly JACCDH01 (sample SAMN15323433, study PRJNA562643) | freshwater metagenome | isolation source: river surface water | place: USA:Blue River Watershed | collected 2017-08-15
AAAAACATGGACATAGAGAAATAAGTATTTTTAAACACGGATTAGAATATCTGTCAAGAGTAGTTATCTCAAATGTTAATGTATTCAATATCAATGTTTATGAATTTATTGTCGTGTACTGAAATTTCATCTTTAAAATGCTTTACAACTATTTAACATGTGTATTAATTTTTGTTTTCTACTGCACATCATACTTCATTTTCCTCAAAATTCTTAAAGCTTCTTTAAAAGACAAATATACAGAAGTGAACGGTTTCAAAAGCAGTTTGGCATCAATCAATTTTTGCTTGGCCTCTTCAAATCCGTTGAGGTAACAAATCATAAATGTCGAAGGTAAATTTTCTAAATCTTTCTGTTCTCGCTCGGTTAACGAAAGCCCTTTTTGGAGTTTGTTCAACAAAGAAATGTTCGAATTGTAAATATGAAACAGCATTTTTCGATTGAATTCCGGCGGTTGAAAAAGGATTTCGTGGTCAATTTTATAATAGCCATTATCGTGAAAATGAATGGTCTGTTTTTCTAACGGATAAAAACTTGTTTTGTCATTCAAACCCAAAGGAACATATTCGATAATCGTAAAAGAATCCTCGTCAAAAGTTATCGTCACCACATCTTGAGCCGAATAAAATAGCTTGATTTGCTCATTGATGAGTTCAATATCAACTCGAGAAAGAAAGGTTTTGTCTCGGGATTTTTTGGGAACGCCAGCCCAGCAAATAACAAACAATTCCTTGAAAACCTTGTATTTTGGTGTCATATCTTTGTGCCGAAAATTCATAAAATCAATCACGCCGTCGAGCGTGTAACCAATGCTATTTCTGGAATTATTTTCAATCCCAATGACAGTTTCCGTGTTTTGATAATTTTTTTCGACTTCCTCTTCAACAGGAACGGTATTACTTCCTCTGCGAATAAAAGCGCTGTTAGCAGGAATGGTATGAATTCCTTTTTTGAAATACGAAGTTTTACTTTTGGCTTTTATGGTAACTAATCCTAAGACTTTATCCTTGGGCAAATGGGGGAAAGGCACATTTTCATATTGAATTTTTGGAGGATTTTCGAGATAAGCATTGACCAAATTCTGAATCCGACTGTCGTCAAAAAAATCGTCGCCTACAATTTCGTTATCATGATCTTCAACCCCCACAACAATATAGGAATTATTGGCAGGATTTGAATTAGATAAAGCGCAAATGTGTTTCAAAAACTTGGCTTTTCCTTCACGTGAATGCAAATTCAATTGGCGTTTCTTGTCATAAAAACTGCTCTCATCATTGTGAGCTAATAGGTTTTTGATAAGCAGCCGTTTGTTAATCATTTTTTAAAAATAAAAAAAGAGCAATGTTACAATTTGCTCTTGTGATTGCATTCAAAGCCATTTAATTTCTTTACAATGGCTGTTTATGATGTTGGTTATTAAATAATTATTGTTTTTGTTTTCAAAAAATACATACCAAGTTGTTCGTTGATTCGATTTATAGAAAATATATCTTGATCCAAAATTTTTTAATGCTGTAGGTGTCTTTTTGGAAGGGAAAGTAGCAATATCACTTTCTATAAAATCGATTATTTTATCTTTATATAAAATGGAATTTTCTAGATAAATAAAATATTTTTTTTTAAACAAAACGAAAATCAATTCATTCAAATACATTTCTACTTCGGGTCTGTAAAGAATATTTATCTCTTCCAAGGGAGTGTTATTAAAAATTCAGTAGTTCGTTTTTTTAATTCTTCTCCAGAAATTCCTTTCTTAAATTCTTCATCAAAATTAAAACTAGTTTGTTTTTTAAGGGTTTCAATTTCATTTAAAACAGCTTGATCTTCAATAGATAAAATCCAATCTATAATCTCTTTTTTTTGTGTTGCGATTTCCATTTTTATAGAATTTAATTCAAAGTTAACGATTTTATGCATTGCTTCTAAAAACAATTCTAACTAATTACTTCTCTTTTAACAATCGTAGCCGAGGCTTGAGCAGTTGGCAACACAATCAAATCGGCAATATTGACATGATAAGGTCTCGAAACCACAAAATGAATAATATCTGCAATATCCTCTGGTGACAAGGGTTTTAACCCTTTGTAAGTGTTAGTGACTTTTTCCTTGTCGCCTTTAAAACGCACTTCGCTAAACTCGGTTTCGACCATTCCGGGATGAATGGCACCCACTCGAATTCCATAAGGATTCAAGTCGATTCGCATACTTTTATTCAAGGCATCAACGGCATATTTCGATGCGCAATACACATTTCCGTTCGGATACACTTCTTTTCCGGCAATGGAACCAATGTTGATAATATGACCTGATTTTTGTTCAATCATTTTCGGAATTATGGCTTTTGAAACATACAAAAGTCCTTTTACATTGATGTCAATCATGGCATCCCAATCGTCTAAATCGCCATCTTGTATAGGACTTAAACCGTGAGCATTTCCTGCATTATTTATCAAAACATCAATTTTAGAAAAGGCGTAAGGCAACGAATTGATGCTTTCAAAAACCGCTTTTTTATCCCGAACATCAAAACATAAAGTGAAGATTTCTGTAAATTCCGAAAGTTCTTTTTTTAGCGCTATCAATCGTTCTTCTCTTCGGCCACAGAGAATAATTTTATAATTGTTTTGGGCCAATATTCTTGCTGTAGCTCTGCCAATTCCACTTGTTGCTCCAGTTACTAGGGCTATTTTTCTCATGGTTTTTGTTTTATTTGAAAATTATAGATTAATGCTTTCTTTCTAAGGGTTTTCTTAAAAAGTGTTTCAAAATTAGGTTTGAAAATAATCTTTTCATCATGACTTAAAAGCTATAAAAATACTAGTGAATTCTCAATTTTGGAACAATTTCTTTTAAAACTTTAAAATTATGAAAATACAATCACAAAACATCCTTAAAATTCGGGAGTTATCAGAAGTTTTAACCATTTTTTAACATCGTACTTCTAAAAAAAAATTCAATTTGCACCATCAAAAATAATGAACACAAATTAGTGCAATTAAAATACGAAAATGGAAGAAAATACAAGTACTTTGGACATTAGAGCCATCAATGAAAAAATAGAAAGAGAAAGCGCTTTTATCGATTTACTTACCATGGAAATGAATAAAGTAATCGTAGGTCAAAAACACATGATTGAGAGATTATTAATCGGACTTTTAGGGCAAGGACATATTTTATTGGAAGGAGTTCCAGGATTGGCCAAAACATTAGCAATAAACACATTGGCGCAAGCCGTTCACGGTTCGTTTAGCCGAATCCAGTTTACACCTGATTTATTACCCGCCGATGTTGTTGGAACCATGATTTACAATATCAAATCCAACGAATTTTCTATAAAAAAAGGTCCTATTTTTGCCAATTTCGTTCTCGCTGATGAGATTAATCGTGCTCCAGCCAAAGTGCAATCGGCATTATTAGAAGCCATGCAGGAGAAACAAGTGACAATTGGTGACACCACTTTCAAATTAGATAAGCCTTTTTTGGTTTTAGCCACTCAAAATCCAATTGAACAAGAGGGGACCTATCCTTTGCCAGAAGCGCAAGTAGATCGTTTTATGTTAAAGACAGTGATTGATTATCCAAAAATGGAAGATGAAAGAATGGTTGTTCGTCAAAACCTAAAAGGTAACTACGAAAAAGTGAATCCAGTAGTTTCTGTAGAACAAATTTTGCGAGCTCAAGAAGCCGTTCACGAAGTGTACATGGATGAAAAAATCGAAAAATACATACTAGATATTATTTTTGCTACCCGTTATCCTGAAAAATACAAATTAGCCGATTTGAAACCTTTAATTAGTTTTGGATCTTCACCACGTGGAAGCATCAATTTAGCCAATGCCGCAAAATGTTATGCTTTTATCAAACGTCGTGGTTATGTAATTCCAGAGGACGTTCGCGCCGTAGTTCACGATGTATTGCGTCACAGAATCGGAATTACTTATGAAGCTGAAGCTGAAAATATTACTTCTGTTGACATCATCAACAAAATCGTAAACGAGATTGAAGTACCTTAAATCAGTTAGCAGTGGTCAGTTTATAAGTAGTCAGTGAAGTATTGATTACTAAAAATCTGAACACTGAACACTCTCATAAATGGAAACAAAAGACCTCTTAAAAAAAGTACGAAAAATAGAAATTAAAACCCGAAGATTGAGCGATCATATCTTTTCGGGAGAATACCATACCTCGTTCAAAGGACGCGGAATGACTTTTAGTGAAGTGCGTCCGTATCAATATGGCGATGATATTCGTGCGATTGATTGGAATGTAACTGCCCGTTATAAAGAGGCGCACGTCAAAGTTTTCGAAGAAGAACGTGAATTAACCATGATGTTGATGGTTGATATTTCAGGTTCCGAAAGTTTCGGTTCCAAAAATCAATTCAAGAAAGATATTGTTACTGAAATTGCCGCGACAATGGCTTTTTCGGCTACACAAAACAACGATAAAATCGGTTTGATTTTGTTTTCGGACCAAATCGAATTGTACATTCCACCAAAAAAAGGACGTTCACACGTTTTGAGAATCATTCGTGAATTGATAGAATTCGAGCCTAAAAGCCATAAAACGGATATCGCACAAGCACTGAAATTCCTATCAAGCACTCAAAAAAAGAAAGCTATTGTGTTTGTAATCTCCGATTTTATTTCAGAAGATTACGAGCATACCTTAAAAATCGCGTCCAAAAAGCACGATATAACTGGTATTCGAGTGTATGATATTCGCGAAGAAAAAATGCCAAATCTAGGAATGGTTTCTATGAAAGATGCTGAAACTGGCGAAATACAATTGATTGATACAGGTTCAAAATCAGTGCGAATCAATTATGAAAAATATTATCAGGAGAAACTGAAATATTTTAGGGAAACGTTTAGTAAGTCGGGTGCAGGCGTTGTAAATACTAGGGTTGATGAAAGTTATGTAACAAAATTATTAGGATATTTTAAATCGAGATAAGAATTTTAGATTGAATCAAAAATCAAAGTTCCCCAAACAAGAATGAAAAAAACACTATTATATTTTCTGTTTACTACCGCTGTTTTTGGACAACAAAAACAAGTAATAACCAGTATTGATACAACCAAAAATAAAATTGGAGCAGAGTTCAAACTTACTTTGAAAACCGATGTCGATACTTTGTCGAAAGTGGTTTTCCCAAATGCAAGAAATTTTGGTGCATTGGAAGTAATTCAGTCGTATCCGATTGACACCATCCGGAAAAATGATCGTTATGAATTGGTAAAAAAATATGGCTTGACCCAATTCGATTCTGGAAGATACACGATTCCGAGAGTTAAGATTTTGATTAATAAAAAAGCCTATTTATCCGATTCAATTCAAGTTGAGGTGGCCAATGTGCAAGTGGATACCTTGAAACAAAAAATGTACGACATCAAGGATATTGTGCCAGTCAATGAAGGAATAAGTGATTGGTGGAAATATTTATTGGGTTTAATAGTAATTGCGGGTATTGGAGCTTTTATTTATAGGTATATTAAAAAGCACCAAAAAGAGAAAATAAAAGAAGAAATATATAAAACACCTATAGAAAAAGCAACCACTCTGCTGAACATTTTAGAGAAAAAAGAACTTTGGCAGCAAGGTGAAGTAAAAGAATATTACAGCGAATTGACTGATATTGTTCGGAATTATATTGAAGAAGCCATTGAAATTCCCGCAATGGAAAGCACCACTTCAGAATTGATTGAAGGATTGAAAATAGCCTCAAAAAAGAAAAAAATGAAGCTTTCTCAGGAAACTATCGACAATTTGTTTGTGGTTTTAAAGCAAGCCGATTTAGTGAAATTTGCTAAGTCAAAACCTCTCGATTTTGAAATTACTGAAGACAGAAAAAAGATAGAAAGAGCCATAGTTACTTTGGATAAAGCCATTCCAGTAGTGGTCGAAAACAATGATGAATTGTTGCTAAACGAAATGCAGCGTCAAGAACAATTGAAACGCGAATTGAAAAAGAAAAGAACCAAACGCATTATTGTTACAGCTGTTTCCGTTTTTCTTTTACTCTTTATTACAACAACTTATTTTGTAGCTTCCAGAGGCTTGAGTTTTGTAATTGATAATGTTTTTGGGCATCCATCGAAAGAATTATTAGAAGGCGATTGGATCAAAAGCGAATATGGAAATCCAATCGTACGAATTGAAACTCCGCAAGTTCTTAAAAGAGTTGATTTGAGAAAATCATTGCCTAAAGACGGAATGGCATTGATTAAGGAAATGCAATCTTTTGCCTACGGAAGTTTGATAGACAATTTCTATGTCATAGTTTCTACTTTGCATTTCAAACAGCAAACCCAAATCGAATTAGATAAATCATTGGATGGTGTTTTGCAAACAATGGAGGCCCAAGGCGCTCAAAATATGATTGTGAAAAAAGAAGATTTTGAAACCAAAGAAGGAATTAAAGGAATGAAAGGTTATGGAACCTTTTCTAAAATCGATGGCGAAAATCAAAGTAGCACAAAATTATATTATGAAGTTTTAATTTTTAACCAAGAAGGAGGTTTGCAACAAATTACAATTGTTCACGAAGAAGGAGATACATATGCTAACGAAATTTCGGATCGAATTATGAAATCTGTAGAACTCCAAAATACCAAACAATAATGGAGAAATTAAGCTTTTTAAATCCAGAATTTTTTTGGTTGTTCTTGCTGATTCCATTAGCAGGTGCTTGGATGTATTGGAAAAGAAACCAACAAACAGCTCATCTTAAAATAAGTTCAACAAAAGGATTCCAAGAGTCAAAATCACTTTTAACGAAACTAAAACCTATGTTGGATGTGATGCGATTATTGGCATTATGCTCCTTGATTATAGCCATTGCTCGACCAAGAACCGTGGATGTTAGTAGTAATACCAAAACTACCAGAGGAATTGACATTGTTATGGCAATGGACGTTTCAGGAAGTATGCTCGCTAAAGATTTGAAACCCAACCGAATGGAAGCATTGAAAGATGTCGCTGCCAATTTCGTCGAAGAAAGACCAAATGACCGAATTGGAATTGTGGTTTATGCCTCAGAAGCCTACACAAAAACACCAGTTACAAGCGACAAAGCTGTGGTTCTAGAAGCTATCAAAAGCATAAAATACGATCAGGTTTTACAAGACGGAACAGGAATTGGAATGGGATTGGCGACAGCCGTAAACCGATTGAAAGACAGTAAAGCGAAAAGTAAAGTAGTAATTCTTTTGACCGATGGGGTGAATAATTCAGGATTTATCGAACCTGAAACTGCTGCGGATATAGCCAAACAATACGGAATAAAAGTATATACCATTGCCATTGGAACAAACGGAATGGCTGAATCACCTTATGCGCTTTCACCTAATGGACAAATTTTATTCCAAATGATGAAAGTGGAAATCGATGAACAATTGATGAGAAATATTGCTAGAAAAACCGATGGAAAATATTTTAGAGCAACGAGCAATAGCAAATTATCAGAAATCTATTCGGCAATCAACAAACTCGAAACGACAGAAATTAAAGAATTGCGATTTTATGATTATGACGAAAAGTACAGATCTTTTGTTTGGTTGGCAGGATTTTTAATTTTGTTGGAATTTGGATTACGAAACACGGTTTACAGGAGTTTTATTTAGACTTAAAAACAAAGTGCTAAAGGTAAACTCAAAGTGCTCAAGGTAAACGATATAAAAGACAAAAGTAAATATGTGTGAGAATGATATATCAAAGATTGTTTTGAAAGTGCATTAAAAATTCATAGAATTTTGGGTCCATGTTTATTATAAAGTGCTTATGAAGAATGAATGTTTTATGAGCTGAAGAAGGATATTTTAAAAGTTGAAAAACAAAAACAATTACCTCTGGTTTATGACTAAGTGAAGCTAGATGCGGGATATAGAATTGATGTTATTTTAGAATATAAATTTATAGTTGAGATTAAATCAGTTGAATCCTTGAATGATGTTCATTTGGAACAACTATTAACCTATTTGAGATTGTCTAATTGTAAATTAGGATTGTTAATTAATTTCAATCTTAATTTATTAAAAAAACGGTATTAAAAGAGTAATAAACGGAACATTATAAATACAGTTTGGAATTAACTTGGTGAACTTGGTAAAAAAACTTAGTGCCTTCGTGGTTAAAAAATTATGGAATTAGACGAATCAAAATATTTATACCTACTTTTTATTGTACCCATTTTGGTGCTGGTTTTTCTATTCAATTTATATTGGAAAAGAAAAAAACAGCTTGAATTTGGCGATTTGGAAATCGTAAAAAGATTAAGTCCAGAAAAATCGATTTTCAAATCTATTTTGAAATTTGTTGTTCTGATTTTGGCATTGGTTGGATTGATTTTCGGATTGGTTAATCCAAAAATTGGTACCAAAATCGAAACCGTAAAGCGAGAAGGAATCGACATCGTTTTTGCAATGGATGTTTCCAAAAGTATGCTCGCCGAAGATATTGCCCCGAGTCGATTGGAAAAAAGCAAACAAATTGTATCGCAAATCATCAATCAGTTGGGAAGCGATCGAATAGGAATCGTGGCTTATGCTGGAAGTGCCTTCCCCGTTTTGCCTATTACTACCGATTATGCTGCAGCCAAAATGTTTCTGCAAAGTATCAATACTGATATTGTGTCTTCTAAAGGAACATCGCTTGACGATGCCATAAAATTGTCGGCAACCTATTTCGATGAAAAAAGTAAAACCAGCAAATTACTGATAATGATTTCCGACGGCGAAGACCATTCCGACGGAGCCGAAGATGCAGCTGAAGAAGCAAACAAATTGGGAATGAAAATCATTACCATTGGTTTGGGAACCGAAAAAGGAAGTACAATTCCACTAAGAGTCAATGGAGTGGTTGAAAGTTTTAAAAGAGACAACAACAATGAAGTGGTCATTACAAAATTGAATAAAGAATCACTAACCACAATCGCCAAAGCCACAAAAGGAGGATATGTTGATGGCGATAACACCAAAGCAGTTTTAGATTATGTCAAGAATGCCTTAGACAACATTCAAAAAACGGAATTCGAATCGACCCAAATGGCCAATTTTCAATCCCAATTTCAGTGGTTTTTGGGTTTTGCATTTGTGTTGTTGTTTTTAGATGTTTTCCTTTTAGAAAGAAAGACCAAATGGGTTCAAAAGTTGAATTTATTTAACGAAAAATAGCCCCCCAGCCCCCGAAGGGGGAGTTAGAAGAACTTAAAAGCTAGATTACAAATGATTAAAAAATATTTTATATTCCTCTTTTTATTTCCTGCAATGACGGGACTAGGGAGTTTATTTGCTCAAGAGAAAGACAAAACTTTGCCCAAAGCCAACAATGAATATGAAGAAAAGAACTTCGTTGATGCCGAAGCCAATTACCGAATTTCACATTCAAAATTTCCAAAAAGAACCGTTGCTCCTTTCAATTTAGGAAATGCCATTTACAAACAAAACCAAGCAGCTGAAGCCAAATTTGCTTACGAAAAGGCGTTAGAAAACACTAAATCGAGAGTGCAAAAGCATAAAGTATTTCACAATTTGGGAAATGTTTTTATGAAAGAAAAAGACTATACAAATGCAGTCGAAGCTTATAAAAATGCGTTGCGAAACAAACCCTCGGATGATGAAACTCGATATAATTATGCTTTAGCCAAAAAAATGCTTAAGGATAATCCGCCACCAAAAGACAATAAAAACAAAGACAAAAACAAAGACAAAAAGGAAGATAAAAAGGAAGATAAAAAGGAAGATAAAAAAGACGGAGAAAACGAAAAGAAAGACGACAAAAAAGACGGAAATAACGACAAACAAGACAAAAAACCAAAGGATGAAGGCAAACCTAAACCAATGCCAGGCGGAATTTCCAAACAACGATTAGAAAATCTTTTGGATGCCGTCAATAATGAAGAGAAAAAGATTCAGGACAAAGTAAATGCCCAAAAAGTAAAAGGAAAACCAGTTCAAACCGAGAAAGATTGGTAGAATTTAAAATGGTTTAAAGTTTAAGATTTAAAGTTGTTTAAAGCACACCGCTTAAACAACTCTAAAGAACCTTAAACACTTAAAAGATTAAAAAATTAAACGATTAAAAAGTTACACCAGTAATGAAAAGATATTTAATTTTAGTACTCATAAGTTTTCAAACACTTTTAGCTCAAGTACAATTTGAAGCCAGAGTGAGCAAAAATGCGCTCGGACTTAACGAAAGACTTCGCGTCGATTTTATAATGAATATGGACGGCGACAACTTTACCCAGCCCTCTTTTGAGGGGTTTAGGGTCATTGCGGGACCAAGCCAGCAAGTGAGTCAGTCCTGGATAAATGGAAAAAGTTCTTTTGAAAAAATATATTCCTATTATCTTTTGCCCACACAAAAAGGGAACTTAATCATCAAGCAGGCCACCATCGAATATAACGGTCAAATTTATAAAACCACACCAATAAAAATTAATGTTACCAATGCTGTACCTGAAGCAAATGATCCAAACGACACACCTCAAGTTTCAGTAGATAACAATCTATATCTTGTTGCTGATATTTCTAAAACAAATCCTTACATCAACGAACCCATTACCGTGATTTATAAATTGTATTTTAGTTACAATATAGGAATTTCGAATTGGAGAGAACTAGACAAACCAAAATACAATGATTTTTGGAGTCAAAATATCGACATCAAACAATTGGTTGGAGAAGAAGGAATGTTTAGAGGTGAAAAGTATCGTTATGTGGTATTGAGAAAAACAGTTTTGTATCCTCAAAAATCAGGCAAATTACTAATCGAACCACTGTCTTTGGATATTGATGTGCAATTACCAACGAATAGAAGAGATATGTTCGGGAGGGTTTTGGTTACCAATGATAACAAAAGAGTTTCGGCTGGAGCCAAAACCATTGCTGTAAAAGCGTTGCCAGAAAAAGGAAAACCGGCAGACTTTTCAGGAGCTGTGGGGAAATTCGATTTTAGAGTAACTCCATCCAAAACCAATTTAAAAAATGGTGAAAGTTTGGATCTAACGGTTAGTGTAACAGGAAATGGTAATATGAAATTGTTCAATTTGCCAAAACCTGTGGTTCCCAATTCACTCGAAATGTATGACCCTATTCACGACGAAAAAGTGAATACCACTTTGTCTGGAATGTCAGGTAAAATCTCCGATAAATATACGATTATCCCCCAATTCAAAGGAAATTATCCTATAAAACCAATGCAGTTTTCGTATTTTGATTTGGGTTCAGGAACCTATAAAACCATAAGTTCGCCCGAAATTATGATTAATGTTATGGATGGTCCTTCGGCTAATGACCAAGTGGCAACAACAAAACCGGGAACGTCTAAAAATATAATTTCAGGTACGGAACAATTCAAATTCATTAAGTTAAAAACCAATCTTTTTTCAATGAAAGAAGAAGATTTCCTTGGGTCAAAAACTTTTTATGGTTTATTGTTTTTACCTTTTTTAATGCTTCCATTAATTATGGTCTTTAAAAAGAAAAAAGAAGCCTTAGACAGCGATGTTTTTGGAAACAGAATAAAAATGAACAACCGATTGGCTAAAAAATATTTATCTGAAGCAAAAAAACAAATTAACAACAAAGAGCCGTTTTATGTAGCTTTAGAAAAAGCGATGCACAATTTCTTGAAAGCCAAATTGCACATCGAAACCTCGGATATGAGTAAAAGCAATATCCAAAAGCTTTTAGAGTCAAAAAAGGTGAATGCCCAAACTATAATTGATTTCATAGACCTGACTGAAAATTGCGAATTGGCGAGATATGCGTTAACCTCAAGTTCGACAATCCAGAAGGATTTTGACAAAGCGGTAGAAATAATTTCGGATTTGGAAAAACAGATTTCTTAAAATGGTACACAGATTAACGGATGCAAGCAACACAGATAAAAACGGATTTTAAATAGAAAATCCGATAAAATCCGTGTTTTCGATTTATCGAATCCGTGTCATCCGTGTTCCAAAAAAAACAAAAACAATGAAAAAGTTACTTATATTATTCCTTCTAACAACCCAATTTTTCTTTGCCCAAACGGGCTTTGAAAAGGGAAATGATTTGTACCAAAAAGGCAAATACGAACAAGCTATTACAGAATACGAAAGCATTTTGGCGAGTAAAAATCATTCGGCTGAATTGTATTTCAATCTCGGAAATTGTTATTATAAATTGAACAAAGTAGCCCCGGCTATTTATAATTATGAAAAAGCATTAGTCCTCAATCCAGACGATGCGGAAATACATAACAATCTTAAATTTGCTCAAAAACTGCAAATCGATGAGATAAAAGTAATTCCACAAGTGGGTTTTTCAAAAATACTTCACGATTTCACTTCGATTTTTCATTACAATACTTGGGCTTGGATATCAGTGAGTTTAACAACAATTTTTATGTTTTGTTTTGTAGGATATTATTTTTCACGCTACACGTATACAAAAAGGGTGTTTTTCTTCGGAATGTTTGTATTACTTTTTCTGATTTTGATAAGTGTTTCTTTCTCAATTACTGAGAAAAATCATTATGAAAGTGAAAGACCAGCTATCGTTTTTGCTGAAATGGTTTTGGTTAAAAGTGAGCCACAAAACACAAGTAATACCATTTTTACCCTTCACGAAGGAACCAAAGTTTTTGTTTTGGAAACATTAGACAACTGGAAAAAAATTCAATTGACAGACGGAACCGAGGGTTGGATTGAGAAAATTGCTATTAGGGAAGTGAAAAAATAGTGTTCAGTGTTCGGTAAAACAGAGTTCAGTTCTCGCAATTACTGACCACTAAAACTCCGACCACTACTTACTTCTCCTTCAAATCCTCAATCCATTTTTCAATCGAAGGATAAATAAAACCAGCCGTTTTTTGGATTGGACGATAAAACAGTGATTTGTCAAGTGTTTCTTTTTTGGCAAAAACATTGTTGAAATTTATCTTTTCGAAAAGGTTCAAAAAGATACTCAGGATTAATGCTGTTTTCAACAGTCTAAAAAAACCACCACCAAGTTTGTTTAGCACACCTAATTGTGCAAAACTGGCAACGCTGGTGAGAAATTTTGCCAAAAGCGAAATGGCAACTACAATAACAAGAAAAGTGATTATAAAAGCAGTAATTTGAATCGTTTTTGGATTCCAATTCACTATTTTAGACAACATTATTTTAGCCAAATACGAAAATTTAATCGCAACATAAATTCCTAAAATCAAGGAAACCATAGAAGCCAATTCCACAAAAAGTCCGTTTTTTAAGCCTTTAAACAAGCCTACAACGAGTATAACACCCAAAACAATATCTAAAAAACTCATATAAAAAAAGAATATAGAGAATAGAACAAAGATAAAAGAATTATGTTGGTATCTTTGTCAAAATAATTTTAGAGTTAAGAATTAAAAATCTGTAATCTAAAATTTGTCTTAATACTCAAATCTTAATATTATTTTAATGTCAAGAGATATACAACTCAAAGAACGCTGGGAACAGCTTGTTCATATACTTTCCAACCAATTTTCGCAAGGCGAAGACCTCGATTTGGATGCTATAATTTATTTAATTGGCGTGCAAGAATTGGGGAAGGTACACAAAACCTTCGAAAAAGACGAGAAACTCAACCTAATGCACATTGCCATTTGCCGATTATTAGAACCTTATGGATTCTATGAGTTTGATTTTTTTGACGAAGAAGGTTGGCCACACTACACTGTAAAAGAAGAATTACCACCACTGAAAGCAGGAGAGCAATCGGTTTTGATGAAAGAGGCGATTGTGAATTATTTTATCGAAAAAGAATTTATAAATTGATTTGTCTTTGCGGTCCCAATAGCTATCTGGAAAAGCAATCTCACAATTTCGAGAATTTAAGTTTAGAAAAACTTCAAACGTCTAACTTTTAACCTCTAACTTTAAAAATGGCTGACCACAATGATTTAGGAAAACTAGGAGAGGAATTGTCTATTGAATTTCTTCAGAAAGAGGGCTATGAAATATTAGAAACAAACTGGACTTTCCAAAAAGCCGAAGTTGACATTATTGCTCAAAAAGAAAATATCCTTGCTATTGTTGAAGTAAAAACACGTTCTTCATTAGAATTTGGTTTGCCTCAAGATTTTGTAAAACCTAATAAAATTCAACTTTTGGTGAAAGCGGTAAACGAATACGTAGTTTCTAATGATATAGATTTTGAAGTCCGTTTTGACATTATTGCCATCCATAAAGAGGGAAAATCTTTTGTTATTGAACATATTAAAGATGCTTTTTATCATTTTTGACAAAAAATCACAATGTTATATTTGTAACAATTTGTTTTTATATATCTTTGCAAATCTTTTTAAACTAAAAGCTACCTAAACTACGTAAAAACACTTAATGCATTATGAAAACCGTATCTTCTATTGTAGAGAATTACATCAAAACAAAACCCTTTTTATTGAATGCTCTGTCACTTGGCATCATCAATTTGACCTCATTATCTAGAAATATAATGGTCGAATTAGAAAATGATTTTGGCAAAGAGGTAAAACAAGGTGCAGTAGTAATGGCTTTGAAAAGGCTCACCGAAGAACTAGATTTTAGACTGAATCACAAAATCAATAAGGTGATAAAAAACATTGGCGAAATTACGGTTCGTTCCGCATTGACAGATTACACTTTTGCAGCTTCGGATACCGTTTTGAATAAACAGGCCGATTTAATCACTGATATTAATACTTTTTCGGATATTTTTTACACTTCGTCAAGGGGTGTAAACGAAACTAACATTGTGGTGAGCAACACCGTAAATCACCTAGTTGACAAACATTTTGCCAACGAAAAATTGATTCAAAAACTGGAAAATTTAGCTTCAATTACGGTAAAATTACCCAAAGAAAACATCGTTGTTCCGGGAATTTATTATTTCATTTTCCAACGTTTGGCTTGGGAAGGAATCATCATCAACGAGGTGATTTCTACTTCAAACGAATTCACCATTTTGGTAAGCGAAAACGAAGTGGATGTGGCTTTTAAAGTGATTAAAGATTTGAAGAATTAGGGATTAAATGAAATGTTGATTAATACTTAGGATTAGATGAAAAACAAATATGTTGACTTTATATCCGACGAACATTTGATGAATTGCATTGCAAATCTTCACAAATCATATTTAAAAGCGAAGAACAACATCACAAAAAAGAATTTTTACAGCAACAAAGTTGATACAATCAAATTGACTTTTGATGCTCAATTCAATGATATTAATCAAGAAAGTTTAATTCAAGCCGAAATATTACGCCAAATTGACAAATCTATAAATAATTCGATTGGAACTTTTCACGAACAGATTTTGGGTGGAATTCAGGGTTTTCAAGTTGGAAATTTGAGTGGGTTTGACATAAAAGCTAATGATGATACTTTGTTTGCGGACATCAAAAACAAACATAATACAATGAACAGCAGTTCAGCAGAAAGTTTATTTCAAAAACTGAAAACTTATGCAGACAATTACAAACAAGCTAAATGTTATTGGGTTCAAATTCTTGCAAAAGGAAGTTTCAATGATTTGTGGAAAGGTGAAATAAATGGAAAAGAATATAGTCATAGCAGAGTTTACAAAATTTCTGGTGACCAATTTTATGCCTTGCTTTCTGGTAAAGAAAATGCACTTTTTCAATTATACAAAATATTACCCTCAGCAATTAATGATTATTTGAATTCGATTGAAAAAGGTAATACAATTACAGAAAATTCAGCTTTGGATGAAATTAAAACAGAAATTACAACTTCAAAAAGAACAATTTTAGACCAAATTACTTTTGAAAATTTTAGTTATTATCTAGGTTTCGACAAGTTATAATAACTATTCAAAAACTTAATAATCGAATAACCAACTTCTTTTCCAAGGTTTACAGGAACTGCGTTTCCAATTTGTTTGTATTGCTGTGCAATTGAACCTTCAAATTTCCAATCGTCAGGAAAAGTTTGAATTCTCGCATATTCTCGAACTGTAAAGGGTCTGGTTTCTTCGGGATGACATCTTTCGGTTTGTTTTTGTGCAGGACTGCAAGTCAAAGTTAAACATGGTTCATCCCAACCTATTCGTCGTGCAATTCCAGTTTTTCCGCCACCTAGATGAAAACTTCCACCCATAAATTCTTTTTGAATTTCTAGCGGTAAATCACGCCAATAACCCTTTTGTGGAACTAAATCTAAAACGTCTATTTTACTTTTCGGGTATTTTGATCCTTCGGATTTTGGAACATTACAATCAAATAAATCGCCTTTTTTAAGTGCATCTTTTAAATTATAGATTTTTTTATAAGGTTTTGGATATTCATATTTCAAATCAATATCTTTTCTAATACCAACAACAATTAATCGTTCACGCTTTTGGGGAACATTGAAATTAATAGCTTTTAATACTTGAACAGGAACAACATTATAACCAATTTCGTTAAGAATTGAAATCATTCCTTGCAAAGTTTTTCCATTTTCGTGACTTAACAAACCACGAACATTTTCGCCTATACAAATCGGAGGGTTTACTTCTTTTACAGCTCTTGCAAATTCGTAAAATAAAGTGCCGCGAGCATCGGCTAAACCGAGTTTTTTTCCTGCATAACTAAACGCTTGGCAAGGAAAACCACCAGTAACAACATCAACTTTATTATGGTATTCCGAAAAATTTAAAGCCCTAATATCGCCTTCCAGAACATTCCAATTGGGACGATTATTTCGCAAAGTTTGGCAAGCCCATTTATCAATTTCATTCAAAGCAACACATTTTAAACCTGCTTTTTCCATCCCAACAGCCAAACCACCAGCACCAGCGAATAATTCTAAAACATTGTAATCATTATGAGGTTCAACATAATTTGAAGTTGTTTCAACGGTGTTATTTTCAATTAAAAAATCTGCAAATAAAGTTTCAACTTGTTCCTTATGATAAACCCTATAATTACTCATAGGTTCACGAACAGCAGACAATTTGCCCTCTCTATCCCAACGTCTTAGGGTTTCTTTACTCTTACCAATCAATTCCGAAGCCTCGGACAATGTTAAATATTCACTCATAACCAAGTTGTTTAACCTTATACATTGGTTACAAATTTAAAATTTAAACTGGAATAAAAAAATTTATTTCTTCAATACTTTAAATTCTTTTATTCCCCCAACATCTCCATCAATTCCAAAGCCCGCCTAGTAGTTTTCACATTATCAAAAGTCAACAAAAGTCTTAATCCAGCTGGGGTTTGTTTTTCTTTCAACACACAAATATTGCTATTCTTTTGCACAAACTGAATTACCTGATGAAAACGGTTGGACGTATAAAAATCCGAGTTTTGGTCGGCAACAAAATAACCAATCATCTTGCCTTTCTTCATTACCAGTTTTTCGATTCCTACTCGGGTAGCAACCCACTTGATGCGAATACTGTTCATTAAAGCCAATGCTCTTGGTGGCATTGGTCCAAAACGGTCAATCAGTTTATTTTGGAAAACAACCAATTCTACTTCGTTTTTCACATTGCTCAATTCACTGTACAAACTCAATCGCTCCGTAACATTATTGATGTATTCGTCCGAAAACAACAACTCAAAATCGGTATCGATTTGAAGGTCTTTTACGTATTCTTTTTCGACTCCGCTATCCTCGTTTTCATACAAATCCTTGAATTCGTTTTCTTTCAATTCATCAATAGCTTCGTTCATAATTTTTTGGTAAGTATCAAAACCTATTTCGTTGATGAAACCAGATTGTTCGCCTCCTAACAAATCTCCGGCGCCACGAATTTCCAAATCCTTCATAGCAATATTGAATCCGCTTCCCAGTTCCGAGAATTGTTCCAAAGCCTGAATTCGTTTTCGAGCATCATCTGTCATTGCAGAATACGGCGGGCAAATAAAATAACAAAACGCTTTCTTGTTGCTTCGACCTACACGACCGCGCATTTGATGCAAATCAGACAGTCCGAAATTATTGGCATTATTGATGAAAATCGTATTCGCATTCGGGACATCCAATCCGCTTTCGATAATGGTGGTCGCCACCAAAACATCAAATTCGCCGTTCATAAAAGCCAACATCAATTCCTCGAGTTTGCTGCCTTCCATCTGTCCGTGACCAATGCCTACTCGGGCATCAGGAACCAAACGTTGAATCATCCCTGCCACTTCCTTGATGTTTTCGATTCGGTTATTGATAAAGAAAACCTGTCCGTTACGCTGAATTTCATACGAAATCGCATCCCGAATCAGCTCTTCGCTAAAACCAACCACATTCGTTTCAATAGGATAACGATTGGGCGGAGGCGTTGTAATTACGGATAAATCACGGGCTGCCATCAACGAAAACTGCAAAGTTCTCGGGATTGGCGTTGCCGTTAAGGTCAAGGTATCGACATTGGCAGCGATGGTTTTGAGTTTGTCTTTGACATTGACACCAAATTTTTGTTCCTCGTCGACAATCAACAATCCAAGGTCTTTGAAAACCACATTTTTATTGACCAATTGGTGTGTTCCAATAATAATATCTAGTTTTCCCTCTGCTAATTGTTGGAGCGTTTCGGCTTTTTGTTTGGCAGTTCTAAAACGGTTCAAATACCCCACAGAAACGGGCATATCTTTTAATCTTTCAGAGAAAGTTCGGTAATGTTGGTAGGCCAAAATCGTGGTTGGAACCAAAACCGCAACTTGTTTCGAATTATCTACGGCTTTGAAAGCGGCACGAATCGCAACTTCCGTTTTTCCAAAACCAACGTCGCCACAAACTAATCGATCCATCGGGCGGTCGCTTTCCATATCGGCTTTGACTTCTGCGGTTGATTTGGTTTGGTCCGGAGTGTCTTCGTAAATGAAAGAACTTTCCAATTCGTTTTGCAAATAGCTGTCAGGTGCAAAACGGAACCCTTTTTCAAGTTTTCTTTTGGCATACAATTGAATCAAATTGAACGCAATATGTTTGACACGAGCCTTGGTTTTCTGTTTTAAAATCTTCCAAGCATTCGAACCCAATTTATAAATCTTGGGCGGCGTTCCGTCTTTTCCATTGTATTTCGAAATCTTGTACAACGAGTGAATGCTCACATAAACAATGTCATTATCGGCATAAACGAGCTTGATGGCCTCTTGGGTTTTACCCTCAACTTGAATTTTTTGCAAACCGCCGAATCTTCCAATTCCGTGATCGATGTGAGTGACATAATCGCCAACGGACAACGTGGTGAGCTCTTTTAAAGTGATATTTTGCTTCTTTGAAACATTGCTTTTGATGCTGAATTTATGATAACGCTCGAAAATTTGGTGATCTGTGTAACAAGCCAATTGATTTTCTTCGTCGATAAATCCTTGATAAATAGGCAAAACAATCGTGTTGTATTGTTTGCGAATGTTTTCGGAATTGGCTTCGTCCAAACTTTTTGACCTCGTTTTTATTGTTTCTAATTGGTGGTCAAGAACCATTTGGACAAGATTTTGTTTCTTATTGAAATTTTCATCTAAGACGGTTTCAAAAATATCGTGAAACCGTTTGGCTTGTGCATCATTCGAACAAAACAAATAATTTTTGTAACCATTGAAATGATTGTCATTCAAATTATTCAACAACAAATCGAATTGCTTGTTGAAAGAAGGTTGCGGTTTGATGTGAAAATCGAATGTTTTCTTAGTTTTATAAATAGGTTTAGAACTCAATTCGACAATCGAAAAATTGAGACTTTTCTTGATGAATTCCTTTTGGTTCAAAAACAATTGTTCTGGTGCAACGTGGTTTACCGTGGCATTCAGATTGTCAAAAATCTCGGTGGCTTTGGCAAATAATTTGTCCAATTTAGAGAAAATCGAATCCGTGTTTTGAATAAAAATAACCGTTTGATTGTTGATGTATTCCAAAAAACTTTCTCGGTTTTCCTGAAAGAATTTATTTTCGACATTGGGAATAATCGTGATTTTCTTTTGCTTTTCAATAGACAATTGGGTTTCTACATCAAAGCTTCGAATACTTTCAACTTCGTTACCAAAAAACTCGATTCGGTACGGATTATCATTCGAAAAAGAAAATACATCGACAATTCCACCACGAACCGAAAATTCGCCGGGTTCGGTAATAAAATCAACTCTTTTGAATTCGTATTCGAACAAGACTTCGTTGATAAAATCGATGGAAACTTTGTCGCCAACAGCTACTTTCAAAGTGTTTTTATCCAATTCTTTTCGGGTCAGGACTTTTTCGAAAAGCGCTTCGGGATAAGTGACAATAATTGCGGGTTTTTTGTGAGAATTGATGCGGTTCAATACTTCGGAGCGAAGCAGAACATTGGCATTGTCGGTATCTTCAATATGATAGGGACGGCGATAGGAACCAGGATAAAAAAGCACGTCTTCTTCGCCAATCATTTGCTCCAAATCGTTCAAATAATAAGCGGCTTCTTCTTTATCATTTATGATAAGTAAAAATGGTTTTTCCACCTGTTTGAAAAGTGATTGTATCACAAACGAAAGGGAGGAACCTATTAGTCCGTTTAGATGAATTTTTGTTTCCGCTTGTTGCAAACTATCGCCAATTTGCTTGATTTTTGGCGAATCATCATAGGTTTTATATAAGACTGATTTACTCAACTCGAGGGGTATTTGGGTCAATAGGAATTTGTGGCGAATTTGGAATAGCTCTTGCAGAATCGAGCATTTTGATTAAATCCGATTCTCCTTCTTCGAGTGGGATTTTGCTTTTTTGAACAATTTTATCCATTTGGTTTTGCAACGCAACTGCTTGAGTATTGATTTCAGGAATTAAATCAATTACTTTCTGATCAGGAATAGTTGCTAAATGAATATACAAATCCAACATTCTAACCTTGGTTATCAAGATGGCTATTCTGCTTTTCATTTGAGGAGTATTAAATTCAGTAGGCGTAAAATCATTTAATGCCATAGCTTTCTTAGAAAGTTCAACTGATTTTTTTTGGAAAGCACCAATAGTTTTTGTTGGTTTTGTATCCAATTCTGCTAAAAATGAATTCCATTCTTTCCAAGAATTAGTTTCGCCTTGAGGAGTTTTAGGATTAACATTAAAAACCCATGCTTTTTCAATATTAGAAAAGATTAATTCTTTCTTTTTGATGTCTTTTATGGATTCGGCTTGCCGTTTTTCGTTCTCATTTTTACAGGAAAACAAGCTAAAAATTAGCAAAAAGAGAGATATCTGTTTCAATTTCATCAGAATTTTATAAGTTGCAAAGTTACGAACTAATTTTACATTTACGAATTCGAACATTTAGAATAACAATCTAGTATCATTAAGTCAAATTCCTTGCAATTACAGAATGAAAATTAAGAATTTATTCAAGATTATTACTGCTGAAATTCAAAAATATATGCTTTTTATTAGAAATTTTGATGTTATGGAAAACAGTATCTTTGTGTATCAAAAACCATTCAGATGAATCCTAAAATACTGATTATTGGTGCTTGCGGGCAAATTGGCACAGAGTTAACACATAAACTTAGAGCTATTTACGGAACCGAAAATGTTGTCGCTTCCGATATTCGAAAGTTGAATAATGACATTGTGAATTCCGGAACTTTTGAAGTGATAAATGCTTTGGATTTCAATCAAATTGAACATCTGGTCGAAGTACATCAGATTACCGATATTTATTTGATGGCGGCACTACTATCGGCGACAGCCGAAAAAAACCCTGCTTTTGCTTGGGATTTGAATATGAATTCCTTGTTTCACGTTTTGAATTTGGCCAAAGCCAAGAAAATAAAAAAGATATTCTGGCCCTCGAGTATTGCCGTTTTTGGACCAACAACGCCACGAGAAAACACGCCACAATACGCCATTATGGAGCCTTCGACAGTGTATGGAATCAGTAAACTAGCCGGTGAAAGATGGTGTGAATATTATTATACTCATTTTGGAGTCGATGTTCGAAGCGTTCGTTATCCAGGATTAATAAGCTGGTCAACACCTCCGGGTGGGGGAACGACCGATTATGCTGTGGATATTTATCACAAGGCTTTGAGTGACGGAAAATACGAATGTTTTTTATCTTCAGAAACCAAAATGCCTATGATGTATATGGACGATGCTATTACGGCAACCATTCAAATTATGCAAGCTCCAGCGGAACAAATTAAGATTCGGTCTTCTTATAATTTGGCCTCAATGAGTTTTAATCCGAGCGAAATTGCATCCGAAATTAAGAAACACATTCCTAAATTTACCATTTCTTATAAACCCGATTTTCGCCAAGTAATTGCTGATAGTTGGCCAGCTAGTATCGATGATTCAAAAGCTAGAGCAGACTGGGGCTGGTATCAGGAGTTCGATTTAGAAAGTATGACGGTGGATATGATAGAACATTTGAAGTAGATTGAATATCTTTTAAAAAATTGCTTCTTTGATTTTTCTTCGAATTGTTGCTTTGTAATCTTTAGGATAGGATCTGTCCCCCATAAAAACATCTGTCATCGCTTCGGCCAACGACTGTCCATATTTTTTAATAAAAAAGTTTCGGAATTTTTTTCGTTCATAGAATAATTTAGACAAAATTACTCCTGTTTTAATCTCTGGTAAAATACTGTCTTCTAATTTTTGAGAATATAATTCAGCTGCTCGTACGGAGTCAAGATTACTTTCAATAATGGCTTTTGCAGCAAGAATACCACTTAAAATAGCATTCGAAATTCCTTCTGCGACTACTGGATCTGCAAATCCAGCTGAATCACCAATTAGAAAAACGTTTTTTCGCACAAAATTGTCTGTTCGAGGTGAAACAGGTATGACGAAACCGTGAGCTTCTTCACTAATAATTTCATTAATCCCGAGGGTTTTCAGATAGTCTTTATAGTGTTTTTTTAAATCGATTTTTTGTTTTGTTTTTACAAATACTCCCACCCCAATAGACAGATGATTTTTTTTTGGAAAACACCAACCATATCCAAAAGGAACTTCATCAACATCAAAACGTACATTTTTTGATAGTTTTTCAAAATCAGCTTGAGAGACTTCAACTTCATATTCAAGGGCTGGTATAATGGTTCTAGTTTCCTGCCATCCAGCCATTTTAGCTATTGGACTTAAAGCACCATCTCCAGCAATTATAAATTTTGCTTTTATATCCCCTTCTGAAGTATGAATGGTTTGAATTTCTCCGAAAGTAATTGCCTCTACTTTGTGGTTTTGCAAAAGAGTAACCCCTTTTTCTCTGGCTTTTTCAACAATTAAATTATCAAAAGCATCGCGCATAATCATACTTATAATGGGCTGATTCCTTTTAGTTGAAAATTTAATTTTTGTTTTTGCAAAATAAGTATCTACCTCATGAAACTCTTGATCTACAGCAGATGATACGTCAAATGGAATGTTATTTCTCCCACGAAAAACCAATCCACCTCCACAAGTTTTATATCGAGGCAAAATTTCTTTCTCGATTATTACAGTTGAAACACCTGTTTTGGCTAATTCTAATGCCGCAGAGGCGCCAGCAGGTCCACTTCCTATAATAGCTACATCAAATGATTTCATTTTTTTTCTTCAAAACTAAATTATTAGTTATTAAAAACAAAATTTGATTTAAATAGCCTGTGGCATTTGCTTAAAAAAGTTGAAAAAACTTTTTTATTGATAAAAAAGTGCTTGAAATACTTTGCTTGAAAGCAGAAATACTGTTTTTTTGGTAATATTCACCAAATCTTATTTTAACTTATAAATTTGTTCTAAAGCAAAATAGGAGATGATTTTATAAATCATCTCCTATTTTAATGTTATAACGGGTCTTACTTTATTTCATAGGAATTATCGGCTTGCTTCACATCGGCCATTAACCCGCTTGGGTCGATAGTTAGTTTTTTGATGGTGGTTTTGTTTTTTGAAATACTAAATTCATAGCTTTGATTTGCCCAAGTCCAATCGCTCAAAACGGTTCTCTTTATGGCAGGATTTGGGTTTTCTTTTTCGAAACTCATCATTCGTAGCGGAATATAAAAACTTTCTTTGGTGTCATCCGTATATTCAACTAAAACATCTATTGGCATTGGCATTCTGCCGATTCTTTCTAAAGTTATTGCTGTTTTATTTCCATCTTCTTTTACGGCTATTAAACCATAATCGATTGTATTGGTAGTTTGTGCCCAATCGGTTAAATACCAATCGAGGTTGGCTCCCGAAACACGCTCAGCAGTTCTCTTGATGTCGTTGGGCGTGGGGTGTTTGAATTTGAAATCCTTAAAATATTTTCTCAAAGTTTTCGAAACATTCTCTTTTCCAATAACATATTCTAATTGTGCCAAGAAAATTTCTCCTTTAATGTAGGCCGATATACTGTATGAGGCATTGAAATCATAACGATCAACGTGAGTGGTTTGGGGTTGTTCTTTGCCTGATGCTACTAATTGGTAATAGGTCTTATAAGTGGATTCAAAAGGGTTTTCCTTCTTTTTTTTGGTAAGTTCATTCAAAGCAATATCTTCAATATAGGAAGTAAACCCTTCATCCATCCAGGCATGTTTGCTTTCATTGGAAGCCAAAATGTGTTGAAACCAAGAATGCCCTAACTCGTGAGTTGCAACACCTAAAAGTCCTTCCATTTTGCCTTCTCCAAGTATCAAAGTACACATAGCATATTCCATTCCGCCATCGCCACCTTGAATAAAAGAATATTGTTTGTAGGGATAATCACCAACGATTTTGTTGTAAAAATCCATCACTTTGACCATCAGAGGCTGCAAATTTTTCCAATTGTCAATAATTTTTGGGTTGTTTTTATACAAAAAATGTAAATCGACATTATTGGGACCTTTTACCATATCATGAAGGTAATTTTTGTCGGCTGCCCATGTAAAATCGTGTACCATTGGAGCATAAAAATGCCAAGTTAGTGTTTTGGTGTTTTTTGGATAATTAACGACAACTCCTTTGTCTTGATACCCGTGTCCTACTTCGTTTTTGTTTTCCAAATAACCTGAACCTCCCAATACATATTCTTTGTCAATAGTAATTTTCACATCAAAATTTCCCCAAACTCCGTGAAATTCCCTTGCAATGTATGGATCGGCATGCCAACCTTCAAAATCAAATTCGGCCATTTTTGGATACCATTGCGCCATTGACAATTCGATTCCTTCAGCATTATTTCTGCCTGAACGACGAATTTGAACTGGAACTTGACCATCAAAATCTAATGTGAAAGTAGTTTTGGAATTTGGTAAAATGGGTTTAGCCAAAGTTACTTCAAGAATAGTTCCCACAGTTTTTACATTAGCAATTATACCATCTTGTTTGAAATTTGAGATTTTCAAGAACCCTATTTCATCTGGTTTCAAAGTTTTGATTCGACTTTCTTTCATTTTATTGACCATTCTATCATCAGGATCTTTGATGTTTTGAAGGCGTGCATCCATTTCACTTCCAGGCTGAAACGCATTGTTGAACAAATGGTAATAAACCCTCGTTAAAGTATCCTGTGAATTATTGGTATAAATCAATTCCTGTTTGCCCTTGTATTGGTAATTTTTTACGTTCATAACAACGTCCATTTTGTAATCGACTTGTTGTTGCCAATACCCTGAACTTTGGGCAAAAAGACTTCCGAAACTCAAAGAAAATAGAGCAATTAAAAACGTTTTTTTCATAAAAAACAATATAGAAAATGGAAGAGTAGTATCTCTTCCATTTTTAGATTAATAATTAAAACTTTTATTATTTAGACATTTTTTCAGCCATTAACAAAGCATTGTACGCATTGACAATTTTTCCTGATTTTGACAAATTGGTAAACGAACGGACATCGGCAGCTTTCCCGCCAACGATAACGTCAGTTGTAATGGCTACTCCCGAATCCATCAAAATATGTTTCACTTGTTTAGCTGATAATTTAGGATAATACGAACGAATTAATGCAGCAACTCCAGCAACGTTTGGCGAAGCCATTGATGTTCCTTGCAACAATTTATATTCGTTATTTGGAGCGGTTGCATAAATTTTTACTCCAGGAGCAAAAACATCTACATTGATTTTTCCGAAATTTGAAAATCTTGCCACTACTTTATTTCCATATTCATAATTCAAAGCTCCGATGGTGATTAAATTATCTGCGAATTCATTTATTTTATCATCAGAATCGTTTGGATAATTGTTAGCAACGTCAATATCTTTAGCATCATTACCTGCTGCGTGAACGATTAAAACGTCTTTGCTTTCGGCATATTTTATAGCATCATAAACCCACTGTTTGTGAGGAGAAAAGCTTTTTCCAAAACTTCCATTAATTACTTTTGCTCCATTATCTACAGCATAACGAATACCAAGAGCGATATCTTTGTCATATTCATCTCCATCCGGTACAGCACGAACGGTAAGAATTTCTACATTATTTGCCACGCCATCACCTCCCAATGAGTTATTCCTAACTTGTGCCACAATACCTGCTACGTGAGTTCCGTGAAGGATGTTTTCTTTTTTAGGGTCAGGCCCCATAACTTTATTATCTCCGTACTTCGAATCGTTAATGTCGTTTGGATTATCACCAACTAGGATTCTGTAATTCGTTTTAAGATTCTCTCCACTAATTACCTTATTATAGCCATCCAATTCATTTTGTAAAGCTTTATTAAATTCTGGCACAGACATCCCTAAAGAATTTATTTGCTGAATCGTCATTTTACTTTTGGAAATTTCTTCATCTTGTGAATTGATTGCATTGACTTCTTCAATAGAATATCCTGTTTTTCCAAAATGTTTGGTCAAAACCTCATCAGCCTTAGACGCATCTAATGACATTTCTTCTAAACGCGCTTTTGCATTAGTAGACTTCATTATATTCTTATCATTCAATGCTTTTGCTTCTTGATATGTAGCCTCATCCACAAGATTTTTGTTTACAATTATTCTCTCGTATTCTAAATTTTCTTTGACAATATTGCCAAGAAAATTCCAACCGTGAATATCATCAATATAGCCATTTTTATCATCGTCTATTCCGTTCCCGGGAACCTCTTTTTTATTTGTCCAAACAATAGATTTTAAGTCTTCGTGTTCAATATCAACACCCGAATCTACAATTCCAACGATAACTTTTTTGCCTTTTTTGTCTTTTAGTAATTCTGCATAAGCTCTATCAACGCTCATACCCGGAATTGTATCGTTTACAATGTCTAAATGACTCCAACGGTTTAAATCGGTTTCTTTTAAAATCGCTTTTTTCTGAACATTTAATGGCGCTTGAATCATTAATGCGGTGTTTTTCGAACTGTTTTTTGAGGCACCACATCCCGCTAATACTAATACTGACAGGGCAGAAATAAAAATAGGTTTCAAATTATTCATAAGTTATTTTTTAAAATAAGTTAAAATTTGACGTAAAAATATCATTTTTGTTACATATTAAATCAAAATTAACATTATTTAAAGACATCCACTGCTTTGAAGACTTCTTTCAATCGAACACCCCTTTCTGTTTTTTCAACAGTTATAATTTCGTTATGTGCATCGTGTTCTAAAAATAAATAATAATTATTTTCTGCAGCTGTATTTAAGAATTTTGATTTTTCAGGCATGGTTAATAGTGGTCTGGTATCATAACCCATCACATAAGGTATTGGCAAATGTCCAACAGTTGGGATTAAATCAGCCATATAACAAATAGTTTTATCCTGATATTTGATCTGAGGAATCATCATTTTTTCAGTATGTCCATTTACAAAGAAAACACCAAAATCAAGCTCTGATTGCTCCATAAAATCATTTTCTGGTAATTGTATAAAATTCAACTGACCACTTTCTTGAATGGGTAAAATATTCTCTGAAAGAAAAGAGGCTTTTTCACGCAAATTGGGTTTTGTTGCCCATTCCCAATGGCTTTCATTAGTCCAAAACTTGGCATTTTTAAAGGCAACTTCGTAGGCTGACTTGTCTTTATTCCAATTTACGCTCCCACCACAATGGTCAAAATGCAAATGGGTCAAAAAAACATCAGTAATATCATCTCGATGAAAACGGTATTTTGCCAAGGAATTTTCTAGAGAATGCACTCCCCAAAGTGAATAATAGCTAAAAAACTTATCCGATTGTTTATTGCCCATTCCGTTATCAATCAAAATCAGTCGATTTTCGTCTTCGATGAGCAAACATCTTGCAGCAAGATCTATTAAATTGTTAGAATCTGCTGGATTGGTTTTGTTCCAAATGGTTTTTGGTACTACACCAAACATAGCTCCACCGTCGAGCTTAAAATTGCCGGTTTCTATGGCATATAATTTCATGGGAAAGTGATTTTTTTAAAAGAAAAACAAATTTAAGTAATACCTTTGTTAATAGATTATAAAATAGAGTTTTTCTATACAATTATAGTTATAAACTGTTTTCTCATTTGACAAAAAATTTAAATTGTAATATCTTTGCATTTATTTAGACAAAATCAAAATAACGATTATGATAAAAGTTTCTGATACTGCCAAAAAGAAAATCATCGATTTGATGAAAGAGGATGGTTTTGATGCTGCTGTCGATTATGTGAGAGTCGGCGTAAAAAGCGGTGGATGCTCTGGCTTGTCTTATGATTTAAAATTTGACAAAAACAAAGGCGAAGACGATAAAATATTTGTTGACAATGATATAACAATTGCTGTCGAAAAAAAATCTTTCCTGTATTTAGCGGGAACCATTTTAGAATTTTCTGGTGGATTAAACGGAAAAGGCTTTGTGTTTAATAACCCTAATGCAAGTAGAACGTGTGGCTGTGGAGAGAGTTTCTCTTTATAAAATTTAAACAAAATTTATGTCAAAATATACCGAAGACCACTTAAGAGTCGAACTCGAAACCAAAGAATACGAGTACGGATTTTATACTGATTTAGAATCGGACACTTTCCCTATTGGCTTGAACGAAGACATTGTTCGTGCCATTTCTCAAAGAAAAGAAGAACCCCAATGGATGACCAATTGGCGGATTGAAGCTTTCCGTGCTTGGGAAAAAATGATAGAGCCTGAATGGGCTAATGTTCATTATGAAAAACCAGACTTTCAATCCATTTCTTATTATTCAGCACCTAAAGCAGTGGATCCAAATAAAACATTAGACGATGTAGACCCTGAACTTTTGGAAATGTATAAAAAGTTAGGTATCTCTGTCGATGAACAAAAAATGATGAATAATGTAGCAATGGATATTGTAGTCGATTCGGTTTCAGTCGCTACCACATTCAAAAAAACATTAGCTGAAAAAGGTATTATTTTTATGAGTATTTCCGAAGCCATAAAAGAATATCCTGAATTAGTACAAAAATATATAGGAACAGTTGTGCCCCAAAGAGATAATTTTTATGCTGCTTTAAATTCGGCCGTTTTCTCCGATGGAAGTTTCTGTTATATTCCTAAAGGCGTTCATTGCCCGATGGAATTATCAACCTATTTTAGAATTAATCAAGCTGGAACTGGACAATTTGAAAGAACCTTATTGATTGCTGATGAAGGCAGTTATGTAAGTTATTTAGAAGGTTGTACCGCTCCAAGTCGCGACGAAAATCAATTGCACGCAGCGGTTGTTGAACTCATTGCTATGGATGGTGCTGAAATCAAATATTCGACCGTTCAAAACTGGTATCCTGGAAACAAAGAAGGCAAAGGAGGAGTGTACAACTTCGTGACCAAAAGAGGATTGTGCGAGAAAAATGCAAAAATTTCTTGGACGCAAGTCGAAACAGGTTCTGCCGTGACTTGGAAATATCCTTCTTGTATTTTGAAGGGTGACAATTCGGTGGGTGAGTTTTATTCGATAGCCGTTACCAATAATTTCCAACAAGCCGATACCGGAACAAAGATGATTCACCTTGGAAAAAACACCAAATCAACCATTATTTCTAAAGGTATTTCTGCTGGAAAATCACAAAATAGCTATAGAGGTTTGGTGAAAATTGGTCCAAACGCCGACAATGCCAGAAACTTTTCACAATGTGATTCCTTGCTAATGGGGAATAATTGTGGAGCACATACTTTTCCCTACATCGAAAGCAAAAACTCTTCAGCCAAAATTGAACATGAAGCTACGACGAGTAAAATTGGCGAAGACCAAGTTTTCTATTGCAATCAACGTGGCATTCCAACCGAAAAAGCAATCGCTTTAATCGTAAACGGTTTTAGTAAAGATGTTTTGAATAAATTGCCAATGGAATTTGCTGTTGAAGCACAGAAATTGTTGGAGATTTCGTTGGAGGGCTCAGTGGGATAATGTGCAATGAAAAAAAACAAAGTGATTATTGTTGGTTCTTCCCGTAACAACGGAAATACAGCTAGAATAGCTAATGAAATTGCCATTCAATTCAATATTGATATTATCAATTTGAATGATTATCAATTCTCCTATTATGATTACGAAAGTAAAAATAAAGATGATGATTTTTTGCCTTTAATAAAATCAATATTGGAGAATTATGACACTTTAATTTTTGCAACACCAGTATATTGGTATAGTATGAGTGGAATATTGAAAGTATTTTTTGATCGTTTTTCAGATTTAATTCGAATCGAAAAAGAAATAGGAAGGAGGTTTAGAGGAAAAAATTTTGCTGTAATTTCGAACTCTCATGACAATGAAATAGATTCTGATTTTTATATCCCTTTTCGAAAATCAGCAGAATATTTAGGTGCGAAATACATAGGAAACAAACATTTTAACGCAGATCAATTCAACCCAAAAGACAAAATAAAATTAGATTTTATATAAAACAACAAACAATGTTATCAATAAAAAATTTACACGCCTCCATTGGAGATAAAGAAATATTAAAAGGGATCAACCTTGAAGTAAAAGCGGGAGAAGTTCACGCTATTATGGGACCAAATGGTGCCGGAAAAAGTACGCTTTCTGCCATTATTGCTGGAAATGAAAATTATGAAGTAACAGATGGTGAAATTCTTTTAGACAAAGAAGATATTTCAGAATTGGCACCAGAAGAAAGAGCACATAAAGGCGTTTTTCTTTCGTTTCAATATCCAGTTGAAATTCCGGGAGTTTCGGTAACCAACTTTATGCGAACCGCTATCAACGAAAACCGAAAAGCAAACAAACTGGACGAAATGCCAGCCAATGAAATGCTGAAAATGATTCGAGAAAAATCGGAATTATTAGAAATTGACCGTAAATTTTTATCCCGCTCATTGAATGAAGGTTTTTCAGGAGGAGAGAAAAAACGAAACGAAATTTTCCAAATGGCCATGTTGGAACCCAAATTAGCCATCCTTGACGAAACCGATTCTGGACTAGATATCGATGCTTTAAGAATTGTTGCCAATGGTGTAAACAAATTGAGAAGCAACAAAAACGCCATCATCGTAATCACTCACTATCAAAGGCTTTTGGATTATATCGTTCCTGATTTTGTTCACGTTTTGTATAACGGAAAAATTGTTAAATCAGGAGATGCGTCTTTGGCTTTAGAATTGGAAGAAAAAGGATACGACTGGATTAAACAAGAACAAGAAGCATAAAAATTTGTTTGTAGTTTATAGTTTGTTGTTCGTCGTTGAACAATAAACAGAAAACCATAAACCATAAACAGTATAAAAATGGAATTAAAAGAAAAATTACTATCGTCATTTATGGCATTCGAGGAGCAAATTGATGTTCATTCCGAACTTCATAATCTGCGAATAGAGGCTATAAAAAACTTTGAAAATAAAGGTTTCCCAACCAAAAAAGAGGAATCTTGGAAATATACTTCGCTAAATGCTATCCTAAAAAATGACTTTACTGTTTTTCCAAAAAGTGAAAAGTCTATAGAATTTAAGGATGTAAAAAAATATTTCATTCACGAAATAGACACCTACAAAATAGTCTTTATCGATGGGAAATTTAGCTCCCATTTGTCATCTACAACCCATGAGGGTTTGGATGTTTGTTTGATGTCATCCGCTTTGAACAAGCCAAAATACAAAATGGTTATCGATACTTATTTTAACCAAATTGCTAACAAAGAAGAAAGCCTAACTTCTTTGAATACGGCATTCTCCAATGAAGGAGCCTATATCAACATCCCAAAAAGCAAAGTCGTTCGAAAACCTATCGAAATTATGTATTTCTCCACAGGAAGTGAAGCGGCTCTTTTGATACAACCCAGAAACCTTATTGTGGTGGGCGAAAATTCACACGTTCAAATCATCGAAAGACATCAAAGTTTGAACGAAAACCCGGTTTTGACCAATTCGGTTACCGAGATTTTTGCACAGAAACGTGCCATTGTTGATTATTATAAAATCCAGAACGACAATCACGCAGCCAATTTAATTGACAATACTTACGTTTCCCAGAAAAAAGAAAGTCACGTTTCGGTTCAAACTTTCTCTTTTGGAGGTAATTTGACCAGAAACAACCTGAATTTCAATCATTTTGGCGAACGATTGACTAGTACACTCAACGGAATTACGATTATTGGCGAAAAACAACACGTTGATCATTATACTTTGGTGCATCATGCGGCGCCAAATTGCGAAAGCTTCCAAGATTATAAAGGCATTTTTTCAGATAGTTCAGTAGGCGTTTTCAACGGAAAAGTGTATGTTGAAAAAAAAGCCCAAAAAACTAACGCTTTCCAAAATAGCAACAACATTTTGTTGGGTGATAAATCGACAATCAATGCCAAACCACAACTGGAGATTTTTGCGGATGATGTAAAATGTTCCCATGGTTGCACCGTAGGACAACTAGACGAAACCGCATTGTTTTATATGCAACAACGTGGAATTCCAAAAAAAGAAGCCAAAGCCTTATTGATGTACGCGTTCTCGAATGCCGTAATCGAAAACATCAAAATACCCGAATTGAAACAAAGAATCACCAAAATTATCGCCGATAAATTAGGTGTGAAAATTGGATTTGATTTGTAGATTTTAAAAACATAGTATTCTTAAAAGACACAAAGTTTAGTTTTAAACTTTGTGTCTTTTTGTTTAAAACCAAAATATAAAAAAAGTAGTATCTTTGATTATTCAATCTTCAATATTATGGCAACAATAACCGACATCAACAGTTTAGATCTAACAAAATCGTACACTTATGCTGATTATCTGACTTGGAATTTTCAAGAAAGATTAGAATTATTTAAGGGAAAGATTTTTAAAATGAGTCCTGCACCAAGCCGAATACATCAAGAAGTTTCTGCAAAAATATTTCGAAAATTAGACCGTTATTTCGAAAATAAAACCTGTAATATTTACTATGCCCCATTTGATGTGCGATTAATCAATTACAAAAAAAGCACTATCGACAAAGAAATTTCGACTGTATTCCAGCCAGATATTTGCGTGATTTGCGACAAAGAAAAGCTAGACGATCGAGGATGTCTTGGCGCTCCCGATTTGATTATTGAAATTCTTTCGCCAGGAAATTCTAAAAAAGAAATGGACATCAAATTCGATTTATACGAAGAAAACGGCGTGAAAGAATATTGGATTGTAGAACCGTATCAAAAATCCATCCTGATTTACAGCCTTCAAAACGACAAATACATTGGACTAAAACCCATAGCCGAAGAAGGATTAGTGCACAGTCCACTTTTTCCAAAACTGAGTTTCAATGTTGCGGAAGTTTTTATTGAATAACAAAGAATTACCAAAATTATCTCCGATAAATTAGGTGTGAAAATAGGATTTGATTTGTAATAAATCGTAGACAACGTTTTTTATACCAACCCTGTCAGAGTTTGGAACTCCGACAGTTTTTTTTACAATTACTTCTTCAAACTTCCCACAATCCCTTTCAACAACCCGTTAAAATCAAAGGTTTTATCTTCGCTCAAACCCAGTCTTACAATGACCAAATCGTGTGACGGAAGGATAAAAACTCTTTGCCCTTGATACCCGTTGGCTGAATACAAATCCCGAGGTGCATCAGGATAATATCCACCAGCATTCAACCAAAAGTGTGCGCCATAATCTGCATTGGAAGTATTGGTTGGTGTGGCTACATATTTAGCCCAACTTTCATCAAATAATTGCTCTCCGTTCCAGTTGCCTTTGTGCAAATACAGTAATCCAAATTTTGCCCAATCGCGAGTCGTTGCCCAAGCGTAGGACGAACCTACATAATTTCCCGCCATATCCGTTTCGACCAACATCGAATGCATTCCGATTTTGTCAATCAAATCCGAATACCAAAAATCCAGATATTCCTGATGCGTTTTGAATTGTTTTCTCAAAATTCCAGAAAGCAAATTAGACGTTCCTGAAGAGTAATTCCAAGTGGCATTTGGTTTTCCAACTAATGATTTATCGATTTGAGATTTTGTCATATCCGCATCCAGGAAAAGCATTTGGGTCACATCCGAAATCTTCGTGTAATCTTCTTCCCATTCCAATCCAGAGTTCATTTGGAGTAAATTGGAAATGGTGATTTTTGACCGTTCATCGTTAGTCCATTCGGCGATTGGAGCCGGTTTATTGATGTTGATTTTTCCTTGTTTTTGCAAAACTCCAAATAGTGTGGCTGTAATACTTTTGGTCATTGACCAACCCAAAATTTTGGAATCTTTATTGAAACCTGTATCGTATTTCTCTGCAATAATTTTGTCTTTATAAATTACAATTACCGAGCGTGTTCTTTTGTTTAGTTCCCCTTTTTTGTCGAAAGCTTTGGCGACAGTCGCATTCAATTTGGTATAATCTATATTTGTAAAAACGCTGTCTTTCGGCTCGTTATCACCATAAGGAAAGGGTAAATTGTTTTTTATTATTGTTCTTTTGGGAACTTCGTACGGTTTCGAAACATCAAAATCGTCATTGATTAAGGTCGCTCCCAAACCTTCTCGGTAAATGGCTTTTCGTTCCTTTAAACCATAAACCGAAGCGGTGGCGAATTTTCCATTTTGGTCAATTTTGTTTTTGGCCAAGGTTATCATTTTGATGTCATTATCTCCTTTTTCAATCATTTCCTGCGAACGATGGTCAATGAAATGACCGGAAGCCAAGCTTTTGGCTGAAAAGCCGGAAATTAAATCCAGTTTGGGATACGTGGTGTATCCAAAATAAATCAGAAATATAAATAAGGCAAGACTAAGAAATTTGACTGTTTTTTTCATATATGTAAATTTTGATTTTTCAGCGGTCATATATGGTATCGCCTTTTACTTATTGGTGTTTGCTTACGCAAACTTGTTGTTAATGGCGATTTCATAAGAAATGACACTATCCCACAAAGTGTGTAAGTTAAAAAGTTAAGGTTTGGATTTTATAATCTGAGCCTTTTATCAAATATAATATTAAATTGGTTTAAAACAATACCCCAATTTTGGATTGGCATTGACCATTTTTTAGTAGCTTCTTTCAGTGCTAAATAAACGGATTTCAAAACCGCATCATCGGTTGGGAATGACATTTTATTTTTAGTGTATTTTCTGATTTTACCATTAAGATTTTCTATTAAATTTGTAGTGTAAATTATTTTTCGGATTTCTAATGGGAAGTCAAAAAACACAGTTAATTCGTCCCAGTTTTCTCTCCAGGATTTGATGGCATAGCCATACTTTGTTTCCCATTTTTGAGCAAAATCTTCTAAAGCTAATTCAGCAGCTTGTTTGTTTGGAGCCGTGTAAAGATGTTTCATATCAGCTGTAAATTGTTTTTTGTCTTTCCAAACCACGTATCTACAGGCGTTTCTAATTTCATATATGTAAATTTTGATTTTTCATCTGTCATATATGGTATGCTTCGCCAGTTCGACTCTGTCTCGGGTCGCCTTTTACTTATTGGTGTTTGCTTCACTGAGTTTATATTTTTTATAGGTGTTCAGCGAATTTCATTTGCTTACTCAAACTTGTTGTTAATGGCGATTTCATAAATAACTATTATTATAAAAGCGGTTTAAAACAAATGAATTGATTCGTTGACGTTTTTTTATAACTTTTACCAATTAGCAATATATAAGAGTTTACTAAATTGAACTCAATATAACCTATAGGTATTAGATACCGATAATTGCGATAAATTTTAAAATGGATTAGACCATTTTAAAATTAGGTTCTACTGAAAATGTATTGAGAGGGAAAGCTGATGAAACGAATCGCTATCGCAAGCCGCGGATAAAAGCAGATTTTTTTATTTAAATTTCTAGAATTCTCTTAAAACATACTTGGTAAGTGCTAATCCTCGTGCCAATAGCTGATTGTGAAAACTAATCTCTCCTACAAATACCAGAAGTACCTAAAATTACAATTGGTATTATTTGCTAATTTATAACTTTTAAAAAAGTTTAACAAGACCAATTGATTTTATATAGGATTATTCTCTCTCCGGCATGCGTTTTTTTTAATAATGCTAAAAAGAGGTTTATTTTTCACACATAATAGTGTGATTATGGGTATAAGAAATGAAAAAGGGTGTTGTTTTAAGTAGCAAAACCACTTTAAAAACACCCTTTTTAGAACTAAACAAACCTAGAATACAAAAAACACTTTATTTTATAATTAGCTTGGTTTTTTGTGAAAAATTAGGGGCGGTAACATTTAAAAAATAAACACCTGATGTTAGTTTATTTTGAGTGTCTATATGATGTGTTGTTTGACCTTGAAAAAATTCAACTTGTTTTTGCTCAAACACTTTTTGACCATTTATATTAAAAATTTCAAAACTAACATTCCCTGGCTCTGTCATTGGTAAATCTATATTAAATTGACCGTTTGATGGGTTTGGATGTAGTTTTATGTTTGAAGAAAATAACTCAGAGTCGTCAATTGATGTTTCTTCATTGCTAATACTTTCGCCAGACAATCGTTCGTTTAATATTGGATTAGTCGAATTTTTTAATATCATTTGAGAAAGTGTTTTAAAATTTGATGTTGGTTTTCTTAGAAGAAAATTGTCCACCTTATAATTTGTAATTTTCAAGTCATAAACTGAACTAGAATTATATTTAAGGTAATCAATTACACCATTTTTGACAGTACCTGTGCCAGCATACCTATTTGAAGGATAACCAAAAAACAGAGGCGCAGTTCTAATATTTGAAACAGTAGGTGTATTATTATCCTGCCACAGAATAGCGCCATAGTCAGATAAAAGCAAGCCAAAATACTCTGTGGTAGTGGTGTTAGATGGTATAAGTATATCTTCAATAAAATAGGTAAAAGGATAACTAAGTTTTCTACCAGCCAAAAAATCATTGTTTCGTTCAATCATAAACTGAAATTTATCGTTTACATATCTAATGAATAAATGATACCTAGAAACAAGGGTACTTGTTTTATGTTGGTGCAAAATTTCAAAAAGTGGTTGGGTAGCAGGATTATTTTTTATAGCAACTAAATCAGCCCCTCTTATTGCAAATTTTATTGCAATACAATCAGCAGTAGTGGTTGATGCGTTATTACTAACCCCAGTTGTATAAGTTTTAGCACTATTGTAAGCTGGAAGAGTAACGTCATATTGCTTCTCAATCTGACTCCATACTGTTGTCTGAGCATTGGCACTTGATAATGCTAAAAGAAGGAAAGGAATTATCAGTAATTTTATAATTGTTTTCATATTTTTTGAATTATGATTGTGTTAAAAATTTATTATTTATGATTTGCTATTGAGATATTTATTGAATCATCCCAAACATCAGGTCTGTCCGTAGTAATTACCCCTTTTTTCATTTCTGGAATATCATTCATTAACCACAAAGGATCACCCCTTCTGTCCGCACTTGGGTCTTTATAAGACCATCTGCCCCATCTATTTACAGTACCTTTAGAACCTACAGGTTCCTCTGAAAAAATACCAACTCTGCGCTGTGTTAATTTATTGATACCATTACAAACTGATACACCACTACTATAAATTGATTTTAAGAAAACTGGCTCTAATAATTTACTAGTTGGATCAGTATCTGAAAAAACATTTACCTCATAATATAAGACTCGTGGATTAGCACTATTCCAGTCATTCACCCAACTATTCACCTTATTCACATCAATATAAGTATTAGTGGCATCCAAAGATTTGTCATTTTTAGCTATCATAGGAATCCACAGAATTTTATTAAATTTAGTTGCAAAAGCTGTAGTTTCACCAGCCGTCACTGCGTTATATAGAACGGTAAATTTTTCATATGTTTTTATAGCAACATTTTTCAAATGAGCTTCGGGTATATTTTTTATAATCCATTTAAGGTTTTTTGTCAAAGATAAAAACTTCCTCTCTGGAGTATTCCATTGGGTTAGTTCCTTAGTGCCATCATTCTCCAAATTTTTTACATCTAAGCAAGCTACTACATTATTACTATTTGCAATAGTAACCAGTTGCAACAGACTACAAATTTTATGATTTGATGCTGATAAAGACCTTGGTTTTTTCAATGTTATACCAGTCAATTGAGTCTCAGTTTTACTAAAAACATAATCATTAGTAGTAAGTGTTGTCATCCTTTGGAGTTTAAAGTCGTGAAAACAAACCATACCAGTTGGGGTTCCAAAATCTGTTTTAGCAGGATCAGTATAATTTGTTATACCTGCTGGCATAATATCAGCTTCGAGTAACTTAATTTGATAAAATATTGCATCATTAAAAGCCTTTGCTGTATTTTCAGGAATATCGCCACCCCATTCTCCTCGATGTGCTGCCAAAATTACTTCGGGCTCAGTTGAAGTAGTAGCCACGGAGCCATTTAATCTGATTTTATTTAAAAGGCCACAAATTCCATTCGTATCATTACGACTAGCACTACAAGCATGATCACTATGATAGGCTGGGTAGGTTTGTGCATTTACTATTTGCGTTGAAATGCAAAGAAACAAAGAAAGACAATAAGCTAATTTTAATTTATTTTTCATAATTTTTAATTTTTAATTTCTTTTAATTTTTTTTTAATACGATAATTTTGTTGATTAAAAATAGATTTTCTTTTATGTCATAGGCTTAAGTTTTTTATAAAGTTTAACATTCTTTACACAATATTAAATAAATTTTTAAAAGCATCCAAATTTTTTAGTGTATATTTTTTATAATTTGATAATTATAATGATAATTAATTGTCATATCCATAAATTTAGACTATTTTTATAATAGATATCCTTTTATAATAGCCTTTAAAGAAGAAGATTCAAATGCCTATCCATTTATGGTAAACAATACCCCACAAACTTTGTGTTTATGTCTATAGTCTGACCAAAGACAATGATTTGGCCGAAGATATTGTGCAAAATGTATTTATGGCGATTTGGAATAAAAGACACAAACTCAAAGAAGAGATTGTGCTGAAAAGTTATTTGTACAAATCGGTCTATAATGAGTTTATTGACCAATACCAGAAAGAAAAATCAGTTTTGCCTCTTGAAAAAAAACACTTCGATGCCTTGAGTAGCATAGTGGAAGATGAGGATGAGAATTCTATGGAGAAATTAATACCGCTTGTTATTTCAAATTAGTCCAACAAAAATTAAACAAAATGAAATTAGTTAAACAAGAAATTGAAAATCTCCCGCCTAAATGCAAACAAATCTTTTTGCTAAGCAAACAAGACGGATTGACCAATACTGAAATAGCCGAGTTTTTGAATGTTTCCATCAAATCGGTGGAAGCCCACATTACAAAAGCATTTTCTATCCTGAGGAAAACTGTGGGGGGAAAAAGTGAATTCGGTTTTGTTTTTGTTGATTGGATTGAAAGCAAAAATGCCTAGATTATAGTTCCCAAAGCCTCAATTTAAAAACAAACGTAAAAATTATTACCCATAAATTTTGACTACATTGCTCCTAAAAAAAATAAAGCTCAAAAACATACGTTTTTGATAAAAAGATTTGACAACTTTCAAAAAGTTGTCAAATCTATCAAATGAATTAGGAAGCTATTTCTAATCGTTTCAATAAATTTCTATTCAAGGTTTCCTTGGCATAATCCAGGTCGATTTTCAAGATTTTATCATCGGAACTTGGCAATTCATACATGGCATCGGTTAGAATCGCTTCGCATAACGAACGCAATCCACGAGCTCCGAGTTTGTATTCCAGGGCTTTTTCGACAATAAAATCTAGGACTTCGTCTGTGATTCTGAATTCTACTTCGTCCATCAAAAATAACTTTTGGTATTGTTTGATCAAGGCATTTTTTGGTTGGGTCAAAATCGCTCTCAAGGTTTCTCTATCCAAAGGATCCATATGGGTCAACACTGGCAAACGTCCAATAATTTCAGGGATTAATCCAAAATCCTTGATGTCTTTTGGGATAATGTATTGCAACAAATTGTCTTTGTCAATAGTATCCACATTTTTAGATGTGGAATATCCAACAGCCTGACGATTCAATCGTCTCGAAATAATACGTTCTACTCCATCAAAAGCGCCACCAGCAATAAACAATATGTTTTGAGTGTTTACCTCAACGAATTTTTGGTCTGGGTGTTTTCGTCCTCCTTTTGGAGGAACATTTACAACCGTTCCCTCTAATAATTTCAATAAAGCCTGTTGCACTCCTTCGCCAGAAACATCACGAGTGATGGATGGATTGTCGCTTTTACGAGCAATTTTATCAATTTCGTCAATGAAAACAATGCCTCTTTCGGCTTTGGTCACGTCATAATCGGCAGCTTGCAAAAGACGTGTCAGAATACTTTCGACATCTTCTCCCACATATCCTGCTTCGGTCAAAACCGTCGCATCTACAATTGCCAATGGAACGTCGAGCATTTTGGCAATAGTTTTAGCTACCAATGTTTTCCCTGTTCCGGTTTGACCTACCATGATGATATTGCTTTTTTCAATTTCTACTTCGTCATGCAATTCTTGTTGCATCAAACGTTTGTAGTGATTGTAAACAGCAACCGACATTACTTTTTTGGTTTGGTCCTGACCAATAACATATTGATCCAGAAAAGCCCTAATTTCTTTGGGCTTTTTCAACACTAAATCGGCAGGCAAATGTTTTTTGCTGCTAGATTTTAATTCTTCTACTACAATTCCGTGGGCTTGTTCGATACATTTATCACAAATGTGCGCATCGATTCCGGCTATCAATAAATTGGTTTCTGGTTTTTTTCTGCCACAGAAAGAACATTCTAATTTTGGTTTTGCCATTTTTTTTCGAGTCCCTCCCCAACCCTCCCCAAAAGGGAGGGAGTGAGAAACTATATCATTTAAGTTAGTAATTTTAATTCCCCCTTCGGGTGTTAGGGGGCTATCTTCTTAACACTTCATCAATCATTCCGTATTCTTTAGCTTCATCGGATATCATCCAATAATCGCGTTCGCTATCGGCATATACTTTATCAAATGGTTGCCCAGAATGATGCGAAATGATTTTGTATAATTCGTCTTTTAATTTCAACATTTCACGTAAGTTGATTTCCATATCTGAAGCCACACCTTGTGCTCCGCCTGATGGTTGATGAATCATTACTCTCGAATGTGGCAATGCCGAACGTTTCCCTGCTGCTCCAGCACACAACAATACCGCTCCCATTGACGCCGCCATTCCGGTGCAAATGGTTGCAACATCAGGTTTGATGTATTGCATGGTGTCATAAATTCCCAATCCTGCATACACGCTTCCTCCTGGAGAATTCAAGTAAATTTGAATGTCTTTTGAGGCATCGGCACTTTCTAGGAAAAGCAGCTGTGCTTGAACGATATTGGCAATTTGGTCATCGATTCCTGTTCCCAAGAAAATAATTCGATCCATCATCAATCTCGAAAAAACATCCAATTGAGAAATATTCAACTGACGCTCCTCTATAATATAAGGAGTCATATTGGTTGGATTCATTGCTGCCACGATTTTGTCGTAGTATAAGGCATTTACGCCTTGGTGTTTTGTAGCAAATTTTTTAAATTGCTTTGCTTGTTCGAGCGTAGCTCTCGGGTCTTTACCGTAGTTCATATTTGTTAAAAGTTTAAAAGTTGTTAAAGCAACCAGCCTTTTAAAGGCTTGTTGCTTTGAAAAAAGAGCGTCAAAAAAATATTTTTTCTGACGCTAAAAGATACTCAATTTTTATTGTTTTGCATTTGTAATAAAATCATAAAGTTATTCGAAATTTTCACCTCATTATCCCTCTAATCTCTAATTTATTACCTCTAACTTATATTTATTCCCCGTAATAAGCTGCAATAAATTCGTCATAGGTCACTTCTTTAGTTGTTGGATTGGCCTTCTCTTTGAAAACTTCCAATAACTTTTCGGCAACAACTTGGTCTGAAAGTCTTTTTACTTCTTCTTGGTTTGCCAATACTCTAGCTACAATTCCTTGAACTTCTTCGTCGGTAGGATTGGTTTGCCCGAATTGTGCCATTTGTTGGCGAATATTTTTTGCAGTATAAGATTTCAAATCTTCGAAAGTGATTTTGATATCGCTTTGTGCCAATGCTCTGCTTTCAATCAATTGAAAACGCAATCCTTTTTCTGATCTTGCATATTCTACTTCGGCTTGCTCTTGAGTTAATTTTTTTTCTCCAACGGTTTGCAACCATTTTTTAAGGAACTCGGCAGGTAAATCGAATTTGGTGTTTTCTATTAAAAACTCCGTTACATCTCCTAGTAGTTTTTGATTCGCTTGTTGGGCAAATTGGGCTTCTGCATCTTCCTTGATTTTTGCTTTCAATTCTTCTAATGTAGCAACATTACCAGGCCCAAACAATTTATCGAACAATTCTTGGTTTAACACTGCTGGTTCCGATATTGTTATAGCTTCAATTGTAAAATCAACATCAATTGCCAACCCGTGAACGTTATCGTGACCTACTTTTAGGTAATCCATCAATTGATGATCGTCCTCGAATAAACCTTTTGTATTTACCGTTACGACATCACCTACTTTTTTACCCATAAATGAGTTTTGAGTTGCTTTGTCTTTGAAAACAGACAAATTAATAGTTGTTGTATTTCCAATTCCTTCCACTTCATTAGTAAAAACACCTCTTAAATCAGCTCCTTCCACAACGGTTTCCTGAGGAAGCGGATTGCCAAATTGTTTTTGGATTCTTTCTACTTGCCCGTCAATTAATTTATCATCGGCTTTTACGATATATTTTACAATCTCATTTTTAGCATCTAAATCCAAATCAAAGTGAGGCACCAAACCGATTTCGAATTCAAAAGTTAGTTCTTCGGCAGACCAATCTAAGTCTTCATTTACTTTGGCAAGAGGTGTTCCCAAAAGATTCAATCTTTCAGACTGAATATAACGTTCCAAAGCCAAATCAACTACTTTCTTAACTTCTTCTTGTTTGATGGCTTTTCCGTATTGTTTTTCTACAAGCTCTTTCGGAACTTGTCCTTTTCTAAAACCTTTTACTTGTGCCAATGGCATTTTTTCATTTATTCTTTTGGCTACTTGACCTTTGTAATCCATATGAACAACTGACATTACAATTATTTCGTTTACTGCATCTAATGCTACTCTTTTAATATCCATCTTCTTCGTTTATTTATAATAAAATTTGGGTTGCAAAAGTATAATTTTTTTGCAACCCAAACAAGTTTTTAATCTATTGAATTTTAGCCCATTATTTATTCTTGATATAGAAAAATTTCCTATTTTTCGTCACCAATAATTTTATACATAATTGACTGAAGAATCGATAATACAATACTAAACACTAAAGCTGTCCAAAAGGAATCAACTGAAAATCCACCCACAATATTGGTGCAAAGCAAGATAATTGTTGCGTTGATAACCAACAGAAACAAACCTAGAGTTAAAATCGTCACAGGCAAAGTCAATAGCAACAAAACTGGCTTTATAAAACCATTAAGTAAACCTAAAACAACTGCAACTAATAGTGAAGTCGTAAAACTATCCACAACAACACCAGTCATAAAATGAGCAATTAGCATTACTAAAATTGATGTTATAAGAATTCTGACAAGTAGTTTCATTTTTTTTAATTTCATCTGATTATAATATTTGTTTTTTTATTGGAAGATGGAACGCCTATAATCATATTGGTGTGTGTCAATGATAATTGTCGTGGGTGTTTCATCTGTTTATATTTATTGTTTTTATCGGTCAGATGGAACACTCATAATCATCCCCCAGGTGTGTCAACAACTATTGTCATGGGTGTTTCATTTATTCAAAATTATTTTATTTCGCTATTTTTTTACTAGCGCACTATATCTATTACTACAATTATCCTAAGTCAATTTTTCACTTACTGTTAGTAAAAATTATCGATTTTTAAATCTACTAATCAAATCCAGAATTAGATTTTTATCCTTGAAAAATACTATACCTCCATAAAGAATAGGAGACAGAATACCGTTTAATAGCAAATCAAAGTAAAGATTTTCAAAACGTGTAGATATCAAAAATACGCCTCCAAAAACAACACAACTGATTGTAAAATATTTTATATAAGGGTAAATTACTTCTCTAATATTAATATTAAAATATTTATAAGAATAATACAGTAGAACTGGACTCGAGGTTATATTAAAAAGCATAACAGCTATAGCTGTTCCTGTAGATTTATAAAAATAAGAAAACGGGATAACTAATGTCAAAAAATAAACAGAAGACAAAATCGAATATAAAGCTTGGTTTTTAAAATCTGCTTTCAATCGCAAAGCTACTGTCCATAAAGAACCAACTACCTGAAAACCTACTCCTATTGACAGTATCTGAACCAATTGGATACAGCCATTCCATTTTTGGGACAAGAACAAAATAATTAATGGTTTTGCAGAAACTGCCTGCCATAAAGCAAAAGGCATACCCAATAAAGCTAAAATTGTTGTTATCCTGAGTAGTATTATTTTTAATTGAGTTTTATCTCCGTTTGGAACTTTGCTTAAAGCAGGAAATAGAACAGGAGCGATACTTCCCACCAGTAAACCTATTGCCTGAATACTTAAACTAAAGGCTAAATAATAGATTCCCACCTCAGCCTGCACAGCAAACAAACCCAATACTGCAAAATCAAATTGCTGAATAACTTTTTGACAAATTGCAAATACAAATCCCCAAGCACTACTATTGACTAGATGACTCCATCTCCTGAATGTGATTTTAAAAAGAAAACCAATACCAGAATGATAATTGAGATAAAAATAGTTTAAAGCAGCAACCATTACAGCGGGAATAACAAAACTGTAAACCCCAAAAGACAATAAGGCTAATATAATAGTAAGTAACTGAGTGAGAAAAACAGAATAAAACTGTGCTAAAGACAAGGTTTTAAATCGGAGCAAATGTCTTAATTTGGCATCCGGAATAACTGAAAAAGTATTAAACGGAATCGATAAACTAAAAATCAATACCAAGTAGGTAATTTCGATATCATGATAAATAATACCTCCCACAACTCCCAATAACAAAATAACTACAATGCAAGTGGCCGCCATAACCAAAGTAATGGATTTGGCCAAAGGTATTAATACATCAAAAGATTTTCCACGGCTGATTAATACATCCGTCAAACCGAAGTTTTGTAAAACAATTCCTAAACTGGTAAGTGTATAAACCAGTCCAATTTTTCCAAAATCTTGAGGCAATAAAATCCAGGCTAAAACTAACTGGCCTAGCATAGAGAAAACCTTTGTTCCAACCATTTGGAAAGCACTCCATATCGCACCTGAAACAATGCTTTTTGATATAGTATGTGTCACTATTTAGAAATCTTAAATTAAAATTATCTCTTTTTATAGGTATCAATATATGCTTTCAAATCGCCTCCCAATAATGCTTCAACAACAAGGTTTTTATGTACCACTTTTCTTTGTCTAATCTCAGCAGCAGGATTGCCAGAAACTACTGCCATTTCGGGTACGTCTTTTACCAATACACTTCCTCCTGAACATACAGCCCCATAACCTATTTTTCTGCAAGATGGCATGAGTAAAACATTAGTAGCAACCCATACATAATCTTCAATTACAATCCCATAATTCTTTTGTTCCCAATCTTCTGAATCGATATTGTGAGAAGCAGTAATAATTTCTACATTTTGCCCTATGATCACATTGTTACCAATTACTACTTTAGATCTCAAATCAATATTATCTGTTTGAACAGAAGTATGACTCCCTATTATAAGGTTAGAATTTGCTTTTTTTGCAAGTGACAAAGTAATTACTGAACATTCACCAATTGTTGCACCATTTTTCGTAGCAACATATCTTATATACTTTAATTCAAAATACCTCTTAATTCTAGCCAGAAGACCTAAATAGTATTTGAAAAAGTTTCTGTTTTGCACTCTATTTTCGTATTCAGTATTTTTCAAATCTAAATAATTTTTACTTTATTAAGCTTGTTGACATAAGGCAACATGTATAATTAAACTCCATTTTTACATAAAACCGTTGCCCAATACCTACTCCATGTATAATTCCCTTTTTTAAATTGATTCGTGGCATAGTCGTTTTTTGTGCTAAAGCTATTTGATGATTCAATTTGTGAATGCCTTAGTTTCTCCTCTTGTATCTCTAGTTTATCCGTTCCTTGCAACCATTCTTTAAAAGGAAATGCAAACCCCATTTTAGGTCTATCCCAGATTTCTTGGGGTAAAATATCTTTAAATGCCTCTATCAACAAAAATTTCTTTTGGTTGCCATTTTGTTTTATTTGACTATTGATACTGCAAGCTAATTGCATTAATTCTTTGTCTAAAAAAGAAACCCTAACCTCTACTGCATGCCACATACTCATATAATCACTGTCTTTCAACAATTGATTTTGCATATAGAAATTGGTTTCTAGAAATGTGGCTTTATTGAAAGGATCCAAATTTTTGAATTGGGTCAGGTTGAAATTATTATTCATTTGTTTTATAGTATCATCAGAATTCAAAGAATAATGTTTATTAAGCTCTGAAAGCAATCGCCAAACTTTATTTTCGTCAACCTGAAGCACTTTACTAATTTCTTTGGGACAAAGTAACCCTCTAGTAAAGAGATACCTCCCTATAGGGCCAGATATTCTTAAAAATGCAAGCTTTTGGTATATATCCTTTTTAAACAACTGCGCTGCCATAAATCCAATACTTGGCACCCATTTTTTTATAATTTCAATCTTTGCAGCATTTGCAAAAGAGTTATAGCCCCCAAACAACTCATCGGCTCCTAAACCGCTTAACACAGCTGTAAGTCCAGCTTCTTTGGCATATTTACAAATAAAATAACTATTAATCCCATCTATACTCGGCTGATCCATTGCTTCCATCACATCTGGTAAAGCTTCTAAAAACTGTTCCTTCTTAACCTTATAGGTGCGATGTTTAGCCCCAGTCTTTTGGATAATGATTTCTTGATATTTTTTTTCAGAAAATTCATCTTCGTCAAATACAATAGATAAGGTTTGAAGTTTGTCTTTCAAAATAGGTTGTGCAAGTAAGGTAAGCAAACTACTATCTATTCCGCCGCTTAAGAATAAACCAATAGGAGCATCAGAAATTAAATGACGTTTTACTGCCTCGCTAAGTGTTTCTCTAACTTTTGTTAATGCTTCTTCAATGCTGTTTATAGCTTTTGTATAAGAACATATAAAACTGTAAAATTTCGTTATTTTATGATTCTTTAAACTATAGGTCAGAACAGTTCCTTTTGGTAATGGCTTAACCCTTTTTAAAGTAGTAATGGGTTCTGGCAAATGTCCAAATGCTAGGAAATAAATTTGCCAATCGGGGTTTTCTTCGAAACCGTTTAAGGCCTTGAAAGCCCGAATCTCGGATGCAAAATAAAGTTTTCCATCTTCATGATAATAATAAAGAGGTTTAATGCCCGCATGATCTCTAGCAAGGATAATTTCATCTTTGATTTTGTCATAGATTGCTAAAGCAAACATACCATTGAATCTTTCAAAACATGCTGTCCCCCATTTTTCATACGATTTTAGAATAACTTCAGAATCTGTTTTTGTTCGAAAAACAAACCCCAATAATTGCAACTCAATTTTAATTTCTTTGAAATTATAAATCTCCCCATTAAAACATAAAACCGTATTTTCATCTTCGCTCAACATAGGCTGATGTCCCGCTGATGATAAGTCAATAATAGACAAACGCCTATGCCCAAAAGCCAGATTACCAACAATGTAGATGCCTGAATCATCAGGTCCTCCTCTACGCATGGCATCACGCATTTTTAAAATATCCTTCTCCAAATGTTTATTGGTAGGATCAAAAATTCCAGCTATTCTACACATTGTTTAAAATTTTATAAGACTATAAAAATTGATTTCTATAATCTATTAATTCGTGAACTAGTTATTTGGTGAACTATTACTTAACCGATTATACTTTTTCTACCCGATTAACCTGTCACCCAGAGCGTAGTCAAAGTGCTAACCGATTAAACTTTTCCTAACCAATTAAACTCATAACTCATAACTGAAAACAGATAACTGATAACCTCCCTCCTTCCTACATCAAAAAATCTTCAAAATTGTCTCGATGTATGATTCTAAATTCAGTTCTTGCATAGGTTTCCAAAAAAAGTTTAGGCATTTTGTGTTTGGTATCAGGATTCCATTTGAACTCAAAAGCAGTCAAAACGCCATCTTGTTCTTCTATATAATCAATTTCCTTTTGTTCTTTAGTACGCCAATACCACGAATTGACCCATTGTTGTGAATACTGTAAATACTTCATCCGTTCAGAAACCATGAAATTTTCCCATAAAGTGCCTACATCGGTCCGCAATTCTACTTGGCTAAAATTAGCAAGCAAGGCATTTCGAATTCCATTGTCATAAAAATAGATTTTTCTGCTTTTTTTGAGTTCTGAACGAAGATTTCTACTAAAGGAACCTAATCGAAATATAATATAGGTTTGCTCTAGTATATTTATATATTTTTCTACTGTTTTAGCATCAAGCCCTGTAAGTTGCGCCAATTCATTATACGAAACTTGCGAACCCATCTGATAGGCCAATCCTTGTAATAATTTGATAAGTCCTTCTGGCTTTTTTATTTGTTCCAATAACAGCACATCTTTGTACAAATAACTATTGGAGAGTTGTTTCAGGATTTCTTTTTCCATCCCAGCATTATTTACCACATCAGGGTAATACCCATACACCAGGCGATGAGCCAAAAGACGCTTTTCTTCTAATAATCCATGATGGGCTACCATTTCTCCAAAAGACAAAGGATACATTTTGTATTCCCACTTGCGACCTGTTAAAGGTTTGTTGGGTTTATTTGCCAATTCAAAGGAGGAACTTCCTATTACCACCAATTGAATTTCTGGAATTTGATCGGTGATGAGTTTCATTAGCAAGTCTATATCGTGAATGCGTTGTGCCTCATCAATAACAATGATTTTCTTATTCCCAAAAATAGCTTTTAATCGGGTGGCCGAAATAGTTGCAAAAATAGCCTGTACATCTAATTCATCGCCGTTCATCCACAATACTTCGTCCGAAGTACCGAAAAGCATTTTTAACAAAGTGGTCTTTCCCACTTGGCGTGCACCAAGTAAAACGATGGCTTTCCCAGTATAAAGCTTGTTTTTAAGTGTATTTTCAAGTATTCTTTCAATCATAACAAAACAAATAAATCACAAAAATACAACTTTTACGGATTCAAATCCTGAAAAATAACAACTTTTACGGATTCAAATCCTGAAAAAAATAATTTTTTAGAGGTTAATTGGTTAATTGTTTATCTGGTCAATCGTTTAGAGCTTATTTGTTTAAAGGTTAATTCATTAGAGACTAACTGCTTAACCGATTAATCTTTTCCTAAACGATTAACTTTTTACTAACCGATTAAACTGTCTAATTCTTGTTTTTAGTTGGTTTGAAGCAACCAGTTAAAAACATTTAGGTGTTTTATTCCGCTTCTGTTTTGGGTAAAAGCATCTGTCGTTAGCAAATATTTGGGGTAGTTGTCATTGATTTTTTCTAATGCGCCAAACTCACGTTCAAGAGTGCTTTCGTTTGTCATTTGCCAAGCTACTTGATAATATTCGATGTCTCCTTTTGGGGATTTGCATACAAAATCCACTTCAGTATTACGTGTTGTACCTGTCCAAATTTTATTGCCTCTGCGTAAGAGTTCGAGGTAAATAATGTTTTCCAATAGGTGTCCTCTGTCAGTGATTCGTTCTTTACCTGCCAAAATATTCAACAAACCAGTGTCCACCAAATAATATTTTTCTTGTGTGGCGAGTTGCTTTTTACCTTTCAAATCGAATCGATTCACTTTATAAAACACAAAACTTTCTACCAAATAGTCTAAATATTTTTCTACAGTAGCATGATGGATGCTTTGCTTGTCTTGCTTTAAGGAAGTTGAAATATTACTTGGCGAAAGCGAATTGCCAATATTTGAGGCTATAAATTTCACAATGTTGCCAAAAGCCCGCTTGTCATTTATTTGGTGACGTTGCGTAATATCTTTTTCGATTATTGTGGTGTAAATGGCTTCCAAATATTCGTATATTTTATCGTAACCTTCTTCACGCAATGCTACGCCTTTGGGCAATGATGTTTCGTTTACATAATCAAAAAATAAGGCTTCGTAATTCAAGTATTTGTTGCTCGTGTCAATGCTTCGTGCCGTTAAGTATTCTTTAAACGAAAAAGGTAAAATAGCTATTTCGATGTAGCGACCGCTCAATAAAGTAGCTAACTCACTACTCAATAAAAACGCATTGGAGCCCGTTATGTAAACGTCTGTGTTTTCAGTAGCAAAAAGTCCATCCACTAATTTTTCAAAAAGCGGAATGTTTTGTACCTCGTCTAAAAAAATATAGTTGGACTTATCGGCTTGCAGTTTCTTTTTTATGTCAAAATAAATGTCGTCCCAGGTTTTGTTTAAGTAATTTTCAGGCAACTCAAAATTGTAGAACTGAATTTGCCGTTTGCCAACACCTTTTTTTAGTAATTGCTCTCGATAAAGTTCCAATAGTGTGCTTTTGCCTGACCTACGCAAACCGCTTACTACTTTTATTAGGTCTTTGTCTTTGTAAGCCAGAAGTTTTTCAATGTATTCTTTTCGAATTGTGTAATTTTTCATGGGACAAAGATAAAAGATAAATTATCAAAAGTAACTAAAAATGCAAGTTTTGATAATTACAACCTGCTATTAATTGGTTAGAGCTTAACTGGTTTATTGTTTAATTAGTTAACCGATTAACCTTTTCCTAAACGATTAATCTTTTCCTAAACAGTTAAACGATTAAACCGTCACCCTGAGCGTAGTCGAAGGGCTCTATTAACCGATTAAACTTTCTCCCTGAGCGGTCATCCTGAGCGTAGTCGAAGGACGAAAGGTAATACCTAACGAATATTGAAAACTACAACTTATAAGAAACCATCACCCCACCACGATACAAATACCAATCACCGCTAATGTTCCAATGTACCGCCTTATCTACACGTTCGCCCGTTTCGATACTATAGGCTTTATAATAACCTTCTTGCCATCCACCCCCAACAAAAAAATCTAAATTCCATTTTTTAGAAATTGGAAGTTGATAGCCAAGTGTCGCACCCATTAAATACCCGCACCCCTTATGATTCCATCCTATATCTTCGTAAGTCCATTTTTGAGCATCATATAGTACAAAAGCAATATGCCAGCCAGCATAAAATCCTTTGAATTTTTCTTTAAAATGGTAACGTACTTCAGGAACAAAATAAATGAACTTGCGGGGCTTTCCATCATAATCCCAAGGAGAAGTCAAAATATCAAACGAAAAAGTGGTTTTCTTTCCAATAGAAGTTTCAACACCCATATTGATAGCCCCAACAAAATTAGGAACTGGATTGTATTTGATAAAGGTTTGAGCCTGAACTTGACCGCAAAGAATTAGGGCAAACAATAGAATTGTTTTTTGGAAAGCAGTATGTTTTTTCAAATAGAACTATTTTTTAAATTAAATTATTTTTTACTAAAGATACAAATCAGATAACCGATAACTCATAACCCTCTTATCTAGGTCCTTTCAATATTTCCAAATCACTTGCCACCATTTCTTTTACCAATCCAGCAAGGTCATATTGCGGTTTCCATCCCAATTTTGTTTTAGATTTAGTAGGATCACCTATTAATAAATCGACCTCAGTAGGACGGTAATACTCAGGATCTACTCTCACTATAATTTTACCAATTTCTAATTGATAATCGGGATGGGTACAAGCAACTACTTTGGCAATTTCATTTTCATTTTCGCCCTCGAAGGCCAATTGAATTCCAGCTTCGGCAAAAGAATAGCGTACAAAATCACGAATATAAGTAGTGACTCCAGTGGCAATAACATAGTCTTCGGCTACATCTTGTTGCAAAATTCTCCACATCGCTTCGACATAATCTTTGGCATGTCCCCAGTCTCTTTGCGAATTCAAATTTCCTAAATAAAGACAGTCTTGTTTCCCCAAGGCGATAGCAGCAGTAGCCATAGTAATTTTTCGGGTTACAAAAGTCTCCCCTCTTCTTGGAGATTCGTGATTGAACAAGATACCATTGCAAGCGAACATATTGTAGGCTTCACGGTAATTTTTGGTTATCCAAAAACCATATATTTTGGCAACACCATAAGGAGAACGAGGATAAAACGGAGAGTTTTCATCATAAATCCCCGCTGCGTTTTTATTCTCAGCCAAACCACCATACAATTCTGAAGTAGATGCTTGATAAATTCGGGTTTTCTTTTCAAGTCCCAAAATTCGCACGGCCTCTAATATTCTTAAAGTACCTATTCCGTCTACATTGGCCACATATTCAGGAGAGTCAAAGGAAACTTTTACATGAGACATCGCTCCAAGATTATAAATCTCATCAGGTTGTACTTCCTGAATGATTCGGATAATATTAGTAGAATCTGTTAAATCACCATAATGCAATTTAAAATCAACATGACTCTCATGTTGGTCTTGATAAATATGATCAATTCGTTGAGTATTAAATGAGGAGGCTCGTCTTTTTACACCGTGAACACGATATCCTTTCTCTAATAATAATTCCGCTAAATAGGACCCGTCTTGACCAGTAATTCCTGTAACTAATGCTGTTTTTTGCATGATATTGTTTTTATATTTTATAACTAATTGTGTGTATAAATTGTTATGTTAACTGTTAACTGGTTAACTGTTTAATTGATTAATTGGTTAATCGATTAACTTTTTTCTAAACGATTAACCTTTTCTCTAAAACTTATTTATAACCCAATCTATTTCTATTTTCCCAGTTTTTTTGTTCTGTTTTTTCATCAAGAAATTGTTCCATTACTGTATATATTTCCATCAATCGTACGTCATGTTCCCCAAGTCGTTGTTCTAGGTCATTTTTCAATTCCATGATTTGTTCGGAAATAGTACTTTGCAAGGAGATTGTTTTTCTTATTTCTACAAAAGAACGCATAATGGCAATGTTAACTAATGCTGATTTTACTGAACGCAACACAGAACTCAACATTGCTACACCTTGCTCAGTAAACGCATAAGGCAAATATGTTTTTCCACGATGCTTTTTCGAACTGGTCACAATTTGTGACGAGTTCAATTCAAATTCTTCTAATGTTAATTGAAACATAAAATCCGTTGGAAATCAAATACTATTTCTCTTAACGGCTTGATTTAACACCTTAGTTTCTACTTCATAAAAAAAAGCCAAATCATAGTCAAGCATAACTTTTACTCCACGAAGTTCCTAAATTTTAGATTGAAATACACTTAAATCCATACATAATTTAGTTTCTGGTTAATCGTTTAACTGTCCCACTGAGCAGTCACCCTGAGCGGTTATCCTGAGGGAAGCCGAAGGGCGAAGGGCGAAGGGCAAACCGATTAACCTCAGCTACAACTCCACTTTTTTTACATTTTCAACATTCTCCACAAACCAATCATAAGTCATTTGAATCCCTTCTTCCAAATCTACTTTGTGTTTCCAACCCAATTCGTGCATTTTTGAAATATCCATCAGTTTCCGTGGAGTCCCGTCGGGTTTAGTAGCATCCCAGATGATTTCTCCTTGATGTCCTATAATTTTCTGAATGGTTTCGGCCAATTCTTTAATAGTCAAATCCAATCCAGTACCAATATTATACAAATAGTCAGGCAATTTATTCTCCAAAGCAAAAACCACAGCCTCGGCCATATCGTCAACAAACAAAAATTCTCTTAAAGGTGTTCCGCTTCCCCATAGGGTAACAGGAGCATGATTATTTTCTTTGGCTTCATGAAATTTTCGCATCATAGCGGGAAGCACATGGGAGGTATTCAAATCAAAATTATCATAAGTACCATACAAATTGGTAGGCATCAAACTCACATAGTCTTTGCCAAACTGTTTGCGAATAGCCTGACAAGCTTTTACCCCTGTAATCTTTGCTATCGCATACCATTCGTTAGTTGGCTCCAATTCACTTGTAAGCAAACAATCTTCTTTTAAGGGCTGAGGAGCTAATCGAGGATAAATACAAGAACTACCTAGAAAAATAAACTTTTCGACACCTTCTTGCAAAGCCGAATCAATAAGATTGTTCTGAATTTGCATATTCTCCATCAAGAATGGGTAGGGATAATTATTGTTGGCCAAAATTCCCCCTACTCTAGCTGCCGCATCAATAATAACATCAGGTTTTGTCGACGAAATAAATTCCCGAACCGATTGTTGATGCCGCAAATCTATTTCAGTACTTGAAGCACCAATCAAATTACAATATCCTTTAGCCTTAAGTATTCGCCAAATCGCCGAGCCTACCATACCACGATGACCAGCAATATATATTTTTGATTCTAAATTCATCATAATAAAAATTTGATGTTTTAATTTATTTACCAACTAAGCTCAGACTTTCCTGAGCCAATCAATTTTATGCAAGGATTGATTCGGTTCTGAATACGTCGAAGCCATCGAAGCCCTATTTTACTCCATGGCTTCGCCATTCCAACTCACAATAAAGTTAGTAAAGAAAGCCTTTGATAATAATTGCAAATATAAATATCCAACCCATATATTTATCATTAAAAATAACTTTTTAATGCTCTTATAATGACCCATTGAGTGAAATTAAGATAAACTTCAGTTCAAGATATAATTTTTCACAAAAAACAATAGAAAAAGACCTCTATTTTGTTAGGTTGAGCCCTCATCCTGAGATTGTCCTGCCCGAGTAAGTCGAAAATGTATCCTCAAAAACCAATTATACCAAAGGGTTAAGATACATTCTTACTTAATTCATTTAAAGTTATTCACCAAAATTAGTATTGATTCGTAGCCAACAACACCAAGGTACAGGCTATTTCAACTTTAATAGTATTCAATTTCAATAATTGATAAAACTCAGGATTCTCGGTTCCTGGATTAAAAATGACTCTTTTAGGCTTTGATTTGACAATGTAATTATAATAATCGCGCTGACGAGTCGGATTCAGATACAAAGTGATGGTATCAATATTTTTTAGCGGAATGGCTTTGGTTTGGATTTTTACTCCTGCCACTTTGCCAGCATTCTGACCGATAGCCAATACGGAATGCCCTTTATCAACCAACATTGTAATGGCTTTGTAGGCATATTTTTCTGGTTTTGCACTTGCACCAAGTACCAATGTTTTTTTATTTTTCATTTTCAAATTATGTATCCTGCAAAAGTATTCAAAAAAGGAGTAAAAGTTTCTCTTATTTAATAGCTAAGTACTATTGATAAATTCTAATCCCTGAAAAAAAATAAAATCACTATTTTTCAACCTCAATACAAACCCATATTGATCTATTTTTCTATTTATTTGCTGATCTATTTTCAGTATTAAATCCAATTGGAACCCTGCCAATTTTTTTGTTGGACTCACCCATTCTGACACAAAAAAAGAACGCTCACGTTTCTCATTATGGACGGGAATAAATGTGTATATTATTCTGATTATTTCCTTTTTCATCGTGCAATATGTACTGAAATTTTTCGAAATCGGCATCGAAGCGCTCAGAATAGCTGGTGGAATCATGATTGTTGGTTCTGGGTTTTCCTTACTTTCAGGGAAATTTACCAAAACGAGTAGGATTAATAAAAAACAGCAACAGAAGAGCAACATAGGAACGATATTGCTTTAACCCCATTAACCATTCCAATGCTTGCAGGACCTGGTCCGATATTATTGCTTATAGCATTTTATCAGAAACATCATACAACAGATGAAATTGTTATTTCCTGTTTTGCCATTTTTGTGATAGCCATTGCTATATTTTTAATACTAAGAAGCGCTCATTACCTTTCTAAATTTCTTGGAGCTTCTTGTATTGTAGCTATTTCAAGAATAATTGGCTTCATCGTAATTGCTATTTGTATTCAATATATTGTAAGCACAATCATCACAATTATTTATAGGAATTTACTGTAACAAATTAATGGCTTACCCCCTTGGCAAGAATATTTCGGCCATCATACAACGAGCACTTCCCCCACCACAGGCTTCTATAGTATCGAGATTGGAACTAATGATGGTGACGTGTTCTTCTAATTGAGTTATTTGCTTTTTGGTCAAACTTTGATAGGCTGAGTGGCTCATCACTAAATATCTTCTATCGTCGGCTCCTTTTACTTCTAGCATATTACCAGCAAAACAATTGACCTGAGCTTCGGAAATTAATACTACTTCTTTTTCATCTCCTCTCAAACTGTCCAAAACCATTTTACGCTCTTTTTTATCGTCGATACAATCGGCACAAATCACTGCAAAAGTATCGCCAATACACATCATCACATTGGTATGATAGATCAGTTTTCGCTCTCCATCCACAGTTTGAAAAGCTTCGAAAATAATAGGAGAATATTCGAAATCCTCACAGAATTCAATAAACAATTCTTCGTCAGCACGAGGAGACAAGGCACAATACGCTTTGCCATTTTCTCGGTCTAAAATCATACTTCCTGTCCCTTCTAGATAAAATCCATCTTCCTCAGCCGAAGTGTAATCCATAATTTCATGGATAACAAAACCATTTTCTTCCAAATTATCCAAAATAGCTTCACGACGCTCTTGACGACGATTTTCGGCAAACATAGGATACAAAACCACATCGCCATTTTCGTGAAAGGAAATCCAATTGTTCGGAAAAATACTGTCGGGTGTATCCGGATCGAGAGTATCCTCAACCACAATTACTTGGACTCCAACCATTTTTAATTTTCCCACCAAAGCATCAAATTCTTCTTGAGCTTTTATGTTTACCATTTCCTTTGACAAACTATTAAGGACTTTTTGGTAATAATTATTGACCGCAGTTTGTTCGTTCATTCGGAACGCCACTGGGCGTATCATCAATATAGCATTTGTTGTTTGGCTCATTTTCTTTGTTTATCTGGTTATTTGTTTTTAATGTGGAACGAGACTGATTGAACCGACAACCTTTTAATTCCCTCTTCCTACTTCATACTTCTAACTTGCCACTATCATCCTGAGAGAAGCCGAAGAGAAATCTCACACCTCTAACTTCTAATTAATGGTAAAGTAGAACATCGTAATAGCCCCTCTTGTTTGGCTATTTCAGCATAAGGAATTTCTTCAACAATAAAACCGTTTTTTCTCAACCATTTATTAAGTCTGCTGAACTTCTTTTCTGAAACGACAACATTGGTGTCAATGGAAAAAACATTCGAAAACATGTTATACATTTCCTTTCTCGTAATATGGAAAAGGTTTTCTTCACCGAATAGTTGTACTAAAAACAAATAATCGGCTTCTTCACGAAAACCTCGTTTGTATATAATTGCTTTATTTTCTCCAACGGGTTGAAAACAACAATCCAAATGCAGGGCATTATCACGAGCTTCAATTTTTGATTTTATCAAATCGAATTCTTTGACTTTTTTATTGGGAAATATATCCTTGATGAATTGAACACCCTGAACATTGGTTCTAGCAGTAATATAATCCTTGTAATCACTGCCTTTATAAGTTCCTACAAAAATATAGTCGTTCCACAACATCACATCTCCTCCTTCTATATGTACTTCTTCAGGCGGACTAATCACTTTGGCAGGATTTATCTGGTCGATTATATATTGAATAGCCTCAAGCTCGTGAGCTCTATCGGGTAAAATATTCGATTTTATAAAAACATCATCTATGACAAAACCGATATCTCTGGTAAAAATTTGATTGTAGTTCTCCCTCATTTCTGGCCGAAAAACGGTAACTCCGTATTTTTCGAAAACCCGATTAAAAGCGTCCATTTCGGGAATCATATCAACTTCTTTTGGGTAAGTTCCAGCCAAGATATGTTCAAGGGACTTAGGATCATAGGCTTCAGTGACTGCTGGTGTTGGTCCATTGCTGTTGGCTATTCCAAGAACAACTGCTCTTAGTCTTGAAGTCTCATTTTTAATGTTCAATTTTAACATATAGAACTATTGGTTTTGTCAAAGATAAAAAAGCTCCTCATATAAGAGAAGCTTTGTTAGTATTTATCATATAAAAATTACGAAGATCTTAGTCTAAAGATTTTTTTTGTCACTAGGATCTTTACTTTTTGCACAACATACTTTGACATGTTCTGGCATTTTATCAACAGGCATATTCATTTTACAACATCCGCACATAGCCTTTGTTCCAGATTTTGCCGAAGATGTATTTGTAGAGGCATCTGAACTGGTTTTACAACAAGTCTTTGCATGGTCACCAATTTTTTCAGCCGAATACGTACTATTACAACAATCACATTTTACACTCATACTCTTTTTAGCACTGGAAGCATTCGTATTCTTATCCGTACTTACTTTACAGCAAGATTTAGCATGATCGCCAATTTTTTCGGCAGAATAGGTACTATTGCAACAATCGCATTTTACACTCATACTCCTTTTAGCACTGGAAGTATTCGTATTCTTATCTGTACTTACTTTGCAGCAAGATTTAGCATGATCGCCAATTTTTTCTGCAGAATAGGTACTATTGCAACAATCACATTTTACACTCATGGCAGCCTTTTGAGCTGTAACAGAGGTTCCTATTTGTGTAGTTGTTGCAACCTGAGCAAAAAAAGTAGTTGTAAATATCAATAAATACAACATCGACAAGGTTTTTACAATTTTTTTCATGATTTTTAAATGTTAAGATTAATGCCTATTTCAATATCAAATATAATTGTTTATTTTAATAAAATTCATAATTTTTCAAAAATTACATTTACTTTTAGTTAAATTTATAGAAAATAACTACAAAAAAACCACTTCGGTTGAAGTGGTTTTAAGTTATATTTAGGTTTATACTATCTTTTTCCCATTTCTACAAAAGAGCGCAAAGGATGTCCTGTATAAATTTGTCTTGGTCTTCCGATAGGCTCTTTGTTGAGTCTCATTTCTTTCCACTGTGCAATCCAACCCGGCAATCTACCAATGGCAAACATCACCGTAAACATATCGGTTGGGATTCCTAATGCACGATAAATAATTCCGGAATAGAAATCGACATTAGGATATAATTTTCTAGATACAAAATACTCATCAGCTAAGGCTAATTTTTCTAATTTTTTTGCAATATCCAATATTGGATCATCAACCCCCAAAGTTTTCAATACTTCATCAGCTGCTTGCTTGATAATTTTGGCTCTTGGATCAAAGTTTTTATAGACTCTGTGTCCAAAACCCATCAATCTAAAAGGATCATTTTTATCTTTGGCTTTAGCTATATATTTATCAGCATCACCTCCATTGGAGTGAATTTCTTCTAACATTTCAAGAACCGCTTGATTAGCACCCCCATGCAAAGGTCCCCAAAGCGCAGATATTCCAGCAGAAATAGAAGCAAACAAACCGGCGTGAGAAGAACCTACCATTCTTACCGTAGAAGTGGAACAGTTTTGCTCGTGATCAGCATGTAGAATAAATAATTTGTCTAAAGCTTCAACTATTACGGGATTGGCTTTATAAGGTTGTGTTGGCAATTTAAACATCAATTGCATAAAATTTTCAACATATCCAATAGTATTGTCGTAATAATTCAAAGGATACCCTAAACTTTTTCTATATGTCCAAGAAGCTATTACAAGGAATTTACCCAAAAGCTTACAAACTGCTTCATACAATTCATCTGGTCGTTCAGGATTTACAGCTTTTGGATTAAAAGCAATTAAAGCACTTGTCAATGCAGACAAAACTCCCATCGGGTGAGCTGTAGTAGGAAAACCATCTATAATGCTTTTCATTTCCTCATTCACCAAAGTGTAGCGTCTAATATGGGTTTCGAAATCCAAAATTTGTGCTGAAGTTGGTAAATCACCATAAATTAATAAATAACAAACTTCAAGAAAATTGGAACGTTCTGCTAATTCCTCAATCGAATAACCTCTATAGCGTAATATTCCCTCTTCTCCATCAAGAAAAGTAATTTCGCTTGTACAAGCTCCCGAATTTTTATAACCAGGATCCAATGTAATAGCGCCTGATGAATCTCTCAATTTGCTAATATCGACAGAAACTTCGTTTTCTGACCCAACAAAAATTGGTAGCTCATATATTTTCCCTTCAATTTCTAATTTTGCTGTTTTTGACATAGTATTTTTAGTATAAATCTTAAATAAAATTATGTTTCAAATTTAGACAATTCCAAGTGAATTAAAAAATGAAATTCAAAATGATATTGTTAAAACTCAAAAAAAAAGCCACTTACTTTCGTAAATGGCTTTTTGACAAAAGTTGCACTCTTATTTTATTTTAAATGCTTTTTTTCCAGGAAAAAATGCTGTATCTCCTAATTCCTCTTCAATTCTAATCAGTTGATTGTATTTTGCCATACGATCAGAACGCGAAGCTGAACCTGTTTTTATCTGTCCACAATTCAAAGCTACTGCTAAATCAGCAATAGTATTGTCTTCTGTTTCTCCTGAACGGTGAGACATTACTGAAGTATAACCTGCATTTTTAGCCATATTTACAGCTGCAATAGTTTCAGTTAATGAACCTATTTGGTTTACTTTTACCAAAATAGAATTAGCAATATTTTTCTCAATTCCTGTTGACAAACGCTCTACATTGGTAACAAATAAATCGTCACCTACTAATTGAACTTTATTTCCAATTTTTTCAGTAAGCATTTTCCATCCGTCCCAGTCGTTTTCGTCCATACCATCTTCGATAGATATGATTGGATATTTAGAAGCTAATTCGGACATATATTCTACTTGTTCAGCAGAAGTTCTTATTTTTCCAGTTGGTCCTTCAAATTTAGTATAATCGTATTTTCCATCTACATAAAACTCAGAGGAAGCACAGTCTAAAGCAATCATCACTTCGTCTCCAAAAGTATAACCTGCAGCTTCAACCGCTTTTTTTATAGTATCTAAAGCATCTTCTGTTCCTCCAGCTAAGTTGGGAGCAAATCCCCCTTCGTCACCTACAGCAGTACTCAATCCTCTGTCGTGCAATACTTTTTTAAGATTGTGGAAAATCTCAGTTCCCATTTGCAATGCGTGAGTAAAAGAAGTTGCTTTTACAGGCATAATCATAAACTCTTGAAATGCGATAGGCGCATCGGAATGAGACCCACCATTGATGATGTTCATCATCGGAACAGGTAAAGTGTTGGCAGAAACTCCTCCAACATATCTATACAAAGGCATTCCTAATTCGTTTGCAGCGGCTTTTGCAACAGCAAGAGAAACTCCAAGAATGGCATTTGCCCCTAATTTCGCTTTATTTGGTGTTCCGTCTAACTCAATCATCGTTTGATCTATCAAGTTTTGCTCAAAAACGGATGTTCCAACTAATTCTTCAGCTATAATAGTATTTACGTTTTCAACCGCTTTTAGAACGCCTCTTCCCAAAAAGTTTTTGCCACCGTCACGTAATTCCACTGCTTCGAATTTTCCAGTGGAAGCTCCTGATGGAACTGCTGCTCTTCCTAACACTCCGTTTTCTGTAACTACATCGACTTCTACCGTAGGATTTCCTCTTGAATCGAAAATTTGTCTTGCGTGAATTTTAACAATAATACTCATTTTTTAAAATTTAAATGTTGAAATATAATTTATTTAGTTACAAATATACAATATCCTCAATGAACTGGGAATTAAAAAATTGTAATGTTATTAACGAAAACGTTATAATGTTTTAAAAATAAAGGAGTTGGACAACTTTATTTTTTTTATGACACTATTTGGTCATCAAAAAAATTAAATACAATAATTGAGACTAAAGCTTCAAAAAATAACCCAATCAAAATACACTAAATATTGAAGTTTTTTTGCCTTTTGAATTCGCATTTATAAATAGTACTTTTGCAAACTATTGATAGAAATATGAGCTTTTTAGAAGAAATACAACGCAGAAGGACTTTTGGGATAATTTCGCATCCCGATGCCGGTAAAACCACATTAACAGAGAAACTACTCCTTTTTGGAGGGGCTATTCAAGAAGCTGGTGCGGTTAAGAGCAATAAAATAAAAAAAGGAGCTACTAGCGACTTTATGGAAATCGAACGTCAGAGAGGAATTTCGGTTTCGACCTCGGTTTTGGCATTTAATTATCAAGAAAAAAAAATAAACATTCTCGACACACCTGGTCACAAGGATTTTGCCGAAGACACATTTCGAACTTTAACCGCTGTCGATAGTGTAATTGTGGTGATTGACGTTGCTAAAGGAGTCGAGGAACAAACTGAAAAATTAGTATCGGTTTGCCGACTTCGTAACATTCCTATTATCGTCTTCATCAACAAATTAGATCGTGAAGGAAAAGATGCTTTCGACTTGATGGATGAAGTGGAACAAAAACTTGGTTTAACAGTAACTCCGCTAAGTTTTCCTATAGGAATGGGGTATGATTTTCAGGGAATCTACAATCTTTGGGAAGAAAACATCAATTTATTTAGTGGTGATAGCCGTAAAAACATAGAAGAAACCATAGCTTTTCAAGATGTCAAAAATCCAGAGTTAGAGAAAATTATTGGTGAAAATCCAGCATTTAAACTCCGGGAAGAATTAGAGTTGATTGACGAAGTATATCCCAAATTTGACCGTCAGGAATATTTAGAAGGTAAATTGCAACCCGTGTTTTTTGGTTCGGCTTTGAATAATTTTGGCGTTCGGGAGCTACTAGATTGTTTTGTAGAAATTGCTCCATCACCAAGAGCCAAAGATTCTGAAACTAGATTAGTGGATCCTAAAGAAGATAAAATGAGTGGTTTTGTGTTCAAAATCCATGCCAATATGGATCCGAAACACCGAGACCGTTTGGCTTTTATTAAAATTGTTTCTGGTACTTTTGAAAGAAACAAACCTTATTATCATGTTCGCCAAAAGAAGAATTTAAAATTCTCCAGCCCGAATGCTTTCTTTGCCGAGAAGAAAGAAATCGTAGACATTTCGTATCCTGGAGATATCGTTGGATTACACGACACAGGAAATTTCAAAATTGGCGACACTTTGACAGAAGGAGAAGTGATGAGTTTCAAAGGAATTCCAAGTTTCTCACCAGAACATTTTAGATACATCAACAATGCCGATCCAATGAAAGCCAAGCAACTGGACAAAGGTGTTGACCAATTAATGGACGAGGGGGTAGCCCAGTTGTTTACACTCGAAATAAATAACAGAAAAATTATTGGTACAGTGGGAGCGCTTCAATACGAAGTGATACAATACCGATTGGAGCACGAATATGGTGCTAAATGTACCTATGAAAACTTCCCTGTTCACAAAGCTTGCTGGGTAAAGCCCAATGACCCCAAAAGTGAAGAGTTTAAAGAGTTTAGAAGAATAAAACAAAAATTCTTGGCTCAAGACAAATACAATCAATTGGTTTTTCTAGCCGATTCAGATTTTACCATTCAAATGACTCAAAGTAAATTCCCAAATGTAAAGTTATTTTTTACATCGGAATTTGAATAAAATAATGATAATTAGCTAATTGAAATTAGGATTCAAAATTTGACTCCTCGATATTAAACCCAAATTACGCATTAGAAAAAAATCACTAATTTTGAGTTTAAAAATCCAACTGCGTAGCAGTAGAATAATATTAGTTATGAAATTCGAATTATCCTTTACCAATAA
>JACCDH010041055.1_pt1 | contig 63604 bp, 62 predicted proteins | sample 7442481 | NCBI WGS metagenome assembly JACCDH01 (sample SAMN15323433, study PRJNA562643) | freshwater metagenome | isolation source: river surface water | place: USA:Blue River Watershed | collected 2017-08-15
AGGTCTCACCCACGGTCAATGCCGAATCGTTGGTTGTGATGGCGATCGTAGGGCGCACGGTGTCCACAGACATGGTCACGGTGTTGTTTGAATCCGCACCGTCTGCGTTCTGGTTACCTGCGGCGTCCGTGAACTTGGTGTTGGCCACGCTCACCACACCGTTGGTCGTGCTGTTGGCGTCTGGCGTGAACGTGGCGGTGTAAACCGTCGAGCTGACAGCTGCCCAGCCAGACAAAGTGCCGCCGCTGACGGTCACATCGGACTGCACGAAGTTGCTGGATGCTTCTGACAGTGTGAAGGTGATGGTCGTAGTCTGTCCGACCGTCAGGGCGCTGGAACTTGTGGCGATGGTGATGGAGGGCGGAAATACATAGTTAACCAAATTGTCCAAAGAAGAGAGGTTGATGGACGAGTTTATGGTTTCCGAAGTTTGAATGCTGTAGCTACTGGACGTTAAAACGTATTTGACGGTGGCGTTAGAAATGAGTGTGGTGTTCGAGATGACCCAAATGTCTTCCGGTGTGCCGGATCCGCCCACTTTCTGTGTTCCATTTGTCAAGTACATGGTCGAGATTTGACCATTGATGTACAAGAAAACGGTATTGCTAGAACCGTTGCTTGCAAAAGTGATAGTCGGGTCATAGCCTGCCAATGACGGATTTGTGGCGTAAAGACGTATGCCTTGACCATCTGTGATGGCAATTTCACTAAACGATGTAAAGTTGTTACCGTTGGGATTGGAAGCGCTGTAAATGTGATCAAAAGGCGCGTAATAACCCGAGGGGGCACTGGCCTCAGCAGCGTATTCGCGATCATCGATCTGGACTTTGATGGCGTCGTTGCTTGACTCGATCGTGTTGTAATCATCGACTGTCACATTTCCGTTCATGACAGAACGTGAAAACAGCTCCCCCTCATCGCCAGGGGTATCGGTATTGGGATTCAACTTGGAATCGAGTCCGTGTCCCAATTCCTCGATAAGGACTCGTTCAATGGCGAGCGAACTGGGTTGCGTTGCCAGCCAATCTTTGTTGAGATAGATGGCGGGGCTACCATCAGGACCTTTGGCGACAAATGCGCCGAGAGCACCAGCCATCTGTGATCCAGAAATGAGCTCCATGCGAATGGCGTCGCCACCGCTTTGCAGATCTGCCATCAACTGATCAAAAGCCTTGTGCCATTGCTCGGATGGAGAGCTTTGTCCACCGTTGAAAATGGCAAAAAGCTTGGCTCGAGCATCTGGTTGTGAGAGATAGTCCGCCACAACCTTCTCTGCCTGAATGCGTGCAGTGAACAGTTCTGTTCTGGCCACTGTGCCGGATTCGGCGAGACTTAGAAGTACAGGTATGTCTGGCTTGACGATGGCAATGGCTGTATCAACAGCCGCCCCGTCAAACATGAAGCGCTGCTCCAGTGCCAAAAGTCCGCTAGCGCGGCGAGTCAGTCCAGAGTTTTTCTTTTTCGACATTTCACTGTCCTTCGATCGGTTTGACCAGCACTTTGCCGCTCATGCCCGCCATGAGTTCGGGGAATTTGCCGTGGATGGCCGCAGCCACTTTCACGGATTGACTGACGGGATCCACACGTGCACCTATGCGGGTGAATTTCGCTGGGTAGGTTTTGCGCGTTTCGTCTATTTGCACCTCGAAGGTGCCACCCACCTTGAGCCAGCTCAACCACAGTGATGGCACCAGAAACTCCAGCTCGAGCACACTGTCGTCCAAAATGTCCAGGAGCTGTTGGCCGGGCTGTACGTATTGTTGCTCGCGCACTTTTTGCTCGGCGATGCGTCCTGCAAAGGGCGCCCCGACTTGGCACTTGGCAAGCACAGCCTTGTTGGCACCTACTTCGGCTTTGGCCTTGTTGGCCGCTGACTTGGATAGATCCAGTTCAAGTTGTCCCACCGAGTTGAGCTGTTCAAGTCTCAAGTTCGAGTGGTGTGTTTGCTCAGCGCCCTCAAGCTCAGCCACCGCTTTGTCAAACTGCGCCTTTTGAAGCGAGCAGTCAAATTGCACTAACAGTTGCCCTGCGCGAAAGGCGCCACCCTCTGGCACCGGTAGGCTGGAGACCTTAGCGCCAATCTCTGCTGCAATCGTCGTGTAGCGCCGCGGCATCAACTGCGCACGAATGTCGTGACGCCCCATGGCCGTACCGATTAGAGGTTTTGTGCTCACCTGCGCAGACGCTGTGGGCGTTGCACCTTGTTGGGCAAAGCTTGCACTCGCCAGCGTCAAGGAGCAAAGCGCAACAACCCTGGCAAGCATCACTGCTTGGCCTCACCGCGGTCGTTTGTGGCCTTGGTGCCTTGGCTCAATTGTTGCCACTGGGCTTTGCTTGCACCAATTTGTGCGCTCAGATCTTTGAGCGACAGCTCGCTGGTGCTCCCAATCTGCGGCTCCATCCCCAGCGTGGCCACTAAGCGATTTTCTGAAACCTGCACTTGAGCTAAGGCCTGGTAGCGGCGCAGCAAACTCAGGATGGAGGCGGTCTCGGTACTCACCACATCCAGTTTGCTCTGGGCTGCCACCATCTGGCGATTGCGCATGACCTCTGCAATCTTGCTGTCTGTGGCATAAATGGCATCGGCACGATCAAACTGGCTGCGTGCATTGATGACCTGCAAGCGTGCGATGTGAACCTGAGTGAGCACAGCCGCTTGCGCCGCCACGCGGCGCTGATCGGCCAGCGCAACACCGGCCTCGGCCAATTTGAGCTGGGTTGAGCCCGTCACCAAGTTCATCAGGTTAAAAGACAGTTGTAGGCCCGCTTCATTCCAGTTGTTGCTCAATAAATAGCGGTCGGTGTCGTATTTGGTCCCATAGCTGAACGTGAGGTTGGGGAACATGCGCAGCATGGTGCGGCGCGTTTCCTCGCGGGCGATGCGGGCGTTGTAGTGCTGCTCGCGCAGATCGGCGTTGTTGTGGAGGGCCACTTCTTCCAACTTGTCGACCGGCACTTGGCTGACCTCTTCACTGATGTTCTTGAGTTCTGTAGGAGCAATCTCCAGGGCTTGATTCAGTGGCGCATTGATCAGGCCTGCCAGATCAACCTGTGCCGAAGAAAGCTCTTGGTTGATGTTTTCCAACAAACGCAGGTTCTCCAGCAATTGGCGCTGGTAGCGCAGCGGCTCCAATGGATTTTTGACCCGCTCGCCAGCGACCTTGCGTGCATCAACCAGCGCCTCTTCAGCCAGCGCAATGGTTTTTTGCACATCCGCTTTGAGCAGCTGAGCGCTGGCAGCTCGCCAGTAGGCGGTGCGCACATCCTGCATCAGCACGTGCATGGCTTTGCGGCGCTTTTCTCCTGCGATCATGAGCCGGTCAGCCTGCTGCTTGGAGCCGTAGTAACCCAGGCCCACATCCAGCATGCTCCATGTCAGCCCCAAATCCCGGGTTGTGTGGTTCCGTTCCGATGTGGTCGCTGGGGTTGTCGATGTCGGCTGATCATCGGGATAGCTGCTGCTGTACGTGAAGCGGGTGCGATCGCGGTACGCATAGCCGGCCTGCGCCATGATCTTGGGCAACATGTCGAACTTGCTCACATCCAGCTGGCCCATGGCCAGTGCCTCTTCCATCATTTTTGATCGACGGTCCAGGTTGTATTTGAGTGCTCTGGCCATGGCGTCATCCAGTGACAAGGGGCCGCTGATGGGCTCCACATCTTTGCGCATCGTGTCCGAGTCTTGTTGCAACTGCGCTTGCATGTCTTGTTGTGACAGTGCAACAGGCTGAACCGATGCACAGCCCGAAGCCAGCAGGCATGCGACGGCTACGAGACTCAGCCGCAGAGGATGGACCCAAGTGGCCGCAGCTTTCTTGCAATACATGGCGCTCTCCAAATATGAATTTTTAAAATTTTTGAATTCAATCAAGCAAAAAATGGCATGACTGTCTACCCTAATTTTAACATATTAATTAATTTAAATGAATTTAAACTTGACTAATGTGTTTTAAACAAATTAAACTAATAAAGATTGATTCAGTGCAAGAAAAGAGACTTTTGGACGCTAAATGTCCACAGCATGGCCTGACTCTGCCATTCCAAGTTAGGTGGTTTTGGCCAAATTTGGGTACTTTGATATGTTCATTGGTGATGCGCAAGATGCTTTTTAAAGCTCTTTTGACCACCTCATCCTGATGGATTCACGCGGTCAATCGCCCCGACTCAGTCAGCAGTGTTTGTTGCCTTTGCCTGTTTTCTCTATTAGCTTCTGTTTGTTGCTACTTATATCAATTAACATAAACATATTGCTTTTAGGTTAGACATGAAACTACTCAAGCTCAGCTCGGTTTTCACTTGGATGATGTGTTTGACAGCCTGCGTCAGTACAGACGGCGTATCAACGCCTGTGAGTTTTCCATCTGCCCCCCAATACAAACTCAAATCAGCTGCGCATTGGAAACTGATAGCAGAAGATGTAGCGGGTCAGATCAAGCAAGCGTTGATCGCCAAAGAACAAACCCTCACGCCGATCTTTTTGGACGAACCCGCTCATCCAACCCCATTCGAACGGAATTTCTTTCCGATGCTCAGATCGGCTCTGCTCGCGCAGAGCTTGCAGATCAGCACACAGAAGGAAGAATCTGCAAAACTGCAAGTTCAGGTCAACAAAGTTTCACACGTGGCCACATACCGATCAGGAACCTTGACTTTGCTGGGAGGTGGCCTCTTGGTTTTACGGGATATCGTCACACATGAGTCCACTTATTTAACCAATGCGGGTGGCGCCTTGGCGGCAGTCGCGGCAGATATTGCCATGACCCATCACCGACCACCGCCTGATCTTGAACTGGTACTTTCTGCCAGCATTCAAAAAGACAAAAGTTACCTGACTTCCAACACTCAAATCTATTACCTGCAGTCTGAAGACCAGTTCGTGTACCAACACCCTCCGGTGATGCCGCCCACAAGCAGAGACTTCCCAGTCAAAGGTGCAGGAGATCGCAGATGAACGCGTGGCGTCTTTTCCTTTTTCCCTTTGTGATGTGGCTGAGTGCATGTGCCAATGGGCCGGATGCAATGTCAGGAACTGAGCAGCACAACCCACTGATTGCCAGCAGTTACGCTGCGGCGGACCGCCTGATGACACCGGCCGCAAAGCAAGAGTTGCTGAACAAAGAAAAACGCGTGTTGGTTGCCTCGTGGGTAGATGTCAACCAAGTCTCGCGCTCCAGTATTTTTGGCAAGATGATGGCCGAACAACTTGCCAGCCGGTTGGTCCAACAAGGCATCCCTGTGATGGAGGTCAAATTGCGCTCCAGCCTGTTCATCACTGAAAAAGGTGGTGAGATGTTGTTGTCGCGTGAAATCCGTGAAATCAGTCAGCAACACAATGCCGAAGCTGTGGTTGTCGGCACATATGCAGATGCTGGCAGCTCAGGTGTCTATGTCACCGTCAAGCTTGTCAGAGCAGTCGATGGCTTGGTTTTAAGTGCGACCAACTTCATGGTGGACCGTAAGCTGGTGGGCAGCATCATCAACCAATAAGCATGAGGCTGATACATGACAAAGTTGATCGTTTTAACCCTGTCGTGTGTCTGCCTTATTGCAGCCTGTACAGGTCCAGATTCCACTGAAACTCAGTCAGCCACATCGGCAAACGTCACATCATTGGGCAATGCCAATCGAAATCTAGGGACAAGTTTTACCCAGCCCCCCAGCGAAATAGGGACAGGCGATGGCTTTGCTCCTCAGCCATTCATCAACGGCGATGGCCATCCAGCCGTCATGGTGGTGGCGCATCACAGCAGTGGTCTGAATATTGGGGCACTGGATCTGCATACCGCACAGAAAATCACACCCTTGACGTTAGGGGAGGGCAACATCAGCACTTCCAACGGTTTTGGCTATGTACAAGACCCCAGCACCAAGCGGTTTTACGTCCCCACCACTTCGGCGGGGGTGTTCGTCTACAGTTGCATCAATGGCAATTTCAAGCCCAGCATGGGGGAGTTGCCGACCTTATGCCAAACCATCACCCCTCAAGCTGGGACCCCTGCATCGATTGGATCAGCCCTGTCGGCCGATGGCCTGGTGATCGATCGCGGCGCCATCTATGGCGCAGTAGGCACGAGTAACGGTCAGTTGCAGTTGACTTGTGCCGATGTTTACAACACCAATTGCAATGGTTACCCCAAAATTCTGGCGACTGACTATGCACCCGGCAGCAACAATGTCCGCATGCAAGACTTGGGTAGTAACAAACTCGCTATCGGATTCAATCGCTCGGTCACCGGAAAGGTCTCAGCCATCTGCTTTGACACGGTGACCCAAGCCAGCTGCGGGCGGGTTGACAGCAACGCCTCCAGCGGCCCATCTCAACCCCTTGGGCACTTCAACCAAAGTCAGTTGCAAGGCTTTTGCGCCTTTAGCAGCGAGGCCATGACACAAACCAGTTGTGTGGACTTCGCTGGTAATGCGCTGGTCACCAACATTGCATCGTCTTACTCCGGATCGGCCATGTACGGACTGGCCACACGCTTGCCTGAAACAGGAAAGTACATGATCACGACCCTGGGCGGCAATGGCATTGAATGCCTAGACATGGCCCAGTCAGGTGCGAGTTGTGGCAATACACCCATGTTCACTGGTACAGGCGCGAACCCTTACGGTTCCGCTTTTCACCTCAATACCAGTACGGGAGACATGTGCTTACTCACCTACAACGACTCTAGGAAGTTGGGTATTTTCAGAGCCAACACCCGCACGGGTGAGCTCATCGAAGATTTGCGTTGCTTTGCGCCAGGTGGTGTTTCTGCCACTTGGCGAGTCAATAACCCTGTGCCGTCGGTTTGTCCCCGTGCAGCCGGTACGCGTTGGGATACTGCGACCATTAGCACAGGAATTCTGACGCTCGATGGCGTGGCCACCTCAGAGATCTATGGGGGAGACATCACGATCTACAGCACCAGCACAGGTCAGATGCTGGCACGCCAACAGTTTGGTCAAACGGGCGTCCCTGCGCTGATTCCTTTGGCCGCCTTAGGTGTGGCTTACGCCAATAACCCCACGCTCGACATAAGCATCCGCGTTTTGCAGGGCAGCGGATATGAATTGCGAGCAGGCTATCAGATCACTGCGCAGCTGGATGTCAAACTGGCATGCGGCCAATGAATTTCTGGTGTATCAAATTAGCAATCGCGCACCGTGCGCTTGCACGGTTCAATCACCAGGTCATCTTTCTCTTGATAGCAGGTGTGCTCAGCGCATGCTCCGGCGGCAACTCCTCATCGGATGCAACGGGCTCAATGATGACCGGTGTCGGCGCTCAAATTTCCGAGTTGATTGGTCGCGCTCAAGACAACGAAACTGGCACCGTTTCTGTCCTGATTGATCTGGATACGGCCAACAACATCTCTGTCGCTTCTACACCAGACACGCAAGCACAATTTCTCAATCGCTTGGGTGCTGCCGTCCTCTCGGCGGGCTGCTCTCCCATCAGTGCCAGAGCACAGTCTGTCCGGGTGCCAACCAGTGCCGCTGTGGTGGGTGTTGTACTCAACGCGTGTGAGCTGGCTGCGCTGCGCACGCTGCCAGAGATCGAATCCATTGTGGAAGAAGTGACGTTGAGCCACCAACTCAGCGCCATCGATCAAGCGGTGATCGACTCCTACAACGGCGTTGAAGCTTGGCCTGCCCAGATCGGTGGGCAAGCGGTCAATTTTTCAGGCGCTAACCGTTTGGTGGCTGTGCTGGACACAGGCACAGAAGCCAATCATTCGGCTTTGAATGGCCGCGTAGTGCAAGGCACCTGTTTTTCAACACGTCTGGCTCCTGCACCTTCGGTCAATCAGATGGGGTTCTGTCCCAACCAACAAGCGCAAGATTTGCTCAGTGCCAATGCGGGGCAACCGTGCACACAAGTGCTCCCAGCAGGAAGCTCGGCAGCCAACGTTGGCGCTTGCGGTCATGGCACTGCGATGGCAGGTGCTGCGGCCATGGGCAGTGTGCTCAACCAAACTGAAGGAGGCATAGCCAAAAGTGCCAGCATCTTGCCTGTTCAAGTGTTTCGATTGGTCAATGGTGGCGTGACGGCTGGTGGGACAGACATTCTGATGGCACTCGATTGGGTGGCTGCACAAGCGGAGCTGCGCCGACAAAACAATCTCCCTCCGATCGTCGCTGTGAACATGAGTCTGGGCGGCGGCTCTTATGCGCAATCTTGTGACAATGCGCCCGGAATGCGACCTTTTGTGAATGTCATGAATCGACTCAAAAATGCCCAGGTCCTCACCATGGTCGCGACCGGCAACGAAGGCCTCAGGGGATCGATTGCATTTCCAGCATGCATCAGCACTGCTGTCAAAGTTGGGGCTTCCACTTTGGGTGCCCAAGGTGTAGCGGCTTTTTCCAATGTGAGCAATTTGGTGGATATTTTTGCCATCGGCGGTCCCTACAATCTGCCGATTCCCGGACAGTCGTGGAATGCCAGTTTGCGAGGCACGTCGCCAGCCACCGCATTGGTTTCAGGTGCAGTCGCAGCGTTGAGCACAGCTGCGCCCAATGCCAGCGCGACACAAATTCAACAAGCCCTGACCACTGGCTCCAATCTCACCGTCACAGGCTTTGATGTGACCAAGCCAGGTTTGCACATCACTTCAGCGGCGCGAACGCTCTTGAACTTGCCACCAGAGCCACCCATCGATCCCGTCGTCCCGCCAACACCGTCCCCCCCCGCACCTGCGCCCATCACCACGTCCACGGGTCAAGTCTGCTTTCAACGCGGTTCAGATTTAGGTGCCCGAACCGACTGCTATGTGACGGGTGTGACCCTGTCGATCTTCAGTGCCTATTACTCCGCCATCACCACCAACAGTGTGGGCATTGCCACAGTTTGTCCAAAGTCGACACTGAGTAACCTCAACACCAATCCCGCAACAACGCCATGCATCAGCGTGATGCCCAATCAAATCCGTGCATGGGGTGATCTGTTCATGACCTTGTTTGCGTCTTACCGAGTGCAGACGCTTCACAGCAACGACGCTGTTTGTTTGTCCGCCGACGCAACACGCCAGGGAAATCAACTTTGTTTAGGTGCCTCGGGCAGCTTGAGCCATGTCGCCACACAGTTTCCAGGCACTGCACAACACCTGTTTTTGCCCAGCCCGCAATATGCTGCGATTGCTTACGCACAAAACAACCTCACAGGCACCAGTCGCCCACTGACCACTTCGCAAGCCTCAGGTGAACTGCTCAGCTTGCAGGGCATCACCACCGCATCGATCAGGGTGTTTGACAAGAATGAAACGGCTGTGTGCCTCTACACAGGCGCCCATTACACCGGCACGTCGATCTGTTACCCCACTTCCACGAGCAAAGTGAGTCAGAACTTCGCTTATGGCTTGAATCAGAATGTGAAATCGGTTTTGCTCCTCGGTGGCCCTGGCCGATTGTCTTTGTGTCGCAGCTACAGCCCATCCATCAGTGGCCCCAATTGCACAGTCAGCACCACCAGTATCCCGGACATGGCCAGTAAAAACATTGGCTACGGAGCTCGAAGCTTCATCCTGCTCAAGCAGTGAAAATTCAATTGGGGTCTGCGCGTGAGTCGCCTTTGACCTTGGGTGGAAGCACGGTGATGGAGATTCGACGGTTCAAAGCATTGGTCGGGTCATCGGGCAAAGTAGGTACGCTGTCGCCATAGCCGATCACTTGTGCAATCCGATCAGACGCCACTTTTTGCGCAAGAAGTTCGCGGCGCGCGGCATTGGCCCGCTCTGATGACAACTCCCAGTTGCCATACCCTGTCACACCACCCGCGTATGGCGTGGCATCTGTGTAACCTTCAATTTTCAGTTTGTGTGTCGGACACATGTCCACCACAGAGGCGATTTTGGCAAACTGCTTTTTAGCGAACTCTGACAAGCTCGTTCCACCTCTTTGAAACATCGGCTCATGGGTATCGAGCAACGTCACCCGCAATCCTTCGATCGAATATTCGACCTGCAGTGGGGCTCGTCCAGACTTCAAAGATTTATCGTCATTGATTTGCTGCTGCAGGCCATCAGCCAAAGGTTTGAGGCAGGACACATCTAATTTTTCCCGTTCGGAAACCAAATCAAACAGCATGATCCAGACCACGATGAAGAAGGCCATGAGCACGGTCACAAAATCGGCATAGACCAACTTCCAGTTGCCATGGGATACATGCCGTTTTTCGCGCTTGGGCGTTCGACCACGCCGAACAACGACTTTAGCTGGAGCGACCGCCTTCATCATGTGGATCAACCGCGCAAGCCAGCACCGGAATTGGCCTGAACACCCGCTTCAAGCTCTGACATGCTGGGGCGTTGGTCTGTGAACATCACCTTGCGCCCGTATTCGACAGCAATGAACGGTGAGAAGTTGCTGTAGTGGGCGATCAAGATTTCTTTGACGGCTTCAAAAGGCTTCACATCCGTGGCAGCAATTTGCTCCAGCGTGCGAGAGATAGGAGAAAAAACAGCATATGCACTGAACACCCCCAGCAAAGTGCCAGTCAGTGCTGAGGCAATGCTCTCCCCAATATCGCCTGGCGACTTGCCCAGCTTGATCGAAGTTAAGGTGTGGATCACCCCCACAATGGCCGCCACAATACCGAATGCGGGCATGCTGTCAGACAAGGTCACCATGGAGTCAGACGGCTCCAGTGCTTCTTGGTTGAGTACTTCGATCTCTTGCGCCATCACCGTCTCGAGTTGGCTCAGCGTCACGGTGCCGTCCATCATCATGCGGAAGTAATCGGTGATGAATTCCACCAATCGCTCGTGCTTGAGGACAGAAGGGTATTTAGCAAAAAGCGGACTGCTCTCGGGGGCTTCGACGTCAGAGGCAATCGCCATGGGGCCGGAAGATTTGAGTTTTTGCAGCAACTCGAACATCAAAGACAACAAGGCCAAGTTCGTTGCTTTAGAGGTTTCTTTGCGCACAAAAATACGCCCAAACGCCTTGAACAAATTCTTCAAGTTACGCCATTTGTTGGAGGCCACGAGCGTACCCAAAGCAGCGCCAAAAATCACCAGAAATTCTTGAGGCACCCAAAGCTGTTCGAGATGCCCGCCCAGCCAAATGAAGCCGCCCAGTGATGTGGCCAGGGCGATCAGCCATCCAATTGGAATATTCATAGTCGTTGGAAGAGTGTGTTGGCGTCGAGTTTGCTCATGACAGACTGTGCCGCCTGCAAGAGCGCATTGGATTTAACCAAGCTGGCCGTTGCAGTGGCCAGATCCGTGTCGAGCAAAGTGCTGCGCTGCAGCTCGACATTGGTTTTTTGAACATCAGCGGCTTCTGTTGCAGCATCCAGTTGGTTTTGCAGCAAGCCGGTTTTAACCTGAGCTCGAGTGACCTGATTGAGAATGGCCTGCATCCTGCCAAAGTCGTTCGAAGAAGGAGCCAAGGGAGATGGCATGACTGCAGGGGCGGGATTCATGTTGGCCGGATCGAGCTTCTCAGCTATTTCCGTCATGAATGCGAGCACATCGTGAGTGCCCTCCATCACCTCTGCATAACTGAGGGCGGTCTCCAATTCAACGCTTGGAGCAACAAGGACTTTCGAAGGGGTTTCCACACGCAAAATGCGTTGCCCATTGGCGTCCTCTGCATGGGCAAATTGATTCACGGCATCTCGCAAGGCCATGGCTTGTTGTCCCAGCAGTTTCCGATTTTCCGGGCCCAGCGCATCGTTGCCTGCCTGAACCATCATTTGTTGAAACTTGGTCAGCGCCAGGTTGATGTTGTTGAGCTGTGAATCGGTTGAAACCAATGATGCGTTGATGTGGTCCTGGTTGACCTTGAACATGGCGAACTGTGATTTGTCCAGCGCAATCTGGACGCCCAAGCCCGCTGCCAGGGCATCATCTGAAGCCAAACGGTAGCGTTGCCCCGAAGAAATCTGGCGCTGATACTCCACCACATCGCTGGTGTGCTGTTGCATAGACTGCACACCGCTGTCAAACACTTGCTGGCTGCTGATTCTCATGAGTTGATTTCCCCAAAGGCTTATTGGCCAGAAAGCATGCCCAACAAGGTGTCAAACATTTGACGACCTGTCTGGATCAATTTGCTCGACGCGTTGTACAGCTGCTGGTACTTCACCAAGTTTGCTGCCTCTTCGTCCAGATTCACACCTGTGATGGCCGACTTCTGGTCAGTCAGACTTTTTTGCAGAGCTTCATTGGCCTTGTGGTCATTCTTCCAAGTCGCGATCGTGGTGGCGACGCTGCTGGTGATGAAGGTCATGGGGGAAGAAAAATCTTCCCGCATGGCTTGCAGCTTTGCAGAGGCTGCCGAATCCATATGGGCAAACTGCGAAGCATCAAAAGTGCCTACCACTTGAAATTGGCGCGCATCGAATTCAGTGCGGCTGAGCGCGTTGTCCATGGACATGCGGTAATGGCTGCTTTGTGAATTTGACGCCTCAATGATTTCACCGTAGGTGTAATCGGTGGATGGTGTGGATGGAGAGCTGAATAAATCGTTGAGCAATCCGCCAGTGGTCAACGGTGTGTGCCCTGCGGCAGAAGAGGCAAAACCGAAAATCGGGGCAATGGCATTTCCGCCAGAATCGGTGACTTGATTGACTTTGCGCACCAACTGCGCTGCCAGCAAGTTGATGCTTTTTTGAACCGTGGGCACAAAATTCTGTATCAAGTGCACATAGGCCCCTGCCTTGCCGTCCTTGAGTGCGGTCTGACCGGCCAACATCAAGGAGTTACCACTTGCATCTGTCAAAGCGGAGCCGTTGCCCGCACGCTGTTCGATGGCATCCATCACCAGCGGTATGAGCACAGGATGTCGTCCATCTACTGACGCTACTTTGATGCGCAGACCTGTCAGAGGTAAATCATTTCGCACTGGGCTGGAGCCTGTGCTGTTGGCAAATGTGTTGGCAATTTCACGGTCTACCAGATGCTGTCCGTTGATCAAGTAACTGGCAGTTCCGTCCTCGTTGATCAAGGTGGTGCCGCCTACCAGCTCTTGCAACTTGCCCACAATTCGGTCGCGTTCATCGAGTAAATCCGCAGAGGGGTAGGCCAAACCAGGTGTGGCAGCTGATCGGATCTTGGCATTGACCGAGGCCAATTGCGGCGTCAATGTGTTGGCCTGGTTCAAGACGTCTGCCAAGGCCTGACGGGCATTGTCAGAAATTTGACCCACTGCATTGGCAAGACCACGTACACGGTCTGCGACCTGGCGCGCGTTGCCCATCAAACTTTGTTGGTAAGCATAGTTGGTCGGCTCATTCGCCACCGATCCCGCTGCATTGAAAAAATTGCCCAAAGCAGTGGCCACGGAGGTGGCTGGATCGGTCAACATGGCATCCAATGCCGAAACCGATTGCGTCAAGGTCTGCGTGTAGCTGGTCTGACTTTGCTGCGACAAGACTTGGCCTTGCAGCAGGCCGTCGAAATACCGACTGAAGCCTTCCACGGCAAAAGATGTGCCCGTCAAATCTATCGACGTCGGCGACATGCCATTGATGCGCGTTGTCGAAGTTCGCCGCACATAGCCGTCCACCGAAGAGCCGGTCACGTTCTGCGAGGTCACCAACATCCCCGCCTGCGCGGATTGCAAGCCTGCCATGGCGCTGTCAAAAAGGGCTGCTGATCTCACTGTGGTGTTCCGTTATTCGGTAGGGCTAGGCTGTAAATTTCAAAACTGGTTCAGGGTTTTACGGCATTCGGCGCCGAAGTGATTAGCTTGGCCGCTTGAACTTGCTGAATCATTTGCTGAGCCATGGCTTTGCCAAAACCCATGCCGCCATTGGCAGCCATGTGGTTGGCCAATTGTTCATCGGCCATTTCCAGGTAAGTGGCGTTGCTGCCTTTGGTGTTGTTGCTCAATGCTGAGCTGCGCAATTCGCGAAGCATCTGACGCAACAAAACCGCCTCAAACTCCTGGGCGGTCTGTTTGATTTTCTTGACCTGCTCCGTATCCGCAGCAGGCGCAGCCAAAGGCTTTGCGGAGACCAAACCGGAAATCATCAAGTCAGCCATGTCAGATGATCTCCAAATCGGCCCGCAGTGCGCCTGCAGACTTCATGGCTTGCAAGATGGCCATCAAATCTTGTGGCGTGGCGCCGAGCATGTTGATGGCTCGCACCACTTGCTCTAACGATGCGCCTTCTTCCACGCGGACCATTTGGCCGGCAGGGCCCATGTCAATGCTGGCGCGTTCGTTGCGCTGATTGAGGGGGCGGTTACGAGCCAAAAGCGACTGAGGCACCACTTGGTTTGTGGCCTGCACACGGATGGTCAAGTTGCCATGCGTCACCGCAAAGGGGGCCAAGCGGACCGACTGGTTCATCACCACAGAGCCAGTTCGGGCGTTGACCACGACTTTGGCCATTTCCATCACAGGCTGAATGTCCAGCTCCAGCAATTGCGCCATGGTGTTGACACGCTGGGTGCGCTCGATTGGCACACGAACGGCCACTGTACGTGCATCGACAGGCACCACAGCATCTGCACCCATCACACGAGCCAAAGCTTCCACGGCCCGCTGCGTCTGGGCAAAGTCAGCTTTGTGAAAATTGAACTCCACCACAGGATTCAAGTCAGCCTCGGGTGCGGCTTGCTCCACGATGGCGCCGCCGGGGATGCGTCCGGAAGACTGTTGGTTGATGGTGGTGCGGGTCAAAGCCGTTGACACCGCTGCGCCTGGAACAACCACCGAGCCCTGAGCTTGACCATAAATTTGACCATTGGCTGCACGCAATGGGGTCATCAACAAAGTGCCACCTCGCAAACTGCGGGCATTGGCCAAAGAAGAAACCGTCACATCCATGGTTTGACCGGGGCGAGACAGTGCGGCCAATTCTGCGGTGACCATGACTGCAGCTGCATTGCGTGCTTGCAGATTGACCCCGGCGGGAACAGACACACCCAAAGAATTGAGCATGGTCAGCACGGTTTGGCCGGTGACAGGATTGGGGCCGGCATTGTCGCCTGTGCCATCCAGGCCCACCACAAGACCATAGCCGATCAACTGGTTGGCTCGCTGGCCCGAGACCACGGCCATGTCCTTCAGGCGCTCAGCCCAGCTTGCTGAGGCAGTCAGCGACAGGACGCCAACCAGCAAGCATTGAGACAAAAGACGGAACATCATGATCTGAACCTCAATTGGGGGAGTAACGCATGAACAACTTGGTCAACCAACCAGGACGTTGCACTTCATCGGTGATGCCGGCGCCGCGGTACTCGATGCGGGCATCAGCCACCTGGGACGACAGCACTGAGTTGTTTTGAATGCTCAAAGGCGAGACGATGCCACCGAAGCGAATCACTTCTTCTTCGGCGCCCACGGCCAAACGCTTTTCGCCCGCCACATTGAGGTTGCCGTTGGGCAAGACTTCCAGCACCGTCACGGTGATGGTGCCGCTGAATTGGTTGGAGGCTGACGAGCCGCCCTTGCTGTCAAAGTTGGTGTTGCCGTTGCCATTGATGCCCGCCTGCAATTGACGTCCGGAAGAATTGTTAACGCTGCCAGTTTGGTTGTTGGTCAGATTCAGTCCCAAGCTTGTGCTGTTGGCGGCATTGCGACTGGCCTTGGTCCCGCCGTCTTTGCTGGCCCTGGTCGTTTCGTTGAGCAAAACGGTGAGGGTATCGCCCACCCGCGCGGCACGTCGCTCTTCAAAAAGACCACGGAAAGCTGCAGGGTTGACGGTGGCCGCTGGCATCAATGAACCACGGCTTGCAGGGGCGAAGTCTTGCAGCTGTGGGCGAATGGAGGTTTCGCTGTTCACCAAAGAAGGTTTGGCCGCCGAGGGCAACTCAGCACAGCCCGCCAACGCAGCGAGCGCCGTCAAGAGCAATGCGATGGTTTTCATCAGAGTTGTCCCAGTTTTTGCAGGATTTGATCCGAAGCCGATACCGACTTGGCGGTGATTTCGTAAGCGCGCTGAGCGGCGATCAAGGAAACCAACTCCTCGGCCACGTTCACGTTGGATTGCTCGGTGTAGTACTGGCTGATGGAGCCGAATCCCGCTTGTCCTGCAACCCCACTTTGTGGAGCGCCCGAGGACATGGTTTCAAAATACAAACCTCCACCCCCGGTGGCAAGTCCAGCAGGGTTCACAAAATTCACCAAAGCGATCTGATCCGCAATGATGGGATTTGTTGTGTCTGCTTTGTAATAGCTGACCGTGCCATCCGATCCCACCACCACCGAAGTGGCATCCGAAGGGATTTGGATTCCTGCCGATGGGCTGGGTGCGCCAATGCTGCTTTGCCCCACCAATACGCTTCCACCGGGCGTCACGATCTGGCCTTTGTCATTGCGCATGAAATTACCGGCGCGGGTATAGGCGATGCCGTTAGGGGTCGATACCGCAAAGAACCCATTGCCATTGATGGCCATGTCCAAAGGGTTTTGACTTTGCACCAAGGAGCCAGCACTGTTGATGCGCTGAGTGGCTGCAACGCGCGAACCGTTACCGGCTTGCAAACCTGCAGGAACAAAACTGCCGGAGTCTTCATTCAGGCCAGGGCTGCGCAAATTCTGATAGAGCAGATCCTCGAAAATTGGCCGAACACGCTTGTAAGCGGTTGTTGAGACGTTGGCGAGGTTGTTGGAAATCGTATCGAGGCTGGTCTGCTGTGCATCCATGCCTGTTTTGGCGGTCCAAAGTGATCTCAACATGTTTCTACTCCTTCATGAACGGGGCATCAAGCCCTGGACAGGGACATCAATGACCCCGCCGATTTTGAATTTTGTTCAGCCACTTGAACCAAACGGATGTTCAAATCAAACAAGCGGTTTTGCGCAATCATTTGCACCATGGCTTGAGCGGCGTTGACGTTGCTGCCTTCCAATGACCCTTGCATCACACGCACATCCTCTGCAGGCAACTGCTCTTCACTGGAAGTGAACAGGCCGTCGGCTTCGCGCTGCAACGAGTGAGGCATTGGATTGATCAACTTCAATCGCGCCACAGGACTGTCCATCACTTGACCGGGCAATGTGACACGGACTGTGCCAGTGGGCTGAATCAAAAGGTCTTGACTGCCTTCTGGGATCTGAATCGAACGACCTTGCTCGTCCAGCACGTTTTGTCCCGCGGATGTGACCAAAAAACCCAGCGGATCCAGATGAAATTTTCCGGACCGCGTGTAGGCTTCAGAGCCATCAGCGCGACGCACCGCAAACATGCCTTGATCCTGAATGGCCAAGTCCAAAGGGTTACCTGTAGGGGTAACCGAACCCGGCGTCCAGTCCGCCCCTGGGGTGGAATCCACCACAAAGGCGCGCGAGTCAGCACTGGCACCTTCCACTGGAACTGCGCGGAATGTCGACAGCATTTCACGGAAACCTGGCGTCTGCAGGTTGGCCATGTTGTGCGATGTCGTCGCCAGCTGCCCCATGGCATGCTTGGCACCGGTCATCGCAGTGAATACAAAGCGGTCGATCATGGTTCAGTACCGGGTCAAATCAAGCCGAGCGATCAGCTGACCATCTGCAGCGTGTCGCGCAGGGTCTGGTCAAAAGCTTTCATGCTTTGCGAATTGGCGCTGTATGAGCGTTGGAGCACCATCAGGCGGACCAGTTCGTTGGCCAAGTCCACATTGGAGGACTCCAAAGCTTGACCTTTGATGTCGCCAAAAATGCCTGTTCCGGCACGCCCCACCAGCACGCCATCGGCAGAGTGCTCAGTGCCAGAGTCAACTGAGGCTGCAAATGCATTTTTGCCCACTGGAATCAAGCCTTCCGCATTGTCAAAGTGCACCAATGCCACTTGACCCACAAACTGTTGTTTGCCTGTTCCGTAAACGCCCACAATCCGTCCTTGGTTGTCCACGGTCACATTGGTCAGACGTGCCACGGGCTCGCCATTTTGGTTGCTGTGTGTGATCTGGAAGGCGCCTGCTTGCAAACTGGTGTCGGACAGGTCCAGATCAAAGACGACATCAGAAGTGCCACCTGCTTGATTGGTGACACGCGTGGTCAATGTGCTGACGGTCTTGAACAAGGGGTTGCCCGAAACGGCATCCGATACCAGAGAATCGATGTTGCGTCCGCCGATGAAATTCAATTTGGACACGGGCTTATAGGCAATCGTTCCGCTGTTAGGTGTTTGAGGATCCATCGCGGATGAATTCCGGTTGCTGCTCGACAGAGGATCCGTACCGTAGAAACGGCCATCGATAGAGGCATAAACTTCCACCTCGGCCATGTTGCTTGTCAACGTGGCGTTCGAGCCAGGTCGATTCGTCGTGCCTTGAACCGTGATTTCAGTGCCATCCGGGGCAATCAAGGTCATGTTCAGTGGTGCGCTTGGATCGGCCGCTGGATAAAAACTGATGGCAGCGCCAGCAGAAGCGTTGATCACTCCAGACAGAACCATCGACGTGCCGGTTGCCGCAGGCGTGGCGGCCACAGTGACGCCTGTATCCACGCCATTGACGAAAACGCGCTTGCCAGCTACATCAACCCCCTGACCTGCGGAGCTTGCGATGGAGGTCAAGGTCAGCGTATTGGTGGACGAATTGAAACTGCTGGTTTGTGCCGTTGCCAATGGCGCCGTGTCGACACGAAGCACCGAGTTTTGGTTCATGGTGACAAGTCTGTCGCCCAAAGTGTTCGGGGAAGACGAAGGTCCTGGCGAGTAGGTATAGCCATCAGCACCGATGGTGATGGTCAAGGACGTGTCATCGACTCGCCGGTAGTACACCTCCAGCGTATGCGAATTGCCTTCGTTGTCAAAAATAGTCTGCGTCGTCTTGTTGTTGAAAGTCGATTGGCTGGGGTCGAATGCCACATTGGCGTCCGAGGTGAATGCATTGCCTGTCGAATTCAACATCGCGGACAAACGCGAGTAAGTGGTCTCGTTGCCAGGCAAATTGCTGTTGGGCATGCGCAGCAAGCCGTTGTCCTTGATCAAATCATCGCTGATGGCCTCACCATCAGGGGTTGGTTGATACCCCGTCAGGTACATGCCGTTTTCGTTGACGATGTAGCCTTCTTTGTCCACACCAAACTGGCCATTGCGTGAGTAATAAACCGCCGAGGGGTCCACACTGCCCGCAGTGCCAGAACCTTGCAGCAAACGGAACATGCCCTTGCCACTGATGGCCAGATCCAGAGGGTTGGCCGAGTTCGTGATGGTGCCCTGCAACATTGGGCGGCGCACACCCAAGGACTGCGTACCCATGCCAACTCGGGCCTGGTCTGCAGGGTTGATGGCTTTGACGAACTGGTCGGCAAACACGTATTCGCCAGCCTTGTAGCCCACGGTGTTGGCGTTGGCGATGTTGTTGCTGACGGTATCGATGGCCAGCGATGTGTTTTGCAAGCCAGAGAGTGCCACGGTGTAGTTGCTCATGTCAGTGTCCTCAGGTTAAAAATGGGGGGTGTGTTTGAAGAAAATCAGATCGCCAGCCATTTGAGAATGTCTGTCGTCAAAATATTGCGGCCGTCGCTGAGGCCGACTTTCAGATCATTGCCTTCTTGTCCAATGCTGGCGACGGAGGCGCCTACATAGGAGCTGGGGTAGCTGGTTTTGCCTTGCGCATCGGTGGCGGTCAGCTCTAGCGTGTACATGCCTTGCGCTACGGTGTTGCCAGCATCGTCACGACCATCCCAGATGAAGTCGGTCAGACCCGCTGCAGTCGCACCAAAGTCATAGTGATTGACGATCTGACCATTGGTGCCCCGGATCACGGCTTTCAGCGAGGCGGCCGAGGTGTCGAGCTTGGCGGCCATGCTGATGGCGTTACCCGAGAAGTAAGCTTGAGACCCTGCAGCCAAAGCGGTTTTGCCCACACTGGAAGACAAATTCATGAAGTTGGCCGATTGCATCTGCGCCACCAAGGCATTGACCGAGGTGTTGAGCTTGTTGATGCCGTCCACCTGGTTCAAGGCCGCCAGTTGCGCCGTCATGGCGGCGTTGTCCATGGGGTTGAGTGGATCCTGGTTTTGCAGTTGAACGGTCAGCATCTTCAGGAAGTTTTGCGACAGGTCTTTGGCCGAAGTGCCGTTGTTGCTGGTTTGGGCAACCGGCTTGCTCGGGTCATAGACTGGGATGTTGCTGATGGCGGTCATAAAGTCTCCATTCACTTGCCAAGATCCAAGGTCTTGAGCAGCAGTTGTCGAGTGGTGTTCATCATCTCGACGTTGAATTGGTAAGCGCGCGAGGCAGACACCATGTCCACCATCTGCTCTGCGGGATTGACGTTGGGCATGGTCACGTAGCCCTGTGCATTGGCCAAAGGGTGGCCGGGGCGGTATTCCATGCGTGGAGCTGCGTCGCTTTCGACAATGCGCGAAACGGCTACGCCCTGGCCTGCTTGACCTGCGCGGGGCTGGGCCTGAAATACAACATGGCGCGCACGATACGGCTGACCATCTGCACTCACTGCGGTTTCTGCATTGGCCACGTTCGAAGCGATCAGGTTCAGGCGAAGCGACTGCGCCACCAGACCGGTTGTCCCCACATCAAAAGTACCCAATAAACTCATGATGGCTGTCCTGTGATAGCCGATAAGCGTGTCCGCAAGGTGGAGCCCAGAAAGCTCAATGCGCTTTCTGTGAAAAATGCATTTTTCACAAAGTGACCGCGTTCCACATCGGGGTCCACCGTGTTGCCGTCAACGGCCGGTTGAACCGGCACGCGGTACATCTTCTGAGGACCTGTGCTGCTGACAGACACGGCAATGTGCGCTTGGTGTGTGCGATCTAAGCCCAGTGAAGAAGCTTCAGCTTGGCCAGCCAAGCGCGCAGCGAGCACGGACTGGAAGTTGATATCGCGCGCTTTGAAATTGGGCGTGTCAGCGTTGACCAAGTTCGAGCTGAGCACTTCGTGGCGAAGCGACCGCAACTTGAGTGCAGTTTCTCCAAAGGTCAGCGGGTCATAACGGGGCACGGTGTTCACGATTTTTCCTGTTCATGAATGACTATTTCCATAGAACCCTGCAAAACGCGTGCCAACTCTAACAACCAACAAACAAGCCCTTTTTGGCCATTTAAATGGTAAAAACAATAGCGTTGCGCATTTCCCAGTGCTTGAGCGGCAAAAATTGCAGCCCGTTTGCGCCATGTCTGGAAATTTATGCCGCGCTCACCCTTTTAAATTTGATCTGAAGTGGCCGAATCCTCCGACAGCAGCGAAGAAAGACAACTGGACCCGACCGAGCGTCGCCTTGAACGCGCGCGTGAGGAGGGGCAGTTTGCACAGTCACGGGACCTCACCACCCTGATCGTCTTGGTCTTGTTCACGGCATTCGTTCTGGGTGTGGGCAGCACACTCATGCGGGGTTTGGTGGATCTGGTTCGACAAGGGCTGACCATTGAGTCCACCAATGACTGGCAAGACCATTTGCTGGAGTGGTCTCAAGGCCCACTGATGAATGCTGTTCTGTGGATTTTCGCCATCATGATCCCACTTTGGTTGGTGTCTGCATTGGCACCTTTGGCCATGGTGAAGTTCCGGCCAGTCTGGGCTTTCAAATTCAATCCCGGGCGCTTAGACCCCATCGCCGGATTGGGACGCATTCTTTCAGCTCAGACCTTCACAGAGGTGCTGAAGAATATTTTGAAAGTCGGCATCGTGTTCGGGGTGGGTATAGGCTATGTGATCAGCTTGATCGACAGCCTCAACATCTTGAGCCATCAGGACATGAAGCAGGCTTTATCGAACAGTTTGGGCTTGATCGAGCAAGGCTTGCTGTTGTTGTTGATCCCCATTGTGATGGTCGCTGCTGTGGATGTGTTCATCCAATGGTTCAATTTCCGCAAACGCATGCGGATGAGCGCGGAAGAACTCAAGCAGGAAATGAAAGAAAGCGAAGGCTCCCCAGAGTTACGTGCTCGCCTGCGTCAGCGCCAACGACAGATCGCCACATCGCGCATGATGGCGGCCCTCGAAAAAGCGGATGTGGTCCTGGCCAACCCCGATCACTACTCTGTCGCTCTGCGCTATGACCCCGAAAAGATGCTGGCCCCCATCGTGGTGGCCAAAGGGGTGGACGAACTGGCCTTGCGAATTCAGTCGCTGGCACGCGATCACCAAGTGCCTGTCGCACGCATTCCGCCGCTGGCACGTTTACTTCACCGCCATTTGAAAGTCGGTGAGCCCATTCCGGCCCCATTGTTTGAAGCGGTGGCCAAAGTACTGGCCTGGGCATACGAAATCAAACAGGCCAGCGCCTCCGCCGACCACCCTTTGCCAGAGATTGGCGCTTTGCCTGACATAGAGACCAAACCCGCCAAGACGCCTTGACGATGCATCTCAGGGCTTGACCAACAAACCCGTACGGATCAATTCAAACGGCGTTTGGAGCGCCCGCTGAACCAGGTCCTCAAAGGCGGGCAACATCAGCACCATCACCACAAACGCCACGGGGATCATGATGGCAAAGCCCACAGAGAACAAGTTCATCTGAGGGCTCACGCGGGCCAAAATGGCTTGGGTTAAATTGAATAAAAAGTAAATCACAATCGCCGGCAGTGCCAAAACCAAGCCCAGTGCAAACGACTCTTGGAACAAAACCAACACAGAGGCCCAATTCCAGGCCGATGGCCACGTTCCCAGGGGTAAGGTCGTGAAACTTTGGAAAAGCACTTCCACCATGACCAAATGAATATTGAGCACGAAAGCCAGGGCCAAAGCCACCATGCCCAAAAATTCACCCACCAGCCCAGAAGCCAAGTTGGCGTCGTGTTGCAAAGTGGCCGCAAAACTCAAACCAGCTTGCTGTGACAAGACATCGGCCAACATATCTACAGCCGTCAATCCGACGCGAACCATCCAGCCTGAGGCCAGTCCAGTCGCCAATTCGATGAATGCCAGCGCATAGCCAGGTGGCATCGAGGACAAACTCGGCAATTGCGTTTGCACCCAAGGCAAGAGTGCAAACGCCAGCACCAGAGACAGCAACACGCGTAAGCGCAAAGGTGCGGCTCGAAAGGCAAACAAAGGCATTGCCAAAAAACAGCCCAACAACCGCATGGAAATCAACATCCAGACGGTGACGGTCTGGGTCATCCAATCAGGGCTGAGCGGCAACATGGCAGTCAGCGCAAGATTTCCGGCAATTCCAGAATCACCTCGCGCAGGTAATCCACAAAAATGGCCAAACTGGATGGCCCCGCCACCAGCAAGACCACTGCGATCACCAACAGTTTGGGGATGAACGCAACCGAGCTTTCGTTGACCGAGGTGGCTGCCTGCAAGATACCAATGATCAAGCCCACCACCAAAAGGGAAATGAGCACTGGGCCGCTCAAGACAAAGGCCATCCACAAAGCCTTGAAGGTGACTTCGATGACCAATCCCGAGTCCATGTCAGGACACCCGGAAACTGTTGACCAGAGAGGCTGCCAGTAAAGACCACCCATCAGCCAAGGCAAACACCACCAACTTCAGTGGCAGGGAAAACATCATGGGTGAGACCATGACCATACCCAACGACGTCAAAATGCTGGCCACCGCAAAGTCAATCGCCAAAAAAGGCAGATAAATCATGAAGCCGATCAAAAAACCCGTCTTGATTTCGGAGACCGCAAATGCGGGTATCAGCACAGTCATAGGCACATCGGCACGGGTCTCAATAGGCTTGGCCCACAGCTTGGCAAACAAGCTGAGGTCATCCTGACGTGTTTGACTCAACATGAATTGTTTGAGTGGTTCGGTGCCGATGGACAGGGCCTCTTCGAAGCCTATTTTTCCGCTGGCCAAAGGCAAATACGCCTCACGGTACATGGGCTCGAACACGGGGTTCATGACAAACAAGGTCAAAAAAAGTGACAAACCAACCAACACCAGATTGGGTGGCATGCTTTGCAGCCCTAATGCTTGTCGCAGCAAAGAAAATACGATCAGGATGCGGGTGAAGCTGGTCATCAGCATCAGCGCCGCAGGCAAAAAAGACAAGGCCGTCAAGGCCAACAAGGTCTGCACAGGCACGGCGTAGACCGTACCGGACTTGGAAGACGTTGAGGTCACCAGCGGCAGGTTTTGCGCTGCCACCCAACCGCCGCACAGCAGCAGTCCCAAAGCCAAAATCCATTTGAGGTGACGTGCGCTCATGAGCGTGTCTTTCCAGACAACAAGGTTTGCAGTTGTCCGGCAAAACTGGATGTCAAAGATCCCGCTCCGGGTATCGGCTCGAAGTCATCGAGCTCGGTCAGCAAGCTGATATGGCTGGGCGTATGTCCGAGCGCCAATATCCGGTCCTGGATGCGCACCACCAGCAAACGTTCGCGGGGGCCCACAGCAAATGTTGCCAACAATTGAATTTGACCACCCACGACATGGCTTTGGCTGCCCCGTCTGTAAAGCCACACCAGCACGGCGGCCAAGACAACCAGCAGGGTCAAGGTCAAAAGACCCAACCAGGCACCACCCCAAACAGAAGAAGACCCAGTAGGCGCTGGCGCAATGATCACGGGCGTTGCAGCCGACTGGGCTTGTACGGCCAAGGACATCAATCCACAAAGGGTTAGAGCAAAGGCACGTGCAAAGATGGACATGGGAATCAGCGACTGGTTTTTCGCAAGCGTTCAGATGGTGAAATGATATCAGTCAGCCGTATTCCATAGCGGTCATTCACAATGACCACTTCGCCTTGCGCGATCAAGCAGCCATTGACCACCAGATCCAGTGGGTCCCCAGCATGCACATTGAGCTCAATCACCGCCCCTTTGTGCAAGGCCAAGAGCTCTCCAATGGACATTTTGGTTCGCCCCAATTCGACCATGACTTGCACGGGCAAGTCCATGATCATGCCCACATCACGAATGGCCCGATCACCCGAATCGGCAGCCTCAAGACTCTCGAAAGAGGCTTTGTGAACGATGTCTTTCATCTGCACGTCTTTGAGTGCGCGGGTCAAATCATCGGCGGGTGACTTTTTTAGACTGTCCATCACAGGACTCCCTCGTTTTTTTGAATTTGATCGGCCAACTGATTCATGGCATCGGCTGCAGACACCAGATTGGCCTGTGCCTGTTCTGGAATCGACAAATCGCTGCCATCCTTTGGACTGCGCTGCATTGCCATCGCGGTATCGCGGACCGCGTGGTTTTCATTGATGTGCTCTACTTTGAGCGCGTATTGACCATTGCGAACACCATAGCGTCCGCTGAGCAAACTGACACCATCAACCATCAAACGCACGGGCTCTGAGAGATCGATGGGCAAGACTTGACCGATGGACAAAGAAAGCAACTGCGCCACCGTCAACTCTTTTTCGCAGAGCACCGCCACAGACTCAACGGGAGTGGCATGCAGTTGGTGCTTCAAGCTCCGACTCCAGGCGGCAGGCTGAGAGGGGGCGTCGGCGCTGTCCTCTAAGCGCGATGGACTCAAGCAATCCAAGGCCCGTCGTGGCAGGCACAGATCCACGACCAGCTCAACCTTGTTGAAGACCATCAAAAACTGGGCGTGCAATACCCCATCTTGAGGCGAAGCCAAACGCAAAGACGACAACTGCTGCTCTTGGCGCAAGGGTTGCAGGCGAATCGGGTAGGTCGCTTGCCATGCCGATTCGTAAGCGGTTGCCAACGACTCCAGCAAACGCTGACGCACACCCAATTCGATGGGGGTCATGCGTCGACTCAGGTCTCTGACAGGAATGCGACCGGCACCACCGAACATGCAATCGACCGCAGTAGCCACCCAGCGGGCATCCAGACTCCATGCACAAAGGGTTTGCAAAGCATCTATTTCAAAAACCTGAATGTCTGCATGCGGTTGCGCATCGAGCACATATTGTTGGTATGGCTTGAGTTGGACGTCGCTGAGTTGAATTTGTACCGCAGCGGGCACAAGTGCAGACAAGGACTGGCGCCACTGCGCCAGGAACTGCAGATGCAAGCGCTCGACCTGCTCGCGGTTCCAGTCCACCCCGTCTGGGGCGCCTTTGGCAAAAGGGAAATGCATGGGGACGGATGTGTTCATAAACTGAATCGATCAAGCGTAAAGATGGACTTGGCTGCCACCGGCTTCACGCATTCGGCTGGCTGTTGCGGCACGGCTGGCTTGGCCGGTCAGTTCGACGTTTGGCGTGGCCATAGGGGTTTCGTTGGGGGCTCTTTCTTGTGCATTGGAAGAGGCGGAGTCACGGTTCTGGCGCATATCCAACTGCAGATTCAAACCCATTTGCTGAAATTGCTCGTGCAACTGTGGCGCGCTTTGCTCCAGGCGGGTTCGTGTGGAATCGCTGACGCCTTCAACCACCAAATGCGCACTGCCGCGCTCATCCAGCCTGAGTTCAATGGTGAATTTGCTTTGATCGGGGGGCGTCAATTCCATCACCACCTGCCCCCCACCTTGTTTGACCATGCGTTGGATTTCGACTTGAACCGCACCAGCATCCAAACGCACTTCATGAGGCTCTACGGCTGCGGGTCGCTCTTGGGGCTGTAAAGAAACCCAGTCCATCACAGTGGTGACAGGACGCGGCGCGCCGCCGACCAAACTGCTGACAAAAGTGGATGAAAGTTCATCCAGACTCTTTGGGTTTGAAGTGCTTTTCTCACGAGAAGCTTCAAGCTCAGGAGTTGATTGGGCAGCAAGCGAACGTGACGAAATGTCTCCAGATGCCGAGGCATGGACCTCAGGAGTCTGGTCTGAACCGACTTCGTGGCTGGGCCGCACCATGGATGCAGCGATCACCACCGGGGTGGCTGGTGTGGGCTGAGCCGATGGAACAGACGAAACGGCCGCGGACTTTTGATCAATACCCCCAAGTTTGGCATCAAATTTGAAAGCGGTTTCTGTCACCGCAGCGATATCAGGGCTGACGGGCTCATCTGACAGGGGTGAGGCTGAGGCGTTTACGGTTGTCGCAGAGACCATGCCTGGCGCCCTGTCTGCGCCCAGACTCGGCAATTGAGTGCTGGCTTCTGCGCCCGTCATTGGCATCGCTGATTCGATGGGCGAAGGCGCCACCGTCACTGGCGTGCCTTGCAAAACTGGCCCTTGGGCAGATCCATTTGGCTTCGCGGTTGCCAACACTGCAGTGGCCGGCCCTGTCTCAGCGCTCGCCAACGCTGTGGGTGACAGCGGTTGCACAAAGTTGGCAGACTCGGCTGTTGTTGTCGTGGCTGCCGCGATACGGGTCACAGGGACATCGGCCAGTTTTGGCGATCCAGCAGCGCTGGCCAGCACTTGAACATTGACCTCAAGCTCTGTGGCCTGCACCGCACTTGACACCTGATTGGGTAAGTCCTTGGTCGCAGTGGCATTCAATGCGGGATGGCCTTGGACCAGAGTTTGATCAGCCGGTGCTTGTGTGAAAGCCTGTGCGCTCACAGCGATGGAATCATGGGCCTGCACCGATGCGACTGGCGCGTTGACCTCCACAGAAGCAAAGGGGCGCTGCTCAACAAGCGCCTGAGCAGCTGCCGCTTGGCCGGCAAAGCCCTCTTGTGGCAGCACTGTGGACGTGGGTGCCGATTGAAACGCGGAATTGGTGGGGGCCTCCACGTTGACCGGTGCGTCGGCCTGGATCCACTGGGGTGTGGCAGCTGCCACTGCCGGTCCTGAACCGACCTGTTCAAGAGCAGACACAGCGGTACCAGCGGGAGATACGGCCAACGGTATGGGCTGAGCCGCAGGCATTTGCGCGGCCAAAGCAGCTGCAGCCATCTCTGCCGCCTGAGCGGCATCTCCGATCACGCGATCTGAACTGTCCGTGGGCACATCTTCCGTAACCGTTGGCTGGCCGGCTGGATGGGGCAAGGCAAAATTTGCATCCCCAACGGCATTGAGCAGCACGTCGGGCGGCAAAATTTGCAGGTTCAGCACGGCCTCATCGGCTTCATCATCGTCGGCTGAAAGTCCATCGGGGGTCTGCCCACTGAGCTGAGACGGCGGCCTCATTGCCACCGCCAGCTCCTCTGTAAACCCCGCTTCAGGCGCGGACAGAGACGGGTCCACTGCCTCGGCGGACAAGCCCACAAGGGCGGAGGTCGACGGATTTGAAACAAGGATGGCCATGGTTGAAATTCCCAAAATTCAACCAAGTAACGCAACTTATATGCCAACCCTCATTTGGACCGATGCCGCGCCTGCAAAGCGTCTTCCAGGGCTCTTTCATCCTGCCGCTCCTGCGCATGTTGCCGCTGGCGTTCTTGCTGGACCAGGAATTTTTGGAGGGTTTTCAAGCGCTGGCTGTCTTGCACAGCCTTTTCCAAAGCCTGTCGACTTTGCGCCTCCAGGGCCTGCACCTCCGGTTGTTGCGATTGCGCAGTAGCCCTCAGTTTTTGACCAAAGGATGCTTGGGTCTGCAAGTGCAGCACCGTATCGCCGTTCTGCGCCGTGTTCATCCAGTTTGACTCGTACTCATTGGCGTAAGACTGGATCTGGTCGTTGAAACTTCGCACACGCTGGTATTCGGCCTGCACGCGCTTGGACTGCGCGACCGATCGGTCTTTGCGCATTTTCAGCATGTGCTGCAGCACTTCAAAAACCCGGCTGCTCATAGTTGCGAAGCCCTCGCCATCGTCATCAGTGCTTCGATGCTGCCGGCCATATGGGCCACTTGGTGCGAATCTTGTGTCAAAAAGGTCTGGATGTGAGGCCACAACCGCAATGCTGCATCCAACTCAGGATCATTGCCCGCCATGTAAGCCCCCATGGCGACCATGTCGCGGCTGCGCACGTGGCGGCTGATCAATTGCTTGATGCGCCGAGCTGCCAGCACGTGCTCTTGGCTGACCACTTTGGGCATGACGCGAGAGATTGATTTTTCAATGTCGATGGCTGGGTAGTGACCCGAATCCGCCAATTCGCGTGACAAAAAGATATGACCATCCAGTACGCCGCGAGCGGCATCGGCCACCGGATCGTGCACATCGTCCCCTTCGAGCAAGACGGTGTAAAAAGCGGTCAAAGAACCCTGTGGATTCTCGCCATTGCCCACTTTCTCGACCAAGGCGGGCAAGCGGCCAAATACACTGGCGGGATACCCACGCGCTACAGGCGCTTCACCCAAACTCAGGCCAATTTCTCTTTGTGCCATGGCATATCGTGTCAGCGAATCCACAATCAGCACCACATGCTTGCCTTGGTCACGAAACCAGGTGGCCACATCGGTGGCATATTCCGCGCCTTTTGCACGCGCTAAGGGCGAAGTATCTGCTGGGGAAGCGACCACCACCGAGCGTGCCCGGGCAGCCTCGTCCAGTTGGTCGTCACAAAATTCCCGCACTTCACGTCCACGCTCACCGACCAAGGCAATGACCATCACATCTGCGACGCAATTGCGGGTCAGCATGGACAGCAAGACGCTCTTGCCAACCCCTGAGCCCGCAAACAGGCCCAAACGCTGACCTCGTCCCACGGTCAGCATGGCGTTGATGGCCCTCACACCGGTGTCCAAGGGTTCGTGAATCGGTGTTCGCTTCAAAGGATTCGGTGAAGCCAACCCGGTTGACGCATCGGTCCAACTGGCCCCACCCAAACCATCCAGCGGACGACCCAAGCCATCGACCACCCGCCCCAACAATTTAGGGCCAATGGGCAAGGACGCGATGCCCTGACGCATTTGGTAGCCCTGCGCGCTGCGCTGCGGGGTCAGCAAAGGACAAACCACCGCACCTGGGGCCAAGCCCGCCACAGGATCAAACGCCATCAGGTAAGTGGTGTCGCCTTCAAAACCAATGCACTCGGCATCGATCCAGGTGCCTTGACGGCTGTTTTCCACACAAGCATGAGCGCCCATGGGCAAAGGCAAACCTTCAACCTCGATCAGCAAGCCAGAGACACGTTTCAGGCGACCTTCACGGACAGATTTGGGCAGTTGTGCGAGTTTGGTGCGCTGTGACAGCACCCATGCTTGAAGATCAGCGGCTTGCACGATGCCCTCCGCTCAAGGCTGCCCCGTCACGCCAGGCAGCAAGCCCAAGGCACTGCGAACCAATGCCTCCCGAGCACGGCTGCCGACATCCAGCCGAGTGCCATCAACTTGCACATACGCATAACCCATCGACAAATCGGCATCTGGCCGGACCACCGCCTGAAAAGGCATGTCGGGCGCACTGAGCAAAGTCGCCCAGGTATCCAGCTCTTGTGGGGGCACCCCCACGATCAAACTTTCACCTGGACGTGGCAATCGCATCAAAGCTTCTTGGACAGCTGCGACGAAGACCGAACGGTCCATTTGCTCTTTACCGGCCAAACGCAGTGCAGTCTCATAAACCCACTCGGGCAAGGCCGAGGCCAGCGAAGCGGGCAATCCCTCCAAGGTCTGCAGCACTTGGCGCAATTCGCGGGCCAGTTGCGCTACCTCGTTGGATCCACTTTGGTAGCCTTGCTGATAACCCGTCTGAAAACCTTCTGCGCGCCCTTTTTCAATGCCTTCTTCGCGGCCCAGTGCCACGCCTTGGGTTTGACCTTCGATCAAACCCTCTTGCAAACCACGTGCAAAGGCTTCTTGATAAGCCTTGGCACGGATGGACTGAACTTCGTCAATGGTCGGAAGATCAACGCCCAAGGGCGGGACAGAGGGGGAGGGCGCTTGACTCTTCAAGGGGGTCTGCGGCCCCGACTCGGCGTCAAAAGAAGGCAGGGTCCAACGGTCCACGATGGCTCCGCTCAGACCAAACGGGAAGAATCACCGGCACCCATGCGTTCGAGCGAGATCAAATTCTCCTCTTGCAAGCGCCGGGCAATTTGGACAATTTCGCGCTGTTTGGCTTCCACCTCTTGCACGCGCACGGGGGGCAAGCCGTCCATCTCAAAGCGCAAGCGATCCGCCTTGCTTTTGGTGACATTGGCAAAAAAGAAGTCACGCACATTCGGGCTTGCCCCTTTGAGCGCGATCACCAACACATCTGAGGGCACTTCAGGCAACAACCTTTGCAGCGCCTGCGGCGCAATCTGCACAAAGTCTTCAAAGCTGAACATTCGCTCTGCAATTTGGTCGGCCAGCTTGGGAGAATGAGTGCGGATAGTGGCCAGGGCTTTTTGATCAACGCCCCCGGAGAGCAAACTCAAAATTTCTGCGGCAGGAGCTGCACCACCAACGCCAGCGATATGGGCTGACGACTCTGAACCCAAGGTTCGCTCCAACATGTCGTTGAGTTCCACCAAGGCCAAAGGGTCCACCTGGTCAAGCAGTGCCACACGCAAAACCAATTCATCGCGGGTTTCAGCATCGAACTGCTCTAGAACGCCGGCCGACATTTCTGCCGGGATCAAAGACAGCAAAGTCGCAACCACTTGGGGATGCTCGGCTTGCAAATGCAAGTGCAACTGCTCAAAGCTCATGCGATTGAGCAAATCGATCGCAGGCACATTGCGCGCCAACTGATTGGCAGCGGACAAACCCTCGTCAGCGCCTTCGCCCGCAAACTTGTCCACCAAGGCAGCGACAAAACCCTGAGGATCAAACGGCACTTGCTTGCGCAGCTCCGTCACATTTTTGAACTCTTCCAGAGCATGGATCATCAGCTCACGGTCCAAGGCGCGCACAGTGGCCAGTAAAGACGATACTTTTTGTGCTTCGGCAGGGGTGAATGTCTTGACCAAATCACCCGCAGCGTCAGGGCCCATCGCCATGAGGACAATGGCGGCACGCGACGCACCATCGAGCGCATCGATGCCTCCAGCCTTGGCCTCGGGCATTTGCAAGCCCTTGCGCAATGCGCCGCCCACCACACCGGGGCTGTAGGTGGATTGCATATTGCTCATGAACGCTCCCGCTGTGAAACTTGCGAATCGGCTAACCAGGCACGCAACAGCAGCGCTGCATCCTGGGGTTGCTCTTTGGCGTATTGGGCAGCGTAGGCGACCAAATCATCGATTTTGGCTTTGCTGGCGAGTTCTTTTTCGCGCAAGCGAGCCAACTGATCTTGCGCTTCTTGTTCTGCTCGAAGTTCTTTGGCGCGCTGCGCTTCTTTTTCCAGTGCCCAGGCCTGCTCTTGCTCTTGCATTTCCTCGCGCATGCGCTGCGAGGCATTGGGCTGAGGTGAGATCGGCATGACAGGGCCTGCAGGTTCAGTTTTCGGTGCAGGCGCAGGTTTGAGCAAGGGTCTCAAGATGGCGAAATAGGCGAACAGTACAGCCAGAGCAATGGCCCCGTATCGAACCAACTGAGAGACAAGGTCTGGGGTCACAACAGCAGCTTCCACGACGGGCTCCTCAGAGAAAGGCAAGTTCACCACGCTGACAGTATCGCCACGGGCTTGAACGTAACCAATGGCATCCTTGACCAAGCTGTTGATTTGCTGGATTTCTTCGGTGCTGTACGCCAACTTCCTTCGGGCAGATGCTTGGCCACCTTTTTCGTACTTGTGATCCACCACCACGGCCGCTGAGACACGGCGCAACTGGCCCTTGCTGGATTTGAGCTTCTCAATGGCTCTGTCCACTTCGTAATTGACCGTGCGCTCGGTGCGGAAATTGTTGTCTTCCGAGGGTTGGGCCCCTGTCTCGATATTTCCCGGTGCGCGCAGGTTGCGTCCACGCCCATCTTGCGTTGCGACTTCATTGACGATGGGCGCCTCAGGTGGCTGAGGCGGCTGGTTGGTCAACGCGCCTGGAATCCCCCCGGCCCCTTGACGGGCTCCACCCGCATCGACTGATTGCTGGCTGCGAATGGACTGTTGATTGGGGGGGGAGTTTTTGCCAAAAACCTCCGAGGTGCGCTCGCGCTCATCAAAATCCAGGTCCACCGTGACTTGAGCGCGAAAACCGTCCTTGCCTGCCAGGGGCTCTAAGATGGCCGCCAGACGACGTGTCAATGCCGCTTCAATCTCTGCGGTGTATTTGAGCTGCGAAGCATCCAAGCCGGTCTGTCGCATGGGGTTGGGCCCCAAAACGCCCCCTTCGGTGTCCATGATGGACACGTCTTGTGCCTGCATGCCTGGGACTGCAGAGCTGACCAAACGGGAAACCGCCGCAATTTGAGCCCCATCGAGTACGCGCCCTGGATGCAAGGTCAAGACCACAGAAGCCGTCGGACGCTCTTGTTCGCGCACGAAAGCCGAGGGTTTGGGTACCGCTAAATGAACACGCGCTGATTTGACTTGGCCCAAAGAGCTCACGCTGCGGGCCAACTCGCCTTCAAGCCCCCGCAAATAGTTGACACGCTCGACAAACTGACTGGTGCCAAATTTCTGATTTTCCAGCAGCTCAAAGCCCACATTGCCAGCTTTGGGCAAGCCTTGCCCTGCCAGCTTCAAACGCGTCTCATGCACCTTGTCCTGCGGCACCGTGATCGCGCCGCCACCTTCGGTGAATTGGTAAGGCACATTCATCTGCTGCAATGCCGTGACGATGGCCGCACCATCGCCTTCATTCACATTGGCGAACAGCACTCGGTAATCTTGACCACTGCGGCCTGCAGAGACTGCAACAGCCAAGGCCAGCAAAAGTCCCAGAACACCACCGCCCATCAGCAAGCGTTGATTCATCGAAAGCGCTTGAAACCGTTGGCGCAGGACATCGGTCCAAACGCCAGGGGATGCGCGCTTGGCAGCACCAGCGTTGCCCAAAGACAACACGGCTGCATCACGATCCGGAGAAAGATCTTTGGGAGCGTCCAATTGGAACTTTGCCTCTGGTGATATTCGGTGGGATGACAAGTAAATGTTTTTACATGCCAATTTTGTTTAATTTATATTTTATGATAGCTTAAACAATTCCAATCAGTTGTCTTTAAATAATGATTGGAAAATAACAACACACCCCAAAATGTCCACTTCCGCCGCAGCCACGCCACCGGCACAAGCCAGCGAATTGGCTGGGGCATTTGAACTTTTTGTCGAAGCCTCGCAGGCTTTGGAGCAGCAATACGCGGCCTTGAGCCTGAAAGTCGAGGCACTCAGTGCCGATCTGGTTCAGGCCAATGACCGGTTGAACGTGCTGATCAACGCCTTGCCAGCGGCTGTGGTGCTGGTTGAAAACGACCACATCAGCCATTTCAACCAAGCCGCACAACAGCTGATACCCGGCCTGCAAACAGGCGGCACTTGGGCCACCCCTGCTAATTGGACGGCCGGTCACGGCCCAGACGAGTTCCATGTGAGCACGCCTTCGGGTGTGCGAACCCTTCAAGCGCAAAAAGTTCAAGATGGCCTGCGAAGTGTGATCCAGGTCCAAGACATCACCGCCAATTTGCGAACCCTGGAAGAAAACGAACGCGTTGATCGACTGGCGGCGATGGGCAAAATGTCGGCCGGCATCGCCCACCAACTGCGCACACCCCTGTCTACGGCCCTGTTGTATGCATCCCATTTGTGCACACCGGATCTGGCCGCTCAAGACCGTGTGGCTTTTGCTCAGAAATTGAAGAACCAACTGGTCCACTTGGAAAAGATGGCGTCAGAAATGCTGCAATTCATCCGGGCGAGACCTCAAAAAACGCAGATCATGGCGCTCGACGACTTGGTGCGCGAGGCCATACAAACCCTGGAAGGTCTGGCGCAGCAGAGAAACATCACCATCGATGCGCAACTGGATGGCCAGAACTGCCTGGTGAGTGTCGAGCGTCCAACGGTGGTCTCAGCACTTGTTGCCATTTTGGAAAACGCCATCCAATCCTCCCCGAGCGGTCAGTCTGTGCGAATAGCCAGCTTGACCGACCACTTGCGCGGTCAGGTGCTCATTGAAGACAAGGGCCCGGGCATTGCCCCCGACATGCTGCCCCGTCTGTTTGAGCCTTTTGCCACCAACCGCGTCACAGGAACAGGGCTGGGATTGGCCATCGCACAAAACGCCATTCGCAACCACCGGGGCGAAATCAACGCCCAAAACAAAGCCGATGGTGGCGCTCTTTTCACCGTGGCACTGCCCAGCATGGCCAACCTTTGAACATGTCCATGAATCCCTTCCAAGTTCTCCTGGTCGAAGACGACACCGATCTGCGCGAAGCCATCAGTGTGACCCTGCGCCTGGGCGGCGTGGCACACGAAGCCTTCGAATGCGCTGAAGATGCCCTGGCCGTCATTGATCCCGAAGCAGAACAAATGCTCGTGACCGATTTCCGCTTGCCGGGCATGAACGGTTTGCAGCTCTTGGCCCAAGCGCGCGAACGCCACCCCCAGTTGCCCGTGGTCGTCATGACCGCCTATGCCGACACCCAACTGGCGGTACAAGCCCTCAAAGGTGGCGCACGCGACTTCCTCATCAAGCCCTTCATGCCTGAGCAATTGCTGGAGGTGATTGCGCGCCAACACCCCAGCCCACCTGCGGCAAAAACCGGTTCGGAAGCGGAAGTTATTGCCGCCGACCCGGCAATTCTTGCCGTCAAAAACCGCTGCGAGCGCGTTGCGGGCACCGGCGCCACGGTTTTGTTGACGGGCGAATCCGGCGTGGGCAAAGACGTATTCGCCAAGCAAATCCACCAACTGTCTGGCCGCAGCACCAAACCCTACGTGGCCATCAACTGCGCGGCCATTCCAGACAACTTGCTCGAATCCACCCTGTTCGGGTACGAGAAAGGCGCCTTCACAGGCGCCGCCAAAGCGCAACCCGGTAAATTTGAACAAGCCAATGGCGGCACCCTTTTCCTCGATGAAATTGGTGAAATGCCTTTGGAGCTTCAAGCCAAGCTTTTGCGGGTGCTTCAGGATCAAGTTGTGGAGCGCTTGGGCTCGCTGCGCTCGACACATTGCGACGTGCGCATCGTGGCGGCGACCAACCAAGACCTTCAGCAGCGTGTCAAAGACGGACGTTTCCGGGAAGACCTTTACTTTCGCCTGGCCGTCTTTCCCATCCGGATCCCACCCCTCAGAGAACGCCGCGCGGACATCTTGCCGCTGGCGCAGTACTTTTTATGGCGCTATGGACGCACCATGGGCAGACAAGGGCTTCAACTGTCTGAGCAGAGCCATATCGCCTTGCAAACATACCCGTGGCCAGGCAATGTCCGTGAGCTTGAAAATGCCATTCAGAGGGCATTGCTGTTGAGTGATGGCCCTTTGATCGAGCCTGGGGACATTGAATTGCAAAGCCATGACAGCCACAATTTGGCTCAACCTCAGCCCGAATCAAGACCACCCGAGTTCATTGGCACACCTCTTGCTTCGGATTCGGTGACAGAAAATCCCGCTTCAGGTGGGCAAGACATGGAAACCATTGAGCGTGAACACATTCTCAAGGTTCTTAAACAGGTGGGCGGGAACCGAAAGGAGGCCGTCAACATCCTGGGCTTGTCGGAGAGGGCTTTGCGCTACAAACTCAAAGCCTACAAAGAAGCAGGTTTTCTCTTTGAATGAATTGAACTAAGATCATCCCCATGTCCAACAATGCCCTTCAGTCACTGACCAGCCAGATGAAAGTCATGGCCGATATGGCCGCGGGTCAACTGAACAGCCCTTCGGCCACCCCTGCCGCAGGCGGTGCAGACTTTCAATCCGTGCTGAAAAAAGCCGTCCTCGAAGTCAATGACACCCAAAATGCAGCCCAAGCCAAGGTGCAAACTTTCTCGACCGGTGAAAGCAACATGACACTTGAAGAAGTCATGGTCTCATTGCAAAAAGCCAACCTGTCCTTCCAGACCATGATCGCCGTGCGCAACCGGCTTGTGGATGCCTACAAAGAAGTGACGAACTTGCAAGTTTGAGGCTCCCAGCGCCCATGAAAAAACGCCCTTCAAGGGCGTTTTTTCGTGGTGACTTCGGCATCCAATTTCCCATCCACCTCATACGCCCAAGCCAGTACCTGTGCCACGGCGGCGTACAGCTCAGGGGGGACCCAGGTATTGATGTCCAGTTCCATCAAAAAAGCGACCAACCCCGGCTCACTGCGAGTCGGAATACCCAAGGCCTTGGCTCGATCCAAGATGGCTTGTGCGATGTCTCCACGCCCTTGGCTCAAAATGCGCGGCGCGGGCATGTCCGGCTGGTAACCCAGTGCGACGGCTTGCAGCACCTTGTCGGTTGCATGTTCAGCCACGCAGCATCTCCTCGGGCAAGGCTTCCACGCGCACCTCATGAACCCCTCGTGCCTGTAAATCTTCCCTCAGCTCAGGGGTCAAAGCGGCCCAATCGCCATGGGTGTCGCTGGCGTGTGCAATGTGCAAGGACAAATCACGGCCCCACTGAGAGCCCACAATGCGCAAGCGGCCCAAGCGAGGCAATTGCACTTCCACCCGCAATGTCGCGCCTTTTTCGAGCTGCCCTGGATGCAGGGGGAGCGTACGCCAAGCGTCTTCGCGCACCATGTTCAGCGGCACACCAGGCATCAGCTCGGTTTGCCACTGCATCTGCCCTTGGGTCAAGAGGCGTGCTGCTTGCTGGGCTGGCTCACTGTCAGGCTCCAGGGCGGCCACCCATTGCCCCAGCTGTTGGGCCGAGACCGGCTCGCTTGGCGTTCCGACTGGACATTCATCTGCATCCTGCGCCACGTTGCTTGTCCCGCTGGGGCTCGTCGAATGCTTGGGCACCCAGGCCTGCGCCAGACGTTGCGCGGCAAACAGGTCGCTGCTTGCCAAAGAGCTGTACAGGTTCAACAAAGTCGCCATGATGGGCGTTTCAGTTTGGGTCGATGCCGCCGAGTCGCTTGCGGTCAAGGACATGGGCGGCTGCCACACAGGCCGCGCAGTCGGCGTGGTGGCCGTGGGGTTGGCCAAGACACGGCTGAGCCAGGTGGCTAAACCCTGGGCCAGCAAGGGATGGATTTGCCCCGAACTCAAAGCATCGGGGTCGGCCCCTCGCGGCTCAAAACCGGGTATGGGCGCAGGCAAAGGCGCTGCCAAAGCAGAACGGGACGACTGACCCTGATCACCCTGAAAAACCGGCTGCGTCCATTGCAAGGCCACACGACTGTCCAGCGACTGAGCTTGCTCGGCCACTCCGGGTATGGCCGTTACCGGCACCACAGGACTGGCTTCTTGCCGCTGTGTCAGGGGCAGGTGCAGGTCTTGGACAGGGGCTGGAATGTGCATGGGCCAAACGGCTCAAAGACTCCAGGGCAAAAAATGCACTCAGGCCATGGCGGCGGCCAAAGGCCGAGACGCTGCACCCGTCAAGGGAGCTGCTGGTGCATTCAAAACCTCATCGGTCAAACCGGCATGCTGGCGCCAAGCTTGGGCCAAGGAACTCATGGCATCGATCACGCCTTGGATGAGTTGGGGGTCGCGGCGCAGGCGAGCCAGCAAAATGTCGCGGCTCGCCCACTCGTAAATGGCCGCCAGGTTTTGGGCAATCTCACCGCCACGGGCCATGTCCAGGCAGGACTCCAAGCCGGTGGTGATCAATTCGAGCGCCTTGGTCAGTGACTCTTGTGGATCGGTGCCCGCAGCCATCTGCAGTTGGGCGCTGCGCAAGTGGTCCAGCAAGCGCTCGTACACCATCACCACCAGATCGATGGGGCGGGCCGAAGAAACAGCCGTCTCGCGCTGGGTGGCCGCATAGGCACGGTGGGCACGCATGTTCATGGGGTGTACTTTCAGAAGAATTTCAGCCGTTTTTCTGCGAGGCGGTCAGGCCATCCAGGGCACTCTTGAGCGAATCGCTGGTGCTGTTGAGCTGGAACAGCATCGCGTCCAAAGCCGCGTATTGGGCGGTGTAACGCGCTTGAACTGACACCAACTTGTCTTGCAAAGTGGTCTTGCGTGCGTTCAGGTCTTTTTGGACCTTTTGTTCATTGCTGATGCGCTCTTGCAGCATGCCGCCCGCAGACAGCATGTCCGAAATGCGGGTGGCCAAATCTTTGCCCGAAGCACTGTCATAACCGATGGTCAGGCCATTGGCCAAGCGCGATTGCAAAGCACTGGCCTTGCTGAGCAGTGAGTCATCCACAGCCAACTGGCCGTCGTCTTGCAATTTCAAGCCCATGGCCGTCAGATCGGTTTGCCCTGCCAAGGCTGCTCCATTGGCACCGGTCAAGGGCAACATCAGGCCGCCGAGCAACTGGCGCATCATGCTGCCCACTGCAAAGTCGCTGTTGAGCACGCCCCGTGTGGCCACATCGGCACTGGCCACCGTTTGGGCTTTGTAAAAAGAGTGCAAATCGTTGTAGGACTTGACCAAAGCTTCAAGCTGGGGCCGGGCCGAAGATTCGGCTTGCGCCACCGTCAGCGTGACGTGTGCATTGGCGCTGGTGGTGGCGTTCAAATTCAAGGTCACACCGCTCAGCGCATCGGTGATGGTGTTGCTGGCCCGGGAGAAACTCACCCCGTTGAGCTTGAACTCTGCATTCTGAGATGCCTGGTAGCGCGTGGCCGTGTGGTTGGCTGGCAAAGTGGCCGCAGTGATGGCCGCATCCACGTCAGAGCCGGCCGTGACACCACCGCTCTTGGCTTTGAGCGACAGCACATACTGCCCATCAGCCGCCTTGAACACTGTGGCATCCGCGCCTGTCTTGACCGAAGCTTGCGCGGCACCGTTGTACCAAGCCAGGGCGGCCGACTCGCTGGCAAAACCCGATAAATTCCAGATGGAGGGCAAAGCCAGCTTGCCGACCTCCATCTGGTAACTGCCCGCGACGGCGGAAGAGGCCAGTTCGGCGGTGGCTACACCGTCGGTGCTGAACTTGGCCGACCAGGCCGAGAAATTCGACGGGGTTTGCAAATCGGTCAAGGCCGTTTGCAAGGCCGACAACTGGCTCTTGAACTGACCGAGCGTGCTGATCTTGACGGTAGAGACGCTGATCTTGGCGTCGATCTTGGTCAGTGGCTTGCTCTCGACCTCCATCAACTGGCTGACGATGCTCGCCACATCCAGCGAACTGCCCGGCTTGCTGGTGGTGCTGGATGAAGATGAGACAGCCATAAACGCTCAGGTAAGGCGCTCAGGCGCGTTGATTGACCATGACGCTGCCCAGCGTCTGGAAAGTGCGTGCCAAGCGCAACAACTCTTCGTTGGGCAAAGTGCGAATGACCTGCCCGGAGCTCGGGTCGATCAGCTGAACGACCATGTGGCCCGACACTTCATCTTTGGAAATGCGGACCGAACGTTGCTGAGAAGCGATGAATTGCTGGATGTCTTGGGCAGCCTGATCGGCGGCCTGCTTCACATCTTGGTTGAATTCGTGAATGCTCGCTTGCGGGTGCAATGGCACGCGGGCGATCTGCGCCACAGCCTCCGCATCCATATTGGCGGCCGGCTGAGGCAGTGTGGGCTTGGGGGCATAAGACCCCTGCTTGACAGCTATCAGTGGTACCGGATCCATGAGATCACTCCGTGTTGAGAGCCTGCCCGCAGCCACAGGACCGCAGGCAGGTCAAACGCAGTTTACTTCAACAGCGTCAAGATGACGTTGGGCATCTGATTGGCCTGAGCCAGCATCGCCGTCGCGGCTTGCTGCAGGATCTGACCCTTGGTCAGTGCTGCGGTCTCGCTGGCGTAATCGGTGTCGATCACGCGGCTACGGGCGGACTGCAAATTGGAGGACAACTCACTGATGTTGCTGAGTGTGTATTCCATTTGATTCTGGTAAGCACCCAATTCACTGCGTTGCGCTACCAGTGATGTAATGTAGTCCCGTGCCTTATCTTGTACAGTGCCATAAGTCGTATTGTCGCTCGCAGCAGCTACAGCTGTACGAAGAGCGATAGCATCCGTGGACCCACCGCTCTGGGAGTCAATTTTCGCAAAAGCGGTAGCCGCCAAGGTGATCTTGTCGTCGGCACTCTGGCTGATTTGCATGGAATAGGCATCACCAGCCAGCAAAGCATTGCCGCTGAATTCGGTGCGGCCAGCGATGCTGTCAATAGAGTCAAGGAGCTGCGTCATTTCAGCCTGGATTGCATCACGCTCTGAAGTGCCAAGCGTATCGTTCGCCCCTTGTGTAGCCAACAATAAAATCCGCTGGGCCATATCGGTTGCTGCGGCGATGGCGCCTTCCCCGGTTTGAACCATCGAAATGGCGTCGTTAAGGTTGCGCATGCCTTGGTTGGCACCATTAATTTGACCGGTCAAAGACTGTGCCACGCCCAAGCCGGCTGCGTCGTCGCGTGCACGGTTGATGCGCAGGCCAGAAGACAGGCGCTCGACCGAGCCTGCCAGCTTGCTCTGGGCGCCCAGCAGGTTTTTGGAGGCCCACAAAGAGGCAACGTTGGTATTCAAAACAGCAGACATGCAATGCTCCTGAAAGGGATGGAAAGGGTTTGCGGGCTGCTTTTCAGTGCCCTCAGCTACCGTTACGGCCATCCCCTGCAAAGCGTTTAGCCTTTTATGTTGGGAAATGTCGCTTTTCGTCGTTTCAAGTTCAATAAATTGCTAATATCAAGAAAATTGAACTTATAGATGAACTCTTTCTTGTCCAGACTCGGGGGGCTGCGCTTGCCCACGGCCCAGGCCGCTGTGCCGGTGATGGTGCTGCTCATCTTGGTGATGATGCTGGTGCCTTTGCCCGCCTTGTTGCTGGATTTGCTGTTCACCTTGAACATTGGCATGGCGATCATGGTGCTGATCGCGGCGCTGAACATCAAGAATTTCAAGGACTTTGTGTCCTTTCCCACCCTGTTGCTGGTCACCACGCTGATGCGGTTGTCGCTCAACGTGGCCTCCACGCGCATTGTGTTGCTGGAAGGACATTCGGGCACCGATGCGGCAGGCAAGGTCATTGAGGCGTTTGGCAAATTCCTGATCGGCGGCAACTTCACTGTGGGGGTGGTGATTTTCATTGTGATCACCATCATCAACTTTGTGGTGATCACCAAGGGTTCGGGTCGGGTGGCCGAGGTGTCGGCGCGCTTTGCCCTGGATTCGATGCCCGGCAAGCAAATGGCGATCGACGCTGACCTGAACGCTGGCCTGATCAAGCAGGAAGAGGCCAAACAACGCCGCGCCGAAGTGGCTCAGGAAGCCGACTTCTTTGGCTCCATGGACGGCGCCTCCAAATTTGTGCGCGGCGATGCGATCGCCGGCATCATGATTTTGTTGATCAATCTGATCGGTGGTCTGGTGACCGGCGTGATCGCGCACAACCTGAGTTTCAGCAAGGCGCTCACGGTCTATGGCACGCTGACCATTGGTGACGGCTTGGTGGCCCAGGTCCCGGCGCTGATCATTTCGACGGCGGCTGGCATTTTGGTCACCCGCGTGGCCACCGAAGACGATTTCTCAGAGCAGTTGTCCAAGCAACTGAGCAACAACCAGAGCGCTTTGTTGGTGGCCGGTGGTGTCCTGGGCTTGCTGGGCTTGTTACCGGGCATGCCGCACCTGACTTTCTTGGCTTTTGGTCTGCTGTTCGGAGGGCTGGCCTATTTGATCCGACGCAAAGCCCTCAGATCAGCCAATCAATCTGCTGTGCAGACGCAAACCGAAGCCACCCGCCAGGAATTGGGCTGGGCCGATGTGCCCGTGGTGGAGCCCTTGTGTCTGGAGTTGCCCTACCGCTTGATCCCCCTGGTGGACAAGGGCGAAGACAGTGACCTCATCAAGCGCATCCGGGCCATTCGCCGTAAGTTCATCAGCGATGTCGGTTTTCTCACACCGTCGGTTCACATCCGCGACAACTTGCAGCTGCCTGCGGAGACCTACCGTTTCATGGTCTATGGCGGCGAGGTCGGCCGTGGTCAGTGCCTGCCCGATCGCTTGCTGGCCATCGCCCCCGAGGGTGTGGAGCCCATGCCAGGCTTGCAGGTGCGTGACCCATCTTTTGGCATGCCCGCCACCTGGATTGAGCGCAGCGCGCGCGAAGTGGCCATCAGCCGTGGTCACACGGTGGTTGAGCCAGCGGTGGTGATGGCCACGCACCTGGACACCTTGATCCACCGCCATGCGCATGAATTGTTGGGACGCCAGGAAACGCAGGAACTTCTTGACCACTTCAAGGGGAGCTTTCCCAAGCTGGTGGAAGAGGTGGTGCCCAAGGTGGTCACGCTGGGCCTTTTGCAGCGCTTGTTGCAGTTGCTTTTGGAAGAAGGTATTCCGGTCAAAGATTTGCGCACCATCCTTGAGGTGGCGGCAGAGCATGCCCCCAAGAGTGCTGAGCCCTTGGACATTTTGCCCATGGTGCGCCAGGCATTGCGCCGCACCATCGTGCAGCAAGCCTTGGGTGAAAGTGCTCAGGCCCGTGTCTTGGGTGTTCAGCCCGAGTTTGAACGTTTGATCGAGCAAGCCATTGGTGCGGCGCCTGTGGCCCCAGATGGCGTGATCGAGCCTTCACTGATGCGCTTGCTGGTGCAAGAGATCTCAACCCATGTCGATGCCATGGAGGCCAAGAATTTGCCGCCCGTTATTGTGTGCAACCCGCGCACCCGTCTGACGTTTGCGCGCATTGTCAAAAAAATACGCAGCCAGGCCCATGTGCTGGCCCTGACCGAATTGCCGCTGGACACGCAGCTGAGTTTCGAGCATTTTTTGTGCTCTCAAGCCAGTCCGGCATAAATGTGGAGTGAGATATGGGCCCCCAGAAATTCATTGCAGCCAACACCACCGAAGCGCTCAAGCTGGTGCGCCAGCAAGTGGGGGGCGATGCGATGGTGCTGTCCACCCGGGACACCGCACAAGGTGTGGAAATTGTGGCCATTTCCCCGGAGGCGCTGAGCAAATTGTCTCAGCGACAAGATGACAACGTCTCCGCTGCCGCAGCCAAGCCGGTGCTGTCTGCGGTATCGCCCGCAGCGCCCGGTGCATGGCCCACACCCGACAGTCAAGCCCCGGGTTTTGATCTGGAGCCGGCGAACACAGCCCCTCGCACAAAAGCGCAACCCAGTACGGCAGACATACAGGTTGAGCAATTGCTGGCTGAGTTTTCACAGGTCAAGCAACTGTTGCAAACGCATTTGTCCGCCCGTGCATGGGACGATCTGCAGGCACAGTCAAGTGAGAAGGCCGAGGCCTTGAGAGTGTTGCTCAATGCAGGGTTTTCTCCTCAGCTGTGCGCAGAACTGGCGGACGGCCTGATGGCTCAGCCAGCAACGCCCGATACGCGTTTGGTCGATCGCTTGCAAACCTTGCTGGAGCCCAAGATCCAAACGCTGGAGCCCCTGTCGGTCTTTGATCCCGGTGGTATTTTTGCTTTCATCGGTCCAACGGGCGTGGGTAAAACCACGGCCATTGCCAAAATTGCAGCGCGCTGCGTGCTGCGTTATGGGCGAGATCAATTGGCTTTGCTGACCACCGACACGTTCCGAATCGGCGCTCAAGAGCAGCTGAAGGTTTACGCCAAGATCATTGGCGTGCCCGTGGTGTCGCTGCGTGACAGCGATGATTTGGCAGCCAAGCTCAGCAGCATGGGTGATCGCCGTGTCATCTTGTTGGATACCGCAGGCGTGAGCCAGCGTGACATCCAGATGCTCGAGCAATCACAGTTGTTGCATGAAGGTGCGCCTGCACTCAAGCGCATTTTGGTGATGAGCAGCACAACCGATCTGCGCACCCAGGAAGATGTGATCTTGATGCATCAACAAGCGGCGCAAAACGAGCAAACCCGCGCCTTGATCGCGGCCATCATTACCAAGACCGATGAGGCCGCACAAATTGGTCCAGTGCTCGATTGCCTGATTCGCCACCAATTGCCCTTGATGTTTCTGGCCAACGGACAACGCGTTCCAGAGGACTTGAGTCAAGCCAACACGGCTTATCTGTGCCACCGTGCGCTGCATCCCCGCGTGCTGTCCAACCGCATGGAAATTCCAGATGAGCACATTCCGCTTCTGATGGCCGATCAACTCAACGACTGGGTGAAAACTTCGTGATGGATACGGCGCAAACACTGGATGGCAAAGACCAAGCCACGGGGCTGAGACATTTATTTGGTCATGCAGCTGCGCCAGTCCATGTGCTGCATTGCCCGGCACGGCCTGCCCTGAGCCTGCCTCTGGCACAAGGGCTGGGCAAGGATCTGGCCGAGCGAGGGCATACCGTGATGTGGGTCGATGAGATCGGCTTGACGGACAGAGAGTCTTGGCCCTTGCCTTGCAAAGTGAAGTTTGATTTGTCCAAAAGTCTGCAAAACCATGTGGCACTCGACCAAGGGGTGACGCCTTTGTCATCTGCGCTGTGGTACGGATTGTCTTTGCACACTGCGCGCATTGCACACCCAACGCCTGTTCTGGCCGAGCGTCTGTTGAGCAGCGGCATACGTTTCGACTCCGTGATCGTCTCGGGTGGCGCTGACCAAACGCAGAGCTTGCCTCACTATGCTTCAACACTGCATTACACCGTGATCACCGAATGTGATGCACCGGCTTTGCAACAGACCATGGGCTGGATGCAATTGGCGCAAGCCCAATGCCCTGCGGCTTCCTGGAGTGTGGTGCTGGTGGGCTCTAAAACGCGCTTGGCCAATGGGACTAAATGGATCGAGCAAACCGCCAGCGCTCATTTGGACAAAGCCGTGAAATTGTTGGGGTCAGTGGACGCGAAGTTGATGTCTGCGCCGCTGTCCAGTGCTTGGACCAGCACGCCAGACCTGACCGATTTGCTGATGCACCACTTGTTGATCGGCTGAGATGCCTCCGAAGTACCAGCAAGACCTTGGTGAACAGCTCAAGCAGTACCAACCCCTGGTGCGCAAAATTGCTGGACACATCGGCTCGCGTCTGCCGGCCAATGTCATGTTGGATGACTTGATTCAAGAAGGCATGACAGGCCTGCTGGATGCTTTGCAACGCTACAAACCACAGCCAAACCAGAGCTTTGAGGCTTATGCAAGCATGCGCATCCGAGGTGCCATTTACGATGCCTGCCGCAAAGAAGACATCTTGCCGCGCAACCAACGCGACCGTCTCGATGAGTTGGAAAAGATCACACAGCGACTTGAGCAGCAGTTGGGGCGGCTACCTTCCGAGCAAGAAATTGCTGCCGCTGCAGGCATGGGCATGAACGACTATTTCCAGGTGATCGACACGTTGGTGAATGTTTTGCCCATTGACGATGTGCCTGAGAATTTGCTGCCCTCAGACCCGTTTGCCGACCCACTCGAGAAAGTGGCAGGCCATGAATTTCTCGGGCAACTGGTGGAAGTGCTGAAAAATTTACCTGAAAAACAACGCTTGATGATGGCTTTGCATTACCAAGAAGACTTGTCCTACAGGGAAATCGCCGTTGTGATGGACCTGACGCCGGGTCGCATCAGTCAACTGCACACGCAAGCGATGATCTCGATACGTGCCTTGTTGGGCGTGGATAAATTGATTTGAGCCGCGTTCAGAACTTGCCGAGCAACTGGCCGCCACCCAGGAAAGACACCCCGCCCTCACTGGAGTAGGTCGCCGCAGCAGAAGACTGGGCTGCGTAGGCTTGCAAAGCTGCATTGCGCTGCAAGGCCAATCGGATCAACTCACCGTTGAGCAAATGATCCTGCCTGGCCTGCTCCAGTTGATCATTGAGTTGTTTTTGCTGGTCTGCCGGAAAAGTGGCTATCAGCTGACGCAAGCCCGCCACACCACCAGGATGCTTGTCCAAGGCCTGCAAGGCCATTTGTGTGTTGAGTATGGCCGCTTCAAGGCCAGGTAATTCGTGTTTTTCAAGTGTGCTGCGCAACTGAGCGACAGCTTGTGCAACTTGCTCCACCAGGTCGTAGGCAACAGCACTCATGAACAGCCAGATTCAGCGGTGGCCAGCGCGGACGGCCGCTACGGCATTGCCCAGAAGGTTGTTGGCCACTTTTTGGTAATCGATCTCGAAGGTGCCCTGCGCAATGCGCTCGCGGATCTCCTGCACCAAAGCCATGTCAGGCGTGTCGGCTGCCACTGCCAAAGGCAATGCTTGGGTGGACTTGGCTGCTTCGCTCAGGCCGATGCGGGCCGCTGGTTCGGACTTGCCGCTGTCGGCGGGTTTCGAAGGTGTAGCAGACGAGCCGCCGCTCAGGCTTGGTGCCTGCGCTTGACCCAATCCTCGAACATCGTTGATTTTGAGAACCATGTTTGACCTTATTCCAGCACAACCTCTACCGACCCAGACGAAACCGCTGTGCCTTGCAGAATTTTTCCTTCTGCTGTACGAACCCGAACTGTACCACCAGCCGATGCATCAGCCAAAGCCTGACCTGTGGCACTGACGGCAAATCCACGCCCAAGCAATGTCACTCGAACCTGATCGCCTGACTTGATTACGGTCATTGATCGGAAATCGTTTAATCGCAATGGATTTCCGGCCTGTTGAGGGCGAATCAACTCCATGCCCTTGAGCTGTTCGGGATCATCCATGGCCGACTCACCCAATTTGGCCAAATCACCATTCGCCCACTGCCAATCTCCGGGCATCAGCGCTTGGCCTGCCCGCAAGGGCTGAGCTGCAATCAAAAAACGCCCCTTGACGGCCACATAAATACTCACCGGACGCGTCCAAGGTCGTCCAGTTTCGCAACGCAAACTCAAAAAAACCTGTCCCCAGGCACGCTCACGGCCTTGCAAAGTCACTCGAGGCGCATGTTCGCAAATCGGAAAATCCACCCTGGGATCGGCCCATTCCACCGTGAAAGTCCGGCCTTCTAGAGAGGGGTGGGCAGACAAAAATCGCTGAACCGAATCGCGCGTCTGGGGCGTCCATCCTGCTTGGGATGGCAAAGTCAGGCAGCTCAACAAGGCCACCAACACACGAACAAGGTCCAAGGATTTCATTGAGGGGTTACACAAAAATAAGTCTCGCCAGCCCCATCCAGGGCCACGCCGGACAGCCATTCTGGCCGATCGATGCCCTGCGGCAGTTCAAAAAGGTTCATGTTTTCTGCAGGCAAAACGCGGTCAACCTGCAAAGATTTGCTGTCTAAACCTGAGCGCAGGATGAGGCTGCCTGCGGCACCCGCCTCGTTTGTGTCTGCCTGAAACTGTAGGAACTGCGCCCCACCAACGGCATAACGCTGTCCTTTGAGGATGAAGGGGATCACCCGCATGCGCGTGAGGCTACTTGGGAAAACCAGTCGATAACCCTGATCGATGCGCTTGATCTGGCCGCAGACCACTCGAAGGCAACGCCCGATTTGCTGGTATTCCTCGTCAGACAGGCTGAGGCCCAGCCATTCGACATAGATGATCAAACTGCGCGATTGTGCTTGTATCTGTGTGGCTCGCAAACTCAGGGCGCGCAGTGGCTCGAGACGGTCCAGTACAACTGCGTCCAGCCAAACATCGGCGACGGCCGAACTCGCCTGAGAGAACAATCGTGACAAGGGCTGTTGTCCCACACGCAAAGACCAGTCCTGGAGTTCGCTCAGAAGTGCATCCATTTGACGGACAGTTCGTTCGTCATCACGTTGGTTGACGATGCGCGCGTTTTGGATGAGGTTCAGGCCGTGCATGCGCAGAGCACGAAAGCCTGGATCGGCCTCAGTGACGACAGAAGCGCTAGGCACATCATCAGAGGCTGGCGCTGGCCAGATGGCAGCCGAGGCCACGGGTTCCGGATCGGGGGCGGGTAATGGCGCCGAAGACGCCTTGGGCACCACGGCTTCAAAATTATTCAATGGCACGGCATCACGTGACACCAAGACTTGAAGCTTGGACGACCAGGGGCCCCAGGTCTCAACTTGTGCATCCGACTCGGGCACATGACCGAGCTGAATGTCTTTGACCGCTTGGGCGATCAGGGGGATCAAGTCTTGCGCCACATCCAGCACACTGGGTTGCCCCAATGTCATTTGTCGCCCGACGTCATCGACCAAACCAGCAGCAGCATCCAAGCCCATCGTGGACAAGGCGCTCGACAAGTCACGAGAATGCAAAGCACCTTGCGACATGCCAGCAGTGCCGCGCTGCAAACTGTGGACCAAGCCATCCAAACTGCGCTCGGCATCGGCGGCGACCAAAGACAAATGGTCAAACTGGGGTATTGCCACGCAACCTCCCTTGTTCATCTCTGGTGGGAGAGAACTCAAAACGTCGGCCTTCTGGAACGTCTTCCACCGCCACTTGCAGGCGCCCTGACAAGTCGTGGAGTTGTATGGCCGTGCGTTTGGTCGCATTTTTCAAAGCATCGACTTGGCGAATGGCGACGTCCATCGCCTCATCGCTGTCCATGGCGACATGGTGACTCAAACTCTCTTTGAGCAATTCGATCGATCGCCCCAGGTCGCGTGCTGAGTTTGAAATGGTATCGACAGCCTCGGTCGTGAAAGCCAAGTCGTACACCAAATTTTCACGTGTCGTTCCACTGCAAAACTGAAGGTGAATGTTGAGCAGCTTTTCTCGCAGCAGCGTCAGTTCACTGTCCAGATCTCGTTGCATGCGCGCGGCATGGGCCCAGGCATCATCTTGCAATGAGTGCTCTGCTGGAACAGATTGCCATGATTGACGAAGCTGGCGCAGTTGTTCCTGGACAAGGGAAAAGTCGGCTGACAAGGTTTCGATTTTTGTTGCAGCAGTCGACAGTGGTGCATCTACACCACGAACGGCGTTTTCCAGTTGCTGTGTCAAGTTCAGCCATCGATCCGACAGTGATCGCAGGTTTTTGTGACGAGCCCAAAGGCCGCCAACTTGCAACACAAGCCCCAGCAGCAAAAGAGCCACGCTGATGCGTATGCCATCGGCCGTACCTCCGGGATAAGCCAGCCGCTTCCAAGTCCATGGGGCTTCTTCAGGAAGGGCGATGGGCAGGGGAGGGAGCTTTTCCAGCGAGGCGCGTGCGCGCTCAAGAGCCAACCAGGTTTGCGTCCATGAGCCGTCAGCACGGCTGATGTGTTGCGACAGCTCGCTTTTGTCCAAGGACGACAGCAAGTCTTGCGCAATTTTGCCGCGGCCCGTGTCATCTTCAAGTTTCGCTTCAACTGCCAACGCGGCGACTTGGCTGTTGAGTTGGCGCCAAGCAGGCTTGCCTTTGGCCAGCAAACCCCAAGTCATCTTGGGTGCCGACAAATCGGGCGTGGTCGCCTGCGCCCATTCCAATGATGTCAAATAAAACCCGCGTGTCGCAGACAACTCTGGGAACCGTAAAGGATTAACGCTGCCCCTTGGTTTGTAAAGGCCAATGACCGCTTCGCGCAGATTCAAAACGCCAAGCAGGGATTCTTTGGCACTGACCAAAATTTTCAACTCATCCACAATCAAATTGGCACGGCCTGGCCACGCTTGAGGATCGCGGGATTGGGGATCCACACGCAGGCCATTGGCAGAGGTGCGGGCAAACTGTTCCAGCGGCGAACTCAGTTCCGACAAGCGTTCAAACAGGTCGGCATTGAGTTCTTGTTCATTGCCAAGGAGCCTGACCAATTGACCTGCCGCCGCGACTGCCGGGGCATGGTCTTGAACCATTTTTTCCTGCGAAGCGTCTGGTTGGGGCAAACCAAACACCACACCCACCCAAACACTGCACATGAACAAAATGGCCGCCAGTGCGCTCAACAAGGAAAGCGCAGACCACACGCTCAAGCGGCCACGTCGCTGAAGTTCATCGCTGAGTTTTCGGGCTTCAAGCATGGACCCAGCCTTGAGGCCTTACCAGCGACCAATCACGTCCTGAATGCATCACGCGATCGGCCATCGCTTCGGCCCAAAAAGGGCCCACGACTTGGTGGACCCGACACCCAATGGGCGACGCCCCCTGCGACAGCAGTGTCACGACCCAACGGCGCTCTTCATCGGTGTCTGCTTGCTTGGCCTGAGCTGTCAGGTCAAAACATGCTGCGAAAGACCTGACAAAAACCGCAGCTCCTGCATGAATTTCGATATCGAGGAGTTTTTTTTCTGCCAGCTGTTCGGCATGTTCCGCCCTGAAAACAGCGCCAATGCTGGACAGAGGCAAGGCATAGCGGCCACCCTGCCACTCAACACCTATCCATTGAATTGACGCTCCCCGTGATGGGGGGGCAGCATGAACGCCAGAAGCCAAAGTTGTCTCCATATGCAAGGCATTCTAATGCGCAGCAGCGCAAGGCCAAGGACTTCTTCACAGCCCCCTTGTCAGTTGCCTGAACATCTGGATGGGGCAATCCGGCTCAGGGGGGCATGAAACTGGGCCAGCTGACAGGGAAAGTTCAAATTCGGCAACCCGTCAATGAGCCAGCGCGCCTTGGCTGATCAATTGTTGCGCCACACGCTTGCCCAAGTCGGTGGCTTGTGACAGGGCATCGGGCGCTGAGGTGTCCAAAGTGCACTGTGCTTGCGCATGGATCAGGGGCGTTTTTTTCAGCTGCGGGTCGCCCCACGTTGCGTGGATGGACAGTTGACCCGATGCCAGTGTGGCGTGCGCTGCCAAGGGCATGGAGCAACTGCCGCCCATGGTTCGGCTGACGCCTCGTTCGGCATACACCTGCACGGCAGTGGGCAGGTGGTTCAAGCTGGATAAAATGCGATGCAGGTCCTGGCGGTCAGCGCATATTTCGATGCCGATAGCGCCTTGGCCAGCGGCGGGGGTCATGGTGTCCAAAGCAAAAGCATGCCGAATGCGGTCCTTCAAGCCCAGTCTTTTGAGGCCTGCACTGGCCAGCACGATGCCCGCGTACTGTCCTTCATCGAGCTTGCGCAAGCGCGTGTCCAGGTTGCCGCGCAAGGGCTCGATTTTCAGGTCTGGCCGCAGCGCTTGCAGCAGCACCGTTCGCCGCAAGCTGGAGGTGCCCACCACGGCACCTTCGGGCAAATGCGCCAGACTCTCAAAGTGGGGCGATACCCAGGCATCCCGTGGATCTTCTCTTTCGAGAATGCAGGCCAATTGATAGCCCTCGGGCAAGTCCATGGGCACATCTTTGAGCGAATGCACCGCAATGTGCGCAGAACCATCGGCCAAGGCCACTTCCAGTTCCTTGATGAACAAACCTTTACCGCCCACTTTGCTCAAGGGTTGGTCCAGGATTTGATCGCCTTGCGTCGTCATGCCCAGCAAAGAGACGGTGTGCCCCTGCATCTCCAGCAAGTGCTTGACATGGTTGGCCTGCCACAGGGCCAGTCGACTCTCGCGGGTGGCAATGATCAGATGGGACGTCATGGGATTTCAGGCGTGAACTTTGGAGGCCAACAATTGCTTGGCTGCATCGATCGCAAAATAGGTCAGGATGCCATCGGCGCCGGCGCGTTTGAAGGCCAGCAGACTTTCCATCATCACCGCGTCGTGGTCGAGCCAGCCGTTTTGGGCCGCGGCTTTGAGCATGGCGTATTCGCCTGAGACTTGGTAGGCGAAGGTCGGCACCTTGAACTCGTCTTTCACGCGGCGAACAATGTCCAGATAAGGCATGCCGGGCTTGACCATCACCATGTCGGCGCCTTCGGCAATGTCCAAGGCCACTTCGCGCAAAGCTTCATCCGAATTGCCGGGGTCCATTTGGTAGGTTTTTTTATCGCTCTTGCCCAGATTGGCGGCCGAGCCCACGGCATCGCGGAAGGGGCCGTAAAACGCGCTGGCGTATTTGGCGCTGTAGGCCATGATGCGGGTGTGGATGTGTCCTTGAGCTTCCAGAGCTTGGCGAATGGCCCCAATGCGGCCATCCATCATGTCGCTGGGGGCAATGATGTCGACCCCTGCTGCTGCATGCGTGAGCGCTTGTCGCTGGAGGATTTCCACCGTCTTGTCATTGAGGATGTAACCGTTCTCGTCCAGCAGGCCATCTTGGCCATGGCTGGTGTACGGGTCCAATGCCACATCGGTCATGATGCCCAGTGAGGGAAAGTGTTGCTTGAGGGTGGCCACCACCTGGGGGATCAGCCCTTGGGGGTTGGTCGCTTCGATGCCGTCGGGCGTCTTGAGGTGACCGCTGATCACGGGAAACAGCGCCATGACGGGAATGCCCAAGTTCACACACTCTTGCGCAACCTGCAGCAGCAAATCCAGGCTGAGGCGCTCGACACCCGGCATGGAAGCCACCGGCTCCCTTCGGTGGGTGCCTTCCAGCACAAAAACGGGATAGATCAAATCGTTCACGCTCAAGGCGTGCTCGCGAACCAAGCGTCGGCTGAATGCATCGCGGCGCAGACGTCGTGGTCGGCTCAGTGGAAAGGGTGTGGTCATGGTCAATGGTTGTGGTGTTGGAGGGATCGGGCAGGCTCAAAGCCAATCGCGCCGAACGATGAAGTCCTGCATCAATCGGTGCTCCGGCGTGCCGGGTTCTGAGGGGGGCTGGTAGGACCAGCTGGCCAAAGGCGGCATGGACAACAAGATGGATTCCGTGCGCCCGCCTGACTGCAAGCCAAAATGGGTGCCACGGTCCCAAACCAAGTTGAATTCGACATAGCGACCGCGCCGGTACAGCTGATGGGCTCTTTCGCGCTCGCCGTATGGGGTGTTCATTCTTTTTTCAACGATCGGGACATAAGCGCCTAAAAAAGCATCGCCCACGCTTTGCAACACGGCAAAACTTTTCTCTCTGCCCAGCTCGGAGAAGTCGTCGAAGAAGATGCCACCAATGCCGCGTTGCTCGTTGCGGTGCTTCAGGTAGAAATAGTCATCGCACCAGGTTTTGAACCGCGGGTGCAGGTGCTCACCATGCGGCGCCAGCGCCTCGCGGCAGCTTTGGTGGAAATGAACGGCATCCTCTTCAAAGCCGTAATAGGGGGTCAAGTCCATGCCGCCACCAAACCATGCCACGGTCTCGCCGTCGGCGGTTCGGGCCGACAACATGCGCACATTCAGGTGCACGGTCGGGGCATAAGGGTTGCGCGGATGAAAAACCAGCGAGACGCCCATGGCTTCAAAAGGCGCGCCCGACAGTTCAGGCCTGTCGTGGGTGGCCGATGGCGGCAGGCGGGGGCCTGTGACGTGCGAAAACCCGCAGCCTGCGCGTTCAAACACTTGGCCGTTTTCGAGGATCTTGGTGATGCCCTGGCCTTGCAGGACGTCGGTGGCGGGCTTTTCCCAGGGGTCGGTGTGAAAGCGCTGGCCGTCCAGGTCTTCAATCGCTTGTGTGATGCGGTGTTGCAATCCCAAAAGGTAGTGCTTGACGTCACCTGTATCCATGAATCACCTTGTGGTTGGAGGGGGTGCGCTGAATTTGCTTCAGACGCTTTGCAAGCTGCGGTGGATTTTTTGCACCATCCGCCAGCAGACGAACAGCACGATGGGGGTGCTGAAACCTGCCAACATTTCGGGCGACACATTCACCCCAGAAGCCTGCAAGGCTTTGCCCAGGTACAGGGTCAAGCTGACCACGTAATAGGAAATCGCCGCGATCGACAGGCCTTCCACGGTGGTTTGCAGTCGCAGCTGTGTGGCCTGCCCCTTGGTGAGTTTTTCCAGCAGTTCCTGGTTGTGGTTTTCGCTGGCGATGTCGACGCGGGTACGCAAGAGGTCGCTGGCCCGTGCGATGCGCTCGGCCAGTGCAGACAGGCGCAAGGAGGTGGCATTCACGGTGGCCATGGCAGGCGCCAATCGGCGTTGCATGAATTCGCCCACCGTCTGGATGCCCGACAAAGGTTGCTCGCGCATTTCGGCGATGCGCTGCTGCACGATCGCATCGTAGGCCCGCGCCGCAGAAAAGCGGAAACTGTTTTCTGCCGTGGTGCTTTCGACTTCTGCGGCCAGGGCCGTCAAATCGTCGAGCAGCAATTCGTCCTTGTCCATTTTCTTTTCAAGGCGGTCGTTGATTTCAACCAGCCTCAATTCGCTTTGTGTCAGCTGGCTCGCCAAAGTTTTCGCCAAGGGCAGGCTGAGCAAGGACATGATCCGATAGGTTTCCAGCTCCAGCAGTCTTTGTGCAATGCGTCCTGATCGGTTCTCCGAGGTGTCGGGTGCAGCGAGCACCAAGATGCGCTCAAACCCATCGGCCCCAATGCGCAGATGGGTCATCAAATGCGAATGCGACTGGCTGCCTGATGCGCGGCCCATCTTGGAGCCAATCACGGTGCCTTCGCCCAGCCATTGCCGCGCTTTGGCAAAGGCATCGGGGTCCTCCATGCCCTCGTTGAGCATGGTCAGGTGGATGGCGGTGATGGTTTGGCCCGGGATGTTGCGCAGCCACTCGGTGCCGGTGGCCACGTAGGGCGTGAGCTCAGGCAAGCTGCTGCCCCATTGGGCATGAGGAGGCAGAGACTGAAAGATGGAATAGCGGGTGAATTCCGTGTGCCGCTCCCAAATCACTTTGTAGCCGGGGCACTGGATTTGCAAAAAATTGCCGTGAGTCTCTTCAGGCTGCAGCGCCTCCAGCATGGGCAGTTGTTGCAGGTGCGCCAACTCCAAGGACTTGTCCACGTCTTTGTTCAAGACCGCGACGTACACGATCAGCGCGGGCAGCTTGAAGGTGGCCGACGGGCGTGTGTGGATCTCGTCGTGCAACACCATGCGTTGCGCGTCGTCATCGGGCAAATACCTGGAAATGGTCTGTGGCATGCAGATTCCCCAAGGTGACCCCCGTGATTGGGTGTCAACTTGGGTTGACAATACCACATGTGATGTTGACAGTGCAACGGGGTTGCCCCGCAGCGGTCATGGGCTGGGCCCTGCGGTCTGGCGCTCGCCGCCAGACCCGCTTCAGGCCATGGCAGGGGCCTTGGCCACCGCGTCTTGTTGCAAGCGCTGGGCGGCATCGCTGAAGTTGTGCTGGACCTGCGCCAGATCGTCGGCGTCCACCGTGGCGGGCTTCACGACCGGCGCGCAGGCGACCGCTGCGCCCAATTTTTCGTAGAACATCGCCGCCATGTGTGCGCAAGTGCCGTAGACGCTGAAACGCTTGCCGCCCGCTGTGACGCGCAGGGTGTAGCCGTATTTGCCTTTTTGGCACTCGCCCTCGCTCAGTTGGCTCCACGAGAAGGCTTGCACCTCTGGGCTGTTGTCTTGCTCGGAGATCAGCAGGCGATCGGATGTCAGCACCCAAAGGCCTCGCCCGGCCCTGGCCACACGCCCCAAAACATAGGCTTGCACCTGTTCGTGGGACTGAACATGCCGCGCCATTTGCGCGACATCGGTGGCGTTGAGCAGTCGGGCGCCGTAGGGGTTGTTGCCCTCGATCAACAGTTCAGACAGTTCGTTGCCGTTTTTCAAAAAGTCCAGCCAGGCCATGAGAATCTCCTCGTAATCCAGCCATCGTCGTTGATGTCACCGGGCCAAGAGCGCCCGGATGCTGAATGGACCCAGACACCCAAGGGGTATTGCCTGCCGCAGACCCTGGAGCCCTCGCAGGACCTGTCAACCGGCTCGTGTCTGCGGGTGTTGTCATCTGGGGGATACTTGTAAGATGTTGACAGTTGAACCTGTCATTATTTTGGATCGCACCTCACGCATTGCCCATGGCCGCCACACCCAAATCCCTCACGGGCCTCGTCCCTTTTTTGAAGCCTTACCGACTGGCCTTGCTGGTTGCGGCCTTGTTCTTGTTGCTGGCGGCGGGGACCACGCTGGCGTTTCCCTGGGTGTTGCGGCAGTTGATTGACCAAGGCTTGTCGACTGGCGCCACGGCCGAACAGTTGTCGGGCAATTTTTTGCAGCTCTTTGGCGTGGCCGCCGCTTTGGCGGTGTTTTCAGCCGGGCGTTACTACACCGTGAGCTGGCTGGGTGAGCGCATCACCGGTGACTTGCGCAATGCGGTGTATGGCCATGTGCTCAAGCAAAGCCCCGCTTTTTTCGAGACCACCCAATCGGGTGAAGTGCTCTCTCGCCTGACCAACGACACGACTTTGGTGCAGACCGTGGTGGGCTCCTCGTTTTCCATGGGCTTGCGCAACCTGGTCATGGGCGCGGGGGCATTGTTGATGTTGGTCTGGACCAACCCCATCCTCATGCTGCAGGTGGTGGCGGTGTTGGTGGCCGTGATATTTCCCAGCGTGTATTTGGGTCGCCGTGTGCGCCGCCTGTCGCGGGCCAGCCAGGACCGGGTGGCCGATTCGAGTGCGATCGCCTCCGAAGTGCTCAATGCCATCTCGGTGGTGCAAAGCTACACCGCCGAAGGCCGTGAGACGCGCCGCTTCGTGGACTCCACGGCCCGTGCTTTGGGCACTGCGCTGGGCCGCATCCGTGCGCGTGCTGTGCTGGTGGGCTTCATCATCATGGCCTCCAGTGCGGTGCTGCTTTGGGGCTTGTACATGGGCACCTTGGCCGTGCGTGCGGGCACCAGCACGGCTGGCCAATTGGGCGAGACTGTTTTTTATGTGATCTTGTTGGCCAGTGCCTTTGCCGTGTTGGGCGAGGTGTATGGCGACATGCTGCGCGCCGCCGGTGCCACCGAGCGCCTGATGGAGTTGCTCAACACCGAATCGAATCTGAAGATCGCCGACCAGCCGCAACAAGCCCCATGGCCGCAAGGCGGCTCGTCTTTGCTGCTGGAGTCGCTTCGTTTCCATTACCCCTCGCGCCCAGAGACGTGGGCGCTGGACCAGCTCAGCGGCCAGATCCGGCCAGGGCAGACGGTGGCCGTGGTCGGCCCCAGCGGTGCGGGCAAAACCACCTTGTTCGACTTGCTGATGCGCTTTCACGACCCGCAATCGGGGCGCATTGTGCTCGATGGGGTGCCGATCCAAGACATGGACTTGCACGCCCTGCGCGAGCGCATGGCCATCGTGCCGCAAGAGCCCGTGATTTTTTCGGGCACGGTGCTGGAGAACATCCGCTACGGTCGCCCTGATGCAAGCTTGGACGAGGTCCATGCCGCGGCAGAAGCGGCGTATGCGCAAGAGTTCATCCGCGAATTGCCCGAGGGCTTTGACACCTATTTGGGTGACCGGGGCGTGCGTCTGTCGGGCGGCCAGCGTCAGCGCATCGCCATTGCACGGGCCATTTTGAAAAACCCGCCGCTCTTGCTTTTGGACGAGGCCACCAGTGCACTCGATGCACAAAGCGAAAAGATGGTGCAGGCCGCTTTGGACAAAGCCATGGTGGGGCGCACCACGCTGGTGATTGCACACCGGCTGGCCACGGTGCAACGCGCCGATGTGATCTGGGTGCTCGAGCGCGGCCGCTTGATGGAGCAGGGCACCCATGCCCAACTGCAAGCCAAGGGCGGCTTGTACGCCAGCTTGGCGGCGCTGCAGTTCAACACTTCAAACTGAAGTCGATGTGGCCTGAGGGCTGACTTCGGTCTGCGGGTCTGCTGCTGGGCTCGCCGCAGATGCGGCCGCTGCCTGTTCTTGCGCTTCTTCTCGGGCTTTTTCTTGCGCCCGTTGCCTGCGCGTTTGTTCTTGCGCCTTGCGCACATCGTGCATTTGCCAGAATGCAAACACGAAGACCAAACCGAAAACGCCCAATTCCAACCAAATGCCCATGGTGCTTCTCCTGAAGTGTTCTGACCGGTACTGTCTTGTTGTGCGCTGCAGGTCCGGGTGGCGACGGTCACCGCTTGGCGCGCTGCAATCTACTTGGTGTCAACATGAATTGACACTTGGTGAAATAAGTATATATTGACACTCATGTCTGTCATGCCGAGTTGACAGGCCTTCCTTTCGGAGGTCCCATGAGTTTGATCACACGCGCCGAGCAAGCCTTGAGCACCCATTTTGAGCAAGCGGCCGGTGTGGGCGGTCCGCCCCGCTTGCTGGCGGCCATGCGGCATGCGGTTTTTTCGGGGGGCGCACGCATTCGCCCACAGCTGTGCATGGCGGTCGCCATCGCCTGTGGCGATGAGGCTCCACAGCTGACCAATGCGGCGGCGGTGTCCTTGGAGCTGATGCACTGTGCCTCCTTGGTGCACGATGACATGCCGGCCTTTGACAACGCCGACACCCGCCGTGGTCGGCCCACGGTGCACAAGGCCTTCAGTGAGCCGCTGGCGCTGTTGACCGGTGACGCCCTGATCGTGATGGCCTACCGCGTCTTGCTGCAAGGGGCAGGGCCGCATGCCGACCGTTTGGCGGCCCTCATGGACAACCTGACGCTTGGCGTGGGCTTGCCCCACGGCATCGTGGCTGGACAAGCCTGGGAATGTGAAACCAGTGCCGACCTGGGCCAATACCAGCGGGCCAAGACCGGCGCGCTGTTTGTCTCGGCCACTTGCGCGGGCGCACTCAGCTGCGGCCAAAGGCCCGAGCCCTGGGCGCCTTTGGGTGCCTATTTGGGCGAGGCCTACCAAGTGGCCGATGACATCCGCGATGTGATCGCCGATGCCGCCAGCCTGGGCAAACCGGTCGGGCAAGACGCTTTGCACGCTCGGCCCAGCTCTGCACAGGCGCTGGGGCTCGATGGAGCGATCGCCCATTTTGACCACCTGATTGACCAAGCCGCCTCGTCGATTCCCGCCTGTTCTTGCCGCGACATGTTGCGCCAGTTGGTCCAGCTGGAAGCCGAACGCCTGGTGCCCAAAGCCTTGTGTGAAGGCTATTTCAAGACCCACGCACCCGCGCATGCCGGCGGTGTCGGCTTGACGCATTGAAGTCACGCTCAAACGCCCTTGCCGCGAAGGAAATCCCATGTCACAGCCCCTCGATCTTGCCGCCATCGGGACGCCCCCCACCTTCAAAGATGCTTGGCAGGCGCGACTTGAGCGCTGGTACGCCCATCCGGGCCTGTACCGCTGGTCATTGAGCAACCCCCTGACGCGCTGGCTCACCCGCCGCCGCACACGGCGCTTGTTCGACCTGATGGCCGGGTTTGTGCACAGCCAGGTCTTGCTCGCTTGTGTGCGGCTGGATTTGTTTCGCACCTTGCAGCGGGCCCCTGCCGACTTGGACAGCTTGGCCCAACGCACGGGCTTAGCGCCATCGGTCTTGCAACGCCTGATCTTGTCGGCCGTCGCTTTGGGTTTGCTCGAGCGGCGCAGCCAGGGCCGGTTTGGCCTGGGGCCGCTGGGCGTGCCTTTGGCCCAGCACGACGGCATCGGTCAAATGATCGAGCACAACCATTTGCTCTACCAAGACATGCAGGACCCTTTGCAGTTTCTGGGCAATGCGTGGCGTGGCGGCATGGCCGACTACTGGCCTTATGCGCACGCCAAGCCCTTGCCTACTGGGTCAGGGCCTGACCTGGACAAATTCACCCGCTACTCCGAGTTGATGGCGGCCTCTCAAGGCTTTGTGGTGCAGGAGATCTTGTCCTCGTATTTTTTTGATGAACACCGCTGCGTGCTCGATGTGGGCGCGGGCCGTGGCCGCTTTGTCAGTGAACTGGCCGCCCATGCACCGCACCTGAAGTTCAAGATGTTCGACTTGCCGCCCGTATTGGCTTTGGCCAGCGAAAACCTGCAGGCCAAGGGCTTGCAGGACCGGGTCAGCTTGCACCCCGGCAGCTTCTTGCAAGACCCCTTGCCCGAGGGCGCCGACCTGATCACCTTGGTGCGTGTGGCCCATGACCACCCCGATGCGGTGGTGCTTCAGGTGTTGCAAAAAGCCCACGACGCCTTGCCGGTCGGCGGCACCCTGCTGCTGGCGGAGCCCATGGCGCAGTCCGACCAAGAGGCGGGTCCTGCCGATGCTTCGGTGGATGCCTATTTCCATTTTTACCTGCTGGCCATGGGCGATGGCCGCCTGCGCAGCCCCCAAGAGCTGAGCGATTTGATGAAAGCGGCCGGGTTCACCCACATCGAGCGGGTCGCCAACGCCATGCCCATCCACACCCAGATCCTTTTGGGGCGCAAATCTAAGTGTTTACCCTTGCATTCAGGAAATAGTGTCAATTAACTTTGACATATCTCAACGTAAAGCGAAAAATACAGTCATGAAATCCCAAGCCGTCGTCTTCAACAGCCCCAAGCAACTGAGTTTGCAGGCCTTGGACTTGCCCGAGTTGCAAGAAGGTCAGCTGGAGGTGGCCGTGGAGTACAGCGGCATCAGCACAGGGACTGAGCGCATGTTGTGGGACGGCAGCATGCCCCCATTTCCAGGCATGGGTTACCCCCTGGTTCCGGGTTACGAGACGGTGGGCCGTGTGGTGCGCGCCGCTTCGGATGCCGGTCTTCAAGCAGGCCAGCGGGTGTTTGTGCCGGGGGCCAATTGCTTCACCGGCGTCAAAAGCCTGTTTGGCGGTGCTGCCTCGCGCCTGGTGGTTTCCGACCAAAAAGTGGTGCCTGTGGGCGAGCATCTGGGGGCTCAAGCCGTGTTGCTGGCGCTGGCCGCCACGGCCTACCACGCCGTCTCGGGCGGGGGGCAGCAAGAGCCCTTTGCACCACCCGAACTCATCATTGGCCATGGCGTCATGGGCCGACTGCTCGCACGCCTGACGGTGGCCGCAGGCATGCCTGCCCCTACCGTGTGGGAAACCCAGACCGAACGCGCTGCCGGCGCTGAGGGCTACACCGTGTTGCAGCCCCAAGACGATCCGCGCCGCGACTACCGCACGATTTACGACGTGAGTGGCGATGGCCGCTTGCTCGACACCTTGATCCAACGCCTGCGCCCTGGTGGCGAGTTGGTGTTGGCCGGTTTTTACAAACAAGACCTGTCTTTCGCTTACGCCCCGGCCTTCATGCGTGAAGCACGCATGCGTGTGGCCGCCGAGTGGAAGCGCCCCGATCTGTTGGCGGTCAACGAGCTGGTGAACACCGGCCGTTTGTCGCTCGACGGTTTGATCACCCACACCCAGCCATCGACACACGCTGGTTCTGCTTACGAGACCGCCTTCGGAGATGCGAGCTGTCTCAAGATGATCCTTGATTGGAGTGCATGCGCATGAACACCGATACGACGACTCAGCCCATCAAATTTGTCGAAGTCCTGCGCCGCGAGGCCGATGTGGAGCCCGATGCGGTCAGCACCAGCGAAGTGACCAAAGAAACCCAAATCATTGCCATCTACGGCAAGGGCGGCATTGGCAAAAGTTTCACGCTGGCCAACCTGTCCTACATGATGGCCCAGCAGGGCAAGAAAGTCCTCTTGATTGGTTGCGACCCCAAGAGCGACACGACCAGTTTGCTGTTTGGCGGCAAAGCCTGCCCGACCATCATCGAGACTTCCTCGCGCCTGAAGCTGTCCGGTCAAGCGGTGAGCATTGGCGATGTGTGCTTCAAGCGCGATGGCGTGTTCGCCATGGAGCTCGGTGGCCCCGAGGTCGGTCGCGGCTGCGGCGGGCGCGGCATCATCCACGGCTTCGAAACGCTCGAAAAACTCGGCTTTCACGACTGGGGCTTTGACTACGTGTTGCTCGACTTTTTGGGCGACGTGGTGTGCGGCGGCTTTGGCCTGCCGATTGCCCGCGACATGTGCCAAAAAGTCATCGTGGTGGCCAGCAACGACTTGCAGTCGCTGTATGTCGCCAACAACGTGTGCAGCGCGGTGGAGTACTTCCGCAAGCTCGGCGGCAACGTTGGCGTGGCGGGCATGGTCATCAACAAGGACGACGGCACCGGCGAAGCCCAGGCTTTTGCCACCAACGCCGGTATTCCTGTGTTGGCTGCCATTCCGGCCAACGAAGACATCCGCCGCAAGAGCGCCAGCTACGAAATCATTGGCCGCCCCGACGGCGAATGGGGCCCGCTGTTTGCCGAATTGGCCAAGAACGTGGCCGAAGCTCCGCCCCAGCGCCCCAAGCCGCAAACGCAAGACCAGTTGCTCGGTCTGTTCAGCGCCGACGTGGTCGGCCGCAATGTGGTGCTGGAGCCCGCCACCGTGTTCGACATGGTGGGCAAGAACGAAACCATCAAGCCCTCCCTGGAAGTCGTCTACGACGCGGCCTGAACGCCGCATCTGACACCCCAACAGGACAAGCCCATGACACGCACCATCCCGATCCATCCCAGCCCCCAAGCGGCCAACCCGGCTGGCCTGCAAGGCGATGGCATGGGTTGCCACGCGGGCACCGAAGCCATGGTGGCTGCCGCCAAAGAGGCTGGCAAATCCGAAGTGCTGGACCAGTATGCGCGTGACTACCCGCGCCAACCCGATGCGGGCCCGCACGACCAGCCGCAAAGCATGTGCCCAGCGTTTGGGTCGCTGCGTGTGGGTTTGCGCATGAAGCGCACGGCCACCGTGTTGTCGGGCTCGGCTTGCTGTGTGTATGGCCTCACGTTCACCTCGCATTTTTACGGCGCACGCCGCAGCGTGGGGTATGTGCCCTTCAACTCCGAGTCGCTCGTGACCGGCAAGCTGTTTGAAGACATCCGCGAAGCGGTGCATGCCGAGGCCGATCCGGAAAAAGTCGACACCGTCATCATCATCAACCTGTGTGTGCCCACGGCCAGCGGCGTGCCCCTGCAGCTGCTGCCCAAAGAGATCAACGGTGTGCGCATCATCGGCATCGACGTGCCCGGTTTTGGCGTGCCCACGCATGCCGAGGCCAAAGACGTCTTGGCCGGCGCGATGCTGAAATACGCCCGCGAAGAGGTCATGAGTGGCCCTGTGGCCGCACCCCGTGCGGGTCGCGGCGACTTGCCCACCGTGGCCTTGCTGGGCGAGATGTTCCCGGCCGATCCGGTCATCATTGGCCAGATGCTCGCGCCCATGGGCTTGGCTGCGGGCCCGGTGGTGCCCACCCGCGAATGGCGCGAGCTGTATGCCGCGCTCGACTGCTCGGTGGCCGCCGCCATCCACCCTTTTTACACCGCCAGCGTGCGCGAGTTCAAAGCCGCAGGCCGCCCCGTGGTGGGCTCGGCCCCGGTGGGCCTGGAAGGCACACAAGACTGGCTGCAAAACGTCGGCCAGGCCGCAGGCATCGCCCAGGGGCAGATCGATCTGGCGCGCAACCAGGCCCTCACGCAAATGCGTGGCCTCTTGATGCAAAAGCCGATTTCGGGCCGCATCACCCTGAGTGGTTACGAAGGCTCTGAATTGTTGGTCGGCCGCTTGTTGATCGAATGTGGTGCCGATGTGCGCTATGTGGGCTCGGCCTGTCCTGCCACCGAGTGGAACGCACACGACATCGAGTGGCTCAAAGCCAAAGGCGTGCAGGTGCAAATGCGCGCCTCGCTGGAGCAAGACCTGAACGCCATGTACGAGTACCGGCCACAGTTGGCCATTGGCACCACTCCGGTGGTGCAGATCGCCAAGCAAAACAGCGTGCCGTCCCTCTACTTCACCAACCTGATCTCCGCCCGTCCCCTGATGGGGGTGGCTGGCGCCGGATCGCTCGTGCA
>JACCDH010587791.1_pt1 | contig 63576 bp, 83 predicted proteins | sample 7442481 | NCBI WGS metagenome assembly JACCDH01 (sample SAMN15323433, study PRJNA562643) | freshwater metagenome | isolation source: river surface water | place: USA:Blue River Watershed | collected 2017-08-15
CCTGACCTTACTCGCTCATCGCCATACTCAGGATCGGTTGGCTTAGCCTTGTAAACCTTAACGAATCCTTTCCGGGTTCTTCTGAATACTAATCTTCTCTCGCATCCAGCACATTTGCCGTTCGCTCGCTCTTGCTCATCTTCCGTTCGATCAAAAATATTAATCGCATAGTCGAGGTCAGATTCGTGGCCACAATGTGGGCAGTCAAGCGTGTTCTTTCTAATCGTTACTCCCATAAGTTTCGTTGTAATATTGTTCTGATAAAATTGGCACATTATGCAACTGCCTTGTTAATCCTTCCGAATAAGCAATTTGTATCTGATTTTTCTCCATTTGTTTACAAAATTCCAATAACTCAATAATCCTATGTTTAGAGATAATCCATTCAGGATTAGTAACATCATTAGAACTATACAATGAACTTGCTTTAACTTGCTTAAATAATCCCTCGTAAAAACACTCTACTGCCGTTTGTTTAGTTGCCATTGTCTTGTTGTTTAGTTAACCAATTATGTAACTCAACATATAGAAGCAAAGCCTCAGCTCTCGATAAATGTGTCTTTTCCGAATCAAATTTGCCACAGCAGTTGATTGTAAACGTATCACTTGTCGTTATTGTTGACATTTCAATAAATTTGTTTTTCATCTCTTATAAGGTTTATAGTCAGGATACTTTTTATGTATCGCCTTCCGTGTGATTTTAGATTGTTTTGACTTCTTGACATAGCATCCCCTATCGCAAGAACTTAGGCCAATGGCCAACATTAAAATGATTAAACTATATTTCATATCTCGGTCGGTATAAAAACGAAGCGATTATCGCCACAGGTAAAATAAGTAGCACGGCTATCGTGCCAAACAATGTAAAGGCTATCAAATTAATAGCCATGTCGCTTAAGCTCTGCTTCATAAGACTTCTTAGTTTTGGTGAAATTAACTATGCCTAACTTGTCAACATAGGTCGAGTCAAATGACTCATCCCAATTCTGATCCTGCAGGTTCACTCTCACGATTCTTGGTGAGGGTTTTGTCGAGCCTGGCTTCGAGCCAATCACGATTAATAATACCCCCAAGCTTATTGTAGTTAGCAACATTTTTCTCATTTGATTTAAATTTTTTAATTCCATACAAAACTGATGCGTGATCTATAGGATACCCATATCTCTCGCAGTACCTCTGAATCTCGCACACCTTTATACCTGCATCCTTGCACAGGTAATAAAAGTGATGCCGAGCGTTCACCACCGGAAAGGCTTTCGTGTTACGAAACATATCAAGCTTCTTAATACGATGGCGATATATAATTTTCTTTGCGATCTCATCGATCAACTCTACATTAGTAATCATCTACAAAAAATTAAGATTAAAATAACAAACACTACCCATGTAACAATGGTGAATACACCTCCAGCTTGCTTATCGCTCATACCTTATAAATAAAATGTGCCAACCAAAAAATAACTATACTGAATACAAGCCATAACCCTACGGCTAATAAGATTCTATTTCTTTCTTCCATAATAAATTAAGATTAAGATTAAAATATAACACAATAAAAACAATAACGCTGGTAGCATCAAGCCTATGTTAGCACAAATAATTGCAGCAAACATAAAAGCAAAGGGCATATACATTAGTCTATGCATAAGTATTCATTTATAAGGTCATCAAATTGTTTAAGTAATCTCTCACGGTCGTTATCGTACGATGTGAATAACCAAGTCGCATTCTCGTAAGCCTGCAGTATATACTTGGTAGTTATCGGGTCACGATCTAATGTTAGTTGCAGATGACTCCAATTGCTCAATGGCAGTATAAGTCTTCCCTTCTTTTTGCCCGAAAGGATTAATTCGCGAAAAGGTTCGAGGTGCTGTCTCATATAATTTTTGTCTTGCGATTGATAATTGGAACTCTAAATTGTCATGCCATTGCTTAGGAGCATAGGCTATGTTAAATTGTACCGATCTAAATTCATTCTCGAATTCACGAAAGTTTAAACGATCCTCGGCATACATACATAGCTTACTATAACTGTAGTTATGTTTGTCTGAGTACCATATACTAAAATCTGAGATCGCCTCAAGGATGTACTCCTCTCGGTACTCCTTAATATCGCCTACACGAATAGCATTAAGGATAAAATTACGGCAGTCGATTAAAAAATCTTGCTTATTCATTTGGTAAGGGGGTTAAATTTCGGTTGAAAGTTAGTAGAATTAATTGGCATTTACAACACCTTGCTCCATTGGTTTGCGATCGCTTTAGCCATTCCCTGAAATGTTTTGCTTCTCAAAGTTCTACGCTCCGCAGGAGTTTTAGCCTGACTTAAAGCCTTGTAATACCACATCGGCTGTCGCTTTACTTTCCCACTCTTGCCATCAACCCATTCAAAAAATTCTCCCTTATCTACAATGTCAGTAGGAGTGATCAATGGTAGATTTTTAAGCCACAAACAAGTAGACTTATTTGCTGAATCACCAAACATCCAAGGCTGAATGATCTGATCGGGTTTACGCCATGCAGTTGATAATGATCCAATAGGATTCTCAATTGCGATCCGAGGAATATTCGACTCATAAAGTTTTATAACAAACTCAATCGCTGACTGCCGATCACACTCACGATTTGGATATCTTGGGTGAGGTCTACGCTCATTACTTGGCAAGTGCTTATCATCGGGATGGTAGTACCATGCAGCCCCACTTGAGGACAAAAATGTGCAAGGTGGGTGAGCGATCATAAGATCCCAGTTCTGATCAATCACACCAAACACATCGCCTTGTATGTGCCACTCGGGGTGACCTCCCGAGCAAGGCAAGATGTCGCAACTGAATGCCTCATGACCTAAGGCCCTAAACTCTTTTGTGATCGCTTGACTTTCCTCGCAAGCTATTAATACTTTTGCCATTTTAAATTTCGTTTTAATATCCGTAAAAAAATCCTTGTTCATCGCATCGCTTAGGCTCTTCATTTCGCCAATCTATTGACCGATCTTCATCAATGTTAGGCCAAATAATATCAGATCTATTTTCAGTAGAGTATGCTAGTTCAATACCCGCACTTCGATCTGATCCAAGGCCGTTCATTTCAGCAAGCAACTCATAAAAGTCTTTGTTATCAAACTTTCCGTAGCCCTCATATAAAGGCTCATGCCATACGTTCCCTTGATTATCCTTTAGGTATACATTCAAAGCCCCTCGAACTGAATGTACATTTGATACGCTCTTATTGGTATCGTTAGTTATGAATGAATGAAATCCCATTTTAATTTTCGTTTAAGTTATTTTGCTAGTAAAGTTTTTAAATGCTTTTTGAATATATACATATCAAACACTTCATTTACATCATTAAAATAACATCCATTAAAATACACTTTGAATCCTTTTAATTTTAAATATGATCGCCCTAATATGGTTTCATAATCACTTCGCATTTCATACTTCCAAACTAATGCATTGCCATCATGATAGCCATTCCCTATACAACTTCCGTTTTGATGTCTTATTTGAAAATAGTTATCATGATCTTTGTACGGCAAAAGTTCAAGTCCAATTTCACGAAGCATATCGCCGTACTTCTTATTATCTTCTGCCATTTGCAAGTTCATCGCCTCTCTGATCGCAATATTACTTGCACCTATTTCTCGAATGCGAATTTCATCTTTCTCCACCTCATCACACAAATGAGCAAAGATATTATCAGCTGATCCGATTGCATGATCATTAATTTTCGCAAACTCATTTACTAAGTTTGAAATAATTTCGTTTTGTTTTGGGGTTAAATTTTCCATTCTAATTTTCGTTTAAATTTTGTGTCGTAAATATTTCTATAAAATCAGTGTAAAATTCATCGGCATTAAATACCTCAATGTAGTTACACAATACATCGTTTTTCTCATCATATTGATTATCTGCATTATATCGAATAATCACCTCAGCATTCGGGTTTGGATGCTGATTTAAAATTTGAATTAAGTCTTTGATCGTCATTTTAATTTTGGTTTAAATAGTTTAAAATTGGTTCTACTTTCTTTGTATACTGCTCCACGTAATCTGCCAGGCTATCGTCAATTTCCGTAAAAATTGAGTTTTCGATCTGCTCCTTTGTATTCCGATCGTATACTTTGATAATGATCACACCGCTTATTGACTTGATAATATGCAGGGAATAATCGCCTGCCTTAATTATTTTCTTGCTCATCTAATTCTGATTTTAAAAAGGTTAAAAAATTGATTAGTAAAATGCCACCGCCTAAGAATGTCCAAAATCCGTTTGGCTGATCAACCTCAATAAATAAAAATGAGATTGCTATTAAATTTGCTATTGATCGTTTCATATTAATTTATTTACAATTTGATCCCATTCCTTTTTACTGATAGCACCATCAATATTTTTGTAGTATTCCGTGTAGAATTCCATTGTATGCAATTTTTTAAGCAACTGAGTAACCACATACAAATACTGATGCTTTTGTGCCTCAAGATCACACTCACTTCTGAGTTCGAAAAAATCGCCATCTGAGTTATACTCATTTCCGTTCTCATCAAAATATTGAATTTGAACATCTACCAAATTTTCTTCGCCCTCAAATTGAGGTGATGCCCACAACTTAAGATCACCATTTGACCAACAGATCGCACCCGTTTGGATATCTCTTTCTAAATTGAAGCAATCTATTTTAGTCACTCCAAAATCTACATTTTTGTAATTGATATACTTTTGCATATTAGTCTTCATAATAGTTTATAATTCTTTCAATTTTCTCATTTATAATGCTTGTAACATTGTTAATGTTTGAGTCAATAGCACGCTTCAGAATGGCCTTAAATTGATCGGCTTCTATAACTATCTGCTCATCGTCTGCACGATCGTCATTCACTTCATCTAGAATATTTTCTACATCGTATACGCTAAACAATAGATCTGTATTGTAGCCTCTTTTTTTAAGCTCTTGAATTAATTCAAATGTCTCTATCTTTTCCATTTTATTTAAATTTTCCTAATTTCCAGTTTTACACTATTTTTTATTTTTTACCTTTTTAAACTCAGCAATTAAACATTCCGTTAAATATTCGATCCGCTCAAATGTAGCTTTGTCGTTTTTCATTGTTTCGACAAACTCTTGATTATCGTACATCTGATAAACTAGTTCGCTTACCTTATGCTGTGCTACAATATCGTTATATGTAGGTATCAGCGTTTCAATATTATCAATGATCTCGTAAACTTGTTTCCGCCAAATTTCTTTTTGTTTCTCAATGTCTCCAAAATATGGCTTGATATCTACTTCAATCACTTCGCCTAAAATATCGCCAAAACCGCCATTTCCATAAATATCATTTACACTAAAGTAGATCGTACCCCAATCATTTTCGAAGCATGGCGAACAATACAATTCTAGACCCGTTTTAGGATCAACAAAATATCTTGCATCTGTATGGCGATCGCTACCAAATTGCCAACCTTTATAGTCACACTCACCTTTGAGTTTATCGTCTGTTAAAAATCCGCTGTTTAAAATATCATTAGATAATTCGCGTAGATCAATATAAATTCTATTTAAGTTTTCCATTTTAAATTTGATCCGATATTATTGCCTCGGATCTACGGCTTTAGGTTTATTACTTAATTGCGTTTAAAATATATCCTTTAATTTCCTCAGCCTTACTGTCACATAAACGTTGACACAAAAAGCTATCTAAATATTGCGTTTCAAATTCGATATATTTTGGATTTCCAAAATAAAAATTTATCTCCTCGTCTCCTGTTTTTATGGTGGTTAATTTGCTACGCTCTTTTATATATACTTTGTAGCTATCTCCTTTTAAGTTTAATTTAAATGTCTTTTTCATGATCTTTTATTTTTAAAGGTTGATTAATTTATTATCTTACTACAAAGCCCGTTGTATCCGCTTTTGCTTTTGATCCTTTAGCCTTTAGCCCTAATATTTTTCCGCTCAATTCCAACATAAGATCGTCCGCTTTATCGCCGTCAATTACTTCAGCACCCAAGTAGGTTTTAGGCATCGGCTTTTTATGATCGAATACTACAGAAACATTAGCACCAATTGATAGGGCTTTTTTTGCATCGGCTTCATTAATTTCAGATCGGCTAAAAGTTAAAATATAATTTGTCCCTTTGTACTTCATTACTTTGCCCAAAACTTTAGTGTAATCGTAAAAAATTAAGTTAGGAAAATCCGCTAAAATATCTTTATTCAATCTGTTTTTAATGATCGCAATAAAATCTAGATCGGATGTTCCGTTTAATCTTACTTCAATTTTGCCGTTTTTCTTAATTGCTTTTTTGTTCAGCAAAAACAATTCATGGTAAATTTTTTCGCAAAAGGCTGTTCGATCTGTAATGTACATTTCAGTTCTACGTGATCTAGCTTGATTGATTGTAGCATATACAGACGCAAGCCCTGAATTTACCAAACAGCCGTTTATACAGCCGTCGGAAGCATTTGTACAAATATTGACCCCTTTGCTGTTTTGATTATATGGAAGCATATACAATATATGCGTTTCCAAACTGTTTTTAACTGTTTTAGCGTTATTTGATCCTTTCGAAATTAATTTTGCAGTTGACATAATAGTAATATTTTAAGGTTGATTAATAATTGAATTCGATTTTATCTAATTTTAAGTTCCATTCATTTGTAAGGTCTACAATTGTTTGGCTGTGCCATTCATTCAAAGGTGCTAAATTTTTAGCTTTGATCTTTGCGCCTCTTATTGACTTGCATAATACTACAGCCGTAAACATAATTTCAAATTCGCCATGGCTGTTTAATTTTTTGAATGTTATTCTAAATTTCTTCATGATCATTTATATTTAAAAGTGATAAATAGTTTTTTCTAATTCGACTAGATCTAAATTTGAATTAATACGTAAGGCTAAAATAGTCGCCTTTCCATATGCTGAAAAACGGCTATTGGCTTTAACTGTAATTTGCTGTTTTGGTGATCCTAAAAAATAAGCGTTAAAAATGTACGTATCCATGAGCGTAATATTTAAAAGGTTTTTGTTTGAATGCGATTGCAAGTAATAAAGGATTTTTTTATTATGCAAATATTTTTGTTGAATTCATGTAGAATTTTTTTGATCGCAAAGGTTTGGGTTAACCTGGAATTATAGATTTTGTCCTATAAAAAATTGCGATTCAAGAAAGCCAGGGCACATTAAGCCGTAAAATTATTCGATAAATACAATAAAAATATGTTGAAAACTTTTTTTCAGATCAATGAAATATTTTTAAAAAGGATTGAAAAAGTAGAAAATTTTGGGCTGTGGCAAGCCGTGAAGTCACGGCGATTTATCGCAAATATTTTTTGCTTTTTTGTGATCGGATCGAATTGGAAAATTAGCTATTGATCGGATCGGATTTTTGTAATGGAAACGGCTGTAGATCTGTAGCCAATTGGATCGGCAAAAGTGTAAACTAATTGGATCGGTTTATTAGTTAATTAGTCAAACATCTAAATAAGATTATTAGATAGTTCAGCTACTACCTAATTAGCGATAAGGCTAATTAGCCGAACGGCTAAATAAGAAAAGCCAAAAAGTTCTGAGCCTTTAGTCCAATTCGAACCCCCCGGGGTCAAAAAAAGATCGTTTCCCCTGGATCGCCGCCGGTGTAAAATGATGGGGTTATCCAAAATCCATTTTTATCTAACATAAATTTCTACCCTATTCATGAACTCAGTGTACAAAGTGATGTACAAGTGTAGAAGTTTGCAAACTTTGATTTTAAAGTATGTAATCCTAACTTATTGATTATTAATAAGTTATATTTATTTTTATGAATAGTGCTTAAAATGTATAAAATAATAGAGAAAAATAAAAAAAAATAAAATATATAGAAATAGAAAAATATATATAGAAGTATATAGGCAAAAAAGTTTGCAAGTTTACATAGGTCATTATTTATTGTTACAACAAAAAGTATATCAATATGTTACGATTACATACTGTCGAATTGGCTTTTACAAACTGTAAACATTTCCTACACTCGTTCATTAAAAGTTTGCATATATTCATGCTATTAGTTATATTTGTACATAATTTAAATATATTCAATATGGTAATACCTGAAAAGTTTAACAAATGGAAAACTGGCATAATGTTCAGGCCAGGAACGAAGATTAGAGGCATTCATATGTATCGAGACTTTGTTAGCTCTTGCAATGGGAGCTTTAAGCGTTTAAGCAAAAGCATTTTTTATGATTGGCTACGTGCTGACTTTGATGACCTAAGTGAGGGGACTGATGCTCGTGGGTTGTGGTTCATGTTGGGGGATGCTTTGCCTAAGGATGGCGAGCAGATTAGCAAGCAGCAATTGCGTAGGCTGACGTCAAATGAGTTCGTGGATTGGTTCGATGACAAGTATGAGTCATTGCTATATTCAAAGTATCACTTAAGTGAGATTAGGGCATGGTTTCTAAATGCCAATTCTGCTAATGAGTTTTTGGTCACACGTCAGCGGTTCAATAAGTGGGTCGATTATGGCGTGAACTATAAGGGTGGTGTCATCGAGAAGAAGCGTGACATGGATGGGATTTTTATTGTGATCTCATAGGATGGCACAGAAGTTGTAAGTAAGTTTGTAACAAATTAAATTAATAAGATGATAGTTAAAAATGTAGAGTCTGGCGAAATTGCTAGACAAAAATTAATTAAAGGTGTTGATACGGTTGCAAATGCTGTAGGATCTACTCTTGGTGCCAGAGGTCGCACAGTTCTGATGGAATCGGAGAACCATGTTGGTGGCATTATTGTCACAAAAGATGGCGTTTCGGTATCGAAAGGTGTAAATCTTATGGATCCTACCGAGAACCTAGCGGTGATGATCATGCGTGAGGCATCAGAGAAGACTGCTAACTCAGCAGGCGATGGGACAACGACAAGTATGGTGCTGGCACAGGCCATCATCCATGAGGCCATGGACCAAATTGAGCCGAGCGACAACTTAACGCAAGTATTGCGTGACATCCAAGAGGCGAGCACAGAGGTGCTGACAAAGTTAGATGAGATGTCGGTCGAGATTACTGATGACAAGCTAGAGTCTGTTGCTACAATCTCTGCTAATGGGGACACGGACACAGGGTCAATTATCGCTGATGCGTACAGTAAGGTGGGGCTGACAGGTGTGGTGACAGTAGAGCCATCAAAGGATGCGTTGACATACTCGGAGATTATTAGTGGGATGAAGGTGGACAGAGGGTACACGAGCAAGTACTTTGTGACTGACCATAAGAAGCAAGAGTGCGTGCTAGATGACCCATATATCTTGGTGACTGACCAACCTATTAGCCACATTAATGACATCTTCCCAATACTTGAGTATATACTCGAGGGCAACAAGTCATTATTAATCATTGGCGAGTTGGAGGAGAATGCTCTGAACACGCTGAACGCCAACAAGATTAAGGCTAAGTTAAAGGTGTGCACAATTATGCCTCCGCAGTTTGGCTACAAGAAGCATCAGTTGATGCAGGACATAGCGACATCGGTTGGTGCTAAGTATTTTAGTGAACAGACAGGGGACAACTTGGCGATGGTGAGCATCGATGACCTAGGCCGTGCGAAGAAAGTAATCAGCGGGCGGTTCAACACATTAATCCGTGAGCCGGGTGGCTTGGTGGACGAGCGAGTGGCTGAGCTGCAAGAGCAATTAAACGTGGAGACAAGTGCGATCGAGAAGGAATTCTTAAAAGAGCGGATCGCTAATCTTGGTGGTGGCGTGGCTGTCATTTATGTTGGGGCTCAGTCTGACATTGAGCAGAAGGAGAAGAAGGACAGAGTGGACGATGCGGTGTGTGCTGTCAGAGCTGCATTGGAGGAGGGGATACTACCAGGTGGTGGGGTGGCACTAAAAGATGTGTCGCTTGAGATGCCTATTTTAAACAAAGGGGCATATATCCTTAAAAACGCTATGTTGGCCCCTATGAATAAGATATTATCTAATGCTGGCTACGACCTACATAATATCACAATTAGTAGCATGACCGAGGGTGTTGGAGTAAATGTGGTGAACATGGCTACGGCTAATATGATGGACATCGGCATCATCGACCCGACTAAGGTGACAAAAGAGAGTTTAAGAAATGCAGTCAGCGTAGCAACTACGTTGCTGTCAACAGATACGGTCATCACTAATATTCGGGCATGAGAAAGATATTAGCAAAAGACAAGGCGTTGGAGCTAGAAGAGTTCTTTCTGCCTCATTTAAGTGATCCACATAATGGATACAATAATACTCTTGCTTGCTTCTTTGGTGCAAAAGTCGCTCATGAGGTGGCGGAGAATTGTGAGCCATTTAGCGAAGAGTACACTTATTGGATGAATGTAAAAGGAATTTTAAAAAGAAAAATGAAATGAAAGTAATAGGAAATAATATTTTAATCGTCCCTTTTGAAGAAGAGACAAAATCAAAAGGAGGCTTATTGATGTCAGCATCTGACACAAAAGAGCTAAGATACAAAAAAGCAACTGTGGTTGCTGTTGGGGATCTTGCTACAAGTGTCAAGCCAGGTAACTTTATCTACTTTGATAAGGCAGCAGGGCATAGCATCCGTGTAAATGAGGACATATACACGGTGATACGCTTGCAGGATGTAGTGGTTGTGCTATAATCCAAACTCAGTCTTGGACTTCTGATCTTTAAAGTCCTCATTGGCCCGCTTTGCTACTCTATTGAACTGACGTTCGGAGTACTTAGTGGGCCTTTTTATTTCTGTAATGGGCTTCTCTCCTAAAAGTCGAGCGTAAACATCACGCATAATGGCTCTGCCCTTAGCAGAAAGCTCATACATCGGCACAGTTCGGTACGATCCTGGTCTAAAAAGGTGGATGAGACCCATGTCAATCATATCTTTACGCTTTTTGGGAGCAAATCCGAGAATCTGGTTGTACTTTTCGATCGATTTGACGTTAAATATACCTTCTGAGTGTAGAAAACAGAGCATTTGGAAGTAAGGAGCCGAGAGTCCGTAGTGCCTAAGGACATATTTCTGCACGAGACCTATGTATTTTAGGAAGTCGTGCTGTATTTCCATCCGTGTAACTGGAGGATATTTCTTTGGTCGGTACACTTTGGGTACCATATATGTTTTCATTGGATTTTATTTTTAACAAATTTACTATCTTTGTTTGATTTTTAATAATAAGAAAATGGCAAAACAAAAAGGTGGTGCACCTAAAGCTAAGATTGGTGACCTTAAGAATGTAGTAAGCGGTTTGAAAGAAAGAACCGATAAGTTACAAGGTGATTACGTTAGAACAAAAGAGGACATTGCAGCAGGTCGTACAGTTGGACAACTAGGCATTGGCGATATGCAACGATTGCGTTCACGTGAGATTCAGCATAACGCAGAAAAGATTAATCGTTATGGTCGCATTATTGACAGCACAACGATTGCTCATGATCGTGCTCGGTTAGCTGAGAAGCAAGCACAATATAAGCGTGACTATCCATTGTCTCCAACATTTAAATCTAAGATGTAATTATGGCAAAGCAAGAAAAAACACCAATGACACGTCCAATGCCTCCTCAAATGATGGGTATTAGCAAGATTGTAGCAGGATCAAAAGTAATCGATTTAGTTAAACAGGTAGCTGCTCGTAAGATGGCTAAAAAAATGTGCTAATATGGGAGGTTTAAAAAAAGGTCAAGTGACCGCAAAGAGAGCTTATGAGATGGCTGATTCATTAGCTTCTAGTGCTTCTTCAGCTAAAGCAGCAGGTAATTTATTTATGAATGCTGCTAAAAATGTTGCAAAGAGAGAAAAGAAAACTGGAATGAAAGAGGTAACAACCATATATCCAGGGGGAGCAACATCATTAAGCATGCCTGATGCTATAAAAAATAGTAAAACGTTTAATGGAAGCGATGATTGGAAAAAACATGGTCAAATGTTTTTGAACAGAGCTACACATAACTCTGAAAAAGCAACACGATATCGTGCTAATGCAGACAAGGCAATGGCTGCGGCAAATGCTAAGTTGAAAGCCCAAGCAGGTCGTGATAAACCACTTCCTTCATCAGATGGAATTTTGAGCACAATTAAAAACTGGTTCGAGTAACATGGAAGGCTTAGGAGATTTAGTTGCTAAAGTAACTGAGGCTACTGGCATCAAGGCAGTTGTTGAAGCAGTCGCACCAAATGGTGGATGCGGCTGTGCACAACGTCAACAGAAGTTAAACAACCTGTTCCCTTTTGGAACACCTAAGGATCAATACTACCAAGATAAGGTAAATGAAAGCAACCGCTAAATTTTATGCGACACATCCGGAGGCTCGCAAAAAACGCTTAGAATATCAGGCTGAATATAACAAACGTTCTGATCAACTCAAAAAGCGTATCGAGTTAAACCGTGAGAACCGCAAGCGTGGCAGTTATGCTGACCATGATGGCAAGGACTTAGCTCACCAAAAAAATGGTAAGTTTATAGAGAAGTTGGCATCGAAGAATCGTGGCGATAAAAATGATATGCCCGGGGACAAGCGTGCTCGTGGTACTAAAAAGAAAAAGTAATGGCTGATATTAAAAAGATGCTAGACCGTTATGGTCTTGAAGGAGTTAATAAGCCTAAACGCCAAACGTCAGGTGGTAAGTCGCACGTAGTGCTTGCTAAAGATGGAGACAATGTTAAGTTAATCCGTTTTGGTCAAGCAGGTGTAAATACTAATCAGACCGTTGGCCAGCGTGAGGCATTTAAATCTCGTCACGCAAAGAACATTGCAAAGGGTAAGATGTCGGCAGCTTATTGGTCCGATCGTGTCAAATGGAGTCCAAGTAAAACTCAATCAAGTTCTAAAAAATGGATCAAGGGGTCTTAATAGAAAAAGTAAACGGTAGATACCTTAAGCCTTGCTTCGAATGTGGCGAGATGCAATCTTATTTGAGATTAAGTTACGCAAAGCAATCTTTAGAATTAAAAAAAGTTTGTAAAAAGTGTTCGAATAGAAAAACAGATAATTGCCACAGAGGGGTTTATAATGGAATACCAATAACTTGGTTTAATAAATTTAAAACTTCTGCTGATGTTAGAAATATACCTTTTAATATATCAATTGAAGATGTATTTAATTTGTATAATAATCAGAATGGAAAATGTTCATTATCTGGAAAAGAAATAGGTTGGTCTGATTTTGGTCAAAAGCATACTGCATCACTAGACAGAATTGATAGCAACTTTGGGTATGAACTTAATAATATTCAAATCGTACACAAAGACATAAATTTTATGAAACAATCTTATTCACAAGACTATTTTATAGAAATGTGTAAGTTTGTTGCAGAAAATAACAAAGGATCTTAAGATGGCAGTAGTTAAAGTTGGCGGTCAAACGCACAAAGTATTTAAGAATAAATCAGGCGATGTAATCGTGGATCACACAGCAGGCCGACCTGCTGGCAAGTGGGATAAGATTAACTTAACTAAAAAAGCAAAAGCTAAAACAATAGACCAAGGAATCAAGGCTATTCGTAAGTGGCACAGAGAAAATCCATACGATGAAAAAACTAAATAAACTTGGAGTAGAAAACTCTTTGTGGAATAACATAAGAGCTAGCAAAGGGTCAGACAAAAAGCCTACTAAGGAGATGCTTAAGCAAGAGAAGAAGATTAAGAAACAAGAGAAAAAAAAGTAATATCTTTGTAACTATAAATAACAAATATGAAAAAGGTAACTAAAAAAACAGCGTTTGATATCAAAGAGGCAAGCAACCAAAAGTTGAAGCCAGGAGCTCGCAAGCACTATGCTGAGAATGCACAGGCTGCAATGAAGAACCAAAAGAAAAAGAAATAAGATGGGAGTTTTAAACTACACACAGTCTGGCCGTGCGGCAGCTGTAACACCATCAAATACTGATAACATTCCTAGTGTATCAGGCGGTGAGAATACACAAGGCTGTATTCTTTACGTAGGTGGCACAGGAGTTTTAAAGGTATTGACAATTGGAGGAGACGAAGTTTTCTTTCATGGTGTACCAGCAGGAACAACACTTCAAGTAAGAGTTCTTCGTGTATTTTCCACAGGAACCACTGCTACTAACATCGTAGCTCTTTGGTAAAATGACTGACGAGGACTTGAAGATAGCATTTATTAATTCTGTGACATTTATCTTGTCATTCTCGACTCTTGAATCTTGGTTCAAGGTTATTCTACTTGGTGTGACCATTGGTTACACAATTACAAAGTGGGTGATGTTATTAAAAAACAAGAAAGCTGATGATTAGCGACTTCTTTAAGTTCAACGGACAGTATTCACACACGAGACTCATTTCACTAATTGGGTCTCTTGTTGTTTTCGGGAGTTTCTTATATAATCCTACCAATACAGGGTTGCAAAATTTGATGGCGATCATTATATCTGGATCATTAATAAATGCGACAGCATCTAAATTTAGTAAAAAATGAAATTATCAGAACATCTTGACCTAGTCGAAGTGACTCGGTCTGAGTATGCTAAAAGAAATGGCATTAATAATATGCCTAACCCACAGTATACAGAAAACTTGATCGAATTGGCTCAAAAGATATTCGAGCCAATTAGACAGCACTTTAATAAACCCATACACATATCAAGTGGATTTCGGTCTAAGGTGTTAAACGCCAAAATCGGTGGGGCTAAAAACTCACAGCATACACTTGGGCAAGCACTTGATATTGATCAAGGAAGCAAGGAGGAAAATAAGGAAGTCTTTGAGTTTATTAAAAACAATTTACCTTTGGATCAACTTATCAACGAGTTTAATTATGATTGGATTCATGTATCTTATAATCCTGGCGGCCGACAACGTGGTGAAGTACTTGATGCGGTTAAAGAAGAAGGGAAAACGAAATATATAGCACACAAATGAGAAATCTAATATTTTTACTATTAATTTTTGCAGTATCATGCAAGCCGTTACAACCTGTAACGGTTTATCGAGATGTTGTCAAAGTAGACACAGTTCGTGATTACAAAGTAATTACAAAATTAAACGCTGTTCATGACACGCTAACAATCGACAATCCTTGCGATTCTTCTGGCATTTTAACGAGTTTCTATAGCCGGATAAGGATACCACAAGGAAAGGTTGTAGTTCGTTCAGTACAGGGCAAGATTCAGGCCACAGTAGACATCGATTCTATCGAGTCCGTGTATCGTGATAAGTATAAATCTCAACTTGCTACTGATACGTATAAAACTGAGAAAGTTATACGTACAAATGAGATACCTAAGTGGGTAATTTGGTTTATGGCTATTAGTGGTGTTTTGTCATTTTTATATGTTAGAGAGAAAGTTAGTATTTTTGTAAAATAACTAGCAAACAAAAAGCCGATGGCAAGAATTAGTACATATCCAAGTGACAATAATGTTATAGGAGCAGATAAGTGGATTGGTTCCGATGCAAATAATAACAATCAAACCAAGAACTTTACAGCCGATGCAGTAGCAGCTTATTTTAATAAGGCGAGTGCTATTGATACAGGTCAATTCTCTTGGAATTTCGTTGCCTATTCAAGTACTGTTACTCAGTATGACAAAACATTTTCATTAGTTGGGTATACTAATACAAGTATTGGTGTTAATCAGTTAGAAGGTATCTTAAAAGTATCTTTCTTAACTCTTGCAAATACAACTCCAGGCACATTTATTGCAGAGCAATGGCTAAATAAAATTATCCTTGTTCACATCCCTAATAACCCATCTTCTTACGGATTATATAGAATTACTAATATTTCTTTAGTTGGTGATTTTTATTATTTAACTACTGACTTACAAGAGGCATCTACAGGAACTATTTTAGCAAACACTCCTGTTTCTTTTGGTCTTTTTGAAGGTGTATCAGGTACTAACGGAACATCCGGAAGCTCAGGAACGTCAGGGTCAAGCGGAATTAATGGTACTATGGGTACTTCAGGATCGTCAGGTACTACAGGTACTTCAGGATCGTCAGGCACCACAGGTACTTCTGGAAGCTCAGGTACTACAGGTACATCAGGTACTACAGGTACTTCAGGATACTCTGGTGATAAATATCGTGGCACATCTACTACTTCATTTACATTAGGAAATGCAGGAACCATTACAACCCAAGTAGGGCTATCATATACTCCAGCACAATCTATTATCATTGTTTACAATGCTAATAATTTCCAAGAGTGCGAGGTTATAAGTTACGACTCTGGTAATGGATTACTAACATTTGCTGCACCAACACGAACTGTTGGTTCGGGTACATATACTTCTTGGACAATTAACTTGGATGGTGCAAGTGGTGGCGATGGATCTTCAGGTACTTCAGGTACATCAGGGGCAAATGGTACAAGTGGAATAAATGGTACGAGTGGTAGCTCAGGATTTAGCGGAACTAGTGGTATAAGTGGAACCTCAGGTACGACAGGTACTTCGGGATCTAGCGGTATTAGTGGTACATCAGGAACAAGTGGGGTAGATGGTACATCCGGTACAACAGGAACATCAGGATTTAATGGATCAAGTGGAACTACAGGTACATCAGGTACTAGTGGGTTAACAGGTACATCAGGTACATCAGGACAGAATGGTATTTCTGCTGGTCGTACTTACTACTTTAATCAGTCGCAGTCTTCTAGCATTTCTCCATATAAAATTTTAGCAGAACAGCCTTCCGGTGCTATTCAGCAAGTTGTTACTACTAGCTTGTCTGGTAGTCAATCTGGTGCGTTGGTAAGCAGTTTTATTACTGAGGAGTTAGGGTTTCCTATTATCCCAAGTGGTATACAAAGGTTTAATCTACATTATTTAAAACCTGCATCTAACGATAACATTGAAGTATATGTTACGATACAACTGGCTGATTCTTCAGGAACGCCTATTGGACCTGTTATATCATCTGGCGTTGACTTAATTGGATGGGTAGATGCTTCGACTCCTGTAGACGTACCTATCGACATTGTGCTTCCAACAACAGGTATTGATCCTACATATAGGATGATTGCTAAATTGTATTTAACAAATTTAGACAGCACATCACATGATGTTAGTTTTTACACAGAAGGTACTTCTTATTATTCTTTTGTTCTTACATCGGTAGGTGCAGTTGGTGGAACTTCAGGAACCTCAGGTACAAGTGGTGTATCTGGTACATCTGGTGTTAGTGGGACTTCGGGCGTTAGTGGAACAAGTGGGATTGATGGAACAAGTGGTATAAATGGTGCCAATGGCACTAGTGGTGTCGATGGAACATCTGGAGTAAATGGTACGAGTGGCGTTAATGGTGCAAATGGTACCTCAGGAGTAGATGGTACTAGTGGCGTAAGTGGTACGTCAGGAGTTTCAGGTACATCAGGTGTAAATGGAGCGAACGGAACATCAGGTGTAAGTGGTACTTCAGGTACTAGCGGAGCAGCTGGAGCAAGTGGTACGTCAGGAGTAAGCGGCACAAGTGGTGTGTCAGGAACAAGTGGTACTTCAGGGCCATCATATATCTCTCTTTACTCTACAACTGTAACTATTAATAGTGCAGGTGGTTTTGCTGGTAACTATGGTACATTGATTCCAATTAATACACTTACTTATAATGGTGTTTATATTATCAGAATTAGATACGTATCATCTTATTCTCCATACTATATCAGTACTGTAATTACATATTGCCCTGCAAGTGGTAATGCTTCGGATCAGCAGACAGGATTTGAGTTTTATTCATTAACATCTGCTGGTAATGGTACCGACTCTTACATGGGATTCTTAGGTAAGTCGGCAGGAAGTGGTGGTGTAGGTGGTATATATGCTAAATTCCCTTATGGTAACGTTAATGCCGGAGGAGGTACAGCATATGTCGATTGTTATAGAATATATTAATTTTTAAGAGAATGGCAAATACATATAAGTTTGATATTGTCCAGGTATTTACATCTGACATAGAGTTGAATAGCAACAAAGATGAACTAGTTGAAAAGATTGAATTCTCTTTGATAGGTTATCGTGATAATCAGAATACATTTATTATTGAAGATGTCGATATCCCAAATTCTTCAGGAGATATAATTCCTTATAACCAATTAGATAAAGATATCTTCGTTAGTTGGGTTATAAACTTTGTAGGAGAAGACAGAATAAATAAGATGAAAGCAAAGATAGATGCTAAGTTAGAGGAAATGGTAAATCATTTTGCTCAATTCGATAACATCGATCAAGAAAAAACTATTAAATCAACATTGCCCCCATGGGTAAGTCTTGAAATACCCGAAGGGGCTGTTGTTTTAACTCCTAAAGAAATTAAATAGGCAATACCTTTATAACATCTTCTGCTAAAATACCCCTGTGGCATTCAAATTGTCTAGGGGTATTTTTATGTCGAGGGCACCAATCCCAGTCTGACTTATCAAATTTTAATTCAGGATCGTTCCAGCATCCATTGCATACATCTTTGTTAGTTACTCTAATGCAGTTGCTTACGAATTCATGCCCTTCCTTAGAGAAGTTTGCAATCATAACTGTCTTAACTCCAAGTCCCCAAGCAAGCCAGCTAACTCCCGATCCTAATCCAATAAAAAAGTCGCTATTTTTTATCAAAGACATCGTGTCATTTATGTCGTGATTGATAATTTGCTCGCAATTATCAAATGCGTTTTCTTCTAATGAAACATTGATAACCTTGTATCCTTTTTCGTATAAGTGATTAATAACTCCTTGCCATCCTTCTTTGGTCCAAAATTTGCATCCAGCTGTAGAATTTGTTGCGATAGTAACAATTTTTTTAGCAAATATGCCAATAGGAACTTTTGTTGGTTTGTATTTTAGTTTAGGCTTAATCTCATTAAACTCAAGCCCAAGAATATTAGTCGCAGCTTGTTGTAATGGTATGGTATTGGGCAATACTGGCTCCTTGTTTGAGTCGTAGAACCAACCGATGTTATATTGTGCTGCGATGTTATGAACAGTTGTTCCAGGTTCTACCATTTCTATCTCAGGAATGTCCAGTATTTTGTTCCAAAAACTTGACAAAATAACTTTGCAATCATGCTTATTTTGAAACTCCAAAGCATACGGAGCCCAAGCGATTGTATCTCCAAGTGATTTACTATCGATAGAAATTAAAACACGCTTTCCTTTCAAATCAAGCGTACTTTCGTAAACCTTCTCCCCTTTCTCGTATACTTCAAGCGACCATTTCTCGTAGTATTGTCTGTTTAATTTAGCCCAAGAATTGTTTTGAATTGTGTTCTCATAAACAACTTCACCTGTACCTGTTTTCCATACTAGGTGGAACCAACATTTGGCATGAGATTTTATCTCGATAAAAGGTCCATTTACATTATGTTCTATTATCTGAACGTCTTGGTCCTCGATTGGATTCTCTAATGTTATCTTGTATAAGTCTGATAGTCTCTTCTTAAACCATTCAGATGTTTGATCTCTTGGTGTAATATAATTTGCTTTAATCGTATTTAAGTCTGTATCTATAGGTTGGATATATTGTGCATAACGACCATAATACTGAGGCAAGTTATGAGCAATAATTGGCAGATTATATGCAATAGCCTCACGCAACGCTAGTGGATTGCATTCAATTGTACTATTGAACATAAAGACATGAGCACTTTTAAGGGAATCATCTACGTCATCTCGCTCACCAGCCACAATTACATTTTCAGGCAGGTTTTTCATTAAAGGCTCCCAATACTCTTGAAAATTTCCTGCTTGATTACCTATGAATATAAACTTCCAATCAGGATTCTTTCTTGCAATCTCAATACCCTCTGCTTGATTCTTACCTGGTGTCCACAATCCAACATTAACTACATTTTTTGTTTTTATCTTTTTAGATTCTTTAGGATCAATCGGGAATTCAATCACATACTTTGCCTTAGTAGGCATATTCTTAAAAGTAACTTCTCTGTGGTAAACTGAGCAGAATGCATATGCATCAGGATGGAACTTGCGTTCTTTGTCAGGATTAAAGAACACATCATGGCAAGTCTCAACAATTCTGTATGTACGAGACGTATTATACAACTCACACATAGTGTCGTAGTCAAATCTCTCAGCCACATCGTGAAGATGTATAATGTCGGGATTAATAATCGATACGATATCCAATAGTTCCGATTTAGTATCACCAAGAGTATATACTTTGTTACCAAGTATCTCTTTGATTGCATTGCGATGCACCACAAAATCCGCTGTGTAGAACTGATATTCTACTACGTGGATGTCAAATATTTCGTTTAGTAACTCTACTTGTTTTAAAAGAAAAGATGGCATACCACCGGTAGATAGGTGTGGTGCTAGGTAGAGAATTTTGGATTTCATTTTTTAATTAATTAGATTAGCAAACAAATATAAAAGGAAAATGCTAAATTTGCATATTACTTTAATAAAATAACAATGAAAAAATTAGAAGAAGAAGAATTAACTCGCCTTAACGAAGTAACTAAAAGCCTTCGTGAAGCACGCACAACAATTGCAGATATTGAGCTTTCTTTAAATCGATTAAAGACTCAAAAGCAGTCAGTATTATTTAATGCTGAGAAATTCGCTGAAGAACTAAACAACATCCAGGGGGAAATGCATCAGAAATATGGTAACGTATTGATCGATACCGTAACTGGGGAAATCAAAGAACAAAATGCTGATTCGTAAAATATCTATTGGTCCCGATTATAAGAATGCGATGAACTATACTCATGGGCAAGAAGTCCTTGATAAGTCTTATCGTATTCATTTGATCACACAAAAGGACGATGGTGCGGTTAGTATTTTTATTGAGAAGAATACTGAAATTATTCTTTGGAAATGTATTGGTGCAACCACCCCATTTGTCCTCGAGTATAATATCGAGTTCTAATGAAATCTCCATTTTATTTTATCGTAAAGCCAAAAGATGGTAAGCGATATGATGATGAGCGTAATGGCATCATCTTATCCACGTCTAAGGAAGATTACAAGACAGCCACACGTGAGGCTATTGTAATCGAAACGCCTATTGGATACGAAGGTCCGATTCAGGTTGGCGATACTGTCATTGTGCATCACAACACATTTAAGTATTACTATGATATGCGTGGGCGTGAGAAGTCATCGTGGAATTATTTCCGTGATGATTTGTTTTTCATTGATGATCCATATGCATACAAGCATGAGTGTGATACATGGAAAGGAATCGGCCGATACGTATTCATTGAGCCTGTCGAGAATGACCATACAGGCATCACTACAATTGATGCAGAAAAGCCCCTTGTAGGCAAGATAAAGTATGCGAATGATGAAGTACTAGACCTTGGTCTTAAAGTGGGCGATATCGTCACGTTTGAGCCCGAATCTGAGTATCCTTTTTGGATTGATAATCAGAAGGTTTATCGTATGTACACAAAGAACCTAACCATCATATTAGATGAGCAAGATAACCGAGTTAAAGAAGCGAATAATTGATTCAGGCTACCGAGCTGTAGAAGAATTAATTAAGGTTGCCGAGGAAAAGATTGTTACTCATGCTGAGGATGATTTAACTGCAGACAAACTAAAGAATGCTGCACAGGCTAAGAAGCTTGCTATCATGGATGCTTTTGAAATCCTTAAGCGTATTGAAGAGGAGGATAATATCATTCAAGGTGTTGTCAATAACCAAGTGAATACTAACCGTGGATTTGCGGAGTCTAGAGCTAAAGCGAAATGAGTTTACACAAAGTCTTAACTGATATCGTTCCACAAAAAATACTTGACAAGAAAAATGCCAAGAAAGAATGGGAGTATGGATATAATCCAGAGTTTGACATGGTGGTTATTTCTAAAGATGGAACTATTGGTGATATATATGATATTCAAAATCTTAGAGTAGCTTTACCTAGCACGCCAAACAAAGTAAATTATAAGGGTGATAAGTGGGAACCGATTGAGTTGCCACGTGAACTATCTCGTATCAAAACAATCTTTGATTGGAATAGACGTGATAACACATTTAAAAACCAATGGGTAGACTTTATTGAACAAGAGTTCGATCGAAGAGAATATGGCTATTGGTTTATGAATAATGGTGTAAAGACTTATATATCTGGGCATCATTATATGTACCTTACTTGGTCTAAGACTGACGTTGGTCATCCTGACTTTCGTGAATCAAACAGAATCTTCTTTTTATTTTGGGAGGCTTGCAAGGCTGATAGCCGTTGCTTTGGGATGTGCTATCTAAAGAATAGACGTTCCGGATTTTCTTTTATGGCATCATCCGTATCGGTTGATATTGCTACGTTAGCTAAAGATGCTCGTGTGGGTATGGTATCTAAAACAGGACCCGATGCGAAGAAGATGTTTACCGATAAGGTAGTTCCGATTGCCAACAACTATCCGTTCTTCTTTCAGCCTGTGCGTGATGGTATGACCACACCAAAGACTGAACTTGCTTTTCGTGTTCCTGCAGAAAAGATTACACGCAAGAATATGGATCAAGAGAAGGATGAGGAGATGGATGGATTGGATACATCGATTGACTGGCGTAACACAGCAGACAACTCATACGATGGTGAGAAGCTTCGTTTCTTAATTGAGGACGAGGCTGCTAAATTAGAGAAGCCAATGAACATCGAGAATGGTTGGCGTATTCGTAAGACTTGTCTTCGTCTAGGTGCCAGGATCATTGGTAAGTGTATGATGGGTTCAACTTCGAACGCATTGGATAAGGGTGGTGAAAACTATAAAAAATTATACTATGATTCAGACGTCACGAAAAGAAACAAAAATGGCCAGACGATATCGGGTCTTTATTCGCTCTTTATACCGATGGAGTATAACTTTGAGGGATACATTGATCAGTACGGTCACGCAGTATTAGAGAAGCCTGACAAGCCTGTTAAGTCGGCTGAGGGTACTTGGATAATGGAAGGAGTTATTGAGTATTGGAATAATGAGGTTTCCTCATTAAAAGCAAACCCTGATGCACTCAACGAATTCTATCGTCAGTTCCCAAGAACAGAGTCTCATGCATTCCGTGATGAGACAAAGTCCTCTATCTATAACTTGACTAAAATCTATCAGCAGATTGACTACAATGATGGGCTGATCCAGGATCACGTGTTGACAAAAGGTTTCTTTCATTGGAAGAACGGAGAGAAAGATACAGAAGTTGTTTGGACCCCTGATAAGAACGGAAGATTCTTGGTGTCATGGATACCTGAAATAGCATTGCGTAATAATTTTGTAACTAAAAATGGAACACGTTATCCTCTCAACGAACACATTGGGGCTTTTGGATGTGACCCTTATGATATTTCGGGTGCTACTTTTGGTGGTTCGAATGGCTCTCTTCATGGTCTCACTAAGTTTAATATGGCGAATGCTCCATCAAATGCGTTCTTCTTAGAATACATTGCTCGTCCACAGACAGCAGAGATATTTTTTGAAGAGGTGTTGATGGCTTGCGTATTTTATGGAATGCCAATACTTGCTGAGAATAACAAAGCCCGATTGCTATATCACTTTAAGAATCGTGGGTATCGTGGTTTCTCAATGAACAGACCTGATAAGCACAAGGCAAAGTTATCGTTTACTGAACTTGAGATTGGGGGTATACCATCGTCAAGCGAAGATATGAAACAGGCTCACGCAGCTGGAATCGGTACTTACATCGAGAAGTATGTAGGATACGATTTAGAAGGAACATATAGAAATCCAGATGAAATTGGAGATATGCCTTTCACGAGAACTCTACAGGATTGGTCTAAATTCAATGTTAATGATAGAACTAAGTATGATGCTTCTATCAGTTCGGGATTAGCTATTATGGCTAATCAGAAACATATTTATCTGCCCGAGAAAAAAGAGTCAAAAATTAGCATTAAATTTGCAAGATACGATAACAGCGGTTCAGCGAGTAGACTGAAAAATATATGAACGACCCTTTAATAATGATTAATCCGACCAACTTCCCAACACAGTTGGCTACGGATGCAGAGAAAGCATCTCAAGAGTTTGGATTAAAAGTAGGACAAAGTATCATGTGGGAATGGTTTGCCAAGACAGGTAACAACTGTCGCTACTATTCTCAATGGATTGACTTTCACCGTATTAGGCTATATGCTCGTGGAGAGCAACCTATTGCTAAATACAAGGAGCAGTTTCAGGTTGATGGGGATATGTCTCATATTAACTTAGACTGGACACCTGTGCCAATCATTCCTAAGTTTGTTGATATCGTTGTTAACGGGATGAATGATCGTCTTTTTGAGGTTAAGGCATATGCACAAGATGCTATGTCTATGGAGAAAAGAACTCAGTTTCAGGAGATGGTTGAGGCTGACATGGTTTCAAAGGATTTTTTACTTCAAACTAAGCAAGAGTTTGGTATTGATGCATTCAATGTGCCACCTCAGGATTTGCCTGAAAACGAACAAGAACTCAATCTGTTTATGCAGCTTAAATATAAGCCTGCTATTGAGATTGCAGAAGAAGAAGCTATTAATACTATTCTAGATGTTAATCACTATAGTGATGTACGAAAAAGAGTTGATTATGATATCACTACTATTGGTATTGGTATGGTCAAGCATTCTTTTGTTCCAGGAACAGGAGTCCGAGTAGAATATGTCGATCCTGCTAACATGGTGTATAGTTACACAGAGTCACCTACGTTTGACGATTGCTTCTATTTCGGAGAAGTTAAGCAAGTGCCTATTACTGAACTTATTAAAATTAAGCCCGATATTACAAATGAAGAGTTGGCGGAAATTCAGCAGCTTGGTACAGCTTGGTATAATTACTATGGCGTACTTCGTCCTTATCGCAGCGACTTGTTTAATAGAGACGTTGTTACATTATTGTATTTTAACTATAAAACCGACAAGACGTACGTCTACAAAAAGAAATACACAGATAACGGAGGATCAAAAGTAATTGAGAAAGACGAAAACTTCAAAGTACCAGAAGGTATGGAGGAGCGTTTTGAGCGTATTGAAAAACGTATCGATGTTTGGTACGAAGGTGTAATGGTTATGGGATCAAGTTACTTGCTTAAGTGGGAACTTGCTAAGAACATGGTTAGACCTAAGTCTGCATCTCAATATGCATTGCCTCAGTATATTGCTGTGGCACCACGTATGTACAAAGGAGTTATTGAGTCATTGACTCGTAGAATGATTCCTTTTGCCGACTTGATTCAACTTACCCATTTAAAACTACAACAAGTATTACAGCGTGTTGTGCCTGATGGTGTTTACATTGATGCCGATGGTATTAATGAGGTTGACTTGGGGACTGGTGCTGCGTACAATCCAGAAGATGCTTTGCGTTTATACTTCCAAACAGGTAGTGTAATTGGTAGAAGCATGACCGTGGATGGCGATCTTAACCACGGTAAAATACCTATTCAAGAACTTAACACTAATAGTGGTCAAGGAAAAATTACCGCATTAATTAATGCGTACAATCAGTACCTATCAATGATCAGGGATGTTACCGGGTTAAATGAAGCTAGAGATGCATCAACTCCAAACCCTGATGCATTGGTAGGTGTACAAAAACTTGCAGCCCTTAATTCAAATACAGCTACACGTCACATCTTAGAAGGAAGCTTATTTATTACTAAGCGTTTGTCTGAAGCTATTTCTTGTCGTGTTGCCGATATCTTAGAATACTCTGACTTCAAAGAAGAGTTCACTATGCAAATTGGCAAATATGCAGTTGGAGTTCTTGATGAAATCAAAGATTTGTACCTGCACGATTTTGGCGTATTTATTGAAGTGTCACCTGATGAAGAGCAACAAGCACAATTAGAAGCTAATATTCAAATGGCCTTACAGAGGGATCAGATTAGTTTGGAAGATGCTATTGATATTAGACAGATGAAGAATCTTAAGTTGGCTAACGAATTGCTTAAGCTGAAGCGTAAGAAGAAGCAAGAGGATGACATGAAGAATGAGCAGGCTAAGATTCAAATGCAAACTCAAGGTAATATTCAGTCTTCTCAAGCATCTGCTCAGGCTGCATTGCAAAAGGTTCAAGCAGAGGCTCAGGCAAAAGCACAACTTGCACAATCGCAAATGGAGTTTGATATTCAGCGTATGCAAGCCGAGGCTCAGATTAAGCAACAATTAATGCAGGTTGAGTTTGAGTACAATATGCAGTTGCGTGGTATGGAGGTTGAGAAGGTTAAGCAATTAGACATGGATAAAGAGAAAGCTAAGGATAATAGAACAAAACTCCAGGCAACTCAGCAGTCTAAGTTAATTGAGCAACGCCAAAAAGACTTACCTGCTATGAACTTTGAGTCTGAGGAAGACTCGTTAGATGGGTTCGATTTGGAGCAGTTTAATCCAAGATAAAATTTATTACTACTTTTGCACAAATTAAATTAAATAATAATGGAAAATTTTCAAGTAAAACTGGTAGACTATGAAGAGAAGTCTGTCCAAGAAGTAGAAGAAACTCTACTTAAAGTACACGAGGAAAAAACAGGCATTGAGCAATTTGATCAGTCCGAAGAAATTAAGTTAGATCTTTCTGCTGCACCCGACACAGCAGTTGATCAAGGAGAAGAGCAATCAACTCCTCAGTCATCGTTTGGCGATGAAGACGTTCTTTCATATTTGAAAAGCAAGTATAATAGAGAGGTTAACTCTTTAGATGATTTGTTTACACCTGTTGAGCCTCAAAAGGAATTACTTCCTGAGGACGTTGAAGCGTTTTATCGTTTCAAGAAAGAAACAGGTCGTGGACTAGAAGACTTCTATCGTGTTAATCAAGATTTATCAAATGAAAAACCAGAGCGTTTATTAGCAACATACATGAAGGAAATGAATCCTGATTTAGACGATGAGGATATTCAGTATGAATTGGGGGAATTATATTCTTACGATGAAGAACTTGATGACGAGCGTGACATCAAAAAGAAAAAACTTGCATTTAAAAAAGAACTTACTAAGGCAACAAAGTATTTCGAGGAACAAAAAGAAAAGTACAGAGCACCACTCGAGTCGATTGGTACATCAGCTGTCTCTTCTGAGGACCAAGAGGCTTTGCGATCTTATAAGGAATATATGAGTACGCTTACTGCCCAACAGCAGGAGCAATCAAAGAAATCAGAATTCTTTGTGCAAAAGACTAATGAATTATTCTCTAATGAATTTGAAGGTTTCAAGTTCGGTATTGGAGATAAGGATGTGTCTTGGAAACCAGCGAATCCTGAGGACTTGAAAAACAAACAAATGGATATCTCCAAGTTCTTCGGCAATTTTGTCGATGATAATGGTTATATCAAGGATGCTAAATCCTATCACAAGACGATAGCTGTAGCCATGAATCCAGATTCATTTGCGAAATTCTTTTATGAACAAGGTAAAGCCGATGCGATTGACCAATCTGCTAAACAAAGCAAGAACATCGACATGGGCTCCGTTCGTACAACAGGACAACCAATTGACAAAGGTGGATTTAAGGTAACGGCTTTGGATAGTGATCATGGAAGTAGACTCCGGATTAAATAATTTTAAAACCAAAACCAAATTTTTAAACAATGGCTGGATCAGTTCAAGCTACCCCGGGTTTTCAATTACAACCCTCAGCGGTAAAGGCAACATTGCCTACTAACTACATTACCAACTTCGACTTCATGAACCAGTATCTTCCAGATACTTATGAGAAAGAATTCGAGCGTTATGGTAATCGCTCTATTGCATCTTTCTTACGTTTAGTAGGAGCAGAGATGCCATCTAACTCTGACTTAATTAAGTGGGCAGAGCAAGGTCGTTTACACACAAAATATGTTAACGTAACAACTACAGCTGTAGCTGGTGCTGATACTGCAACATGGACTGTGAATGATTCAAACGTATCAGTTAACTTCCGTGTTAACCAAACTGTATTCTTATCTGCGAACTCAGGTTCTGCTTCAGATAAAGCTATCATTACTGCAGTTGACTCTGCTAACGATACATTTACTGTAGCTTACTACGCAGGTGGTGGACAAACAATTGCTGCATCTACTGTATCAACTGCTTTCGTTTACGGTTCTGAATACACTAAAGGATCTACTGGAATGGTTGGTTCATTAGAATCAGAAGACATTTTCTTCGAAAACAAGCCTATTATCATCAAGGACAAGTACACAGTTTCTGGTTCTGATATGGCTCAAATCGGATGGGTTGAAGTAACTTCTGAGAATGGTGCTACAGGATACTTATGGTACATCAAATCTGAGCACGAGACTCGTTTACGTTTCGAAGATTACTTAGAGATGTCAATGGTTGAAGGTGTTCCTGCTGAATCAGGTTCAGGTGCTTTGACTTACTTGACAGTTGCTGCTTCTAACGTACAACCTGGTGCTGCTGGTACTGATGGTTTGTTTGAGACAGTTGCTTCTCGTGGTAACGTTTGGGCTGGTGGTAATCCAACTACTTTGTCTGACTTCGATTCAATCATCCAACGCTTAGACAAGCAAGGAGCTATCCAAGAGAACGTAATTTTCTTGAATCGTCAATTCTCATTCGATATCGATGATATGTTGGCATCTCAAAACTCTTACGGTACTAACGGTACTTCTTATGGTTTGTTTAACAACGATGAGAACATGGCGTTGAACTTAGGTTTCAAAGGCTTCAAGCGTGGTTATGACTTCTACAAGACTGACTGGAAATACTTGAACGATGCAACTCTTCGTGGTGGAATCGTAGGTGGAGCTATCAACGGTATCTTGGTACCTGCAGGTTCTACTTCAGTATACGATCAAATCATGGGTAAAAACGCTAAACGTCCGTTCTTACACGTTCGTTACCGTGCTTCTGAGACTGAAGATCGTCGTTATAAGACTTGGATCACAGGTTCTGCTGGTGGTGCTCAAACTAGCGACCTAGATGCAATGGAGGTTAACTTCTTATCTGAGCGTGCTTTATGTACACTTGGTGCGAATAACTTCTTCTTGTTCGAAGCTTAGTAAAATATTGGGGAGGAGCAATCCTCCCCTTATTTCTTTTTTAAAATTTAAATTATAATCAAATGTCAAAATTAGTGCTCGAGGACAAAGTCTATGTCCTAAAAAGAAAAACATTCCCAATGTCGTTAATGTTGAATTCGAGAAATACAGCTCGTAAGCCATTATTATATTTCGACGAGGAGACAGGACAGAATCGTCCATTGCGTTACGCACGTAATCAGAAATCACCATTTGAAGATGAGCAAGATGGCCACGCTATCTTAGAACCAATTATCTTTGAAGATGGTGTACTTACTGTACCAAAAAATAATCAAGTATTACAAAAATTCTTAGCATATCACCCAGACAATGGCGTTTTATTTCAAGAGTTAGACACTAGAAAAGATGCAACTGAGCAGATCGATTGGATGATGGTTCAATTAGAGGCACAAAATGTTGCTATGGGATTAGACATCTCTACACGTGAAGCTATCGGTCGCATCGTATTAGGTGCTCGTGTTGATCGTTTGTCAAGCGAAGAGCTGAAGCGTGATATATTAATGTACGCACGTAACAATCCTGAGGAGTTCTTGCAAATGACTAACGATCCTGAGTTGCGTTTACAAAATATTGCTGCTAAAGCATTACAGGATAACTTGTTTGTATTAAAGAACAATAGACGTGATATCTACTTTAATTTACCAGACAACAAAAAGAAACTAATGGGTATTCCTTTTGGAGATGACCCAATCAAATTGTTGACTGCTTATCTACAAAGCGATGATGGTATTGAATTATACAAAGTTATCGAGAAGAGATACACCAAGTAATAAGAGGGAGGACAAAAGTCCTCCTTTTTTTATATCTTTGTCATGTAGTTACCATCTCACAATACGTAACTTAAAAATATAAATGGTCTTATTAATGAAGCCGAGGTGAGATGCGGTGGATTTAGTAAGACCTATTTTTATTATGGAAATTTGGAAAGATATACCCGGTTACAAAGGATTGTATCAAGTAAGTAATTTAGGTAGCGTAAAAAGATTAAATAAAAACAATGAAAAAATCCTAAAGAACAGGATTCGTGATGGATATTTTGCTGTATCGTTATCTAAGAATGGAATAAGAAAAGATGGAAAAATATCTAGAATGGTAGCCATTGCTTTTGTTGATAATCCTTTTAATTATAATATCGTTAACCATATAGATGGCAACAAGCAAAATAATAATTATGAAAATTTAGAATGGGTTTCAAATAGGGAGAATATACACCATTATCATTTAAGTAAAAATGCTACAACAAAACATTCTTGCATATATGATAAAAAATACGGATTTGTAGTCCAGGTTAGTTTTGAAGGTAAAAGACATTATTTAGGTTATTATAAAAATTTAAATAATGCTATTGAGGCAAGAAATTGTTTTTTAAAATCAAATAATATTGTTAATAAGTATATATAGTTTTCAATAAAAAAATATGCTTATTTTTGTAGGATAATATATGTAAATTATTTTATATGATTAATTCTGTCCGAAATACGGTAATGTCTATCCTGAATAAGGACAATAATGGATATATAACACCTGAGGAATTTAATTCATTTTGTAAGCAAGCTCAACTTGAAATCTTCAATCAATACTTTGTGGACTTTAAGAACTCAAAGCTTTTGGATTTCAAGGGTATGGAAACGTCAGGTTATTCTGATGTTACAAAACAAATGGACCAAACTATCGATTATTTCTCTAAGAATATCGATTTAGTATATGCTGCAGGAAAGTTTTCTATGCCTACAGATTGGTTCTTAATGAACGCTCTGTACTACAATCAAAAGGAGATTGAGCACGTAGATCAACTTAAGGTTTATAAGCTGTTACAATCAAATCTAACGGCACCTACGGAGTTGTACCCGGCATATGTTATGCAAGGAAATGATATTACAGTATACCCATTAACAATTGTTGACAACGTAGAGACGTATTATGTACGGTATCCATACGACCCTAAGTGGACATATACAGTTGTGAACGGTAGCCCTCTATTTAATCAGAGTGCATCCGATTATCAAGACTTTGAATTAACATCATCTGACTTTCCGAAGTTAGTTGTAAAGATATGTGAGTACGCAGGAACAAGTATCCGTGAGCAAGAAGTTGTGGCTGCTGCCAAACAAGAAGAAATGTACATGGATCAAACGGCACAATAATGACTCAAGAAGAATATTACACCAATGGGGGGACTGCCCCTACCGACAAAAACTGGGGCACATACCAAAATGTTACATTAAAGGAGATTGTTAACAACTTCCAATTAATGTACATGGACGATGGCGATTTGTTGAATAATATCAATCGCTACAAAATTCTATTTCACGCTAAACGTGGATTGCAAGAATTACAATACGATGGCAATCGTGTGGTTAACGCTTTGCAATTAAATGTTGGAGATGACCTTAAGTTTGTGTTGCCTCCTGACTATGTCAATTGGGTTCGTATTTCTTTGTTCTGCGGAGGGGTATTGTATCCGATGCACGAGAACTTGCAGGCTAACTCAGCTACAGAATATTTACAGGATAGCACATATGCTATAACATTTGATGAAGATGGCAATGCATTAATTGTTACATCTAAGTTAGACGAGTCTCGCCTAATTGGATTGAACCAATGCTACTGCGAACAGAACGACCAATGGGGTTGGTACTTGGATGGATTGTGGTATTTTAATTACCCAGGAGGTCAGTATTACGGATTGAATACTGAGGCCGCTACAGCCAACCCCACGTTTACTATCAATAAAACTGAAGGCGTTATTAACTTCAGCACAGGTGTTCATCGCCAATCGGTGGTATTAGAGTATATCTCTGATGGATTGTACGGATTAACAGATGACCAAATCCCTGTGCCTAAGTTAGCAGAAGAGTATTTATACTCTTATATTAAGTGGGCTATCTTAAACACAAAGGCTAATCAAGCTGAGTATATTATTAATAGAGCCCGGAAAGAGAAGGTTTCAAATTGGAGAAACGCTAAAATCAGATTAAGTAATTTACATCCTGGTCGCTTGTTAATGAACATGAGAGGCCAATCTAAGTGGATAAAATAAATGGCAGAATTACAAAGACACTTCCTACAGGGGATAATGAACAAGGACTTAGATCCTCATTTTCTACCTGATGGTCAATATCGTGATGCACTAAATATTATTGTTGCTGACTCAGATGGTACGTTTAGTACCGGAGATGGACAGCATAATGGCGTTGCTCAGAATTACCTTGGTAATATTCAAATGAGCGATTCATTAGGATTATCTCCTAGTGCATTATGTATTGGAGCGTTGTCTAATCCTGCTCAAAACACTATCTATTGGATGATAGCATCAGATGAGTTTGATGCCGTTGTTGAGTACAATGAGGAGTTTGATGTAACGTCATTCATATTGAAGGCTACTAAAAATAGCCCAACGACTCCATCTATCTTAAATTTTAATAAGAACTATAGAATAACAGGAATAAACTACATTAATGGATTATTATTCTGGACAGATAACTATAATCCTCCAAGAAAGATAAACATTGAGCGTTGTCGTAATTATGCTGTAGATGGTTTTACCGAGGATGACATTAGTGTTATTGTTAAGCCACCAATTGCATCTCCTGTAATATCGTTTCCAGATGTTGAAGACACTCTTCCAAATAACTTGGAGAATAAGTTTTTGTACTTCTCATATAGATATAAGTATTTGGATGATGAGTATAGTTCATTGTCTCCATTCTCTCCTGTAGCATTCTTCCCTAAGCCATTTGCTTATGACTATGGTGTGTCAGAAAACGTGTCAATGGTCAACAGCAAGAGTGCTGTAGATATCGAATACAATACAGGAGGTGCCAATGTAAAAGAAATCCAGTTAGTGTTTATTGACACATTAAGCACAAATGCTTATGTGATTGATAATATTAATAAGCAGGATAATAATTTTGCAGATAACACAAATCATACATTTACTTTCCAAAACAATAAAGTATACACGATATTGCCTGCGGATCAAGTAAATAGATTGTTCGATAACGTGCCATTAAGAGCTCAGGCTCAAGACTTAATTGGCAGTCGATTGATATATGGTAATTATACACAATTCTTTGATCTTGTCGATTCGAATGGTGCTAACATAAACCCTGCTTTTTCTTTATCGCTAGAGGGATCAGTAATTACTGACAATCTTCCTCATGCTACATTTAAAAGTAATCGTGATTACGAGGTTGGTATTGTTTATTTAGATGACTACGGCCGATCAACTACGGTAATTGTCCCTACATTAAATACTAATACTTTATTTATTCCTGCCGATAGAGCAAATTATGCGAATGACATAAGAGTTGAAATAGATAAAGATTTTGCTCCTCCGGCATTTGCTACATATTATCGTTTTGTTTTAAAGCAGAATAAGCAGGAGTATTATAATATATTTCCATTGACTTATTTTTCAGATGGTCAATTTAAGTGGTTCTTGATTAACCAAGCAGATGTTGACAAAATATCTGTTGGGTCATATTTATACATTAAGAATGTTGGAAGTAATAATGATATTCAAATAAAAGTATTGGATATTGAATCTAAGGCTTCCAATTTTTTAAATAATGATTCATCTCAACCAGCAGGCGTTTATTTTAAAGTTAAAATAAATTCAAGTTTACTTTCCGATGTATTTAATTATCTAGGAGGAGGTATTGCTAGTTCTGGTAATGCTGCACTTACTGGCATATTTCAAGTTGCAGAAAAATCAATATTTTACGGATATGGTAATAATGATTTAGAAACATCTAATTTAAATATTTACACAACAACAATTATAACTGCTGGGTCTTGGCCACGACCAGATGCAAGATTTTATATAGAAATTGAATCGACTAATTCAGTTGCCGATAAATTCAATTATTACATAATGGCTGGTGGCAAAGGAAAGCAGTTAGTATCAACTACACCTATAACTATAGTCGCTGGTGCTGACGTATTATTAACTTATACTGGATATTTTAATTCGGCATTAGGTACTTCTTTTCAAGCAACAGTTTCCTGTACTATAAAATTTGATGCTGCCATAGGTCACAAAAAATACGATTATTGGGTTGTAAATTGTAGAGCTTTAGCTAACTCAACATTAAATGGTCCATTAAATATATTTGGGGCGTATTACCCTTTGTACTCAAGTAGCTGGACTGTATACGGAACCACAGATACATGGAGTGTAAACTCTTCATATGATTCAGATCGCCCAATTAATGCAGGTACCATACTTAAGTTTACAACCAAATATAATGGTGGTAGCCCAAATGAATTAACTTTAATTTCTTCTGCTAATTATAAAAATATAGAAGAATGGTTTATAGAGGACAACGCATATGATAAATTCTCAACAATATTAGACATTAGTGAATTTGATAGTGGTAACGCAGTCCCTGTGTTATTTAGAAGAGTGTCTTTATTCCCGGATAATACACCAAATCAAACAGCAAATCAGGGTGGAGTTATAAGTGATACTACATTGAACTATCCTGTAGCAATGATGCTTTTGGATACACAAACATCAAAAACTACATTTCAAGTTATATTAAATGTTACTCAGTCTGAATCTCCTATATTATTTGAAACCGTCCCAACTGATACTAACCAAGATATTTATTATGAATTAACTAATACATATCCAATTGTAAATAATAGTCATACGACAAACTTTACAAACCAAGTATTGGGTGAGTCTTCTGGATTTGCATATTTAAATAGAGATGATAGCTTTTCGTACCCAAACTACGACTTTAATGCATTTGCTTGGAGTAATGGTGTGGAAAGCTTTAGAATAAGAGATGACTGGAATGCAGCTACAATGCAGTTTAGCCCACGTGCCAATTCTACTATAGAAGGATATGCGGAGCAGACACTTGTTCAAGCTTTGACATATAGTGGCGTATACCAACAAACAACAGCAATCAATCGATTGAATGAATTCAACTTATCTCTTGGTAACTTTAAGTACCTGGATCGATTCTTTGGTTCAATTCAAAAGTTACACGCACGTGATACAGATTTAGTTGTCTTACAAGAAAATAAGACATCCAAAGTTCTTTATGGTAAGAACCTAATAAGCGACTCTGTAGGAGGTGGCACAATTGCTTCAATTCCTGAGGTTCTTGGTACTCAAATTGCTTATACAGGTGAATATGGTATTAGTGAAAACCCTGAGAGTTTTACTACTTGGGGTAATAACATGTATTTTACTGATGCGAGACGTGGTGCTGTAATGCAGTTGTCTGAAGCAGGTTTGTTTGAAATATCTTCAAATGGAATGAAGAACTGGTTTAAAGCTAATCTAAATCAACCTACTGTAAAGATTGGTATGATGGATCCGTACTTCGAGCATTATGTTTTAAGTATTAATAACGATCGCCCAATTAGTACTTGTCAGTTAAGTGTATCATCTGATGACGTTGTTGTTTCGAATATTGCAAATATTAATCAATTTGCTTTTGCTATTGAGTCTAATAGCCAATGGTCTATTGTGGTTCCTGATAATGATTGGCTTACAGTTAATACAAGATTTGGCAATGGGAATGGACAGGTGTCTGTAACTACAACAGAAACAGAAGAAGCTAGAAGTGTAGTTGTTACTGTAGTAGGATGTAATACTGATATTGACGTTATAATTAGACAATCGGCCGCACCTCCTGTATTACCTACTACATGGTATTCGTTAAAAAAATGTTCTGATAACACTAATCATTTTTCTCAAGGTTATGAGGCACCAACTATTTTCTTCCCTAACGAAAGGGTAACTTCAGGCAGTTCAACATATATCATATTGCAAGGTTACTCTGAGGACCCTGGTGGAACTCAGTTACCTATAACAGCAACAGGATTTGATTATTGTCCATCAATACCACCTACACAAGAGTGGTACAATTTGATTAATTGTAGTACTAGTGCAACAGCAACTTCTATTGCTTATCCTATTAACACATTCGCAATAAATGCTCGTGTTACATCAGGTGGAGTTACTTACAGAATAAGTGCTAAAACAACCACAAATCCTGGAGGAACTCAAATTGCTATTACATCAACAGGATTTAGCGGATGTCCTACTGTTCCTACACAAGAATGGTATAAACTATACAATTGTTCCACAGGTGATTTTGCATTTTCTGATGCATCGCCTATTGGAGAATTCCTTGTAGGGGATCGTGTCACATCAACAACAAGTTATACATATACTATTTACCAAGTATTAACTTCGCAGCCAATTGGTACATTGTTAGAATTGGCTGGAACAGGAGAGGTTGGTTGCCCAACTACTTTTACATTCTACGCTTTAACAGGATCAGAATCTACTACATCTACAAAGTGGTACAGATTGTATAATTGTTCTACAGGTGCTACCGCATATTCAGTCGGATATCCTGATACAATAGCATACAACATAAATGACCGAGTAACATCAGGAGGAGTAAACTATACAATTTCTTACATTTACTCAACTGATCCAGGTGGAACACAAATATCAATAACAGCAACAGGTATTGTTGGATGTCCGACAGTAGCCCAAGAATGGTATTACTTAACAAATTGCACTACAGGCGGAACAGCATATTCAATAGCGTATCCTCCTGGTACATTCCCGGTTGATAGAAGGGTTTCTAATCTTTCAGCCACATATGTAATTACATCTGTATTGCCATCAGATCCAGGTGGAACTCAGTTAACACTTTTAGATGAAGGCGTATCAGGTTGTCCTGCGATTTACCCTACAACTTGGTACACATTAAGAAGATGTTCTGATAATGCACAGCGTTGGTCTCAAGGATATACCTCACCTACATTCTTTTCTCCTAACGAAAGGGTAACCTCTGGAGGATCAACATATATTGTATTACAGGGGTATTCTGAAGACCCAGGTGGAACTCAGTTACCTATAACATCAACAGGAGAATTCTATTGTCCATCAATACCGCCTACACAGGAGTGGTATATTGTTGAGAAATGTTCAGATGGTTTATTCTCAAATACAATAGCATATAACATAGGCAGTTTCTCTGTGAACGATAGAGTGACTTCTGGTTCAGACACGTATCGTGTTTCGTCTGTATTGTCAAGTAATCCTGGAGGAACTCAAATATCTATAACAGATACAGGAGAGGTGGGGTGTCCTGCACCTCCTGCTCAGGAGTGGTATAAGTTGTATATTTGTGAAACAGGTCAAATTAAATATTCTTTACCATATAACTTAGGTACTTTTGTATTAAATGAAAGGGTTTTAACAGAAACTGATTTAATTGCCACAGTATCTGAAGTGTTAACAATAGAGCCTTCATTCCTTAAATTAGCAATTTCTTATACTGGATTTTTTAATTGCCCATAATAATATAAAATAATATGTCATTTACATCATTAGAAGATGCTAGAAATAGAGTTACAAACCCAGAGTTAGACGAAGGGTCTGTAATTCTATACGCAAACAATACTTTATTAGATTCAAGTACAATATTTTACACTAATGTAGAAAAGACAGCATTAGCTCCTGCTGGCAATTATGTTATACCTTCACCTCAGTTCAAATCATATTATGTTACGCTAGGTAGTGATGGTAAAATTGTAGGTAGTAAACAAAACTTATTATTAAGTACTACTGATGTTAGTTGGGTTGATGACTCAATTATGCAGTATATTCAGGGTATTCAAGTGCCAAGTGATTATTATGGTAACTTTATTGGAGGAACTTCAATATCTATAACCAATAATCAAATAACGGATGCATATTGGACATCTAGGCCATATACTCATGCTAAAAAGTGGCAGGTTGATTATGGTGTTATTTATGACACGGCCATGACAAATATCGATTTGTCTGATATGAAAGGGTATGACCTTAAGCTTACTACAGGTGAATGGTATGGTAATACATGGCCGAATGGAGATTTTATTCCAGGATTCACAGCGAACAATTTTACCAATCCAATTGTGCATATTGCCGCTGATCCTAATAGAACTGTGTCTGTAGGTGATTTGAATTACTACTTTAGACCCGATTATTTTTACCCAAAGGCTACTGTTGAATACGAATCTTCTTTTAGGAGACTACCTGACAACTTGCCTATTTATGATGAAAATGGAACTGAAAAATTATTCCTAACTACACACAATCCTTTATTTGATGCAATTGTAAAAGATAGCGGAGTGTTTCAATCCGTCTCAAGAACATTTAGGGATTCTACTCGTGGATTAAAAGGCGAGTCTCTATTAAATCCGTTATATTTAAAAAATTATGTTGATGGTGTTCCTTCAAATCCGGGATACTATATGCGTAAAGAGGAAAATGGTGCTAGTTCAAACAACATATTGCAAGTAGTTCCATATGCTGATCGACATATATTTAATGGCGACACGTGGATAAGAGGTGCTAGTGCTTTTGCAAGAGGAATACCTTATACTAGTGTAACACAAAGTAATACTGACGTATCATATGTTTGTGGATTATTATTATCATTAGGTGTCCCTGTAGAAGAAAGGGATACTTGGACATTTAATGTGGTTGGAGTAGGCACAAGAACATACGCACAAATTAATCCATACACATGGACGACTGTTCCCTACGAAGGGTCATATAGTTATGCTGCTCCGGCTACAAGCTTCCTTGGATTCTTTAATCCAAACGGAACTAGTGTGAACCCAAATAATGAATCTCATGCAGCACAAGTTCAATTTGATTTCGAGTATGTTGCTACATATGGACGAGATAGCTATGGGGTTGGTGAAATCTATCAAGAAATTTGGGATAATTGTAAGGCATGGTCAATAGCACAAGATTGGGCATCTTCAGGAGGAGTGATACCTAAGCTTAGTAATTATGCAGAAGGTTTATATAACTCTAACTACTATGGAGTTCCTGGTGCAGGATGGGATTCTGTTATGGATAAAACAATATCCGAGGCAAAGGCAACCGTTTTATTTGATGATTATAAGAATTACTATTTAAATGGCACTAAGAATTACAATGCTGTAAATTATCACAGATTTTATCAAGCTGCGGTAGTGGCGTATGATTTATTCTTTGTTTCTAATTACATTACATTCAATCAGCCGTATTATTATTTCTACTCTCTTGTTCATAATTATGACATAACAAAGAAATTAATATCTCAGTTTTTGCCAACGAATGAGGCAAGCCAAAAAAGAGTTATGGGGTATTGCTGGAACTTCCAGGAACCAAACTATTCAGACTTTTACTTTGGTAGGACAGGCGTACAAAATGGAGTAATGCAGGGGACTAGACCAACTACAGCCCCATCATTTAATCAGTCATTAGCAGTATGGTCTATGGCTTATGCAGATGGATTGTATATGTGGGACAATGTTCCAACAACAATTGGTGGAGAATACAATCATGAGAATTATAACGGAGATAGTTCTCTTATATACTATTGGGGGTATTTAAATACACTCAATAATGGATTGTTTGATTGGTACCATATTGGTATTTGGCAGGTAATGCAAAATAGAGATATTGTCGGAGCAAACACATCTTGGGAGAAAACTGAATTGTATTGGAATGGGTCGTGGACATCTGATACAGATGCTAATAGCACAAACATACCTGTAATGCTTGCTCAAGCTCAAGCACCAATATCAGCATATAAATTATCTGACGATGGTACTCAAGCTTTATTAATCATCACATATCCATATAATAACGGTTATACTAAGTCTACTCATACGATCAGACTTCCAACTGTGGCTGGTGATCCTGAATACACAGTTGACACATGGGGACAATATACTTCGGTGATTAGAATTAATTTAACATAATTATATGTAAATTTGCAAGCATATGGCTAATTATACTCTTACATATTCTCCGGCTCAGACTGGGTGGACATCGTTCCACTCATATGTGCCTGACTGGATGGTTACAATGAATAACTATATGTATAGTTTTTACCAAGGTAATCTGTACAAGCATAATAGCAATCAAGTTCGGAATAATTATTATGGACAGTTGTATCCCTCAAAGATTACAACCGTTTTTAATAATGAGCCATCTCAGACTAAGCAGTTTAAGACAATTGCGACAAACTCCACAAAGCCGTGGAGCACAGTTGTAACATCTGACCAAGGAGATGGTTATATTGGTGCTTCAAATTATGCATTAAAAGAAGGCACACACTACGCTTACATTAGACGTAACGAAGATGATAATAATCTATCGATGACGTCTGCTCAGGGGATTGGTGTGTTTTCATCATACGTCAATAACGTATTTACATTTCCGTTTAATATTGGATTTATTGTAAGTTCAGGGGATAAGCTGTATCGTGCAAATGGTAACAATATAGAATTAATTGGTATTATTGTTTCGCACACTTATAATTCAATCACAATTAATCAAATTGGAGCAACCCCACCATCTGGAAGCTTTTTATTGTACATTAAGAATAGTACAGCAGAGTCTACTCCAACTAGGGGGACCTACCTTGAGGTTGCGTTTGAATTAATTGATCCAGAGTATACCGAAATGTTTATGGTGAGCTCTGAAGTATTTAAATCATATTCTTAATATAACTATCTTTGCAAATGGAATTTAATATTAGGTTGCTAAACGACAGCGACTATGATAACACGCTAGTTAAATGGTGGAGTAATTGGGATTGGACAGCACCAGGAAAAGAGTCTTTGCCATTAGGTGGCACAGGAGGATTTATGGTATCAAAGGGTGATGTAGATATTTGTGCAGGATTTGCATACTTTACCAACTCTAACATTGCTTGGTGTGAATTTATTATTTCCAATAAAGAGTACAAGGACAAAGATCGTAATGATGCTATTGAGTATTTGATAAATTCTTTGTCTAAGTCTTGTGAAAATGCAGGATATAAGGTTATATTTACTAGCGTTTCACATCAAAATTTGATTAATAAGTACCAAAATTGTGGATTTATAAAAACACAAGAAGGTTCTACAGAGATGATAAAATTTTTATAAGATGGCAATAGGAACAGCAACAGCAATAGGATTAGGTATATCTGCTATAGGGTCTGCTACTCAGATTATACAAGGTGCTAATGCAAAAGCAGAAGCTGATCAAGCCGCTAAAAACGCAGCTAATGATTTAGCACGGATTCAGGAGGCTGATAGATTTAAGGCACTACAGGTCCCAGCACTTGGACTTGGGTTGGCTCAACAAAACATACAAGCTAGACAAGCACAAGAATTACAAGGTCTTCAAGATATTGGTGCCGCTGGCGTATTGGGTGGATTAACTAAATTAGAAACACAAGGTCGTGCTCAAGATTTAGAATTAGCTGCACAAGCAGACCAGATGCAATATCAAAGAGATGCTATGTTGGCACAAAATGCACAACAACTTGAGCAGAATAGAGCACAAAGAGAAGGGGCTTTAGCATCTTCAAGATTGCAAGGTGCACAAATGTCTTCAGCTCAAAATGCGGCAAATGTACAAGCTGGTATTGCTGGACTAGGTCAATTGGGTGGGCAGTTTGCTTTAGCTGCTTATAAGAATCAACCTTTATATGATTCGGCTACTCAAACAGGATACAATGCTAATGGCACCGTAACTCCAGACCAAGCAGCAGCTAATGCTCAGAAGGCGTTTGCACCACAAATTGCTTCCATGAAGCCAAATGTCCCATCCCCTGGTAGTGTTGCACCACAATTGCAAGCTAACAAAATGGCAGGATTGAGAGCAGCACAAGGTCAGTATGATACAATGCAGGCAGACAGATTAGATGGCCTTAGAAGAATACAGGGTATGTATGATTCAGAATACAAGTGGGATCCGATCAATAACCAATGGATTCAAAATGCACCTTATTAATTAATAACGAATGGCAGAATTTGCAGGATATATAGGTAATCAATATCCCCCAACAGATTGGGGTAAGATTGGTAGTAGCCTTTTAGAACAATTTGATAGAGAAAATCAAAGAAGAAAAGAGGAGAAGACGAAAATTGATGATGATTATGCTGACTCGTTTGCTAAAATTGGCGAATACGAGCAGACTACTGACCAAGATGTCAACGAATTTATATATAAAGGCGTAGACGAAGTTCGTAATGGCATTAAGACTCAATATGATTTACTGAAAAAAGGTGCTATCACCATGGCTGATTATAAACTGTATAAAAATACAGCTATGTCAGATTGGTCTAACCTGAACAAAGCAGTAAAAGGATTTGGTGCAACTATTGAAGCAAGCCAAAAACTTATTACAGAAGGCAAAATGTCTGGTCTTGGCCAATACAACTCATTGAACTTTGCTAAGTTAGGTGATTTGAAAACGGCTAAGGTAATGGTTAATCCACAAACAGGTCGCATCTATAGAACAAATATTGATCCTGCAACTGGAAAGATTGCATCTCCTAACGATGTTTATAGCCCATCGGCTATGATTAATCCTGCGAATTTAGTAGATTTAAAAGTTAATTTGGATGACCAAATTGACCCTTTCTTGAAGCGTTTAGAAAAGGTAGGTGTTGCTAAGAACTTAGGCAATGGTGTTATTGAGGTTGATGAGTCAGCACGGAATAACCCTGCATTTAAATCGGCACTTGAGGCTCAGATAAATGCAGTTACTGCTACTCCTCGATCAACAACTAGCATCTTAACTGACTATGTTGGAGACTACCAATTCTTTGAGTCTGAGGCTCAGAAAAAAGAGTTGATAGCAAAAGGTACACCTGCGGATAGATTGATCCAGGTGCAGCGAAAAAATGGCATTGCTGAGCCAATTTTAACTGAGGATCAAGAGAAAGTGGCGAAAGATTTTGTTCGCAACCAAATTGAGGTTGGGGTTGGTGGTAAAGAGTCATTGACTAAACCTTTTGCACCTAAAACTCCAAGGTCAAGTGGAGGATCAGGAAGACCAGAGAAACTAACGCAAGGCGAGGAAGCAATATTAGCTGAAGGCGATACAGTCATGAGTGTGATAGATGATATTAGATTGCGAGGAGCAAACACACAATATACTAAAGATATATTAAATGGGTTATTAGATTTAGGGTATGCGTTAGATGAAGGAACTAAGCTTAGGTTAAACTTGAGTGGTGGTCTAGATGCTATTAATAGTAAAGGTCAAAAGGTTGCAAGCCTAAATGATGACGTTGATTATTGGAGAGTAATATCTGGAAAAAATAGAGCACAGGCTGGTTCTGCTTATAATAGATATAGTCAACTTAGCCAAGGTGCAATGGGATATACTAGCACAAGAGGAGGTCAGGAGCCTGCACCTGCACCAAAGGCGGTACCTCAAGCAAAGCCAACTCCTAAACCAGGTGGTGATGTAAAAATAGTTCCATTGAATATGGTAAAACAAAAGTTGGGTAAAAATGCAACTCCAGAACAAATTGATGCATATATAAAACAACTTGAATCAAGTGGTAAATTTAAAGTAGAAGGAAAGTAAAATATGGCAAAACAACCTGTTAAACAGAAAGTAGCAACATTAGATGAATTACCTGCTTTTGAAACAGCTACATTAGAAGAACTACCTGATTTTGGTGCACCTGAGGCTCAAAAAAAAAATCCAAACCCCACTCCTCAGTCGGTAAAAAAGCCTACGGCTTTACCCTCTGCTTCAAAAACTACGAAGCCTTCTTCGGATTTGCTTGGTCAGGTAGTAAGTGGACCTTCGGCATCATTTGTAGCCGCACCAACTAAAAAGAAAGAAGCACCCAAGCCTGTCACTCAAAGTGAGGGTACTTTATTGCAACCATCTAAAACTAAAGAAGGGTTAGATGTTGCAGGGAGATTTGACGTCCTAAAAAAAGGATGGAAGAATCTTGATACAGATATCTCAACAAATGTTAATCGTCAGCGTGAGTTGCAACAAACTCAATTAAAGGACTTAACATATTCTGCTAACAAATTAGAGCAGGATAAGAATAAATTTCAGCAAAAAATCTCTCAGTTTGAGGCAGATTATAATGCCGATAAAAGCAATCCTGAGTTAATTAAAAGACAAAAGGAATTACAGCAAGAGCAAGAGAGACTTAATTCTCGTTTAGATTCATTTAAGTTTCAAAAAGATGCATTAGATAAAAGTGATGCTGTTGTTTCTCAAACGATTAAGGATAAGAATGCTACAATTAGCGAACTAGATAACTTTGGAAGACAACTTATAGGAGCAGGAGCAAAAGCTATTTCTGCATTTGATGCAATCCCTATGCTTGCATTTAATGGTTATTTAGATTTAACCATGGCTGCAACTGGTAAAAGCGATGAATTTAATAAATTACCTGCGGCAGCAAAACAAGAACTACGCAAACAGCTGATGGCTAATCTGAAAGGAACTGGCACTAGCGAGATGTTTGAAAACTCTGAAATGCTTTCTAATTATTGGGATAAATTCTCAAGTAAGGTGTTAGAGGATACTATCGAGCAAGAAGGCGATACGTTTGACGATATGGCTAAATTTGTATCTCAGCCATCTGCAGAAAATGCGGGGAACTTATTACGCAGAGGTACTACGGGATTAGCACAAGCAATCCCTTATATGCTACAATCAATGATGCCTGGTGGATTATTTACCTTAGCTGCTTCATCTGCCGCTGGTAAAAGAATGGACGATGTTAGGGAAGATGGTAATGTTGGACTTGGATATCTGTTTACTGCTGGTGTTACCGGTGGTGCTGAAGCTATATTTGAAGGTAAAACAAATGAGATTTTAAAGCGTGTTAGTTCTAGAATTATTGGCAAACCTAAAGCTGTTAAAGATTTAACAGAAAGTTTGTTTAAAGAGATAGCAAAAGATTTTAACGAAGAAGGTATATCTGAAGGATTAACTACTTTATTTCAAGACACTCAAGATAAAATAAATAAAGGAGAGCCTATTGATCTTAGAAAACTTGCTCGTAAAATTGGAGAAAGTTATTTAATGGGAGGTGCCATTGGTGGTGGACTTACTGGTGGTGGTGCTCTAGTATCTAGTACTTTTAATAAAGCAAAAGAATCTCCAGCAGGTAAAAATTTACTTACTAATGCTTTGATCACGGCTGAAGATAAAAAGCGACTTGAGGAGATTAGAGATACAACACAAGATTTAGGGACTCAAAAAGCTGACGATAACGATCCTGTTGTAAATGAAGTTATTGATAAAAAGTTAGAAGATTTAAACTCAGAGTATGGTCAGATAATGGCTAAATATGACGAGGCTATTAATGGACTTGATGAAAATCAGGCTCGTGATTTATTTAACATTGATGATAAAATTGATGAGATAAGAACACGTGCTGAAGCAGTAAAGAACGACCCTAATCTAACGGACGATGCCAAGAAATTATTGTGGCAAGAATTAAAGAAAGAGTTTGAACCATTAAAACAACAAAGAGATGCCATTCAAGAGCAAGCAACAGGTAAAGTATCTATTCAGCCAAAAGCCGGAACTAGCCTCCAAGTGGCGGAAGGAGAACCCCAAGCAGAATCTCAAGTCCCTACCCAAGAAGGTAAAGTCGAAAAAGTAGGTCAAGCTTTAGATGCCGATAATACATTTACCATGCGTGGCAATGAGGGTAACCTTTTTGTTGATGACAACGGTCAAGTATTATTTGAGTCAGGAGATGAGATTGTTGAACTTGGGAACATTGCCGACATAAGCGAGTCGGATCTTAAGGACTTTGGCTTAGAACCTAAGGAGCCTGTAGCTATTGAGATTGGCGAAGATGGATCGATCCAGGTTGCAGGAAAGAAATATGTCAATGTTGCTGAGGCACCAATGGATGCAATCACATTTGACGAAGATGGAAATGTTAAGGCAGTAAGATTAGAAACTGAGAATGGTCAAAGCCGCTACTTTAGAGGTAAACGTGCTGAGTCTATTGCTTATCAATACACATTACAAAATTTTGAGAATAATGCAACAGACGATCAAATCGACAATGCCATCAACCAGGCAAGAGAAATTGAAACAACTGAAGGACCAGTTGAGCAAGTTACAACTGAAGGACCAGTTGAGGTTGTTGAGCCTACCGAAGAAGTCGTAGTAGAAGAAGGTAAACAAAAATCACCACCATCGGCTAAAAAGATTTTAGGTATCAAACCTAAAAAAGTCACAGTAGATGAGATGGCATCCTTAAAGGGCCAATTAAGACTTCAAGCAAAAGCAGCTAAGACTGCTTATGACTTTGCTGAAGCGGCACGCAAACTTGTTGCAACATACATTAAGAACAATGTTCAAGGTGCACTTTCTCCTGCTGATCAAAAAGCTATCTTCCGTGCAATGGAGGGTAAACTTGATACGCCTGAGAACAAAAAGAAAATGATCGATAAGATCACAGGAATCTTGCAAGCATCAGAGGGTAAGATTGCAATCAAGGAGCTTGATGCTTTGGGGCGTATGCTTAAGTCTATGGAGAAAGGTTCCAAGTTAGGGGCCAAGGCTGTTGCTGACCAAATAAAATCCGTTGTCGATACAATTAAAGCAATGGGTGTTAAGAATAGACTTAAACCTGCACAAGTAAGATTGTTGCTTAATGGCATGAAGAAGAATTTGATGAACGCAACTGTGCGTGAAAAATTCCTAGAAAGTGCAAGACGAGTTCTTAATAATGCAGCATATGCAGAGCAAGTTGCTAATGCTCAAAAGTTAAGAGGTAAATTACGTAAGATGCTAAAGACAGGCAAGGAGATTGCTGAAGTTGAGCAGACAGTTCGTAATTTCTTGAAACTTGACCCTAAGATGGTTGAGGATCTTGACGAGTACATGGACTATGCAACAGAAGTATTTGATGCTATCAGAAATGTACAGGTTAAAGATGGTAAGGCACAAGGTAAACGTGCTGCTGTATTATCTAATCTTAATGCATACGCTGCTGAGCAGAATGCAATTCAAGATGAGATTAATAAAAATATGCTACTTGATGAATACCAATATCTAGTAGATGCCGGATTAATATCAGGAGATATGTCATTTGATGAAATCAATGATTACATCAACTCAGTAGAAAATGATCCAAGTTCAGCAGACTCTACAAAGTCAGACATTGTAAGAGAATATGCTAAAGAGGCTTTTGCAGGATTCGCACAGACAGCGAAAGATATGCTTGAGGAAGGTGAGTACGATGAGCAAGATGTTGACTTTAACATGATTAATGATTTCATTAACATGGACATCGAATCTCTACCTTTAGAGCAACAATTGCGAGCGGTAGAATCTTTGGAAAACTTTATTGTAAATGGTACCACTAGTAGAATGGGGGCTGTTTTGCAAACTTATAAAGGGAATACTCTTTCTGCAAAAGATGCTGAAGGAGGAATGAAGGCTCGGCCATTATCTTATGGACTAATTGGTAGATTGGCTTATTTGAAGAAAATAAGTAACAAAGGAATAATTGGTAACATATTAGGTGGTATTGCTTCGGTAGGTGATTTATACAATAACTTAGAGGCAATTTATATCGCAAAAACAGATTCATTAATTGCTGGCTTATTTAGAAGCACAACAACAGGCATCAGGTTCCTTAAGAATTCTGGATTTGCAGGTGTTGTCCGTGGATTTGTTGAAGGCAAGAGAATTGCTAATGAGTTTGCCAAAAAGTATTCAGATAAGTTTGATGGATCGAAGCCTAATGGCATGGACTTCAAATCTGCGTTTAATATATTTGAGCGTGGTATTTTTGCTGACTTATCTAGAACAATTCTAAATGGCACTCCTGAGCAGATTAAGAAAGAGTTTGATCGTAAGATGGAGCAATTGCAACTTACAATTGAAACACTTCGTAAGACAGGAAAGCAGGAGTTGATTGATAAGGCAGATCTTTATGATTCGATTTATCAGAAGATAAAGAATGCTAAAGATATCAATGATGTCAAGAAGAATATCGATCCAATCAATCAAGCTGCAGTAGGTGAGATGCAGGATATGTGGAGAAAATACTATCCTGAGTTCAAAAGAATGGCCGCTGATTATTACAACATCATCTTAGATGAGGATGCGAACTATGTGCCTGATATGTATGAGAAGTTAATGGAAGATGTTTCTGATGACTTGCTAGTAAAAGGTGCATTCAAGATGGCATTTGATGTTGTAAGTACAGAGAAAGTAGGAACATTAAAAAAGAATAAGAAGAAGAAAGGCTTACCGGTAAATGAGAAAACCAAGGAAGTTAATCGAGTTAGAGATTATGACTTTGATTTTAACAACATATCAGCATTGGAGAAAACAATTGTTGATGTAAGAACAACTCCTTTTGTTCAGCAATTTATGGGTTATACAAACTCTGCATCATTCAGAGAAATATTCCCAGACTTCGATGACAGACAAATGGTATTAAAGCGTTTAAACTTTAATATCAATGCATTGCGTGAACGTCAAGACACTTACTCGTCTAGAGAAGCTAAGAAGTTTAATAAGTTTGTTACGGCATTAAGTAAATATGGTACACGTATTGGATTAGGATCATTAGCATCTGCACCTAAGCAATCTATACCAATGGTAGCCAATACAGCAATAAACCTTATTAACGACTTGGGTAGCTTTGGAATGGGTATATCTGATTTCTGGAATGATGATGCAATTAATTTCTTGGAAAATTCAGGATATGGTATCTCATTACGTGGTGCTGAATCTCAGACATCTATTGATTTTGCTGAAAAATTAATTGAACGAGCAAATCAAGGTAAGGCAGGAAATATTAGCGAGGCACTATCTAAATTAGGAGATATGTACATTGAGAAGTTCTTAAAGAACCCCGATGTTACTGTTGCGAATATGGCTTGGCTTGGTTACTACAGAAGTAAACTAAAGTCAATGGGTGTTGATATGAACACATTTGATTGGAAGAATCATGAACTAAATGAAGAGGCTGCTGACTACGCAGAATTTATGGTCCAGGATCAGCAGAACATGAACATCTCTGAATTGGGTGGTAAGTTGTTAGCTTCTAAAGATGCTACGACTAAAATTATTCGTCAGTTACTTTTCCCTTTTGCTTCTTATCAGTTCAACTTAAAAGACAAGAACAACAGAAACATCACAATGCTTACTTCTAAGACATCAAGTGTTGAGGAGAAAGTAAATGCAACTAAATCTTTGGCAGCTGGTCTTGTTGAGGCATACACATTCCAAACTATTCAATCATTGATTGGAGGATTGTTATTGACAGCTGCATATTCAGCCATAGGATATGATGAGCCAGAAGAAGAAAAAACAAGTGGATATCTAGATGCTTTAGCAAAGGCAATGCCATTTATGCGATCCAAATCTGCAAGTGAGAAGTGGAACGATTCAATATTTACAGGTAAAAGTATTTTTGAATTTGTAGCACCAATCCCTAATCAACTTGAGTATGTTACATTGATTGGACTTAATAGCTTGATGGACTATGTTCAGGGTGGTACACCAGATGAGCAAATTAAAGCGAAGAAAGAAGAAGAGAAACAAGAGAAAACTTTGTTTGGTCGCAAGACTAAAAGAAGAAAGAAAACTTTTGGTGCTCCTGTTGTAGATAAGAAAGCTGAAGCCTTGAAAGAGAAAATGGATCAACCATTTAGATTCTTTGCTAAAGAGGAGTTGCCTGTAACGCAGGTTGTTGGAGATATAATGGGTGGTGTTCCTAGTGTGGGTATTGAGTCGGTTGTCGATATGGGTACTCGTGCAGGTGAAGCTTTTGATGGTGGATATACAGATAAGTATGGAAATACTTACGAGTATACAGATGAGCAAAAGAAGATACTTAAAACATCTTTGATTCCTCGTGCTATGGTAGCTATGAATATTGCACCACGTGAATTCTTAACTATCTCTAACAACATTGTCAAGGCTGTAAATAAAAAGGCCAAAGATGATGCTAAGGCTGAGAAGGAAAAGGCTAAGAGAAACGTGAGATTCTAAAATAAAAATGGGGACCAGAAGTCCCCTTTTTATAATTATCAACCTTACGCAAAATGTATTATGAAAGAAAACGCAACTTGTAAATTGTAGTGTTAATTAACTCAAGCATATTGTCAACTAATTGTTGCAAGTAACCTTCAGTTAGCATGCCACGATATTTCTCAATCTCGTCAGCTTTACCTTTTAAGTAGCTAACCATATCACCACCTTCAATAATCTTGAAACTCTTGTATCCTTTAACGATACCGTACTCTCCTTGGTATGCCTCTGCATACGCATCTAGCTGATCCTCAATGCCATCATACAACTCGTTCAAAGCTTGATGCTCAGCATAAGAGGTTGTCTGAAGGTGAGCAATGTGAGATACAACTGTAATCTCAAATAATGAGCTTAAAAATTCTCCGCAATTCATTAGTCTAATAGTTTTGATATGATACCTCTCTCGATGATATCTTCTTTGTTTTTCTTGGCACGAACAATAGCATTGTTCAGCTCAACATTGGATAACATTAATGGAATTTCAGCTCCTGAAATCTCACTCTTTACCCAAACAAAATGATAATTCTCAGCCTCTGAGGATTTCTTATTTTTGTTATTGATATAATGTAAACGTCCTGTTCTTGTTTTCATGTTACAAATTTACAATTTCTTTTTTAAATCGAAGTAATAATCTGTATGGGATATCTCTCCGCTAAATTTTGGAATAGTCTGAACAGAATACCCACTATAGCAGTCCCCGAAATTGTGGGCTACCCAGGCCGATGGGGGTGCAAAGGTCATATAGTTTCGGTAGTCAAATTTCTTTGTCCTATCGTAACCTACCCGGTGCAAGTCCCCTTTCTCGACATGGATGTATTTACTGTTGATGTTGTAATGGTCGATGTAGTCATTAATGAATGACACAGCCTTGTCGTTCAGATTATAAGGCAAGCCTTTGAACATATGCTTAGCATCCTTGCCGTGAGTCAAAATAAATGTATGGTCCCCATATTGGAAGTGCTCCATGAACCTGTTAAGGATGTGGAACTTAACGTCCTCCTTCGAGTATGTTCGATCAAGTAGCATTTGGATCGTCATGTTAGCAATCGATGCAAAGCTACCCGAGTGGTTATCATTTGCTACATTCCGAACAATAACCTCGTTAGCGATCCCAGCTCTAATGCAATTCTCAATAAGTGCAAGTTTGCCTTCAACAAAAACTCTAAACATTTCTTCATTGGACATATTCTGATCTAAAGGATGACCGCCTCGAGTAGTATGGCCGTTCCAACCATCAAGACCATCGCCAAGATCATCAATGACAAGTATATCAAATCTTCCATTATTATCGAATTCCTTACAGATCGAGTTAAATACTTTGTCAAGATTTTGTTTGAAAATGGTTTCATTATACTCATATGCAAATAAAGATGTACCTCCTGGGTTAGGTTCCAAGCCAACGTGCATATCTGACACGGTTGCTTTAATTGCCACAGGAGAGTCGATTTTAATTTTCTGAATAGATTGTATCTTCTCAGGATTATAATTGCTCACGATGTCAGCGACAGCGTTTAAAATTGATTGCGTTTGCTCTTCTTGAGATACGTTAACAAATGCTGAATGGGTTTTAGTTTTAACCCAATAATGCGACACACCGGTGATTGGTGCACCCACGTTATCACACTCATCTTTGAGTCCTGAGTGTTCTGCTTCAATAATCTTTCTTGAAATTCTTTTTCGTAATGTCTCGAGATCCGAGTCGAGGTTAAACTTAGTCTTTACCTCTCGTGCGATTTGGGCTTTAGTGCGTGTCCCCTCTTGGTACAACTCTAGAGCGTACTTGATGTAATCTGTCATTTTGTAGTTTGGTTAAATATTCGATTAGGATTTGGGTAGAGTCGTAGAGATCCTCGTACTCTTTGTCGATTAGAGATTCATAAATTTCATCAGTTAGTTTATTGATGAAATTCATTGTTGTATTTGTAAATTCTATATGTTCTTTATCCTTCATTAATCAAAAAAATAGGGAGACTGTAAACGAAAAAACCAGCCTCCCTAACTAATCGCATTTAACCCGGATAAATTTAACAAATATTTTAATAGGTTGTATGCTTATTTAATAAAAATGTTGTAAAAATCCACCATTATAATACCCTTTAAGGTATAATGTTGAGAAATCTCATCATATTTGTACCTATAAGGGTATAAATTAGTCGAGCAGATGGGATTCGAACCCACAATGTAGTCTTAGCCTAAGAATCCTACCGTTTGGACTTTCTCATACTTTATCAGTCTGCAACATATCTACTACTGCTCATAGCTGAGATATATGGAATCGAACCATATTGATGACCGCTTATACATCCTATACTTTCTTGGTAGCTAATCCAAGTACGTTACAAAGTTCGGTGTACTTCCTGTATTTGCAGTTTAATCATCAGACTTCCCACGAAGCCAGCGTTACCCAATCCGCCTTATCTCAATATTTGCTGTCTTTCCAGCTGTCACCATACCTCGCACTCCACCATTGGACACCTTTCGTACCTCTAAGGCTTATGGAAGTATCGACTCTTCCGTACATTATGGATGTGGATTCGAACCACTCTCGTAGTTGTGTCAGGATTCGAACCTGCAAGCCACCGTGACAATGACCATGTAGTGATTACGCTCACTCACCTCTGGATGCGAATCCATTACCATGGTGTATACCAATTCCACTACACAACTATATAACCAAGCTCACACCAACTTGCTTGGCTATGTTTTGCTCTCCTCCCTATTCACACCGAGACTTCGTGCTTTCGGTCAATGGTGATTTTTACTGAATGCTCACGATAAACTCTAACGTCTCAATGATTTTATCAATGCTCATGCCTGTTGTTAGTATATCAAACTCAGCAACATATCCATTCTCGTGAACAACACGGAAGTAAATACTATTTCTTTTTCCTTTGGACATTTTTAGATGCGAGCATAAACTCAGTTAAAGATTGGATGTCATCAAAGTAGAACTCATCGTAATCGAATAACTCCACCTTCCATTTAGAATTTATAACCTCATCATTAGCATTAGAGATTAAACACGGCCCATCGCCATCAAACAAATTGGTCACATAGTAATAGAAATCATTCTCTCCCCCATGCTCATGCTTGCTCACTATTACTAACTTGAAGTCAAGGTCTATCAGATCCTGCTCTTCGATTTCTCTAGTGCCTATCATTCCTTTATAAATACACCATTGGTTGTCTTGCCTTTGCGATCCTTAATCTCGTTCCAGGCTACACCTAATACATAAGCCGGATCATACCCCATTTGCATCGTAAGGATAATTAGCGTTACAAAGGTATCTCCTAATCCATCAACAATCAATAAAGATTGCCCTTTATTTATAGCAGAACAGGTCTCGCCAAACTCCTCAACAACTTTCATTATTTGTTTAGGTGCATTCTGATGTTTCAGTAGGTCTTTTTGTTCAGCCCACCCACGTACGTTTTCAATCAATTGGTCAAATGTCAATTCCATAAGTCTTTAATAATATATTTAATTGTGTGTCAAATCCTTTTACTTTTAACTCATCAAGCTCCTGAAGCTTCAGGCCAATCTTAAAGAACTCCTTCATTCTATCAGCGGCATCTATGTGTTGCTCTACTGCGTTGTCCCAATCTGGCTTGGTGCAATCCTCCATCGGTAAGACTTTGGATATCTGCTTATTAAGCGTACGTGTTAATTCCCACGTACGTTCCTTAATGATTGGTTTGTCAAACGGCTTGGCTTTGAAGTCTATATCATCAGCCATCTCATATGTTGCTTGAAGCAATGCTAAGAACATTAGCGTGTTCTCCTTCTCAGTCTTGTTTAGCATATTTCTCAACAAGTTTATCAAACTGAGCTTTAGTAATTTTGACGTGATTTCTTCTGATGAAGAACGCTTCGATGCGGTCAGTTGCTGCCCCTAGGCACCATCTCTTTACACCTTCTTTAGTGTAGTGATCGTGGTACAATCGATCGTAATTAATCTCGATTGCTTCGTTACCATCTTCCGTTTTGTAATAGATTAAATGGGTCTTTTTCATAATAAACTGTAGTTAAGTAAAATTCGTTTTAAATCTTTATTTTTAATTATTTGATTACCTGCTAATACATTGTCAAGAAACTCATCGACGTCAATCTTGGATAGCATATCGATGACATACATATCTCGATCGCCAACCTCCTCATCGAGTTCAATGAACCCATGTCCAACCTGCATCTTGTAATACTCAGGCTTATCGCCTATAGTAGCAAACACAATGATTGCCTCCTCTTCAAATTGATTGTCAAAATGAGTTAATGCATCCATCACCTGATCCATCTTTTCATCATCGAATGACTCGACCCATTTGAAAAGACTAGATGGGATTGCCACCAAATCAGTTTCCTCTAAAAACTTCAACGCTAAATCCATAATCCTGTAATTCTTTGAGTCTAAATTCCTGTAATTTTGATAATCTGCCTGTAGGCGTTTTGACTTCGGAGAATAAGACTCCCTTGTCAGGGTGAAGAGCCAAGATATCAGGAAGGCCGTTCTTGTTTGCCTTGATAATCTTGATGACATAGTATCCTTCTTGCTCAAGTTGCTTGATTCTTTTGGATTGTATTTGCTGTTCGGTTGCCATTGCTTCGCTAAATTAGAAAATCTTTTTTGAAATACGACAATGTATAATCCTTTTTTTCTTGAACGGTCTCGTAAATCTTCTCCTCAATACCTCCCTTAGCAAATATCCAATAGACATCATTAAACTTTCTATCGATGGTTGTCATCCTATCTCTTGATTGCCAATAAGATACAGCCGAGAAGTCAATATTAAAGTAGACCAACACGTCTGCATTGCGCAGGCTGATGCCTTCTCTGCCACTAACAATCTGAAGGGCTATGTTCTTATCGGTTGAATTAAATACCTCAAGATCATCGGTCAATGCATCTCCGTAAACCTCCTTAAGCAAATCCCATTCGGCCTTAAACTTATAGAAGATACCAATCTTTTTGCCACGGAAAGTGTTAGCAATAAACTGAGCCTTTGAGTCATCGAGTACTTGTCTTTTACCTGACTCAAGGATAATCGTTCCGCTATACATCTGATGCAACTTGTTCATAAGTTTTGCACCTGTATCAGCAAGGATCACATCGTCCTTACCCTGAATGACTAAGTCTTTCTTTAGTCTTTCGCATAGTGCGTAGGTCGAAGTTGACATGGGAACCTTGTAAACAATTTCGTTTATCTTCGATTCAAATCCTGCTGCCTCCTGAGTGTAGGTGATCATTAAAGGATTAACCTTCTCCATAATCTTATCCTTCAAAGCACCTGAGTAGTCATTGACTTTCATCGCACCGATATACTTAATCTTAACCTTGACATAGTCATTCGCCCAACGATAAAAGTTTATGTGTTCTTTGAATGGGTTACTTGGGTGAACATAAAGCTGATGGTATATCTGACTATGTGACTCAGGGGTAGGAGTGCCTGACAAGAATATAACTTTTGATTTATACTTCTTTACCAAGTCTTTGACCTGTTTAGCACGCTTGCTTGGTTTCGGGAAAGCACCTAAAGTATGTGCCTCATCACAAATAATTACATCAAAATTTAAACCTTCAAGTTTATGTAATGACTCATAATTTATACACATAAGTTTAAACTTTGCACCTAAATCTTTGTGATCTTTTTGTATACCTGGCACAACTTTAAGTTTAGTGATAAACAAAACGTCCTTACATTTTAACTCGTCGCATATAGCCAATGAAGTCAAGGTCTTACCTGTTCTCACCTCCATAGCAAGATATAGTAAACCTTGTTGACTAATAATGCCAACCCCTTCTTTTACTATTTTTTTCTGATAATCTCTTAGTTCCATTTTCTTTTTCGTTTGGCCAAAAACTTTCACATCTTTCTTCACCATCTTTTGGTTGGTAGTCAGAATACCATTGGTATTCACTTGGTTCAGCTGTGTATCTGTGACACACATTCCGTGCTAAACATTCTTCGTTCATGCATTTTGATATATCAGGCATCTAAGTATCTGTTTATAGCGTTAGTCAATTGATTGTAGTCTAAGGCGTAAGCCGTTTTGATATTAAAGTATTTTGTTTTCTCATTAAACTTTGGGGGCATATCAAAGAATTGGATAGCCAAGTAATGATACGATCCTGCTGACCTGAGAACTAAAATATTCTTTGAGTCTTCAATGTTTATAAACGGAAGGTCATTGTCTTTCAAATACTTCCGTATCTTTTCGATAAACGATAGTGTTATTCTAGTTGCCATCTTAATATTCTTTAATTACTTTACAAGTTTCTTTCTCACTTTGAAATTCAATTAATCGTTCAGCTTGCTCTATTGAATAACAATTCTTGAATTTATGCCACCTTTTTATTAAACCAAAAAATTCCTTTTCGCAACGCTCTACATGGTATTCATACCTATAAAAAATCTCAGGGATAAAGTCTATTTCATGTTTATGGTTATATTCTAGTTCAGGGAACTTAACTTCTACTATTCTATATTTTGCCATTGTCTTGTTGCATATAAGTTTCTTTGTAATATTGTTCTGGGGTCATCAATTTACCTATAGCCATAGCTACAACAGAATTATGAAAATCATTTTTTATCTGCTTTTTCTCAACTTCAAGAAGCTCTATGGCTTTTTCTTGGCATAGGACTGCGTGCATTTTGCTTTCGTAGTTTTCACCTAAAGTATGAATGAACTCAAGCATTTGCATCATTGCTGTTTGTTTATTTTCCATTGTCTCTTTCTTTTATTTCAGTTTTTGCTGAATGAATTCCGTATGCTACTATGTTTTTTAATAATCTCATCTCCATAAATAGTAAGCCGTACTCAATCTGCCTACCTTCTAAAACTGACACTTCTTTAAATACCCATTTATTAGGATTTATTACGCCTATATGGTCCTTTATACCCATAGTAACTTCGTACTCTCCATCTCTATATGGCTTAACCGAATATTCAAACTTAATATTCTCGAATTCTTTCTGATATTGTAGCGACGATATGATTGATTCAAGATCAGTATTAGCAGGCCGTGTCTTTTCTAGCTTATAATTTTCCATTGTCTTGTTGTTTAAGGCTATAACCTGATTTTTAAATTTAATTTTAAGGGCATAGCCTTATAAAAGTTCTAATTGTTCTTTGTATTGAATTAACATCCACTTTCCAGCTGCATCACGACCCTCCTCAGGGTTATGACCTGTCTTATGCAAAGCATATGTGCGTAGCCACGAGTTGAAGCGTTGCTTGGAAAGCATTCTGAACATCCCATTGTTGTCAATGATAAACTTATCGAACGCCTTATCAGGTCTGAACTTCTCATTGAACGGAACCACGGTAGCACCGAACTCAGCGATCCACTCAACAAACTCTGAGTTAGTCTCAGCCCTGAACTTACGCTCCTTAAGGTTGACAAACTCACAACGGATTAAGCCGGTATGCAAATAACTCTGAAGCAATTTCATCATGTAGTTATCAAAAGCACACCAATCATCAGCACCCCAATCGTTGAACAACAACCTGCCGAACTCATCCTGTGGCGTGAAGTCCTTAGAGTAAAACTGCTTAAACTCCATCTCCCACTTACGTCTCTCGAATGAGTTACCCTTACCCTGAATAGCGTAGTTAGTTGTGATGACAACCTTTGGTGACTTATGGAATGGAATCTTAATAGCATCCTTGTTCTTACGCTCGATCGTGATACCCTCAGTAATAACCGAGAACAATCGCTCAAAGTCAAAGTTCTTCTTCACATCATCGAACACCAACACCTGGGTGTCAGTAGTCACTAACTGATAGGCGAAAGACTTATCGAAGGAGAATGACTTACCATCAATGGTGACCAACTTCTTCATGCGACTAACACCGTTCATGAACAAGCCCTTACCTGTACCACCCTCAGGGTTCTCAGATATCACCTCGTCATTAATAATGACAGCCGGGCAATACCCTCCGTTCTTAAATGCGTGCAACAAGAATCCAATCGTTGACTCGATCGATGCGATGCGTTTGTCATCGTTGCCACCAATGTTGCGAATGAACTGCTTGTAATCACAATCATCTGAGGGGCAGAAGATGAAGTCACGTTGGATAACTTGGTCAGCCCAAATGTAGCCACCAAGGTCCTCGTAGTTAAGAAGCGTTGATGCATCTTTAGTCACCTTGACCACGCCATTGCGATAGTATAAGTACGCCTCATCCTTTGTGTCTTCAACAAAGTAAATGCTCACCGAGTCAAGCATAGACAGGAAGTCTTCACGGAAGAACCGAGTCTTATCAGCGAAGTAATTGTACACGCTCAGATCCTGGAAGTTTGTAAGGATATGGTTAAGCACGAAGTCCTTAATGTCATCCTCAGTACACATCTCAATTAAGTTCTGATTGATACGCACAAAGATGAAGCCCTTGTTACCCTCAGGCACATACTTGCGATACCCATGCTCTTCCAAGAATCTCTTAAGGTCATAGTGCACCAATGTCACCACACCCTTATCGCTCTTAGTCCAGAATATATTCTTGCTTTCCTCCTCTTCAATCTTAATTAAGACTGAGTCAATAGTACCATCCTCAAACCCGGAGGCTTTCAATTGAGAACGGACATCTTTTTTTGGCACACCACGATTAAGCTGCACCTTCACCTCGTTGACTCTTTGTGTGTCCTCGAAGTACTTGGTTGCGTGTTGATCCCTAAGCTTGTATGCTGACTCGACAATTGACTTGACCTCTGACTGAGGGAAGTCCTCAGACACAAATCCTGCAAAGCGAAACATCGCCTCAGACTTGCTTACTCCGTACTGATTGAACGCTGATGCCAAGATGAAAAGATTGTTGTTCCTTGAGCCACTAACGAAGCCATACTTATTCTCCCACCACTTAGCAAGGCGTGAGATAATCTCATCCTCATCGTCAATGGGAATAGTAGGACGTTGGTCTTTAGTCACGTGATCAATCTCGCCCTCATCTATCTGATTCCAAATGTGTGAGTTTAAGTTGACAAAGATTGTCGGGTCGTAAGACTCGTAGCATACCCGAGAGATATTCTTTGATGTCTTATCAAATTCTTGGCAGTTATAATATAACTCAAGTGCATTGAAGTATGCCTTGTGCTTCTCAGGATTTTCTGGAACCTTAACCAAAACCTTAAGGCCATTTCCCGATGGGGAAACAAATACTGAGAATGTATATTGGTCGGCCGACAATTCCTCCTTCTTAGCCAACATCTCTGCGTGGCTAGGGAAATTATCAAAGTCCAAACAAATAAGCCCACTATGCTTAAGCAATGAGCTATCATCACGCTTAGAGAACTTACCGGAGAAACAAATAGCAGGTAAGTCCTGCTTAAGTTTGTTCCGAGTCTCCTTATCTTTTTCCAACCTGATCTTGCGGACCAGGTCTTTCGACTTACCATCCTTGATGCGTACAAGTATATCAAGTACATCCTTGTGGAATGGAACCGAAGTCTCTTTTATATTGCGAAAGATTGTAACTTCCATTGTACTTTTTTAAGATTGATTGGATTATTTATAAAGTTGTACATTTTTATGTATAAAAAGTGTACAAAATATTTTAAAGTTTGCATAGATAACTAATTGATTATTAGTTATTTATATTCTTTAGTGTACAAAATGTATAAAATAAGAGAGAAAAACGGAAAAAATAAATTTACTATAGGGTAGTAGTTTATATATACACGTAAGTCCCTCCTATTTTGTACATCTTTGCATGGATTAGAACGGAAGGTCATCACCCTCCTCAACTACCGGTGCAGCTGCAGGAGGAGGCGTTGGCGTAGATGGTGCTGCCTTTGCAGTAGAGCCACCTTCAGATGTCCAAGCAATCTTCCCATTACCTAAGTAGTTTTTCTTATCCTTAGCCTCACGCTCAGTCTGAGACTGCGACTCGTAGATACCTACTTGGTTGCCGTACTGATCGATCTCATCATTGATAGAGATAGTAATGTTAAGGTACTTACCTTTTGCTCCTTGAACTAATTTGTCTTTAGAGATTTTTGATACATCAATAGATGCTGAAATTAATTGTGCCATTGTATTTATTGTTTAATTGTTTAATAATTTGTACCACTTTTGTTGCTCATCGTGAGGATTAGTAAGATACTTGTTTAATTCTTCAAGACCTTCTTTAGTATCAGAGAATGCAATCTCTTTACATCCTACTGAAATAATCATTCCTCTATTTAGAAATCTTAGTCGAATTTCATATTCTCTAAGTACGTCTTGATTTGAAGGTTTGTACTCTTCTGGACTTGGTCCATCTGTTTCTACTATTCCAAATGCCATAATTTATTGTTTGTTTAATTGTTTAACTCTTCTATTTCTTTTTTAACTCTTGTATAATGTTCTAAATTAGAATTTACAGCATCCATATGATCCTTATCATAGGTATATGGTCGTACATTACAACAAATAAAATCAACTATTTTATCCACCATAATTAATGCACATTCTTTAGCTTTCTCTTTGTCAATTCCTTCGATACCTGTATTTTCGGCAATTCCTAAATTGTCTTCATACTCAAATAGTGATACTAAATCTTTAGCCTCTACTTTTGCATTCATATATCTCATAACGTTTCTGATTTAAAATACTGAGTAATGTCATCAGTAGCATTTGCTCCGAAGAACTTTTGGTACACCTCGATGGCCTTGTATACCTTCTCTCGTCCCTTGTCTAGGAACTCATCACTGCATTCAAATAACCCTGTGCGACAGGTGTCTTTCTCCACAGCGATGAATACCATAGGCTTACCGAACAATTGATTGTATATATATGCTTGACTATCGTAATTATATTTGCGTGCCGAAAAGCGAAAATCATCGAGGTTGCCAGTCGTTTTGAGATCAATCAGTAACTCGCTACCCACGATGTCTGACTTGCCTTTCCATTGCACGCCACCAATCTCACCAATAGCCGGTACCTCGTACTCGTTATCAGCATCACGAATCATATCGTAGAACGTGAAGTTACCAAGCAAAGCCTTGACCATTCGATCGATGTCTTCAGCTTCCTTCTGAAGCAATAACATGTCCACACCATGAGATGCGATAGCCTCCTTATAAATGTTAGTCGTGCGTGTCGATGCCTCTACTCGTGGGAAGTTAATGATCTTCTCAGGCTCCAGGATCGATGCGTGGAAATAAGACCCAGCAAGCATAGCCGGAGTCTTATCCTTGTCCTTACCAAACTGCATGGGATTGTATAACAATGCACCAATGTCTGAGTTAGATAAGTAGTTCTTGCCAACACCCGAGTAGTACTCGGTGTCGTTGCGTAGGGTTTCTAAAATTTTATTTTCCATAATTTTCGTTGTAATAATCTTCTGAAGTTTTAACATATTTTTCGGGAGCAAAATCGTGAGCCTGAATAAAGCCATCTAAATTAGCTTTCATTATCTGCTCTTTGTGCATTTGTTTGGCTTGTTCAAATAGCAAATTTTGTTCTTCTGATGTCATATAATCCCAATAAGTTCTTGTTATTTGGTCATAAAACCATTCTACTGCCGTTTGTTTAGTTTCCATTTTCGTATTGTTCAATTATCATTTTATTTGCAATATTATATACATCAAAGAAGCAATCTAAATCATCTTTAGTTAGTGCAAGTAATCTCGAACCAACACTTCTTAAATCAACGTCAGGTTCTTTGTGATTATAATCTAACAAAGCAATCACATAACATAATTCTTCACTTTCGAATATTGTAGATTGTATCCTATGGTTATCAGATTGAACAAATCCATCTTCTTCTACATATCCTTTGTTTAAATAATCATTCTTAAGTCCGTAATATGTATTAGGAAACCATTTTAATATTTCATACCTATCAGTAGTACCACAACTACGACATTGAATACTATTAATCCTTATGTTCATTACTTGCGTAGTTTATTGATTGCTTTCTTAGTTACCTCTGATATGTCGTATTTAACCGACAACTTCTTAATAACCTCCTCGGTGCTTAGTCCCATATTGTCAATGACAAAGTTGGACACCTTCTGCCAGTTAGCATCGCCTTCTACCAACGCTACCTTTGATGTAGCCTTAGGCTGTGCCTTCACAGCTTGCATACTTGAGTCAGATTCCGATGGGAAGTCCTCCTTAGCGTAGATGTTTAACGCCAAGCCATGCAATGCCAACGCCTTCACCGTAGATCGTTGGATAGTCTTGTTTACCTGCATCGATGTGATGTTAGCCAATGGCACCGACTGATTACGCATATCCATCACAGGCAGGTAGTCAATATGCTCCTGGCCTTGAATCGTTACACCAACCTTGACCCAAGCAGTTGAACCATCCGTGAAGTAGTTCATGTGCGTATCACTCTCATAAACTGTGCGAGACATATCGGGAAATAACTTCTTGCATTCTGCCCAAGCGTGAGCCCAAGATAAGTAGGTTAAGTTGCCTCTCTTTTCTGTTTTAGATGAGAGGTTGAGAGCAGACAATTGCTCGAATACTGATTTTTCTTTTGACATAATTGAATTGGATTAAATGTTCGACAAAGATAAAATTAATTTTGATTTATACAACAAAGTTCTTTTTAGTGTGCAAGAAGTTCTTTTAATAGTACAACTTTGTATTCAAGTTCAACTAAAGAACCGGCATTTGGTATGATGATATCCGACATACTCCATATGTCAACATCGAAAGATTCTCGAGGTTCCAATGGTTTCATTGGGTCGAACACACCAATCACCAAATCAAAGATGCCATCATGAGTGCAAGCCTCGAGCTCACGATTGCTACGCATCCCTGTGTAGATGTCGTTGTTGTCCATGATGTCCTTAGCCAATTGACCTGGATAGTCTTGATTGTACTCACAAATCATATCGAACCACTCAGCTCTGTGGTTCACCCGATCCTCGAAGCATTCCTCAGGAGTCTTGTACCCATACTTGTCCTTCAATGCATCGTACAGGAATAAGCGTGAGGCAGCTTGCGAACTGCTCTCACTCTTGTATCCAAAATGCTTATTCATAAATTCTGCGACCGTGTCCTTACCATGACGTGCGTGGCCGATGATACATATTTTCTTTTTCATAGCTTCTCTATTTCTTGTTTAACTTCATCTAAATATTTATTGTAACCATCTGTATTCAATGGGTTTTCTCTTGCAAATCCAACCGCAATTAATGCACATTGTTTAGCTTCATAAATTCCTGTGTAATTTGGTACCATAAATTGGTAATACTTTCCAACTAATTCTTCTGCTTTTTCTTTCTGTGTCATATATTAAATAATTCTTGTTCAACTTGTTCTAAATAAGGTTGCGATTCTACATCGCACCACTCAATCATTTTTCTTACTGTACAATGGACGCATAACTTTACTGCGTATTTTCTGGAAAATTCATCGTAAATCTCGTCCATTAATAATGAATTATAATGATCGATTAATTCGTGTGCCATTTCTTTTGGCGTTATATCTTTTGTCCCCATCTGTTGATTCCTTTTTTATTGTATTTATAATAATAAACATACAGGTTATAAAACCCATTCTGATTTCTGCGAAGGATTAACTTGTCCTTACACGCATCACATTGGTAACTTACCGACTGCGTGTTCTTAGATCGCATGAAAACTTTGTCAGTATCACACTCATCGTTCTTATGCCCACACTTAGGGCAGTTCAATCGATGCTCAAGGAAGCCTGACCTTACTCGCTCATCGCCATACTCAGGATCGGTTGGCTTAGCCTTGTAAACCTTAACGAATCCTTTCCGGGTTCTTCTGAATACTAATCTTCTCTCGCATCCAGCACATTTGCCGTTCGCTC
>JACCDH010280729.1_pt1 | contig 63343 bp, 53 predicted proteins | sample 7442481 | NCBI WGS metagenome assembly JACCDH01 (sample SAMN15323433, study PRJNA562643) | freshwater metagenome | isolation source: river surface water | place: USA:Blue River Watershed | collected 2017-08-15
CAAGCTGCAAAATTTGCAGGTTTGCCAGATGGAGTTATTGCTACTACCGTAAACAAAGTTTGTGCTAGTGGAATGAAAGCAATTGCACAAGGTGCGCAATCCATCTTGCTTGGGGATGCCGATATTGTGGTTGCGGGTGGAATGGAAAGCATGAGTAATGTTCCTTACTATAGCCCAAATATGCGTTGGGGAAATAAATACGGCAATGTTCAGTTGGTTGATGGATTGGCCAAAGATGGTTTAACAGATGTGTACCATAATACCGCAATGGGTAATTCTGCTGAATTATGCGCAAAAGAATGCAATATTTCAAGAGAAGACCAAGATGCTTTTGCAATTGAAAGTTATAAAAGAAGTCAGTTAGCTTGGAACAATGGTTGGTTTAATGACGAGATTGTTCCTGTGGAAATTCCTCAAAGAAAAGGAGACCCTATTTTATTTGCTAAAGATGAAGAACCCTTTAATGTTAAGTTCGATAAAATTCCTGAGTTAAAACCAGCTTTTATTAAAGATGGCACTGTTACTGCTGCTAATGCAAGTACAATGAACGATGGTGCTGCTGCAGTGGTATTAATGAGTAAAGAAAAAGCGGAAGAATTAGGTATTCAACCATTGGCGATAATTAAATCTTATGCAGACGCTGAACAAGCACCAGAATGGTTTACCACTACACCATCATTAGCAGTTCCAAAAGCTGTTGCTAAAGCTGGTTTGTCAATGTCGGATATTGATTTTGTAGAATTAAATGAAGCATTTTCTGTAGTCGGAATTGCGAACACACAAAAGCTAGGATTGGACCCTGCCAAAGTAAACGCACATGGTGGGGCAGTATCTATTGGTCATCCGCTTGGTTGTAGTGGGGCTAGAATCATTGTTACTTTAATTAATGTACTGAAGCAGCAAGGTGGAAAAATTGGTGCAGCTGGAATTTGCAACGGAGGCGGAGGCGCTAGTGCAATGGTAATTGAATTGGCTTAGTAATTGCTAATTCCAACTCTTTCTTGTATATGTTCATGATTGGCTGCAGCTTTTAACATAGCCATTGCCAAATCTCCCGCATTGATTCTAAAATGATTGGGGTCTGGCGCGTAGTTGACACTGGTGATATAAATGCCAGTTTCGTCTTTATCATGAATATCTGCAGGACAAAAAAAAGTCCAGTCTAAATTACTTTCAACTAATTGTTCAAAAGCTTTTAAATGCTCCATGCCTACAGCAAGGTATTCATGGGGATAGTCTTCAGCATGAAGTAATAAGGTATTGTCTTCGGCATTTAAAATACCCATTCCTCCTAGTGCGATGATTCTTTTCTTCCCTTTTTTTTGCATTTGAGCAATGATATGCTTGATTCCCAAACTTCTGGTTTTATCTGAACCATCAGAAGCACCTCCTAAAACGGAGAGGACTACGTCGGCTTTATCAATTGCTTTAGCCACATCTTTTTCATCAAATAAGTATCCTTTTTGAGCAGTCAAGTTTTCGTTTAGGTTATCTTGATCAATCAAAGCATCTACATTTCTTCCAAATGCAGTAACCTGGTACCCCATGTTCAAAGCTTGTTGAACAATTCTTTTTCCAACCTGACCGGTGGCCCCAAAAACGGTAATATGCATACGAGGGAATTTTAAAATATACTAGGCTACTTGCTCTGCAATTTCGAACATACTTATACCTTGATGGCTTTCATCGTAAATACATTCTCCATTTTTTATTACCAAAACTTGAGGAGACTCATGATAAACATCAAATTGTTCGGCTATAGCATTCGAAATAGAACGGTATTTGATTAAATCTAAGTAGTAAAAAGCGGCAGTAGAAGGAGCAGTTTCTCTTTCTAGTCTGTTTAAAGCCATTGAGCTTATGCTACAACGTGTACTATGCTTAAAAATAACTTGGGGAAACTCGAAGGATTGTTTTTTGATATCATCTAATTGATCTAATTCTGTTAAAGGAATCCAATTCATGCAATTACTTTTTGCAAAATTAAATCATTTACGGCTTATCCTCTGAAATATCGTGGGTTGGTAGTAGGGCAACCTTTGCCTTTTACTGAAGCACAAGAACTTACAAGGATGCTTGTAAAAGCAGCAAGTAAAATGATGAAGCTAATCTTTTTCATACGTTGGGCTTTGTGTTGGAAGCTGTATTTTGCAGTGAATCAAAGATATTGATTCAGGTGAATATGCAGCCTGTAAATAGCATTGAGAATGTTAAAAATAGAAAATTCTATAAATATAAACGTATGAAGGTTCATTTTATTTCAATTGGAGGGAGTGTAATGCACCAATTGGCCATTGCCTTGAGTAAAAAAGGATACCAAGTAACAGGAACAGATGATGAAATATTTGAACCAGCTTGGAGCAATTTAAAGGAAGCGGGCTTATTACCAGCCAAAATAGGCTGGAATGAAGCAATGATACAGCCCGATTTAGATGCTGTTATTTTAGGGATGCATGCACGAGCAGATAACCCTGAACTACTGAAAGCCAAAGCTTTAGGTTTGAATATTTACTCCTTCCCAGAATATATTTATAAGGAGTCTTTGAATAAAAAGCGGGTTGTAGTAGGCGGTAGTCATGGTAAAACCACTACCACCAGTATGATTATGCATGTGCTTAAAAAGCAAGAAATGGCATTCGATTATTTGGTGGGAGCAAAACTGACTGGATTCGAGCAGTCGGTAAATATTACCAATGCACCCGTGATTGTATGTGAGGGAGACGAATACCCAGCAAGTGCCATCGAGAAAAAACCCAAATTCCATTTTTTGTATCCACATATTGCTATTCTAACAGGAATAGCATGGGATCATATTAATGTGTTTCCCACTTTTGAATTCTATCTAGAACAGTTTACCATTTTTATCAATCGAATTGAGAAAGATGGATTGTTAATTTATAATGAATCAGATAAAGTATTAGCTGAGCTGGTTGCAAATTGCAAGAGAAATGATATTCGGTATCAACCCTATCAGGTTCCCCAATTTGACATTAACAATGGAGTAACTACTATTCAAATAGGAACTGATTCTGGTGTATTAAGTGTTTTTGGAAACCATAATTTAATGAATTGTTTAGCGGCATATTATGCTTGTGAGGCATTGGGCGTTTCTGCACCTGATTTTTTAAAATCCATGAAGGATTTTACAGGAGCAGCAAAAAGATTGGAACTGCTAGAGTCGAATAAAACAATGAGCATCTATCGAGATTTTGCACATGCACCCAGTAAAGTAAAAGCAACAGTAGAAGCTGTAAAACAACAGTTTCCGAATAGAAAATTGTATGGAATTTTGGAATTACATACGTATAGCAGTTTGAATGTCAACTTCATGAATGAATACAAAGGGGCCCTAGATCAATTGGATGAAAGTGTGGTGTTTTATGCAAAGCATGCCTTAGAGATTAAGAAAATGCCTGAATTGCCTGCACAAAAAGTAATTGAAGGATTTGATAAGCCAGGTCTATTGGTGATGAACGATAAGTATGAATTAGAAAAATGGCTATTATCTATTCCCAACCATGATGCAAATATTCTATTCATGAGTAGTGGTAATTATGATGGATTAAACATAAATTCGTTGGCTAAAGCAATCATGCAAAATCATCCTGAAGGATAACAATGAAACTAAATTTAACTAGACCTATCGCATTTATTGATCTTGAAACAACTGGTGTAAATATCAGTAATGACCGAATTGTAGAAATAGCTATTGTAAAAATTTTACCTGATGGATCAAGACAAGTAAAACGTAAGTTAATTAATCCACTGATTCCTATTCCTTCTGGTGCTTCTGATGTTCATGGTATTACAGATGAAATGGTTAAAGATGCGCCAAGTTTTAAACAAGTGGCGAATGAGATTAAACAGTTCATGGACAATTGCGATATGGGTGGTTATAACAGCAATCGATTTGATGTTCCTATGTTGATTGAAGAATTTTTAAGAGCGGGTGTTTCTTTTTCTGTTGATGGAAGAAAATTGGTGGATGTACAAAAAGTGTTTCATATGATGGAACAAAGAACCCTTGGAGCTGCTTATAAGTTTTATTGTAATAAAGTGTTAGATGGCGCACATAGTGCTGAAGTTGATGCCACTGCTACCTGGGAGGTTTTAGAAGCGCAAATTGAAAGATATCCTCAAATTGGGGATACGGTAGAAAGTATTGTTAAGTTTACAGGTGAAGACGATATTGTAGACTTTGCTAGAAGATTTGTGAAAGAAAATGGAGTTGAAGTATTCAATTTTGGGAAACATAAAGGTAAACCTGTTACTCAGGTATTGAAAGAAGAACCGCAATATTATGATTGGATGATGAAAGGCGATTTTGCTATGAATACCAAACAAAAACTGACTGAAATTTTAAATAGAACCTTACTGAAGAAATAGCATTGGAAAAAATTGTAATCATACCCACTTATAATGAGAAGGATAATATTGCTTTAATAATTGAAGCCGTGTTTTCATTGAATCAAGGCTACCATATTTTGGTAATAGATGATGGTTCACCCGATGGGACTGCTGAAATTGTAAAACAATTAATTCAATCTTACCCCAATCAACTATTTCTTGAAGAACGCAAGGGAAAACTAGGACTAGGAACTGCATATATTCATGGATTTAAATGGTGTTTAAGTAAAGGCTATCAATATATTTTTGAAATGGATGCAGACTTTTCTCATGACCCTGCTGATTTAGAGCGTTTGTATTTTTCTTGTAAAAATGAAGGAGCACAAGTTTCTATAGGGAGCAGGTATGTGAAAGGAGGTCAAACAGAGAACTGGCCATGGGATAGACAGCTTTATTCTAGGGGAGGTGCACTTTATACTAAATTACTTACATGGATGCCAGTGCAAGATCCTACCGCTGGCTTTGTTTGTTATAAAAGAGAAGTATTAGAAGCGATTAATTTCGATATGATTTCATTTGTTGGATATGCTTTTCAGATTGAAATGAAATTTGCTGCTTGGAAACTCGGTTTTGTTATTAAAGAAGTACCCATCGTATTTAGAGATCGAAAGATTGGTGTTAGTAAAATGAATAAAGGAATTATTAAAGAAGGGGTGTTGGGTGTAATCAGCATACAATGGCAAAGCATGTTTAAAAACTATCGTAAAAGGGTCAAAGCCAGCTAAATTAAATTTTGAAGCAAGCACTTATCAAATTACATATTTCCGTTTTTCTTGCGGGCTTCACCGGAATCTTAGGTGTATTGATAAGTTTGAATGAAATGAGTTTGGTATGGTATCGAATCATGATTACCGTAGTTAGCTTATCGGTACTATTTAAAATAACTCGAAAATCTGCACAACTCCCAAAATCGACCATGATCCGATTTTTGTTGATCGGTTGTTTAATTGCATTGCATTGGGTGGCTTTTTATGGAAGCATTAAGTTGTCGAATGTATCCATTGGTTTGGTATGTTTTTCAGCAACAGGATTGTTTACTGCTTTATTAGAACCATTATTGGTTACTAAAAAAATACAATGGGCCGAAGTTGGTTTAGGATTGATTAGTTTGTTAGGTATTTATTTGATTTTTCATTTTGATCAGCGATATCAAACAGGGATTATTGTAGGGATTATTTCTGCATTTTTAGCTGCGTTATTTTCTGTTTTGAATAAAAGGCAAGTGAAACATGCAGAACCCTTGGTGATTATGTTGTACGAATTAACTGGGGGGTTATTGGTGCTTACATTATTGATGCCGCTTTACGGTTATTATTTTCCAGAAATGAGTTTAGTTCCCACTTTATCAGATTGGGGTTGGTTATTGGTTTTAAGCTGGCTTTGTACAATTGTAGCCATGCAATTGATGCTAGACTCATTAAAAAAAGTATCTGCTTTTACTCAAAATCTTAGTCTAAACCTTGAGCCTGTTTATGCAATCATTATGGCGTTTATTTTATTCGATGAAAATAAACACTTGTCAAATAGTTTTTACTACGGCGTAGCACTCATCATTTTATCAGTGGTTCTACAAATGATCAGAGTGGTCTACAAGCAAAAAACTAAAACTCAATAATAAATCCAATCGTAGGGGTTACGTTTGCGTCATTATTACTCAATAAAAAGGGAATAGCATTGCTTCCATTATTTTGAATAGGCTGACCATCTGTTGTTAGAAAACCAGTGTTATTGGCGTTTCTTTGAAAAGTATAAGAAGCTTGAGCGGGACTCTTCGCTAAATACCAATTGGTGATATCTACAAATAAGTCTAAAGTAAACCTTTTATAATACCATTTTTTATCAATTCTGATATCACTACTATTAAACGCATTTAGTCGTTGAGTATTGATATTATTGTAATCAGGAATGCCCGTGCCTAAAGCTAAATAGTTTTGTCTGCTTGCTACTAAGTCATATGGAGTATATGGCACACCACCTTGATACCTAAATTTCAGGCCTATTTCCCAATTGCGTTTCATTTTATAACCCAATACCGCACTTAATAAATGGCGATTATCCCATGAGCTGGGTGCGTAAGAATTATTGGCATTCGTATACTTGCTTACAAACCAGGTATAACTGAATACCCCATAAAAACGCTGGGTCAATTTTTGTTGTGCAAAGAATTCAAATCCATAGGCTTTACCCTTTCCTGTTGTACTCACTGCTTCATTACCTAGTACATTGAAGTCGGCTCCCTGGTTAGACAAACTAATACCATTTCTCACACTAATGGGAACATTACTATACTGCTTATAAAAACCTTCTAGGGTAAATCGGGTAGCAGAAGAAGGCAGGTATTCAAATCCTGCAACATAATGGGTACTCCTTGTATAATCGGTATTTTTATTTACCAATTCATTATTATTGTTTCGATATCCTAGTGCAGTATAAGGAAGCATTTTAAAATAGGTTCCTACCGATGCATTAAAAGTGATTTTATCCGAGACTACATAACTTGCTGCAATTCTTGGTGATAAGGTTTTTAAAGGATTCATGCCAGTTTGGGTGAATGTGTTCTGATCGAATCTGATACCCGCGCTTAGCCCTAATTTATTGTCTAAAAAACGTTTACCCAATTGAGTAAATGCACCCATTCGGGCAAATTGGATGCTGCTATTGAAATTGTTAATGACAGCAGGTTGGATAATATTGTTATTGTTGTCTCGAATGGCATTGCTGATTAACTGATTGGTATTATTGCTAAAGGAAACCAATTGCGCAACTAATCCATAACTGAATTTGAAGCCATTAAAGTTTTGATTTACATCAAATCTTATTTTGTTTTCTGCTTCAGTTGAATTTAATGCAAGTGTTTTAATTCCTTTAATTGGTCCGAGGTTATTCTCGTATTTTTCTAATTGATTATTGAATTGATTTCTGCTGATGGCTAAGTTCCAATAGCCATTGGTTAACTGATGTCTAATCGAAGCCCCAATGGTATAATTCCATTGTTGAATGGATGGATTGCTATTGAGCACATATAATTTTTCTGGTGTTGCTTCTTTAGGGGCAGCAAAATTAAATTCATCAATGGCTCCTACACCTAATAAAGTGAGGGTTGTTTTTTTACTTAACTGGTGAGAAATTTTATATTGGAAATCCCAGTAGTTGGGTCTAATAGGTAAGTCAATTGCTTTGAATAACAATTGTAGGTAACTTCTTCTTGCAGATGCCAAAAAACTGGTTTTTCCTGATTTGCCAATGGGACCATCAAAAGTAGTGGCTAATTCTGTTCCGCTTAAACGAATATTTCCTTGTACCCGATTATTGTTGCCTCGCTTTTGTTTGAACTCGAATACAGAAGAAAGGGTATTGTCAAATCTTGCATCAAATGCTGAAGAAGAGAGTTTAACTTCTTCAATAAAGCTGACGTTTAAAATGCCGGTAGGACCTCCCGCACTTCCTTGGGTAGCAAAATGGTTAATGACTGGTATTTCAATCCCATCTAAATAGAAAACGTTTTCATTTGGGGCGCCACCTCTTATGATGATATCATTTCTAAATCCAGCAGTACTCGATGATCCTCCAACCCCTGGCAATGCTTGTATTACCCTTGAAATATCAAAATTGCCTCCAGGATTGGCTTTGATTTCCTCACTGGTCAATCTTTGAACACTTAATGGGGTTTCTAAAGTAGCCGCTTTAGCAGACTTATTTCTATTTGTGCTATTTACCGTTACAGAACTTAATTCTTGAACGGTTGACTCCAGTTCAATGACCATGGTATTTTCATTACCACTGGCAATAGTTACATTGAATTTTGATTGAGTTGAATATCCTAAAGCGCTGAATATGAACGTATAGTAACCGGATTTAATTTGAGTGAATTGGAATTTGCCCGCAGTGTCGGTTACCACTGATTTATCTAGTTGCACCAATTTTACCACTGCCCCTTGGATGGGTTTTTGTAATTGCTTATCTAGAATAACGCCCGAGTAAATTCCCGTGTTTTGTGCGTTCAATTGTAAAAAAGTAAAACTGGTGATTAATAGGAAAAGGAAAGGTTTCATAATTCATCCATTTATCAAATACCTAACATCAACAATAGGTTTTGACTATTGTTTAATTATCTTCGGAATACTCAAAAAAAATATGAACATGAGAATCACCACAATTATTGGATTGTTATTCTTTAGCATCTTTAGCTATGGCCAAAAAAAACCTTTGGACCATACAGTATACGACGGATGGCAAAATATCGCTGAGCGATTAATAAGCGATAATGGGAACTTTATTGCTTTTACCGTTGTACCACAAGAAGGTGATGGTGTTTTGTACATCAAGAAAAAAGACAGAACCAATGTGGCTGAAATTGAAAGAGGATACAATGCGAATATGACCGATAATAGTCGTTTCTTAATTTGTAGAATTAAACCCTTTTTTAAAGATACCAGAGAAGCTAGAATTAAAAAGAAGCGCCCTGAAGAAATGCCCAAAGACTCTTTGGCAATTGTAGATTTAAATACGGGTAAAATTACCAAAGTTGCCCAAGTTAAAAGTTTTAAAATTGCTGATGAACAAGCTCAGTTTTTAGCCTATCATCTAGAGAAAAAAAATACGGTTCCTGCGCCTAGAGTTGCGCAAACAGATAGTTCTGCAAAGCCTGCAGCGCCCGTTGCTCCCCCTACAACTAGAACTGCCGCAGAACCTTTTGAGGAAGGAACTGATTTAGTAGTACTCAATTTGTTAACCGGAGATACCATGGTTCTTCAATTGGTGAGTGAGTATTTTTTTAATAAAAAAGGAAATATTTTATTAGCAGAAACCACTAAAAAAACCGGGGATGCCAAAGTAAAACCTCAGGTAGTTAAAGTGGATTTAATGAATAAAAAGTTGGCCGTTGTATTAGCTGGGTTTAATGATGCTAAAGCCTATAGAATGGATGAATCAGGTAATCAATTGGCATTTATTGCAGAAAGAGATAGTAGTGCCAAGTCTTTACAAAAGTTCTATAAATTATACTACCATAAAAATGGTAATGATAGTGCAATAGTATTGGTACAAAAAAATACCAAGGGAATGCCAAATAATTTCACTTTGAGTGAGAATACGCAGGCAATCAGCTTTAGTAAGTCTGGATCTCGATTATTTTTTGGTACGGCTCCAATTTTACCCGTAAAAGATACGCTTACACCTGACTTTGAAAGAGTGAGTGTGGATGTATGGCATTATAAAGATGATTATTTACAACCTTTGCAATTGCGCAACTTACAACAAGAATTAAATAGGGCATATTTAGCCAGGTTTGATTTTGAGAATGGATCAGTGGTGCAATTAGGTACTCCTGCATTTAGGAATATCCTTCAAACCAATGAAGGGGACGGAGCTGTTTTTTATGGAATTGCTGATGAGGGAAAAAGAATTGCTACGCAATGGCAAGGTGCTTCATTTTCAGATATTTATGCAATCAATCCTTTAACGGGTACTAAGCAACTAATAATTGGTAATACAAAAGGAAATACCTATCCATCTTCTACTGGCAAATACTTAGTCATTTACGATGAAGTGAAAAGAAAGTATAGCGCATACAACAGCGAATCTCAAAAAATGGTAGCCATAGCTTCAGATATTAAATTGCCTTTGTATGATGTTGAAAACGATGTACCGGATGATCCAAATGCTTATGGGTTAGTTGGTTGGTTAGAAAACGATGCCTCTTTATTCATTTATGACCAATTCGATATTTGGCAAATTGATCCGTTGGGTGCAAAGCCCTCTGTTAACATAACGGGTGGATTAGGTAGAAAAAATAATCTTGTGCTCAGAAATATTACCTTAGATAGAGAAGATCGATTCATTAAACCGAATCAAACTTTATTATTCAATGTGTTTAATCAAAAGAATAAAGGTAGTGGATTGAAGACCCATGTGATGGGTACTTTATTTGATATTTCTGCAGCAAATGCAACTTTACCAATCAGAATTTCTTCTGTTATTAAAGCGAAAAATGCTCCAGTAATTAGTTTTGGAACAGAAACATTCCAACGTTCTTCAAATATTGCAATAATTGATTGGAAGCCCAATGCTGTTTTACAAGATGTACAAGCTGCAAGTGCGCTATATCAACCCAATCCACAACAAGTTCAATACAATTGGGGTACAGCTGAATTATTTACCTGGAAGGCCTATACAGGAAAAATGACTGAAGGAATTGTTTATAAGCCAGAAGATTTTGATCCCAAGAAAAAGTATCCAATGATTGCTTATTTCTATGAGAGAAGCAGTGATGGATTATATGGATATATTGCGCCAGCCCCAACTCCTTCTAGATTAAATATCCCTTTTTTCGTAAGCAGAGGGTATATCGTATTTGTTCCAGATATCTGGTATAAAACAGGCTATCCAGGACAAAGTGCATATGATTATATTGTAAGTGGAACAAGAGCATTGGTGGCTAAAGGGTATATAGATAGCACTAAGTTGGGTTTACAGGGTCAAAGCTGGGGAGGTTATCAAATTGCCCATTTAATTACCCGTACTAACTTATATGCAGCTGCATGGGCTGGTGCTCCAGTAGCAAATATGACCAGCGCTTATGGTGGAATTAGATGGGGTACTGGTTTGAATAGGCAATTTCAATATGAAAAAACACAAAGTAGAATAGGAGCAACTTTATGGGAAAAGCCCAACTTGTATATTGAAAATTCCCCATTATTTCATTTTCCTAAAGTGAAAACGCCAGTGGTGATTATGCATAATGATGCTGATGGAGCTGTTCCTTGGTATCAGGGTATTGAGATGTTTACTGCACTTCGTAGATTAGGGAAGCCCGTTTGGATGCTTAACTATAATAATGAAGATCATAATTTAGTAGAACGCAGAAACAGAAAAGATATTCAAATAAGAGAACAACAATTTTTTGACTACTTATTAAAAGGGGATAAGCCCGCAAAATGGATTGCAGAAGGCGTTCCTGCTGTTCTAAAAGGAAGAGATTGGGGGCTAGGATATTAATAATTATGCTCATTTGATTTTTTTTGCATAACTTATTGCTAAACTAATTGAATGATCAACTTGCTTTTTTAGTCTATGTTCTCATTCTTGAAACATAATAAATCTGCTCCATTTTGGGTATTTGTAATTTTACTTGCAATTACTCAAATTGTTGCTTGGAATATTTATAGCATAGAAAAAAGCAGGGAAATTGAATTGGTTCAAAGCGAGTCCAATCACCTCAAACAAAAAATTGAAGCGGCGATCAGTCAAAGCAATAATGCAACGAGTATTATTGCTATTATGATTGAGCATGATTTGTTGAAAGACCATTTTGAAGAAGTAGCTAAAGCGCTATTAAAGCATAACGAATACATTGATGCCATCCAGTTGGTTCAAGATATGGTCATTATCAATACCTATCCCTTAAAAGGGAATGAGCAAACTATTGGATATGATTTAAGAACAGATAATGAACATCTTCGTGAAATGATGTTGTCGTCTAGTTTAAATGGGCTTCATTTTGAAGGTCCTTTTAAATTAAAACAAGGTGGGGTTGGTTTTGTTGGTAGATATCCCATCATTCAACATGATACTTTATGGGGATATTCTGCAGTGGTGATTAAAAAAGATCGATTTATGGGTTTTCTAGGATTGGATAGCAATGGAGTCAATAAAACTTTTTACTATCAAATTAAAAAACAACAAGAGGGGAAAAAATACATCCCTTTATTTAGTGAGACTAGAACCAATTTTGCGAATGGTATTGTGCATGAGCAATATATGCCAATAGGCGATTGGGTTGTGCAAGTAAAGTTGCGTAATCCTGTTTACTTCAAAAGGGCTATCATCTTTTCAATAACAGGAATTTTTCTTTCACTCTTTTTGAGTTTGTTTTTATACTGTAATTACAAAAACTCAAATTAAAATAAATAAGTCCCGGCTACTTGAGTTAACCGGGACTTATTTTAAACTCTTATCCTGTTTTAGGATGATTCAGTTTTTTATTTTGAATTCTTTACATATTTTTCTAACCATTGGAATTGTTCCCATAAAGTATGTAGCACATTTTCTTTACCTCTATAACCATGCGCTTCATAAGGTAGGTATACAAATCTTACCGTTCCACCATTCCCTTTTATTGCAGCAAATAATCGTTCGCTGTTTATGGGGTACGTTCCTGTATTATCGTCTGCTTCACCATGTATGAGTAAAATTGGTGTTTTGATTTTGTCTGCATAACTGAATGGACTCATATTGTAATATAATTCAGGTGCCTGCCAATAGGTTCTATCTTCATTTTGAAATCCAAATGGAGTAAGGGTTCTATTATATGCACCACTTCTAGCAATACCAGCTTTAAACCAATTGGTATGTGCCAATAAATTGGCAGTCATAAATGCACCATAACTATGTCCTCCAACAGCAACCCTGTTTTTATCTGCTATTCCAATGCCAGATAAATATTCAATGGCAGATGAAGCATTCAATTTGAGTTGTTCAATAAAATTGTCATTGGGCTTTTTATCTTTACCTGTAGCAACTATAGGCATTTCAGCATTATCTAAAACTGCATAGCCTTGCGTTACATAATAAATAGGAGAGCCCCAACTTAATGTAGTAAATCGATCTTTGCTTCCTCTAATTTGTGCGGCATCTGCTGCAGAATTAAATTCTCTAGGGTATGCCCAAATAATGAGTGGGAGTGGCCCTTTTTCTTTTGTATATCCAATGGGTAAATACAAATCACCGGTAAGGTCTACACCATCTGCTCTTTTATATTTAATTTTCTCCTTACTTACTCCTTCTAGTGCAGGGTAAGGATTGGTAAATTGTGTGATTGCTTTGTCGGCTATTCTTAATTTAAGATTTTTGATATAATAATTGGGTACTTCTTTTTGAGATTCCTTTCTACTTAGCAGCGTCAAATTATTGGCATCCAGCACTTCTACAATATATTCAAATGAACCTGTGCTAGCTCTCCAAATAATTTCGTTTTGTTTTGTACTTAAGTCGAATTTTGCTAAAAAAGGTAAATCTCCATTAGGAGAAGAACCTGTGGTATTATTCATCAATAGTTTTGTACCATTTTCAATCGTTGTGATTACGTTTCGGCCAAACTTGTTTTTACTGGTTACAGGGGTTCCAGGATTTCCATAAGCATCAGTTTGATTTCTTTCTAATAGCAATTCTACACTTCCCTTGGTTGGGTTAAATAAGTTTACTCTAATGAGTTGTTTGCTTCTAGAAATTTCATTGACTAGTGCAATGTTTTCATTACCCCATGTGGTACCACCATATCTTAATTTTGTTTTAAAAAGAAGGTTGGCATTTCCAGAAAAGGGCGCACTTAAAGCATAAATGGCATCTCTGTATTCTACTTGTTTTTTTATTAAACCACTGTCTAATGGTTCAGCCCAAGTAATGGTTGCTGCTTCGTCATCTCTCCAATCAAAACTTCTTGGAACATTTTGGGTGTTGTCATAACCTGAAGGTGTGCCTTCTGTTGATGGTAATTCAGCTAACAGTTTGATTGTTTTTCCTGATAAATCAGTAACGATCATTTTAGAAGGAAAGCCATTTGCTGTAACTAAATAAGAAAAAGGTTGCTGTAATTGTTTTTGAAGCAAATATTTTTTGTCTGGTGATAAACTAAAGCTGCTTAAGATGCAAGGCTTGCCTAAAACTGTTTCTACACCATTTTTATTCATCACTAATTGAGCAGTGGCATAAAATTGAAATAGTTGCTCGTCGTAAGGGCTCTTGATTAAATCTTGGTAAGTGGGGCTTGGTGCAGCTTTGCCAAGGTTTTGTTGTATGGTTGGCCCTTTAGGTGTAATGGGTTTTTTGGGTGCATTTACAGCAGAAGCAATGGTAGATTTATATAAAAGGGTATTATCGTCCACCCAAGTATAGGGTGTGCCTAATACTGAATTAAGGGGCTTTTTACTTATTAAGCTCGCCTTTTTAGTAGCTACATCAATAATGTATAATTCTACTTTATTGTTGCTGGTATGGGTAAAGGCAATTTTATTTTCAGAAGGGCTCCAGCTTACTGCACCGGCTAAGAGGTTTGCAGGTAATCCAGTAATGGAATATACTTTATCTTCTTTCAGGTTTTTTAATTGGAAGTTGTTGATGAAAGTTTGTCTGCTTGGTGAAAAATTATTAGGGTTTAATCTTAACCCTGCCACCCTTATTTCTGGTTGCCCCAATTCTTCAACAGTGGGGTAAGAATTTCGCTCTGAAAGCAACATCCAAATTGCTTTGCCATCTACACTAACAGAGGGGGTAGGTTTGGCAAGCAATAAGTCTTCAATTACTTTAGGCGGATTTTGATAATTCGTGGCATCTTGGGCAATCACCACTGTGGTGCTAACCATGATGGTTAATACCAATAAGAGCTGTTTAATCATTTTCATAATATCGTTGTTTAGTTCGGCAATTCAATGCACCTCAAATTACCAATAAATAGACTAGTAAATACAACGGAATGTGTATCTTAAAAAAATATTTGTCTTTATTAAAATAGGAACTTAGTTTTGCACTCAATGATTCAAAATCTACATATACATCACCATCATTTGCATCCCAAAGGGTAGGCATCGGTGTATTTGTAATAATATATTGAATGAAGCTTACCAACTGGTAGGCTTTTTTTTTGCATTAACGCTAAGAATAAATTAAGCATCATGAAAAACAACAATGAAAACAGCAAATTGAGATTGGCTATCCAAAAAAGTGGAAGATTGCACGATGATTCAATGCGTTTGTTGAAGGAATGTGGCATCGATATCAGTAATGGGGTTAACAAGTTGAAGGCAGACGCAACCAATTTCCCAATTGAAGTGTTTTTTTTGAGAGATGATGATATTCCTCAATATGTAGAAGACGGAGTAGCTGATATTGGATTTGTGGGAGAGAATGTGGTATTTGAGAAAAATAAAAAAGTAGAGATTGAAGAAAAGTTGGGCTTTGGTAAATGTAGACTGAGTATGGCTGTTCAAAGAAATGAAGTATATGAAAATGCTGGTTTTCTGCAGAATAAAAAAATTGCCACTAGTTATCCAGTGATTGTTTCCAATTTTTTGAAAACAAAGGGAATTGATGCTGAAATACACGAAATCAGTGGGAGTGTTGAAATAGCTCCGGGAATTGGTTTAGCTGATGCCATTTGTGATTTAGTGAGCAGTGGGTCTACCTTATTTATGAATGGGTTAAAAGAAGTGGAAGTGATTTTTGAGTCACAAGCTGTTCTAATCAAAAATAACTTATTGAACGAAGTCCAAAAGCAGCTGTTGCAAAGACTTATTTTTAGAATTCAATCGGTAAAGAAAGCGAAGAATAACAAATACATTCTTTTAAATGCACCCAATAATAAGTTGGAAGAAATTATTGGTTTATTGCCAGGCATGAAAAGCCCTACCGTTTTACCCCTTGCAACAGAAGGGTGGAGTAGTGTTCATAGTGTTTTAAATGAAAACGATTTTTGGAATATTATAGAACAATTGAAAGCGGCTGGTGCTGAAGGCATTTTAGTTGTTCCAATTGAAAAAATGATTATATAAGTTATGATGAATATGCTTCAATATCCGGAAAAATCTAATTGGCCAGAGATTATTAAAAGACCTGTAGCTGATTATTTGCAGCTAAATGAAAAAGTGGCTCATGTATTAAATGAAATAAAGTTAAATGGTGATAAAGCAGTAGAGAAGTTTACGCTAGAATTTGATGGTGTAAAACTTGAAAAGACTTTCGTAACTGAAGCAGAGAAAAAAGAAGCCATTGATTTACTCGATCCAATATTAAAACAGGCAATTGAATCAGCTGCATCTAATATCCGAAAGTTTCATTTAACGCAAATCAATAAGGAATCTCCTGTAGAAACCATGCCTGGCATTACTTGTTGGCGAAAGTGGGTAGGCATAGATAAAGTGGGATTGTATATCCCAGGAGGTTCTGCTCCATTATTTTCAACCATTTTAATGTTGGGAATTCCTGCAGCAATAGCTCAATGTAAACAAGTGATTCTATGTTCCCCTCCAGATAAAAACGGAAAATTACATCCTGCAATCATTTTTGCAGCCAATTTAGTAGGGATAAAACAGCTATTTAAAATTGGAGGCGTGCAAGCTATTGGAACAATGGCATACGGAACAGAAACAGTGCCGGCTGTATATAAAATATTTGGCCCAGGCAATCAATATGTTACAGCAGCAAAACAAATGGTTCAGCAATTTGGAGTGGCTATTGATATGCCAGCAGGACCTAGTGAAGTATGTGTATTGGCAGATGAAACTGCTGTCCCTGATTATGTTGCAGCCGATTTGTTAAGTCAGGCAGAGCATGGCCCAGATAGTCAGGTTTTATTGGTAAGTACTTCAGCTGAATTAATTAAAGCCGTTAATTTTTCTTTAACTAAGCAGCTTGAACAATTGCCAAGAAAAGAATTAGCAGAAAAAGCACTACAAAACAGTCGAGCTGTTTTGTTGAATAATATGCATGATGCGGTGGATTTGGTAAATGAGTATGCCGCAGAACATTTGATTATAGCATGCAAAAACGCCAATGAAATAGCAGAGCAAATCACCAATGCAGGTTCAGTATTTATTGGAAATTATTCACCCGAAGCTGTAGGTGATTATGCAAGTGGTACCAATCATACATTACCAACCAATGCTTATGCAAGAATGTATAGTGGGGTAAGTGTAGATAGTTTTATCAAAAAAATTACTTTTCAGCAATTAACTAAAGAGGGATTAACTGCAATTGCAAATACTGTTGAAACCATGGCAGAAGCAGAAGGATTAAGAGCCCATGCAGAAGCAGTAAGAGTTAGATTAAAATAAAAATGTATGCTATTCAATTTAAATGATCTTATTAGGCCCAATATTGCTCAATTAACGCCCTATTCTTCTGCAAGAGATGAGTTTAGTGGAGAAGCAAAAGTGTTTTTAGATGCCAATGAAAATAGTCTCGGTTCTCCATTATCAAAATGGTATAATCGTTATCCAGACCCTCATCAAGTTGCCATCAAAAATAAACTAGCTGTTATAAAAGGGATTGCTGCAGAACATATTTTCCTGGGAAATGGAAGTGATGAATGTATAGATCTTTTATATAGAAGTTTTTGCATTCCTTCAAAAGACAATGTCATTATTTGCCCGCCTACTTACGGAATGTATGAAGTGAGTGCACATATCAATGATGTGGAATTGAAGAAAATTCCATTGCTGCCCAACTATCAACTTAATTTGATGGATATAGAGCAAGCAATAGATCAGCATACCAAGTTGATTTGGATATGTTCTCCCAATAATCCAACAGGGAATTCAATTAACCGATTAGATATTGAAACGATTTTGAATAACTTCAAAGGGCTTGTAGTGATTGATGAAGCTTACATCAATTTTTCCAAACAAAAATCCTTTGTTCAAGAATTAACAGAATATCCCAACTTGGTTGTTTTGCAAACTTTCAGCAAAGCATGGGGATTGGCAGGATTGAGGCTGGGGATGGCTTTTGCCTCTACTTCTATCATTGAAGTTTTAAACAAAGTTAAACCTCCCTATAATATCAATCAGTCTACACAAGAATTGGTATTAAAAGCACTGGATGAAGTTGGGCAGGTTAATGATATGATTCGTTTATTGGTAGATATGAGAGAAGCACTAGCCGAGGTATTTGTTTCAATGCCTACCGTGGAACAAGTCTACCCTTCTGATGCTAATTTTCTATTAGTGAAAATTAAAGAGGCAAGAAAAGTGTACGAGTTTTTATTAACCAAAGGAATAGTATTAAGAGATAGAAGCAATGTTCAATTATGCAATGATTGTTTAAGAATTACCGTAGGTTCAGAACAAGATAATACCAGCTTAATTGATGCTATGCAAGAATGGTATCAATTCAATTCATAAATTCATACTTTAATTTAAATATTATGCAAAAAATCAGTTCAGTTATTCTGATGTTATTGGGGTTGAATGTTGTAGTTGCTCAACCCAAACAGCAAGTAGCTATTCAATTACCATCTGGATTTACTAGTAAAATTGTTGCGAACGATTTAGGTAGAGTAAGACATATTGCTGTGAATAGCAATGGAGACCTGTATATGAAGTTAGATAAGTTGGTAAATGGTAAAGGAATTTATCGTTTGAGAGATAAGAACAAGGATGGTGTCATGGAAGATACCTTAGCATTTGGGAATTATACAGGTACGGGAATAGCTATTAACAATGGTTATGTGTATGCTACTTCTGACCAAACTATTTATAGGTATAAATTAGATGCAAATCAAGATATTGTCAATCCTGATCAACCAGAAATTGTAGTGGATGGATTATTGAATAAAAGACAACATGCGTCTAAGTCAATTACTTTTGATAAAGTAGGTAATCTATATGTGAATATAGGTGCTCCATCTAATGTTTGCCAAGAACAAGACAGGCAAAAGGGTTCGCCAGGTTTAACACCTTGTCCTATATTAGAAAATGCAGGTGGAATTTGGCAATTCAGTACAACTAAAACCAATCAAACATTAAGTGACGGAGTAAGGTATGCTACTGGCATGAGAAATGCATTGGGTATTGATTGGAACAATGAAGTGAATGATTTATATGTGACTATTCATGGAAGAGATATGTTGTACCAGTATTTCCCAGAAATGTATGATCAAAAGCGTGGTGCTGAATTACCTTCGGAAACATTTTATAGAGTGAAAAAAGGAGATGATTGTGGTTGGCCCTATATTCATTGGGATCATTTCCAAAATAAAAAAATTCTGAATCCAGAATATGGAGGCGATGGCAAGAAAGAGGGTGCACCCAATGCCATTTCACCTTTAGTAGGATTCCCTGGTCATATGGCTCCCAATGCATTATTAATTTATTCTGGAAATCAATTTCCAGCAAAATATAAGCATGGTGCTTTTATAGCTTTTCATGGTAGTTGGAATAGAAGTCCTGAACCACAAGAGGGTTTCTATGTTGTTTTTGTTCCTATGAAAAATGGCGTTCCAACTGGTAAATGGGAAGTATTTGCAGATGGATTTTCAGGTATGTCTCCAGTGACCAATTTATCTGCAGCTAAGCATCGTCCTACAGGATTAGCTCAAGGAGAAGATGGTTCAATATATGTGTCGGATGATAAAGCTGGCTATGTTTGGAAAATTTCTTACAATAAATAATTTTTCATCATTTATGAAAATGAAAGTTGCCTTATTGGGATTAGGAATGATTGTATGTAACCATTTACTGTTTGCCCAAACCCCTTTACAGGGTAAGTCTAAACCAATGTTGAATGGTAAGAAAGTGTACGATATGTATTGTATGGCCTGTCACCAAGCAGATGGGAATGGGGTTCCTAGATTAAATCCTCCGTTGTCTGGAACCGTTTATGTTACAGGTAGTAAAACCAGATTAATTGATATTGTTTTAAAAGGATTATCGGAACCATTGGAAATTAATGGAGAAGAATATAATAATCCAATGGCAGCCCATTCTTTTTTGACTGATCAACAAATTGCGGATGTGCTAACCTATATAAGAAACAGTTTTGGTAATAAAGCAGGAGTAGTAACAGCAGCAGAAGTGAAAAAACAAAGGGCAAAAAAATAAGCATGAAACAAATACTTTTTATAGATAGAGATGGTGTGGTGTTAGAAGAGCCTCCAATTGATTTTCAGGTTGATTCTATTTCCAAAACCAATTTTGTTAAAGGGGCAATCACGAATTTAGCTAGGATAGCTGCTGATTTTGATTTTTATAAAGTGATGGTGACCAACCAAGATGGATTAGGAACTGCATCATATCCTGAGGAGCAGTTCTATCCATACCATGATTTGATGTGTAGAACCCTTGCATCTGTAGGGTTTCATTTTGATGAAATGATTATTGATAAAAGCTTTGCTGCTGAAAATTTGCCTACTCGCAAACCAGGGACAGCATTGTTAAAACATTTGATGGGCAATGACTTACTTGATTTATCTAATTCTTATGTTATAGGAGATCGATGGAGTGATATTCAGTTAGCCATTAATTTAGGTGCAAAAGCCATTTATTTTAAATCTGGTTTACATGAGTTAACCCCTGAGCAAGCTTTGGCATTTAAAGAAGCGATTGTATTAGAAACCAGTTCTTGGGATGAGGTTTATTCATTTTTGAAACTTGGGTTAAGGAATGTTCATCACGAAAGAAATACCAACGAAACAAAAATCTCCATTGATGTAAATATGGATGGATCTGGAAAAGCTTCCATTGATACGGGTTTGGGCTTTTTTGATCATATGTTAGACCAAATTGCTCGTCATGGAAAAATTGATTTAACCATCACTACAAAAGGCGATTTACATATAGATGAACACCATACCATTGAAGATACTGGAATAGCACTTGGCGAAGCATTTGCAAAAGCATTGTCAGATAAAAGAGGAATGGAAAGATATGGGTTTGCACTACCGATGGACGAAGCTGATGCAAAGGTATTAATTGATTTTGGTGGAAGAAACTGGTTGGTTTGGAATGCGGAATTTAAAAGGGAAAAAATTGGGGAAATGCCAACAGAAATGTTCTTTCACTTTTTTAAATCATTTAGTGATGGCGCTAAGTGCAACTTGAATATCGAATGCAAGGGAGACAATGAACACCATAAAATAGAAGTCATTTTTAAAGCATTTGCAAAAGCAATTCGCATGGCGGTGAAAAGAGACCCAATCAGTAATTATTTGCCTTCTACTAAAGGGGTACTATAAATTCGGTTGTCTTTTCCAAACATCTGTTCTGCCTAAAAGTGAGATGCCGATATATCCACGTACCTCAATGGTATTGGGGTCTTTCATCGTTATCTTACAGCTGTAATCATCCCCAGATTTGGGATCATATATTTTACCATCTTTCCATAGATTGTTTTTATGGAAACTGAAATTCCTCAAATTAACTAGGCCAAGTAATGGAGTATTCCTTTTTGCTGGGTTGCTGTTTTTTTCATCAACTCTTGGTTTGCCTGTATTTGGATTATTGGGTTCTTTTAGCCAAACTATTTTACCGAAATAATTGCTTCCTTGTTTATAAATCTGAACAACAGCTGTTCCTTCACCTGTTTTCCAATTCCCAATAATGGCGTCTGGATTGTCATTCAAAAAAGGGGATGCTTTAACGGATAGTAGTGAACATATGCTTAATAGGAGGGTGCATAGTATTTTCATGATGTTTATCGGTTTGTTTAATAAAATTGCAGGTTTGGGTTTATAATTCGTAATTATTTTTTGTTAATTCGCTACTAAGCTACATCTTTGTACTATGAGTATCGTAAACAAGCATTGGTGGTGGCATTCTAACTCTCTACGGGGATAGTAATGGTATAACCAATACTCATTGAATATATTCAAAGCCCCGGATTCATCTGGGGCTTTTTTTATGGATTATAACCGACAAAAAATGAATAAAATGCATTTGGCTACAACAGGTAAAAAGATATTGGGTGATATATATACCCCTGTTGGAATTTATTTAAGATTAAGAGATCGCTTTCGAGACACTATTTTGTTGGAAAGTACCGACCATCATGCGAATGAAAATAGTTATTCATTCATTTGTATTAATGCCATTGGAGGTATTGAAGTAAAAAACAATGCTACGATTGAATACAAATTGCCAGGTTCAGATGCTGTGAAGTTGACATTGGATGACAAAATAAATGTACCAGCCTATTTGTGGAATTTCATGAATAAGTTTGATGTGGAGGCTTTGGAAGACAATCAATTTCAATTTGCACAAGGGTTGTATGGCTATACTTGTTTTGATGCTGTTTCATTTTTTGATACGGCCATTCCTTCAGAAAACAATCACCCTTTAATACCACTTATTCGATACAGATTATACCAATATGTAATTGCATTCAATCATTTTAAGGATGAGTTGATTATTTGTGAAAATAATATTGCTGGATTGGACGGCGATCTGCAAATGATTGAAACACTGATTAGAAGCAAAGATGTGCCTGTTTATCCATTCAGTTTAGTTGGAACTGAAAGGTCGAATATGTCTAATGAAGCCTATATTGAATTGGTACAAAAAGGAATTAAAAGATGCTTGAGGGGTGATGTATTTCAAATTGTATTAAGTAGACAATTTGAACAATCATTCTCTGGTGATGAATTCAATGTTTATAGGGCTTTGCGTAGCATTAATCCATCTCCTTATTTGTTTTTCTTTGATTATGGCGATTATAAAATTTTAGGGTCTTCGCCCGAGGCACAATTGGTCATCAAAAACGGCAAAGCTGTAGTTCATCCGATAGCTGGTACATTTAAGCGAACTGGTGATGATACAACAGATCAATTGGCTGCAGAAGATTTATTGAAAGATAAAAAAGAGAATGCAGAACATGTAATGCTGGTTGATTTAGCTAGAAACGATTTGAGTAGGGTATGCGATGAAGTGAAAGTGGTTCATTATAGGCAAGTTCAATATTATAGTCATGTAATACATTTAGTGAGCGAAGTGGAGGGAAAGTTAAGAGAAGCGCACAATCCTTTTGAAATTTTTGCAGGTACATTCCCCGCAGGAACATTGAGCGGAGCCCCAAAATTAAAAGCATTAGAAATCATTGCTGCTTATGAACCTACCCCAAGAAGCTTTTATGGTGGGGCAATTGGTTTTGTCGGTTTTGATGGAAGCTTCAATCATGCAATCATGATAAGAACTTTTTTAAGCAAAAACAATCAATTAATATGTCAAGCAGGTGCAGGTGTTGTGGCTGCTAGCATACCTGAGAGTGAGTTGCAAGAAGTAAACAATAAACTGAATGCTTTAAAACAAGCTGCTGCATTTGCTGCACAGGTTCATTAATTAAAACAATGGTATGAAAATTTTAGTTTTTGATAATTATGATTCCTTCACTTATAATCTGGTTCATTTAATTGCCCAGATTACGGGAAATCATCCGGTGGTTTGTAGAAATGATGAAATAGATTTATCTGAAATAAAACAATACGATAAAATATTGCTTTCGCCAGGGCCAGGAATTCCTTCAGAAGCAGGTCTTTTGCAACCTTTAATAAAAGAGTATGCAGCAAGCAAGAGTATATTAGGCGTTTGTTTAGGACACCAAGCAATTGGAGAAGTGTTTGGTGCAAAGCTGATTAATCTATCTAGTGTTTTCCATGGTGTGGCAACGCCCATTCAACTAGTCAATCAATCTAATGGTCAAGTTTCTTCATTGTATGATGGATTGCCTAATCAAATAGAAGTAGGTAGGTATCATAGTTGGGTAGTAAGCGATATCAATTTTCCTTCTTGTTTAAATATCACAGCTACTGATGAAGCAGGATTGATTATGGGATTGGCTCATACCAATTACGATGTTGAAGGGGTTCAGTTTCATCCGGAGAGTATTTTAACACCTGATGGTGAAACAATTATCAAAAACTGGTTAAAGCGATAAGATGAAAAAAATATTACAATACTTATTTGAATATAAAACACTTACTAGGTCAAAAGCCTATGAAGTAATGGTGAATATGGCTAAGGGTCAATACAATGATGCCGAGATAGCTTCATTTATTACCGTGTATTTAATGAGAAGTGTTACCATCGATGAACTCAATGGATTTAGAGATGCCCTATTAGAGTTATGTGTAAAGACTGAGTTGGGTTCAACCGATTTAGTAGACATTGTTGGAACAGGGGGCGATGGTAAGAATTCATTTAATATTTCTACTTTGGCTTGTTTTATTGTAGCAGGTGCAGGACAGAAAGTGGCCAAACACGGTAATTACGGAGCATCAACCATCAGTGGCGCATCCAATGTGATGGAACAACTCGGTTATCGATTTAAACAAGATGCTGATTCACTTAAACGCGAAATTGAAACGGCGAATATTTGCTTTATGCATGCCCCGCTTTTTCATCCAGCATTAAAAGTGGTGGGACCAATTCGAAAGCAATTAGGTGTTCGAACTTTTTTTAATATGCTAGGACCTATGGTGAATCCTGCAAATCCCGACTATCAATTAGTAGGTGTATATAATTTGGAAATGGCCAGAATTTATAATTATCTATTGCAACAAACTGGCAAGTCGTTCACCATTATCCATAGCTTAGATGGATACGATGAAATTTCTTTGACAAGTGATACTAAAGTAATTACTAAAGAGGGAGAGTCTATTGTATCTGCCATTGAGTTAGGGAAAAAAATGGTTATGCCAGAAGCAATTTATGGAGGTAACACTGTAGAAGAATCTGCGGCCATCTTTTTAAAAATCTTAAAGGGTGAAGGAACTTGGTCGCAAAATGCAGTAGTGCTGGCTAACGCAGCAATGGCTTTAAACTGCACTGGAAAATTTGATCATTATCAATCCGCTTATCAAGCTGCTATAGAAAGCTTAGAATCGGGCGCCGCGTTAAAATCGTTCAATCAATTAATTGCTTTGCAAGCATAGTCTTTAATTTACCATCATGACCATTTTAGATAATATAGTAGCACAAAAAAGAATTGAAGTAGCTAATAAGCAGCAGTTAAAGTCAATTAAAGAATTGGAACAGTCTGTTTTTTTCAAGTTACCAACCATGTCTTTGAAAGCTAATTTAAAAGACAGGAATAAAACAGGCATTATTGCAGAATTTAAACGTAAGTCTCCAAGTAAAGGCGTCATAAATGGAACTGCTTCGCTAAAAGAAGTTACATATGCTTATACTCAATTTGGAGCAGCTGGAATTTCTGTATTGACCGATGAATCATTTTTTGGTGGCCAATTATCCGATTTGGAGGAAGCAACCATTAATCCCATTCCACTGCTGAGGAAAGATTTTATGATTAGCGAGTACCAAATTATTGAAGCTAAAGCAAGCGGCGCTTCTGTAATCCTTTTAATTGCGGCCTGTTTGAGTCCAGTACAAGTTAAAGAAATGACCATCATGGCACATCAGCTAGGTTTAGAAGTGTTATTGGAAATTCATAATCGGGAAGAATTAGGACATATTAATGATTTGGTAGATTTAGTAGGGGTAAATAATCGGAATTTGAAAAATTTTGAAGTTAGTATTGATATTTCATTAGACCTAATTCAACATATACCTTCTACCATTCCTGCAATTGCAGAAAGTGGAATAGATAATCCCGATACCATTGTAACTTTACAAAAAGCGGGTTTTGCCGGCTTTTTAATAGGGGAACGTTTTATGAAGGAATCGGACCCCTCTATTGCTTTTGCCAATTTTGTAAATGAATTAAAATTGAAACAAAATGAGGGCTAAAGTATGTGGGTTAAATAGTGTGAGTCAGATGATGCAGTTAGATGAAATGGGGGTAGATTTTGCTGGATTTATTTTCTATCCAAAATCTCCTCGGTATGTGCTAAATACGATCTCTAAAGCAGAACTTAAAAAAGCCAAAGGTACTAAGATAAACAAGGTAGGCGTTTTTGTAAATGAAAATCCTGATCAACTATTATCATTGGTGGATGATTGTGGTTTATACTTAGCTCAATTGCACGGCGATGAAACCCCACGATATTGCGAAAAAGTTGCTGACTATATTTCTGTTATTAAAGCATTCAGGCTAAGAGATGACGATGATGTTTTATGGAAAATAAAAGACTATCAGGATATTGTAGATATGTTCTTATTTGATACTGCAGGAGCTGAGTATGGTGGAACTGGAAAGCGATTCAATTGGGAGATATTACAATCTTTAAATATTAATAAACCATTTTTTCTTAGTGGTGGAATTGGACCATCAGATATTGAAGAATTAAAAGCGTTTTCTATATGTCCTGTTGCGAAAGACCTATTTGCAGTAGATGTGAATAGCAAATTTGAATTAACACCAGGAATAAAAGACATGACAAAAGTTAAACCCTTTATTCAAGAATTAAACAAAATATGAAAAAACGGTATTTCCTTCTTTGTTTATTGCTTGGCGTATTCATCAACGCGCAATCGCAACAATTAATGAATGTATTATTAACCACAGATGGAAAAGCTACTTATAAAATAGCAGCAGGCAAATCTGTAATCTTATTAAACGATCAAGGAAAAATCCAAACTATTGATGCAGATGCAGCAGGCGAAATCGTGTTTAACAAAAATCTATTGCCACAACAAGTGGGTGAAATGGGAATTAATTTTAATTATGAGGGTTGGTTAAGCAAAATAGGCGATGTGAGCATCATGTATGATTACACTGGTAGAATTGATAGGGTAGGTGATTTGGTATTTAGGTATAATTATAATCAACAAATTGCTTCTATTGGGGGTTATACCATTAACTATAATTCCAATAAAACAATTGATCAAATTGGGCAGTATAAAATTTATTACAATTATAGCGGCAAAGTTTTTAGAATAGATCAGAGTAAGGGGCTTATTTTATTACAAATAAATTTTTCAAAATGATGAAAGAGGTGGTTAATTATCAAGTGCCGGATTTGCATGGATATTATGGAGAATTTGGAGGGGCTTATATTCCAGAAATGTTGCAACAGAATGTAACGGAGTTGAAAGAGCAATATTTGAAAATAATGGCTGATCCTGCTTTTATCACCGAATTTGATTTGTTGTTAAAAGATTATGTGGGCCGACCTACTCCCTTGTTTAAAGCAGAAAGATTAAGTGCAGAGTTTAATACCAATATCTATTTGAAACGCGAAGATTTATGCCATACAGGTGCCCATAAAATTAATAATACAATTGGTCAAATCTTGTTGGCTCAAAGGTTGGGAAAGACTCGAATCATCGCTGAAACCGGAGCCGGTCAGCATGGCGTTGCAACTGCTACTGTTTGTGCTCTAAAAGGGATTGAATGTATTGTTTACATGGGAGAGAAAGATATTGAAAGACAGGCTCCAAACGTTGCTCGAATGCAAATGTTAGGTGCAAAAGTAGTGCCTGCGACCAGTGGAAGTAAAACACTTAAAGACGCCACGAATGAAGCAATTAGAGATTGGATTAATCATCCAACTGATACGCATTATATCATAGGAAGTGTGGTAGGCCCCCATCCTTATCCTGATATGGTAGCAAAATTTCAAAGCGTGATTAGTAAGGAAATTAGGGCGCAATTAAAGGAAAAGACGAATAATGAATTGCCTTCTCATATGATTGCCTGTGTAGGTGGTGGAAGCAATGCCGCAGGTGCATTCTATCACTTCTTGAATGAACCATCAGTAAAAATTGTTGCAGTTGAAGCCGCAGGAAAGGGTGTTCATTCTGGAATGAGTGCAGCTACTACACAGTTGGGGAAGCAAGGAATATTGCATGGGAGTAAAAGTTTATTGATGCAAACTACAGATGGACAAGTAGTAGAGCCTCATAGTATTTCAGCTGGTTTAGATTACCCAGGTATTGGCCCTATGCACGCAAATTTATATACAAGCGGAAGAGGCCATTTTATTAGTGCTACAGATGAAGAAGCATTAGACGCGGCTTTTCATTTAAGTAAAACAGAAGGTATTATTCCAGCTTTGGAAACTGCACATGCATTTGCCATTTTAGGAAGGTTAAATTTAACACCCAATGACACAGTTGTGGTTTGTTTAAGTGGGCGTGGAGACAAAGATTTAGCCACTTATATGAAAAGTATTCAAGCCCATTCTTAATTTTTTTTATGAGTAGAATTCAATCAATTTTTTCAAATACCAAGCAGCCAGTATTAAATATTTATTTTACTGCTGGCTATCCCAATTTGGATAGCACTTTAACCATAATGGATTTATTGGCTCAATCAGGAGTTGATATTATTGAAATTGGGATGCCATACAGTGATCCTTTGGCAGACGGACCTGTTATTCAAGAAAGCAGTAGTGTTGCCATTGCAAATGGGATGAGCATTGAATTGTTGTTTAGTCAATTGAAGATTTGTAGAACACAACCTTCTTTGTCTAAAACTGGAATAATTTTAATGGGCTATATGAATCCAGTATTGCAGTATGGATTTGATCGATTTTGTGCAGATGCAGCAGCTGCAGGTGTAGACGGCTTAATTCTGCCCGATTTGCCACCTTATGAATTTGAAAAAGAATATGGTGCTACCATCAAAAAGTATGGGTTAGATTTTATCTTCTTAGTTACACCTGAAACATCAGAAGAAAGGGTAAGGAAATTAGATAGTTTAAGCACTGGATTTTTGTATGCAGTGAGTTCTTCCGCAACTACAGGTGGTGATACAAGTTTTGATCTAGTAACCGACTATCTTCAAAAGCTACAGTCTTATCAACTAAATAATCCAGTGATGGTTGGTTTTGGTATAAAAGATAAAGCAAGTTTTGCTGCAGTAGCTGCTCATTCTCAAGGGGCTATTATTGGTAGTGCTTTTATAAAAGCACTTTCTAATAATGCACCATTAGATGAAATCATTCCTTCTTTTATTAAATCTGTAAGACCATAATTTAAAACAATTGAAAACAGTCATCATACAATACAATGCGGGTAATATCCAGTCTGTGTTATTTGCATTAGAGCGAATTGGAGTTGAAGCAATCGTTACAGATGATGTTGAACAAATAGTAGGAGCAGATAAAGTGATATTTCCTGGAGTAGGTGAAGCAAGTACAGCTATGCAATACCTTAAACAAAGGAATTTGGATCAGCTCATTGTTCAATTGAAACAACCTGTATTGGGTATTTGCTTAGGAATGCAATTGATGTGTAAGTTTAGTGAAGAGAATAATACGTCTTGCTTAGGGATATTTGAAGAACAAGTGTGTAAGTTTGAGCCAGGGAATGATCAACTGAAAATCCCACAAATAGGATGGAATAATATTGATGAATTGAAAACAAACTTATTTAATCATGTTGCAAACAATGCTTATTGCTATTTTGTACATGGCTATTTTGCTTCAAAAGGAAAACATACCATTGCTACTGCAAAATATGGAATAACATATAGTGCAGCATTGCATAAAGATAATTTTTATGGGGTACAATTTCACCCTGAAAAAAGTGCTTTAGTGGGGGAGCAAATTCTTAAAAATTTTATTGAATTATAATATGGAAATTATTCCTGCGATAGATATCATTGATGGTAAGTGTGTAAGACTCACTGAAGGTGATTATGCACAAAAAAAAGTGTACAATGAAAATCCATTGGAATTTGCTAAATCATTTGAAGATGCTGGAATTAAGCGGCTTCATTTGGTAGATTTAGACGGGGCAAAAGCTGGGAAAGTGACGAATTGGAAAGTATTAGAGTCAATTGCAAATGGCACTGGTCTAATTATTGATTTTGGGGGTGGAATTAAAAAAGAAACAGATTTAAACATAGTCTTTGATTCAGGAGCCGCATTAGCTACCATTGGCAGTTTGGCTGTAAAAGAGCCAGCTTTATTTGAATCATGGTTAAAACAATATGGTGAACATCGGTTCTTATTGGGTGCAGATGTAAAGGGTGAAAATATTGCAATTGGAGGATGGCTAGAAACCACTAATGAAACGATTATCGATTTTATTCAAAAATATATTTCAAAAGGGATTACCCAGTTATTCTGTACAGATATAAGTAAAGATGGAAAATTAGAAGGTCCTTCCCTCGATTTGTATAAAAAAATTATTCAGCAGTTTCCTGAATTATATTTTATTGCAAGTGGTGGAGTGAGTTCCATGAAAGATATTAATGACTTAAAAGCGATAGGTTGTAGTGGGGTGATAGTGGGGAAAGCTATTTATGAAGGAAGAATTAAAATTAGTGAATTGTGTTAACCAAAAGAATTATACCCTGCTTAGATATCAAAGACGGTAGAACTGTCAAGGGCGTTAATTTTGAGCAGATTAGAGACGCAGGTGATCCTGTTGAATTGGCTACCATTTATGCAAAAGAAGGGGCTGATGAATTGGTTTTTCTAGATATTACAGCAACCAATGAGAGAAGGAAAACATTAAGTGAGTTGGTAAATAAAATTGCGCATCATATTAATATCCCTTTTACCGTAGGAGGAGGTATATCCTCTGTAGAAGATGTTCAACTGTTATTGAAGAATGGTGCAGATAAAATATCTATCAATACTTCTGCTTTTAAGAATCCAATGTTAATTGATCAGTTGGCTTTAGCTTTCGGATCTCAATGTGTGGTTTTAGCCATTGACACAAAAAAAGAAGCCGATGGAAATTGGTATGTTTACTTAAATGGGGGTAGGGTAAAAACAGATATGCTATGTATTGATTGGGCAAAAGAAGCTGTATCAAGAGGCGCAGGCGAAATACTGTTGACTTCTATGAATAACGATGGCACCAAAAAAGGATTTGCATTGGATATTACCCATCAATTGTCCACTCAATTAAGTGTTCCTATTATTGCTTCTGGAGGGGCGGGTACCATGCAAGATTTTGCCGAAGTTTTTGAGCATGCTAAAGCAGATGCAGCTTTAGCTGCAAGTATTTTCCATTTTAAAGAGATTGCTGTTCCAGAATTGAAACAGTTTTTAATGAATAAAGGAATTCCTATAAGGATTTAAATAAATAGTTATGAACATTGATTACAATAAATACCACGATGGATTGGTGCCAGCTATCATACAAGACCACCAAACCAATAAAGTATTAATGCTGGGTTTTATGAATCAAGCAGCCATAGATAAAACAATGGAAACCCAGAAAGTGACTTTTTTTAGTCGAACTAAAAATCGCTTATGGACAAAAGGGGAAGAAAGTGGACATTTCTTGAATTTGAAATCCATTCAGGTTGATTGTGATAACGATACGCTATTAATCAAAGTTCATCCAATTGGGCCTACCTGTCATACAGGATCGGATACTTGTTTCAGTGAAACCAATCATTCAAATAATTTTTTAGAATACCTAGAGCAAATCATTGAACTGAGAAAACAGGGCGATCCCAGTAATTCATATGTAGCCAAGATGTTTGAAAAAGGACTCAATAAAATAGCTCAGAAAGTAGGGGAAGAAGCAGTTGAAATGGTTATTGAAGCAAAAGACAATAACAAAGAATTGTTTTTAAATGAATCTGCCGACCTTCTATTTCATTATTTGCTTTTGCTTAACGCTAAAGGGCATAATTTAGCAGAGGTTTTACATATTTTACAATTAAGACACGCTAAATAAACAATGAAACTTAATTTTTTATTTCTTCTATTATTATCTTTTTCTGCTGTTACAGCACAAACAGGTTTTCAAATAACTGGAAATATCAGTAACACCAAACCCAATATGTTGGTGTTTTTGATGAATGGGACAGATGGGAAAACCATAGCAACCGACACTGTTAGAAATGGGAAGTTCATACTAAAAGGGGTAATTGCTGAGCCTGATATTTTTCAATTGGGTTTTGTAGGTTATAAAGAAGCATTAGATGTATTTCTCTACAATGATCAGGTAACCATCACAGGAGATTTTAATAATATATCAGCAGCAAGTATTGTTGGGTCAAGTGTTGAAACAGATTATCAACAATTCAAAGCTTCATTTAATCCAATTCGGGAAAGACTTAATTATTTGGTGCAACAAATCAATCCCGAAAAAAATAGGTTTAAAAGAGATTCACTCATCGTTTTATACGAGCAAGCAAAAGGCACCGTTTTACAGGAAGCTACCAAATTTGCAAAAGAAAAACCGGCTTCACCTGTGAGTTCATTTGTTTTGTTTGCAATTAGCCCTTTATTAAATGGATCAGAAGATTTAGAAAGCCGTTATAAAGCTTTAGCGCCTTCTGCAAAAAAAGGATCATTTGCCAAGATGATAGAACAAACGATTGCTGAAGCCAATATTAATAAGATTGGAACTGAAGCACTTGATTTTAGCCAAAAAGATACTTTAGGTAAATTGGTCTCATTAAAATCATTTAGAGGAAAGTATGTATTAATTGATTTCTGGGCAAGCTGGTGTGGGCCTTGTAGGGCGGAGAATCCTAATTTGGTAAACGCTTTTAATAAGTATTCAAATAAAAATTTCACTGTTTTAGGTGTTTCTTTAGATGATAATAAAGCAAGTTGGATGAATGCCATTCGTAAAGACAAATTAACCTGGACCCAAGTAAGTGATTTACAAAGCTGGAATAATAAGGTTGCACAGTTGTATAAAATTCAAAGTATTCCGGCTAATTTCTTGTTAGACCCTACCGGAAAAATTATTGCCAAAGACTTAAGAGGTAACGAATTGCAAGTTAAGCTGAAAGAATTGCTTCAATAGCCAATCATCCATCTTTTGTAAAGAACAAGAGGGTAATCCTTAAATTGCAAGATGTTTATATATAGGGTTGCCCTAATCTTATTGTTGTTTTTTGCCAGTTTTGGGGTAGTTGCTCAAACCAACCCGAATAAAGAACGGTTGAACCTAGGTATCATCATGGGTAGTGTTTTAGATGCTATCAAAGCCGATGCAGTTTCTTTTGCCAAAATAGATTTAGTTCGGCTTTCTGTTGACTCTTTAAAAAAAACTACCTTATCTGATAAGAATGGAAATTTTGAATTTAATAAACTTCCCCTTGGGTATTATAGACTCCAAATCAGTTCAATGGGGTTTGTATTTACACAATTAGACAGCATTTATTTAAGGGAGGAGCGATACGACTTTAATTTAGGTGATATTAAATTAAAACCTGCATCAGATCAATCTCTTTCAGAAGTTATCGTTTATGCTGAAAAACCTTTGTTCGAAAACAAAGATGATAAACTAACCTATAATATTGGTGAAAGTGCCTTAAGCAATGGGGCTAGTACTGCTGAATTATTAAAGAATATCCCATTGGTGAACAGCGATCCCAATGGTAAATTATTACTCAAAGGTAGAGAGCCTAAAATTTTAATTGACGACAAACCGACAGAATTAAATGCACAACAACTTCAAGACTTATTAGAAAGCTTGCCCGGTAGTAGTATTGAGAAAATTGAAATCATGACCAACCCTCCACCGCAATTTGCCACTGAAACAGGTGGTGTAATCAATATCATAACCAAGAAAGGAAAAATTGGATGGGTAGGAAGATTGAATTTAAGCGCTGGTACCAGAGGAGAGGGTAATTTCTCAGGTAATATGAGTTATCGAAATAAAAAATTCACTTTTAACCAAACGATTGGTTTTGGTGCAAGTCAATTGATGGGTAATAGTTATAATAATAGAACCAATATTTATACTGATTCAAGTAATCGTTTATATAGCACTTCAAATTATACGAATACGAATACACGACCGAATTTAAGGAGTCAGTTGGATTATGAATTTTCAAAGTCACATATCATTGGTTTGGTGTACCAAGGCAACATGAATTACTTCAATAATATCAGCAATAATAGCTTTACTAATTTCAATCGATTCAATGAAGCCTATCGAATTAGTAATCGAGAGAATAGGAGTGAGGGGGATGGATATACACATAGTATTCAGGGCTCTTATATTTACAAAGCACCTAAAAATTTAGCTGAACAACTACGATTTTTCATTTCCGCCAATACCAGTAAAAACGACAATGATCGGGATTTTTATCAGCAGTTTTTGAGTGCAGGCATGGTGCCAACAGGAGTAGACTCAACTCAATCTCAATTTTTTAATAACTACAATAAAAGCTTATCAACAAGAGCAGAATATATTAAACCATTGAAATTAAAAAACAGTCAATTCACAACAGGCGTAACTTATTATTCCTCTTGGTTTCATAATACTTTGAATACCAATTTTCTAAGAAAATCGGATGGTGTTATGATACCCAATGATTTATTGAGCAATGACTTTTATTTCAAACAACAGATCCTCACAGTAAGGGCTGGATTTAGTTTGTGGTTTAAGAAAGATATCAGATTTACATTTGGGGCGCAAGCAGAACAAACTATAAATGAATTTGACTTTGTTAAAGGGAACGGGTCTAATGTAAAAAGTAATTATTGGAATGTGTTGCCCAATTTTACGATCAGAAAGGATTTTACCAAAATTTTCAATTCTTCATTGGTTTATAGAGCAACTATAAGAAGACCGGGTATTGGTGAGTTAAATCCTAATATTGACTATTCTGATCCATACAATTTGCGTTATGGAAATCCAGACTTGTTACCCAGTTTGTCGCATAATTTTGATTTGAATTTCAATTACACAAAAGGAAAATATTACTTCAATACATCAATCGGTTATAATAAAGTTTCGCAAGTGTTTAATACCATTAGGACACTTGGTGAGGGAGGTAAAACCAATATAACCTGGTTGAATATTGCAGATCGAAATGAATACGAAGCAAGTGCATTTGGAGGATATACTTTTAGTAAACAATTTAGAATGAATGCAAGTGTTGGGTTTACCTATAACCAATATGGGGAGAGTGAAAAAAAGCTTTATTTATACCAGGATGGAGGTTCCTTTTATACGAACTTAAATTATACTTTTACACCTAATAGTGTATGGACTTTTGAAGGTACAGCAAGATATAATCGATATGCCAATCCACAAGGAATCAGTAGAACCAATATCAATACTAATATTGGGGTGCAACATAAATTATTGAATAGGAGGTTGATTATTTCTTTTAATGCAATTGACCCATTCACCCCGCAAGAATTGAGCTCAATTACCAATGGTCCAAGATTTCAATTAGAAAGCTTTAGCACAACAAGAAGTAGAAATTATAGGATCTCTATTAGTTATCAATTAAATAGAATGGTCCAAAAAAGTAATCTAAGTGAAAAAGAAAAAAACAAAGCACTCAATCAAATTATTAAAGCAAGAACTTAAACAATTGAAAGTGATTTGATTTTTGATTTTAACCAGCTCGATTTTATCGGGATTAACCATTCATTATAAAATCCAGCTTTCGTAGTAACGGTATTATTAAAATAAATGGTTTCTTCATTTATAAAATTGTTCTCCCATGCATAATTAATTTGTGCAAGAGGCAATAGCTGAACTTTATCTTTAATATAAAATGCAAGGTTTTGTCTATTAAACATATCCACTTTTAATAATTGCTCTATCTTTTTTATTGTGTGAACAGAGCTATCAGTGCTGCAACCTCCAACAGTGGTATTTGTTTCATCTGCCATGATAACGATGAATTGGCCAAAAAATAAATTGGCAAACCCTTTAACTGGTGCTCCATGACTTCTCCAATTTGATACAAAGTCTTTTAAAATTGATTCAATTTCAAACGCTTCACTAATAGTAAACAAGCGACTACTTTGGTAAATCCAAACCTTCGACTGATCGTTAAAGTCTGCTGGGCAATATGACTGATAATCCTTTAAATTCATTCTGCAAATTTACGAATTATACCATGCTTTCTGCAATCATTTCAGCAATATCCAAAACGGCTACTTCTGCTTCTTTTTCTCTATTTTTTACCCCATCAGACATCATTGTATTGCAAAAAGGACAGGCTGCAGCAATAAACTTAGCGCCAGTCTCCAATGCCTCATCTGCTCTATCCATATTGATTCTAGATGTACCAGGTTCATCTTCTTTAAACATTTGGGCTCCACCTGCACCACAGCATAGGCCATTGGTTCTGCATCGTTTCATTTCTACTAATTCTGCATCCAAAGCCTCTAATACTTTTCTAGGCGCTTCATAAATATCATTTGCTCTTCCTAAATAACAGCTATCGTGGTAAGATATTTTTTTGCCTTTAAAGCTTCCACCTTCTTTAAGAATAATTTTGCCCTCATTAATTAATTCTTGTAATAAAGTGGTATGATGTATTACTTCATAATTTCCACCTAATTCGGGGTATTCATTTTTTAATGTGTTAAAACAATGAGGGCAAGTGGTAACTATCTTTTTAATCTCATACCCATTCAATATTTGAATATTCTGGTAGGCCATCATTTGAAATAAGAACTCATTGCCAGCTCTTCTGGCAGGGTCTCCAGTACAAGCTTCTTCCTTTCCTAAAATAGCAAATTTAACTCCTACTTTATTTAATATAGTAGCAAATGCTTTGGTGATTTTTTGTGCACGCTGATCAAAGCTTCCAGCACATCCAACCCAAAAAAGAATTTCTGGAGTTTCGCCATTTGCCATCATTTCAGCCATTGTATTAATCTTCATCTCAATATTTTTTGCAGTTTAGTTAATATGATTATGATGCCATTTCAGACGCCCACTTATCTCTATCGTCTGGAGAAAATTTCCATGGAGCAAAATTATTTTCAATATTGCTGAATGTGCTATTCCACTCCTGTGGAGCATTGCTTTCTTCCATGATTAAAGATCTCCTTAATTCAACTATAATGTCTAAAGGAGATATGCTCACCGGACAGGCTTCTACGCAGGCATTACAAGTAGTACATGCTCTTAATTCTTCAACAGATATATAATCGTGCAATAAAGACTTATTGTCTGGAACAAAAGATTTGTTTTGATTCATGTTTTTACCCACTTCTTCCAATCGATCTCTAGTAGCCATCATGATTTTCCTTGGGCTCAACAATTTACCTGTTATATTAGCTGGACATTCAGCTGTACATCTACCACATTCTGTGCAGCTATAAGCATCAAGCAAGTTTTTCCAACTTAAATCAAAAACATCTTTTGCACCAAAGCTCGCTGGAGCTGCAGCATTTGCTGGGGCCAACTCAGGCTGCATAGCATACAATACTTCATTTTGAATCTCGGGCATATTTTTCAATTTGCCAGGGGAATCCAATTTTGCATAATACGCATTAGGAAAAGCAAGTGCAATATGTAAATGCTTTGAATAAGGTAAGTAATTCAAAAAAGCAAATATCCCTACAATATGAAGCCACCATGCTATTCTTTCAAATATTATTAAAGTAGGAGTGCTAAATCCTTCGAAAATGGGCATTATGGAAGTTGAAATTAGGAATGAACCAGTTGATGCATAATGTTCTGCCCCCCTTTGCTGAAGCAATTGATCTGTTGCATTCATCATTAAAAACAGGCTCATTAAAATGATCTCGGTTATTAAAATAAAATTAGCATCAGTTTTAGGCCATCCATCTAAATCTTTGCTGATAAACCTTTTAAGTTTTAACCAATTTCTTCTGGCTAAAAATATAACACATACAAATAAAACCCCGAAGGCCAATAATTCAAAAATATTGATTAGCCAAGTGTATATCTCATTTAAAAGGGGCAAAAATAACCGATGGGTTCCTAAAACGCCATCTAATACAATTTCTAATACCTCTATATTGATTATGATAAAGCCTGCATAAATGATAAAGTGCATCAATGCTACAGGAACGTTTTTAAACATTTTCTTTTGTCCTAAAGCAAGAAGTAGTACATTTTTCCATCTGAGTGGGGCGTTATCTGATAGGTTTTGTTTTTTGCCTAAAAAAATATTACGTCTAATTTCACCTACTTTTTTGGCAAATAAATAAATAGCCGAAATAGCTATTAGCAGAAAAAGGGCTTGTTGTAAATACTGCATAAACTAAGTTATACGCTAAGATAATAGTTTTAATAGCAGCTGAATGCAATTGTGTAATGCAATTTATTGTTGTTAATTTGGGGTATAATTTAATTTATGTCAGACAAAAAATACATTCTAAGTGCCGAGGAAGCGCAACAAAAATTGATGCGAATGAGCTTAGAAATTGCCGAAAGTCTTAGTGGTCAAGAAGGGGCTGTTTTATTAATTGGGGTCCAAAACAGTGGGGTTGTCATAGCAGAAGCAATAGGAAGCTTATTAAGGCCTTTTTTGGATAAAAAAGTAGATATTATTTCGGTAAGGTTAAACAAGCAGCATCCCGATAAAGTGGAATTGAGTGAAATGGTGCCTTTAAATGGCGTCAATATTATCTTGATTGATGATGTAACCAATAGCGGGAAAACTTTATTGTATGCTTTAAAGCCATTGCTAGACTGGCATCCTAGAACCATTCAAACCTTAGTCATGGTAGAAAGAATGCATAAAATGTATCCGGTTAAACCTGATTTTGTTGGATTATCCATCTCAACTACACTTGAAGAACATATTCAAGTAGAAACAATTGATGGAAAAATTGTTGGGGCTTATGTTGTTTAAATAAATCGCCTAAATTTCTTATATTGAATTGATTTTGTAAACGTTATAAAAGCAAATAAATAATATGGACGCCGCAATACTAGAAAGAGTCAATAGCTGGTTAAATGGAAATTATGACCAAGACACGAAGAATGCCATTAAAGAACTACAAGCCAATAATCAAGAAGAATTGGCTGATGCTTTCTATAGAGATTTAGAATTTGGAACCGGAGGTTTAAGGGGTTTAATGGGAGTCGGTACCAATCGGGTAAATAAATATACCATTGGAATGGCAACACAAGGTTTTGCTAACTATTTAAAGAAAACCTATCCAGGCGTTGAAATTAAGTTAGCCATTGCGCATGATAGCAGAAACAATAGTCGATTTTTTGCAGAAACAACTGCCAATGTATTTGCAGCAAACGGTATTCAAGTTTTTTTATTTGAAGCACTTAGACCAACCCCTGAACTAAGCTTTGCAATCAGATATTTAGGTTGTAAAGCGGGAGTGGTATGTACTGCATCTCACAATCCCAAAGAATACAACGGTTATAAAGCTTATTGGAATGATGGGGGACAATTGGTTCCTCCCCATGATAAGAACGTAATTACAGAGGTTGAAGCCATACAAAGTGTGGATGAAGTAAAATGGAGTGGAGGAGAAACGAATATTACCATAATAGGCAATGATATAGATCAAGCCTATTTAGAAATGGTAAAAGGCTTGAGTGTTTACCCAGATGTAATTGCAGCTCAAAAAGATTTGAAAATCGTGTATACACCAATTCATGGTACTGGTATTACATTGGTTCCTCAAGTTTTGGAGAAGTTTGGGTTTAATAATGTACATATAGTAGAGGAACAATCAACACCGGATGGTAATTTCCCTACCGTTAAGTACCCCAATCCAGAAGAGAGTGAAACCATGAGTATTGGGTTGAAAAAAGCACAAAGTTTAGATGCAGATATTTTATTGGGTACAGATCCAGATGCTGACCGTGTTGGTATTGGTGTAAAAAATCATAAAGGAGAGTGGGTCTTGATGAATGGAAACCAAACGGCAGTATTGGCTTTTGCCTACATGATGGAAGCTAGAAAGGCAAAAGGAATTGCACAGCCCAATGATATGGTTATTTCTACGATTGTAACTACAGAGATGATTAATGAAGTCGCTAAACAAAATCATGTTGGATGTTACAATGTATTGACCGGATTTAAATGGATAGCTGAGAAAATAAAGGAATTAGAAGGCAAAGAGAATTATGTAATTGGGGGCGAAGAAAGCTTTGGCTTAATGATTGGAGATCAAATAAGAGACAAAGATGCTGTAAGCGCAGTGGCTTTAATGTGTGAAATGGCAGCATATGAAAAAAATAAGGGTAAGACCTTATTTGATAAAATGATTGAATTATATATTCAATATGGTTTCTATTATGAGAATTTGATCAGTATCACTAAAAAAGGAATGAATGGTCAAAAAGAAATAGCTGCAATGATGGAAGGTTATAGAAGTAATCCACCAGCGGAAATAAATGGGTCTTCAGTTGTAACCCTTTTAGATTATCAATTGCAGTTGGGTAAGAATCTATTAACTGGTGAAACTTGGAGCATCCCCCTTCCAAAAAGTAATGTATTACAATTCATTACTGCAGATGGAAGTAAGATTTCGGCAAGGCCTTCCGGAACAGAGCCAAAAATCAAGTTTTATTTTAGTGTAAAAACCAACTTGAGTAACAAGGCTGAATTTGATGCAAAACAAATCGAATTAGAGAACAGAATAAATGGAATTATCAGTAGCATGAACCTAAAATAGAATGCTATATTCGCAATATGCGAAAGGATAGAGTTTATAATGATGCATTTACCCATAAAGGGATGCGTAAGATATTGGTTGATACATTACGAGAGAAGGGTATAACTGATGAAGCAGTTTTGGATGCAATCAATACGATTCCAAGGCATTTTTTTCTTGAATCTGCATTTGAAAAAATAGCTTATGAAAATCGTGCATTTCCTATTTCAGCTGATCAAACCATCTCTCATCCGTACACGGTAGCTTATCAAACCCAACTGTTACAAATTAAAAAAGGGGATAAGGTACTTGAAATTGGAACGGGAAGTATGTATCAAACGACCATTCTAGCCGCATTGGGAGCTCAATGGGTATACACCATAGAAAGACAGAAAAAGTTATTCGACGAGCAAAAAGAATATTATCATTTTAGAAAACAGTATCCGAATATTAAGTTTTTTTATGGGGATGGATTTAAGGGCTTACCAACTTATGCCCCTTTCGATAAAATCTTAATTACTGCTGCGGCGCCTTTTGTTCCACCATTATTGTTGGATCAATTAAAACCAGGAGGTCTAATGGTTATACCAGTAGATGAGGGCGAGAATCAAAGAATGATGCGGATTAGTAAAAATGCAGACGGTACTATAAATGAAGAAATGTTTGAAGAGTTTTCCTTTGTGCCTATGTTGCAGGGTAAAAATGTTTAAAATAAAAAGGGCCCCGATTTTTCAATCGAGGCCCAACTCTTAAACTAAAACTAAATTATTGTTGCATCATATCCATTCCACCACTTTGATCTGCTTTCGTATTCTTTCTCTTGAATAAACTAGCATCAAACTTTCCGAAACGGTAACTGAAGTTTAATCTTAACACTTGTGGGTCTCTTCTTCTTTGATTGGTTTGATTAAAGAAGGAACTTTCTGAATAGCTTTGGAATAACTGCGTTCTGAAAATATCGTTCATGCTTAATGTCAAATTACCAGAACGTCCATTTTTCCAAGTAAACTCTTTACGAATAGCTAAATCAAATCCATATCTAGGTAAATTATACCCTTGCGCTCCCGATTGTGGGCCGCCGCCAAACATCATTCCACCACCGCCGCCACCGCGACCACCACCGCCACCACTGCTTTGTGGTAATACGGTTCTTGCTTGGTAATCTCCACTTAATTGGATCGATAATCCTTTACCAACTTTAAAAGTATTGTTCATTTTAGTGAACCAGCTCCATTGTTCTTGAACTAAGTCTGGTTGACCTGGTACGGTTGCATTGATTCTTGAATTGAAAATATTCAAGTTAACAGTCATTTCCCACCAACTAGTTACAGACATTTTATTGGTTAATTCTAAGCCAAAGGATCTAGCACTATTTGCATTGATAAATGTGCTAAAGAATGCACTATCACCAGGAACCAAGGCATTGGCATCTCTGTACACATATCTGGTAATTAAATTAGTAGAATGCTTAAAGAATGCAGTAGCAAGAAAATTAGCTCCTTTTTTATAAGCATTGTTCCAACTCATTTCGAATGAATTAGTGAATTCTGGTTTTAGACCAGCATTTCCCATATTAATATTTTGTGGATCAGAATAATCTGGGAAAGGCATCAACTGAAAGAAGTTAGGTCTATTTACTCTTCTAGAATAATTGATTTGGAAGTCTTGTTTCTCATCAATTTTGTAAGTGATGAATGCACTAGGGAACAAGCTCAAAGGAAATTTCACTGAGAAAGAAGCGGAATCAGCCCCTTTAGAATTCAATAATGTACCGGTGTAGTTTGAACTTTCTGCTCTTAAACCTAACTGATAACTCCATTTATTTACTCTAAAGCTGTATGTAGTATAAGCCGCGTAAACTGCATCGGTATACTTATACCTGCTACTGATTAATGGAACAAGCTGGTATTGGCCAGTTAAACTATTGAAACGATACTGATCAAGTTTATTATTGAAATCTCTTATTGCTGCTCTACCACCCGCTTCAAATTTCTTATCATCTGTTAATGGATTTTCATAATCAATTTGGAAAGTATGATTCGTGGTACTTCCTTCGCCAATACCTCTTTGTAAAATAGGTGTACCCTTTTGAGTAGCATCTAAGTTGTAAGTATAGTTATCAATATTCGATAAATTGTCATTACTGCTTCTATTGTAATTATAGTCAGAAGAAATATTATGACCATTCTTCATGAAATTGTGTTTGTAACTCAATTGTGTACCTAAATTTTTGAAGTTACTAGTAGAAGTTGTTCCAATATTAGAATAAGATGTTTTTGCACCTTTAATGGTTGAATCAACTCTTTGATTTTGGTCGTTGTCAAACTGACCTCTGTTGTAATTGGCCGTTACCGAAATGGTATTTCTATTGTCTACAAAATAGTCAACACCTGCTCTTACAAAAGCAAAATAGCCGGTATTGGTAGAGTTTTGAACATTGTAAATATTGCTTGGAGTAGCAAGAAGATTATTTCTATCTGTGATACCTTCAGAAATGGATTTTCTTTGATTGATTACGCCACTTCCTGTGAAGTTTAATTTGTTTTGACGAATATTGATGTCTCCACCTCCGTTCAACATTCCACGAGAATCAACTCCTAATCTAAGACCTCCATTGTAACCTACTTTCTTATTCTTTTTGAGAACAATATTTAAGATACCTGCATTACCACCTGATGCATCAAACTTTGCAGATGGATTGGTTATTAATTCAACTCGATCAATAATATCTGAAGGAATTTGGTCTAAAGTAATTGTTGTAGGTCTGCCATCAATAAATAATGTAGGAGCCGCATTTCTAAGGGTTACATTTCCGTCAATATCCACATTTAAGGCGGGGATATTTCTCATTAATTCAGTGGCTGTTTGACCAGAACCCATTAAGTTTTTATCTACGTTGAAAATTTTTCTATCAATGCCCAATTCAAATTGTGGCTTAGTAGACGCAGTAACGGTGACATTACCCAAATTGGTTGCTTCTTCTTCCATTTTGATATTTCCTAAATCCTTGTCTGCCATTCCAAGCATTTGCTGCATATTTCCACCATTTGCCCCACCTGTTGGCATTTTAATACCAAAACTGATGGTTTGATCAATGGTTTTGTATGCTAAAGCCGTTGCATTCAATTTATAATTGCCAAATAAAGAAAGGTTTTCAAAACTAAAATCACCATTTGCCTTTGTGATAATAGTTCCTAAAATGGCTTCTTTCATTTTTTTGGTTGCAGTATCGAATTTATTACCTCTTAATTGTACAGTTACTCCTTCAACACCTTTATTGGTTTTACTGTCTACAATTTTTCCATAAAAATGGCCAATATTCATATTTTGGCCTGCTCCAATTGCACCTCCACGACCACCTGCCATTGCGGGCATTTGAGCCGAAGCAGCTGCTACAAAAAAGGTTAAAAACCCAATTAATCCTAAAATTTTACGCATATTCATCTTTATTAATAAGTGCAAAGTTGGCTTACGCAATGCTCGAATGGTTATTGCATTTTATAAGCGGTAATATGACAAGCCTGAGTGGATAAAGTTTAACAAAATCGGCGAATAGGCTATTTAATCCGTCGGTGACTAAGAAATTAGGGTTAGAATCACCTGTATAATACCAATTAAAAATCCGAGTACTCCTCCGATTATTTCAACGAATCGGAATTCTTTAGACATGATATCGTTGAGTATTTGTTCTAATTTATCAGATGAAAAACCTTTTACTTTTTCAACCACGATTTTTTCTAAGTCTAAATCCCTTTGTAAATTTCCCATATAAGTTTTCATGATTCCGGGAAATAGTTCTTTTAATTCAGCCATAAATACCGATTTCATTTGCTGAATTGTTTTATCTCCAATAAACATACTGATTACTGGCATTTGATCGGCCAATTTCACCCTTAAGAAATGGTCAATATGCGCATCAATTTGAGGCATTAATTGATCAATGTTGGATGGGTTGGTAATTTTTGATTCAATATCTTGGAAGGATAGTAGTTCGTCGCTTACTAATTTGCCTAATTTTTCAGCAAATTGAACTTGTCTTTTGGGAAATATGCCAATAAAGGTAATTCCCAGTATTTTAACTGGTTTTTTAGGATGGAACAACATTTTTATAGCTATCCAATTGGTAAACCAGCCAATAAAAGCAGAAATGAATGGGATTAGGTATAAAAGCTTCATGTATTTAAGTTAAAAAACCTATAAAACATACGCTTTATAGGTTTTAGGTGGGAGAGCGAGGGGTCTCGAACCCCCGGCCTTCAGTGCCACAAACTGACGCTCTAACCAACTGAGCTACGCCCTCCGTTTTTGTGGATGGCAAAAGTAGTAAATATTTTTTAAAAAAACTTCATCCAAACCTTTGTTAATTGGTTTTATACATGTCAATTAAACCTTTTTTTAGATTATTTTTGGAAAGATCATGCAAAAATTCAAGCAATTTATGAAGAGTAGAAAAGGATTAGTGCTAACGGCCTTGGTATTATTTGGTTCATTATTTATCGCATTTCGTAGTATCAATGGAGCAGATTCTAATGAAAAAATAGCCCAACAACAAAAGCTATTAAATACAGTGGGTGCATTGTTAGAACAACAACATTATAGTCCCCAAAAAATCAATGATGATTTTTCAAAGAAAATATTTAAAGCTTATTTGAATCAGTTAGATGGCGATAAAAGCATTTTTACTGCAGAAGATGTAAAAGCTGTTAAAAAATTTGAAACGACCATTGACGATGAAATACATGGAGCTTCAATACAATTCCAACCAGCGGTGAGCGCAATTTATGAAAAGAGAGTTGCGGAGACGATGCTTTACTATAAAGATATATTGTCTAAACCTTTTGATTATAGTGTAAACGAGTCGGTGCAATTAGATGGTGATCAATTAGATTATACTAGTTCTGAAGCAGAGAGAAAAGATCGTTGGAGGAAAAAATTAAAATATTATTCTTTAGAGCGTTTTATTGATTTACAAGAGGAAAGAGAAAAAAATAAAGGTAAAGATAGTTTCAAAGTATTACCAGATGACAGTTTAGAATTAGCTGCAAGAACCAGTGTGTTAAAAATGATGGAGCGAACATTCAATCGTATTAAAACTACTTTTACCGAAGAGCAGCGATTCAATTCATTTATTAATGTCATTACCAATACGATGGATCCACATACTGATTACTATCCACCTATTGAAAAAAGGGCTTTTGATGAAAGAATGAGTAACCAGTTTTATGGTATTGGAGCTCAATTACAACAGGATGATAATGGGATAAAAATAGCAAGTATTGTTACGGGTGGACCGGCTTGGAAATCTGGGGCAATCGTAGCAGGTGACGTCATCATTAAAGTTGCACAGGGATCTAATACGCCAGTGGATGTAAGTGGCTATGGTACAGAAGATGCAGTTAAATTGATTAGAGGGGATAAGGGTACAGAAGTACGAATCACTTTTAAAAAACAAGATGGTACAACTAAAACAGTTTCATTAATTAGAGAAAAAATTGAGCAAGATGAAGGCCTAGCGAGAAGTGCGGTTATCATGCAAGGAAATGATAAAATTGGGTATATCGCTTTGCCCGATTTTTATGCAAATTTTGAAGATAAGAATGGCTTTAAATGTTCGGAAGATGTTGCCACAGAAGTGAAAAAATTGAAGGCTGAAAATGTCAAGGGAATTGTAATAGACTTAAGAAATAATGGTGGTGGGTCTTTGCTTGAAGTGGTAAAAATGGTTGGTTTATTTATTAAAACAGGACCTGTTGTTCAAGTAAAAGAAAGAGATGGTAGAGTAGATCAACAAACCTGGAGAGACAATGATGAGTCTGTTTTATATGATGGGCCTTTAACAGTAATGGTTAATGAATTAAGTGCATCTGCTAGTGAAATTTTTGCTGCAGCAATTCAAGATTATAAAAGAGGCATTGTTATTGGTAGCAGCTCTACTTATGGCAAAGGAACGGTACAAAGACCCATTCCATTTGGAAGACCTATCGATTTTTACAGTAGCAGAACCGATTTTGGGGCGGTTAGTTTAACCTTTCAAAAGTTTTACAGAGTAAACGGTGGAAGTACGCAGTTGAAGGGGGTTGTTCCTGATATTATCATGCCTGATACTTATGAGTATTTAAAAATAAGAGAAAAGGACAATCCGAATTCTTTGCCATGGGATGCAATACCCCAAACTGCTTATCAGCCATGGCAGGGTAACGCTGCTAATCATTTGTCTGAGATTATCAAGAAAGAACAAACTAGAATTTCATCTGATGCTAATTTACTTTTATTACAAGATAATTTAAAATGGTTGTCTAAGAATGGGGAGAATCCGATCAATCTGCAAATTGATCAATTCAAACAAATGCAAAAACAAATTACCAATACGGTCAATCAAAACAATAACTTACTAAAACTTAAGACTGAACTACGTGTTCAAACACTTGAGGCAGATAAGGATAAGTTCTATAATAATCCAGATAAAAATAAGGGTATTCGTTACCAAGAATGGTTGAAGTTGTTAAAGCAAGATTTGCAAATTGATGCAAGTGTTAAGATAATTCAAGAACTAGCCACTCAGCAATACAATACAGTGAAAAACTAAAAATTCTTTTTTATATAGTACGATTCAAACATTATGGAAAAGAAGTTAGAGAAGAAATGGTATGCTGTTTATACCAAGCCAAGATGGGAAAAAAAGATTGATACGGTTCTAATTAGAAAAGGGATTGAAAGTTGGTGTCCGCTGCAGAAAGTAGAGCGTCAATGGACTGATCGGAAAAAAATTATAGAAGAGCCATTGTTTAAGTCTTATGTATTTGTTCATATTGATGATACCGAAAGGTCTAAAGTATTAATGACGGATGGTGCCCTCAATTTTGTTTATTATTTAGGTAAACCTGCTGTAATTAAAGAGGATGAAATAAATAATATCAAAGCTTATTTATTAGAAAAAGATGCTAAAATCAGCATTGTTTCCGATCAGGGATTTGCAACTGGGGATTTAATCAAAGTCAATCACGGGGTTTTTATGGATAAAGAGGGAACGGTGATAAGAGGAGGAAAGAAAAAAGTTTACGTAGAATTACAAAGCCTTGGTCAAGTAATGATTGTAGAATTTCCAGCAGTTTTTCTTACACCTAAATAGTCCATTCAACCAATTGGTTGGCCCATTCATTCCTGTAGGGTGTGCTTACTCGGATATAATTATCGGTGTACCCTTCCATCATGCCTTCTTTATTATACGCTTCAAATAATACAGGTCGGGTTGTTCCACTATGTTGTTTGGCGAAATACTGCTGCTTCATATAAGACAGGTTTCGCAAAGTTTTATTTCTTTCATTTCGAACCTGAATTGGAACAACAGGGGTTATTTCTAACGCTTTGGTATGGTCTCTTTCTGAGTAGGTGAATACGTGTAAGTAGGAAATGTCTAAAGAATGTATAAAGTCAAAAGTCTCTTTAAAATCCTCTTCCGTTTCTCCTGGAAAGCCAACAATTACATCCACGCCAATAGATGCATGTGGCATTAATTGTTTAATTAAAGAAACACGTTCAGCATATAATTCCCTTTTATATCTTCTACGCATTAACCCTAAAATTTTATTAGAGCCGCTTTGTAAGGGAATATGAAAATGGGGCATAAATTGATCGCTTTTTGACACCCATTCAATTAATTCATTCGTGATTAGGTTTGGCTCAATAGAAGAAATACGGTATCTATTAATTCCATCAACTTCATCTAATGCTTTAACTAAATCTATAAAGGATTCGCCATGGACTTTGTCTCCATGTGCTCCTTTTCCAAAATCTCCCAAATTTACCCCAGTTAAAACAATTTCTTTAACACCTTCGTTGGCTAAATGGGTTGCATTGGCTACCACATTTTGAATGGTATCACTTCTGCTTTTTCCTCGAGCCATTGGGATGGTGCAAAAAGAACAATTGTAATCGCAACCGTCTTGCACTTTTAAAAAGGTTCTGGTTCTGTCATTTTGAGAAAAAGAAGCATTGAAACCTGTTACTTCTGCAATATCACAACTGCAAATTTTGGCAGGATCATTAGATTTGGTTAGTGCTTTAATATGTTCGGTTATATTAAACTTTTCTGCAGCACCTAGTACCAAGTCTACGCCAGGAATGGAAGCTATTTCCTTGGGCTTCAATTGTGCATAACAGCCAGTTATGATTACAAAGCTATCTGGCGATTTTCGTTGGATTCTCCTTACCAATTGTCTACATTCTTTATCTGCATTATCGGTAACAGAGCAAGTGTTAATTACATACACATCTGCAGGGTCATTAAATTCTCTTTTTTCATACCCTTCTTTTTCCATAATTCTAGAAAGGGTAGAGGTTTCAGAGAAGTTAAGTTTACAACCAAGTGTATGAAATGCTACTGTTTGTTTCTGGCTCATTCAGCGGCAAAGTTAATGCAGCAAGCCCAAAAATCATTCATTGAAGCTTCTATTGAATCCGATATCCCTATTTATAGTCGATTTATAGCTGCAAAAACTTTCTTAAATCTGTTTAAACAGGCCTTTGTATTTCAAATTTTACCTATAATCAACTATGTTTGCCAGTCTTTAAAAACCAAAACAAATATGCAGTTTAATAAGATCAATAACATTACGGGCTGGTTGGTTTTCATAATTGCCAGCGCAGTGTATACCCTTACTGCCGAAGCTGGAGGAAGCTTATGGGATTGTGGTGAATTTGTAAGTAGTTGTTTTAAACTTCAAATACCGCATCCTCCAGGAGCCCCTTTGTTTGTTATCCTAGGTAGAATATTTATTATTCTATTTGGAGATGATCCAATGAGTGCTGCTAAAGCGGTTAATATGATGAGTGCAATTGCTAGTGCATTTACCATATTGTTTTTATTCTGGACAATTACTCATTTTGCACGTAGAATCATCAATATTAAAACTACTGATACGCCTAATAGTTATCAAGTATGGAGTATTATGGGCGCGGGTGTTGTAGGAGCGCTTGCGTATACATTTAGTGATTCGTTTTGGTATAGTGCAGTAGAAGGGGAAGTGTATGCATTGTCATCTTTCTTTACTGCCATTGTATTTTGGGCAATATTGAAATGGGAAAACCAAGCAGATGAGCCAGGGGCCGATCGTTGGATTGTCTTTATTTTCTTCATGATGGGATTGTCAATTGGCGTTCACTTATTAAACCTATTAACGATACCTGCAATTGTGATGGTTTATTATTTCAGAAAGAGAGAAAATTTTAATTATGCATTAATTCGTTCTTGGTTTATTAAGATTGTGTCAGTTGGAGGCGGGTTGGCATTTATTGCTGCATTAGTAGGGGCAGCTGCAGAAGCAACTGATAATGTACCTATGGATGGAACCATTGGTGGTTTAATGATTTTAGCAACCATCATTGGTGTTGGATTACTCTTTATTATAGAAAAATGGAAGCCTGAGCAAAAAGCCTATTATGGTGGAGTCTATATATTTTTTGTAATTGGATGTGTGATCACCGGAGTGGTTCAAGTGGGAGTCATTCAATATTCCATCAAATTAGCAGGTTCGTTTGATCGTTGGATGGTAAATGGAGCTGGGATGCCATTTTTTAGTGGGTTCACTTTATTTTTTGTGTTGGTTGCAGCCCTACTATGGTATGGATTAAAATTGGCTTCTAAAAAAGCATGGCCTTATTTGACTTTGTCTATTTGGTGTATCAGCTTTATGTTTATTGGCTATAGTACTTATTTAACTACCATGATTAGAAGTAGTGCAAATCCTTCTGTGGATATGTACAACGTAGATAATCCAATGAGTTTGGTAGGATACCTTGGTCGTGAGCAATACGGAGATTTTCCATTATTGTACGGACAAAAATTTACTGCACAGCCTGTTGATTTGAAAAATACAGGTATGCGTTATCAGAAGGCTCGTGACAAGTATATTGAAGTAGGACAAGATAAAAAATACGTTTACAATCCCGAGGATAAAATGTTGTTTCCAAGGGTATGGGACGCAAGTGATGATCAATACCATGCCTATTATTATTCTGCATTTTTAAATATTCCTAAACTAAAGGATGGCACTTATGAAAGAGCGCCTAACCAAGTAGATAACGTTAAGTTTTTTGTAGGATACCAAGTGTATTGGATGTATTTCCGCTATTTCATGTGGAATTTTTCTGGAAAGCAAAATGATATTCAAGGTGTTTATACCGGCAATGTTCGTGATGGTAACTGGATTACAGGTATTCCATTAGTAGACAACTTGATTTACGGAGACCAATCTCAATTACCAGATTCACTTAAGAACAACAAAGCCAATAATAAGTTATTTGCTTTGCCTTTTATTTTAGGTATTCTTGGATTTGTTTATCATCGTAAGAAAAGAGGGGATGATGCTTTTACCAATTTATTAATGTTTTTCTTTACCGGATTTGCAATTGTATTGTACTTAAACCAAGCCGGTAATCAACCCCGTGAACGAGATTATGCTTACGTGGGAAGCTTCTATGCGTTTGCAGTTTGGATAGGATTGGGAGTGATGGCAGTGATTTCATTCTTAGAGAAAAAAATGAAACCTGCCCTTGCAGCTTCTTTAGCAACCCTTATTTGTTTGTTGGCTGTTCCTGCATTGATGGCTCAACAAGAATGGGATGATCATGATAGAAGTAAGAAAGTATTGGCAAGAGATTTAGCACGTGATTACTTGGAAAGCTGTGCGCCAAATGCTATTTTATTCACTTTTGGAGACAACGATACCTACCCATTATGGTATGCACAAGAAGTAGAAGGTATTCGCCCAGATATTCGTGTGATCAATTACAGTTTATTAGGTATTGATTGGTACATCAATGAAATGAGGTACAAAGTAAATGAGAGTGCGCCAATTGATGTAATCTGGTCAGCGGAACAAATTGAAGGTGGTAAAAGGGATTATGCGCTATATCGTCCTAAGCCCAATATTCCTGAAGACCGTTACTATGATTTGTATGACTTGATGAAAAATTATGTAGGGAGCGATGATCCAATCAATATGGAAGACAGGGGTAATGGAGAAGCATTGAGTACTTTCCCTGTTAGAAAGTTCTCCGTTCCAGTAGATAAAGCCCAGGTATTGGCAAATAAAACAGTGAACGCCAATGATAGTGTGGTGGCTGAATTGAGATTTGAACTGCCAAAAAGTTCTATGATGAAGAACGATATGGCCGTATTAAATATCATTGCTGCCAACAAATGGAATCGACCTATTTATTTTACCAATCCACAAGTAGATTTAGGGTTTGATGAATACTTAAGAAGAGATGGTTTGAGTCATAGATTAGTACCTGTTCAAAATTCTAAAGTGAATACAGATTGGATGATGACAAAAGCCATGAATGTATTTACTGCTGGAAATGCCAATGTTAAAGGGGTGTATTTTGATGAAGAGAATAGAAGGCATTTGAACAGCATTAGAACCGCCTATACTGAATTAGCCATTGACTTAGCATCAAAAGGACGAAAAGAAGATGCAAGAAAAGCATTGCAAAAAGTAGATCAATTAATGGACGAGGAAAATTTCCCTTATGGTATGGTAAGTCGTGGGAATATGCACAATAGAAATACACTGATGTTCTTAGAAGCTTGTTATATGGCTGAAGACAAAGCTTTGATTGATAAAGTTTCTAAATCTGTAAGTAAAGATCTACAACAGCAAATCAAATATTATAATTCATTAACTGGCAAAAAGGCCGAATTAATGGAAGATGAAAAAAGAATTGCTGAAGGATATATGGAGGGATTAGAAAGAATGAAAACCGTATATAATCCAGCCATTCAAATACCAGGCAAATTAATGGCGCCAAGAGATACTAGTAAATAGTTTTAAAAAATAGTAAATTGAATCGTCCCGAATTTTCGGGGCGATTTTTTTTGAACTTAATCGGCATATTACTGTTATAAAATCATGATAGGGCACCAATTTTTCTCCTTTAACCCTGATAATTCTGGCAAATCAAAATTTGAACAGCTGCTCGATATATTTATGCAATTGCTAACCTATACCAGTGGGGATGCTGCAGAGTCTTTAAGCTGGATGAATGAATTAGATAAACAATACCATTTTACTGATAAGGATTATGGTATGGGAGATTTTATTGAAGACCTTAAACAAAACGGTTACCTAAAAGAAGATCCTGCTAATGGAGATTTTAGTATAACGGGCAAGTCTGAACAAACCATAAGAAAAAAGAGTTTGGAAGAGATTTTTGGCAAACTGAAGAAAGCTGGCAAGGGTAGTCATCAAACGTTTAAGCCAGGTCAAGGAGATGAAGTGAATTCTGATACCAGACCATTTCAGTTTGGTGATATGTTAGAGCAGATTGATTTTACGGAAAGTATAAGAAATGCTCAAATCAATAGGGGTGTGGAAGCTTTCTCCATGCATGAAGATGATTTGCAAATTAGAGAAGCTGATTTCAAAACACAAACTTCTACTGTGTTAATGATCGATATTTCCCATTCTATGATATTATATGGGGAAGATCGAATTACACCGGCTAAGAAAGTAGCCATGGCATTATGTGAATTAATTACCACCAAGTATCCAAAAGATACAATAGATATTGTGGTTTTTGGAAATGATGCATGGAGTATTGAAATGAAAGACCTTACTTATTTAAAAGTAGGGCCTTATCATACCAATACAGTTGCTGGGCTTGAATTGGCAATGGATTTACTAAGAAGAAGAAAGAATCCCAATAAGCAAATTTTTATGATTACGGATGGTAAACCAACCTGCTTGAAAATTGGCAAACAGTATTATAAGAACAGCTTTGGATTAGATAGAAAAGTGGTGAATCGTTGCATTAATTTAGCAGCTCAGTGTAAAAAATTAAAAATACCCATTACTACATTTATGATTGCTTCAGATCCTTATCTGCAGCAGTTTGTTCAGGAATTCACTGAAATGAATAATGGCAAAGCTTATTTTGCCTCACTAGATAAATTAGGAGCATTTATATTCAAAGACTTTGAAAGCGGAAAAAGAAAAACAGTTTATTAAAATGAAAAAAACAAAAACAATACCATACGATTCTATATATAATCTAGGACAATTAAAGGCAAGTGGTTATCAATCTAAAACGGTTAAAGAAGAAGTAAGAAATAATCTTATTAAGACCATTCAGGAAAAAGAAAATCCCTTTGTTGGTATATTGGGATATGAAGATACGGTTATACCCGACACTGAAAGAGCATTACTTAGTCAACACAATATTTTGTTTTTAGGACTAAGAGGACAGGCTAAAACAAGAATGGCTAGGCAAATGATAGACTTGCTAGATGAGTACGTACCTGTTATTGCGGGTTCAGAAGTAAACGATGATCCTTTTAATCCATTAAGCAGGTATGCAAAAGATTTAATTGCAGAAAAAGGAGATGATACCCCCATTGAATGGGTGCATCGAACTGCTCGCTATGGAGAAAAGCTGGCTACGCCAGATGTGAGTGTGGCAGATTTAATTGGAGATATTGATCCCATTAAAGCTGCTAATTTAAAATTGAGTTTTTCTGACGAAAAAGTAATTCATTACGGCATTATTCCAAGAAGCAATCGAGGAATTTTCGTCATTAATGAATTGCCCGATTTGCAAGCCAGAATTCAAGTAGCGTTGTTCAATATTTTGCAAGAAGGAGATATTCAAATCAGGGGATTTAAATTGAGAATGCCTTTAGATATTTTATTTGTGTTCACTGCAAATCCAGAAGATTACACCAATCGTGGAAGTATTGTTACTCCTTTAAAGGATCGTATTGAAAGCCAAATCCTTACTCACTATCCAAAAAATATTGAAACGTCATTGGCAATTACCGAGCAAGAAGCCCATATTCTACCTGCTCAGAAAGATAGAGTCAATATTAGCGATTTAGTAAAACGCATTATCGAGCAGGTTGCATTTGAAGCCAGGTCTAATGAATACGTAGATAGAAAGAGTGGGGTAAGTGCCAGGTTAACCATTGCAGCTTTAGAGAATGCCGTTAGTAGTGCTGAAAGACGTGCCATTATACATAATGAAGCCAATACGCAGGTTTGGATCAGTGATCTAATTGGAATTATTCCTGCTATTACTGGAAAGATTGAATTGGTGTATGAAGGGGAACAAGAAGGACCTTATCAGGTTGCGGTGAATTTAATTGACAAATCAGTTAGACATTTATTCGTACAATATTTCCCTAATCCTGAACAATCTAAGAAAAGAAGAAATACAGGGAAAAAATCCGTAGAAGAATCAGCGGCAAATGAAAGCCCATATAAAACCATCACTCGATGGTTCGATAATGGCAATCATATTGAATTGCTTTTAGACATGAAAGATGCTGCAAAAATTGAAACCCTTTATCAAATAGATGGATTGTATGCCTTAGTAAAAAAATACTATCCTCATGCCAATGCCAATGAAAATGCATTGTTAATGGAATTTGTATTACATGGTCTAGCTGCTTATTCCATGATCAGCAAAAAATCATTAGATGGCAAACTCAGCTTCAATGATTTAATGGGTAGTATGATGAATTTTGACAATTTTGGAACTGAAGAAGAAGAGGAAGATATCTAAATCAGTTCTTTTAATTTTTCAATTACTGCATCAATCTCGGCTTTGGTATTGTGTTTGCTAAAGCTAAATCTCACTGTAACCTGATTGGGGTTATTATTGATTGCTCTAATTACATGAGATCCTTGGTCTGCTCCACTTGTACAGGCGCTTCCTCCGCTTGCGCAAATATTATTGATGTCTAAGTTGAATAAAATCATTTCGCTTTTTTCTGTCTTTGGGAAACTAACACTTAGAACAGCATACAAAGACTTGCCAGTTGGGTCACCATTAAAACTAATATCCTTGATATTCTTTTTGAGTTGATCCATCATGTAAAGCTTCAACTCAGTTATATAGTTGCTGTCATTTTCATAATTGGTTGTGGCCAATTCTAATGCTTTGGCAAATCCTACGATACCATATAAATTTTCGGTACCAGCACGCATATTTCTTTCTTGGCTTCCACCGTGTACGAAAGGCTTGATCTTTACATTTTCGTTAATGTATAACATGCCAACCCCTTTTGGGCCATGAAACTTATGGCCAGCACCAGTAATAAAATGAACAGGCGTATTTCTTAAATTAAATGGGAAATGACCAACTGTTTGCACGGTATCAGAATGAAAAATAGCATTGTGTTTTTTACAAAGTTCTCCCACTGCATGAATGTCTAACATATTCCCAATTTCATTATTGGCATGCATTAATGTAACCAAACATTTTTCTTCACTTTCCTCAAGTAATTTGGCTAAATCATTTAAATCAATATGTCCGTTGGGCAATAGCTTAACATAACTTAAGGCTGCTTCTCCATTTTGGTATAAGTATTCTATGGTATGGCTGGTTGCATGGTGTTCTATGGGTGAACTAATGATATGTTTGCAACCAAGGTCACGCACTGATGCAGTGATGGCCATATTACTGCTTTCTGTTCCTCCACTGGTAAAGAAAATTTCAGCAGGATGTGCATTTAAAATTTTGGCAACTGTTTTTCTGGCATTCTCAATGGCCATTCTAGATTCTCTACCGTAAGAGTAAATAGAAGAGGGGTTGCCAAAATGCTTGGTTAAATAAGGCATCATGGCTTCCAATACTGTAGGGTCTAATGAAGTTGTGGCCGCATTGTCTAGGTAGATTCTTTCCATAAAAACGATTGATTAATGATTAGTTTAATCCTGCTGCTTCTTTAATATCATCCATTAGTCTTTTTGCAATATTAGCTGCAACAGTTTCACTGTTACTTTCTGCATAAATTCGAATAATAGGTTCTGTATTGCTGCTTCTTAAATGTACCCAATCATTATCGAATTCAATCTTTAATCCGTCCTCTGTATTGATTGGGTTTTTCTTGTATTTCTTTTTAATCTGCTCAAAAATATTGGCCAAATTAACTCCGGGAGTTAATTCGATCTTATTCTTGCTCATGAAATAGTCAGGATACGTGTTTCTCAATTGCTTAACCGATTTTTTCTCTTTGGCTAAGTGAGTTAAAAATAATGCTATCCCAATTAAAGCGTCTCTTCCATAATGCAAATCTGGTACAATAATTCCTCCATTTCCTTCTCCACCAATCACAGCATTGACTTCTTTCATTTTAGTCACTACATTCACTTCTCCAACTGCACTTGCCGAATAGGTTCCGCCATGTTTAATAGTGATATCTTTTAAAGCACGGGTACTACTCATATTACTAACTGTATTGCCTTTTCGATGTTGTAAAACATAATCTGCAACAGCTACTAATGTATATTCCTCTCCAAATAAACTTCCATCTTCACAAACAAAACAAAGTCTGTCTACATCCGGATCAACTGCAATACCCATGCTCGCTTTTTGCTTATTCACTTCATTGCACAAATCTCTTAAGTGTTCCGGCAATGGCTCTGGGTTGTGGGCAAACTGTCCATTTACTTCACTGTTTAAAACCGTGTATTTTTTAACTCCTAACGCATCTAATAAAGCAGGAACGGCAATGGCCCCAGTGCTATTAATCGCATCAATAACAATGGAAAAATTAGCAGCTTGAATGGCATCCTTATCAACTAAAGGATAATTCACACAAGCTTCAATATGTTTTTCTAGTAAATTTTCACCAGCTATCACTTGCCCCAGTTGGTCAACTGAAGCAAATAGGAAATCTTCTTTGGCTGCTATTTCAAGTAATTTTGCACCATCTGCACCACTAATAAATTCTCCTTTTTGATTGAGTAATTTTAAAGCATTCCATTCTTTGGGATTATGGCTGGCGGTTAATATAATTCCTCCTGCGGCATTCTCAGTCACTACGGCCATTTCAACAGTAGGGGTAGTGCTCAGACCTAAATTAATGACATCTAGTCCCATTGAAATTAGGGTGTTTACGACCAATGCTTGAACCATTTCTCCACTAATTCTACCATCCCTTCCTATCACTACCTTTTTATTTTGGCCATTTGATTCTTTTAATAAAGTACCATAGGCTGCGGTAAATCTTACAATATCCACAGGACTTAATGTGTCTCCTGGTTTCCCTCCAATAGTACCTCTAATGCCTGAAATGCTTTTTATTAATGCCATATGTTATCAATTAAACGGCGGCGAATATAATTCAAATTTTTTGTATGACTCGGTGACGTAACTTCGCAGTTGAAACATTAATATGGCAGACAAAGCATGGTTTAAAGACTGGTTCAATTCTCCGTATTACCATTTATTATACCAGCATAGAGATGAAAATGAAGCTGAGCAGTTCATAAAAACGCTTATTGAACATTTAAAGCCAGCCAAGGGGGCTACCATGCTAGATATAGCTTGTGGAAAGGGTAGGCATAGTATGGCTTTGGCAGAAATGGGGTTTGATGTAACAGGTATTGATTTATCTGAAGCTTCTATTGCTGAAGCGAAAGAGCAGGAATCGGACTTCTTGCATTTTTACCAACATGATATGCGCAAACTATTCAGAATTAATTATTTTGATTTTGCATTTAATTTTTTCACCAGTTTCGGCTACTTTAAAACTAGAAGAGAGCATGATAATGCCATTCGAATGATGGCAGATAGCATTAAACCTGGTGGATTATTGGTGATTGATTATTTGAATGTGCATTATGTTGAATCACAATTAGCTCCAATTCTTACCACTGAAGTAGAAGAGGTGAAATTTCATATTAGTAAATGGCAAACTGAGGATCATTTTTTCAAGCAAATTCAAATTACCGATCAAGAACATGCTGCGCCTAGACACTTATATACAGAGCGTGTTGCAAAGTTTTCACTTGGCGATTTTAATGATATGCTTAGTTATCAGCATATGCAAATCCTAGAAGTATTTGGTAACTATCAATTAGGTCATTATGATGTTAAGTTGTCTCCTAGAATGATCATTATTGCCCAAAAAATGATTGATAAAAAATTATAAGTTAAATCCAAGGTATTTGATCAAACTTTCGGGGAGTTTGGGTAAATTCTTGCGCTCTATCAAATAAGTAGATAAGCCCGATAAATCTCTATATACATAATGTTTATTTAATGCACCTTCTAAATAACCAGCCCCAGAAGTATTACCAGTTCCAACGCGCATGCCAATCATCCGTCTAACCATGATAAGGTGTTTATGTCTCCAGTTACTCATTAAATGATCTATTTCAATTAATGAATCTAATATCTGATAGGATGTTTGAAATACAGGAAAGTCTCTGTAAAGCATTATGAATAATGCAGCCCTCATTGCAGCAGGGCTGAAACTACAACTGAATAATTGTTGTTGTTCAGTTGTCATTTCAGATGCAAAATGTTGAAAGAAGACGGCATCAAAATCAGCCAGCTTCGAATGTTCTCTTTCAGATAATCCAGCACCGTAAATAGATTTATATTGTCTCCAGAACGGGTGGTTGATTGGATCTGTTGAAGCTTGATCTTCCCAATAAGCTTTGTCAAAAAAAGGCATTCTTTCTAACCAATCATTTACCAATTGTACTAAATTTTTTCCCTCCTCTGTTTGAGTGATATGCTGATAGTCAGGCTGTGTAAATCCACCCTCATTGGTTCTTTTATAATAATCTTTTTGGTGCCGTTTCTCTAAAGCTAAACCCAGTTTGGCTTCAATCAATCTAAACTGTTTACTTTGAAAACCTGATGAAGGCGTCAATAAGTTTCGAAATGCTAAAAAGTCCATGGGGGTCATGGTGTCAAGCACATTTACTTGCTGATTCAGTAATTCAAGAATCTTGATAATGCGTTTAAAACGATGTCTTACCAGATTCAAATCTTCTGAATTATCATTAATTTTTTCCTTTTGAAAAATGCCCATGCAATAATCTAATTCAAATAAGATTTGTTTAAACCAAAGTTCATATGCTTGATGAATAATAATGAACAACATTTCATCGTGAGCTGGTTCGTTCCCTTCTTCAAAGCTAACAGGGTGTTGGCTTTCAATAATTTTATCCAATTGAAGATAAGTACCGTAATACATTGGTTCTTTTTCCATGGCAGTGTCGTTAGGATTCAAATATAACCACTAATTTCGTACAATGACAGCAACCACTTTAACTGAGCAAATTCAATTGAAGAAATCTTATTTATGCGTAGGATTAGATTCGGACATCACTAAACTACCTGCACATTTAAAAGACCAAAAAGACGGAGTAGTAGCTTTTAATAAAGCTATTATAGACGCAACCCTTCCATATTGTGTTAGTTATAAAATTAATACTGCATTTTATGAATCTCAGGGATTAAAGGGTTGGGAAATCATGAAAGAAACTTTGGACTATATCCCCAAAACACATTTTACCATTGCTGATGCTAAAAGAGGAGATATAGGCAATACTTCAACGCAGTATGCCAAAGCTTTTTTTGAAGCGCTCAATTTTGATGCAATAACGGTAGCTCCTTATATGGGGGAAGATAGTATCCGACCTTTTTTAGAATATGAAAATAAAGTAACAATAGTTTTAGGATTAACTTCCAATATTGGAAGCAATGATTTTCAACAATTGTTGTTAGAAGAATACGACGAATCTTTGACCATGGTGCCGCATATTACCCAAGGTACTGCAGAGAAAAGATTATATGAACATGTACTAGAAAGAGTGGCTAGTTGGGGAAACACCGAAAATTTGATGTTTGTTGTGGGCGCAACTCAAGCTTCCGAATTAGAAAAGATTAGAAATATTATACCCAATCATTTTTTATTGGTTCCAGGTGTGGGTGCACAGGGCGGTAGCTTAAAAGACGTAAGTAGATACGGATTGAATAAATCTGTTGGTCTATTAGTGAATGCAAGTAGAGCCATCATTTTTGCGTCTGGCGGAGAAGATTTTGCCAATCAAGCAGCAACAGTTGCACAAGCATATCAGTCAGAAATGGCCGATTATCTGCAAATGATGTAATGTATTCCAATTGTTCTGTAACAATGGTTTAGTGAGTAATACTCAACTTTGCCATTATGAAAATTACAATGGTCAAATTTATCTGTATTGCTTTTGCATCTTTAATTATTAACGGATGTGAAACAATCAAACAATCAACTAATCAACAAAGAGGAGTAGCAGTTGGTGCTACAAGTGGCGCTGTTATAGGCGGAGTGCTTGGAAATAATATCGGTAACAAAAACAATACAGCTTTAGGTGCCATTTTAGGTGCCGCTATTGGAGGTGTTGCCGGAGGAATTATTGGAAATAAAATGGACAAACAAGCTGCAGAAATTAAAACGGCCATACCTGGTGCTACAGTAGAAAGAGTTGGAGAGGGGATTAATGTAACTTTTGATGAAAAAAATCCAGACGGTTCTCAAGCTGGTGTATATTTTGCCAATAATCAATACAATATCAACAGCAATGCCCAATTGGCTTTGAATAAATTGAATAATGTATTTACAGAATACCCTGATACCAATATTTTAATTGAAGGACATACAGATAATACAGGAGCTGCAAGTTATAATTTATCTTTATCTGAACGCCGAGCCAATGCAGTTGCTGCAGCTTTGTTAGCAACGGGTATTGCTTCAAATAGAATTACAACAAAATGGTATGGTGAAAGTCAACCTAAAATGGAAAATACAACCGATGAAAACAGGGCACTAAATAGAAGGGTTCATTTTGTCATCACTGCGAATGAAAAAATGAAAGCAGAAGCCAAACAAAATCAATAAAGTTTATCGGCAAATATCAATAATGCGATTGGCTAATTTGGTAGCCCAATTTAAATGGGTGATTCCAGAATAATGCAACTGATCAGAAGCGAGTGCAGCAGGGTTTTTACTTGCTGCTCTTGTTTCTTCCGTTATTTCAATAAAGTTTGTTTTATATTTTATTGATAGTTGCTGGCATACATGATTATAAGCATCAATTTCAATTCCTATTTCAGTCCCATTTTTCTCAGCTGCATAAGGAGTACAACCCCAATCGGGTATAGACAGCACAATCACGCTGTCCGATTTGCCTCCTGTTAAATGGATGGCTTTCTTAAGTAAGTATTCAAAATCGTTTTTAAAATTTTCTAGCGATAATTGCCTGTACTGATTATTCACACCAATCAATAAGCTAACAATATCGTAGTGCAAATTTAATTCTGTTTTCAAAATTTGTTCTGCTAATTCAGTACTCGTCCATCCAGTTTGGGCAATAATTTCTGGTGCATGAATCATCATTTTTTGCTTCCTGATAAGTTGTGCAGTTAAATAAGGATAAGATTCATGCAATGGAACGGACTCTCCAATGGTATAAGAATCACCTAATGCTAAATATGTTATAGGATGATGCATATTAAAAATTGTTTTTTAATATTTCATAAAACTTAAAGACGTCTTCAAAACTACAATACAATGGAGCAGGGGCTACACGAATCACTCCGGGCTCACGAAAATCTACGATCACGCCATTGTCAATTAATTTATTGTGTATTTCTTTTGCCTTTTCTTTAAAGTATAAAGAAAGTTGCGCACCTCTTTGTTCAAAATCTTCAGGGGTAATAATTTCAAAGGAAATTCGGTCTAATTGGTTTAATAAGTAGGATAGATAAGCAGTTAAAATAATGCTCTTTGCTCTCATCCGATCAATGCCTGCTTGGTCAATTATTTCAAGAGAGGCTTTTAATCCAATCATATTGAAAACTTGAGCTGTACTAATATTCCAACCACTTGCATTTGTTTTTGGAATGAATCCTTTCTCCATTTTAAATCGAAGCTTCTCGTCGTTGCCCCACCAACCGGCAAGCCTATGTATATTTTGATTGGATGCATGTTTTTCATGAATAAAATAACCGCCCACTGCTCCAGGACCCGCATTCAGGTATTTATAACTACACCATGCTGCAAAATCAACATTCCAATCGTGTAAATGAAGTGGGATATTTCCGGTAACATGTGCAAGATCAAACCCTGCTATTGCACCTACTTTATGTGCAGCTTCGGTAATGGCTTTTAAATCAAAGAATTGGCCTGTATAATAATTAATTCCTCCAAACATAACCATCGCCAATGAATCCCCTGCTTGGAATATGGCATCAGTTATTTGAGTGGTACTCAGTGTTTTTTTACCTTCAAGTGGGGCAATTTCAATAATTGCTTCATCTGGATTCAGCCCAAAATGTTTCACTAAGGTTTCTACTGCATATTGATCTGATGGAAATGCACCAGCTTCCATGATTATTTTAAATCGCTCATTCGTTGGTCGATAAAAACTCAACATTAATAAGTGTAAGTTCACTGTTAGCGCATTCATGGCACTTACTTCCATTTCTTTAGCACCAACCAATTTTGCTAAACTCGGCTTTAAATATTCTTGGTAATTCAGCCAAGGATTGGCCCCATTAAAATATCCGCCAACAGCCATATTTTTCCAAGTGTTCAATTCGGTTTCTATTGCATCTGCAACGGTTGTGGGTTGTAGACCAAGGGAATTACCGCAGAAATAAATCGCAGGTTGATCATTATGTTGAGGAAAATGGAACAAACTTTTATAATGAGCAAGAGGGTCTTGCTGGTCTAGTTTTTGGGCAAAATTGAGTGAAGCTTCAAAATTGGGCAGCATAATCGTATTTTACCGCAAAGTAAAGCTATCCACCGATTATTTTATAAATGGTGCTCAGTTAAAGCCTGAATCCTTTATTTTGAGCAACCAAAAATCAATTAACTATTATGAGATTATTCCAAATTTTACTGCTTTTATTGCTAAGCAGTTCTGTTATGGCGCAACAAACTCCAGTAACCAAAGCAAATTATGCATTGGCAGCTCGTTTTTCGCCCAATAAAGTGCAAAAAATGATTTTTAGTTTAAATGTAGATCCACATTGGCTAAAAAAGTCAGACCGTTTTTGGTACATGTATGAAACAACAGAAGGTAAAAAATGGTACATCGTAGACGCGGCAAAAGGAGAGAAAAAGCAATTGTTCGATAATGCATTGCTTGCTGCGAAACTTACTCGTATTACAGATGATCCAATGGATGCACAACATTTGAACATCGATAGTATGAAATTTATTAGAGATGAAAATTGGATCAGTTTTGAGGTTAAAACCACAAAAGATGTTGCTAAGAAAGATACTGCAGCCAAAAAAGGGACTCCTCCGGTAATGGAGAAAAAAGTCTTCTATTTTGAATACAATATTTTAAATGGAGACCTGGTTGAAATTACTGACCCTGTTAAAACCAAACGTAAGCCAAACTGGGCAAGCATTGCACCAGATAGCTCGATCGTAATATTTGGAAAGAATAACAATCTATATTCAATGGATTGGGCCAACTATAA
>JACCDH010625937.1_pt1 | contig 63251 bp, 54 predicted proteins | sample 7442481 | NCBI WGS metagenome assembly JACCDH01 (sample SAMN15323433, study PRJNA562643) | freshwater metagenome | isolation source: river surface water | place: USA:Blue River Watershed | collected 2017-08-15
GGCGTACCGTGCGAAGTAATAAGTTGCGTACAGGTATTACTGTAGCCATCATCGCTTTTGGTATTATGGCCCTTATTGGCATTATTACGGCTATTGAGGCGATGAATCAAAGTTTGAAAGAGAGTTTCTCCTCTATGGGTGCCAACGCCTTTAATATCCGCTTTAAAGAGTCGCGCGTGCGTTTTGGCGGCGGCGGTTCTGATGTGCAGAAACAGAAAAAGGGTAAGAAAGAAAAGAAATCTAATCTGGGCAAACCCATTCGCCAGGAAGAAGCGGAGATGTTTCAGGAGAATTACAATTTTCCCTCAACAGTGAGCATTTACAGAAGAGGTCCGGGTGCGCAGGAACTGCGTTATGAAGACAAAAAGACCAATCCGCAGATCACGGTTTGGGGTGGCGATGAAAATTATCTGGCCGTAAGTGGTTACAGCATTCAGGAAGGCCGTCCATTAAATAAGCTGGATGTGAATAGCGGTAGAAATGTGTGCTTGTTGGGCGATAATGTTGCCGGTAAATTATTTGGTGCAGATAAATCTCGTTGTTTAGATAAAGTTATCCGTATTGGAAGTATTCCATATAGAGTGGTGGGTTTGCTGAAAAGTAAAGGTTCCAGTGCGATGCTACGTCAGGATGATGTGGTCATAACGTCATATAGAAACGTTAACCGATTGGCACGTTCTGCGCCAAGCTATATGATGGGTGTGATGGTATCTAATGTAAATGAATTAGAGCCGGCTATTGGTGAAGCCACAGCGGCTTTTAGAGCGGTACGTAAGCTACAGCCTATTGATGATGATAATTTCGTGATTGAAAAGAGTGATAAGTTCGCTGAACTATTTATTGGCTTCTTAAGCAGTATCACAGGTTCTGCTGGTGCCATTGGCTTGATTACCTTAATTGGAGCCGCCATCGGTTTGATGAATATCATGCTCGTAGCTGTTAATGAAAGAACCAAAGAAGTTGGCTTGATTAAAGCCATCGGCGGTAAGCGCAGTAATGTGCGTCAGCAATTCTTATTTGAGAGTATGATCATCAGTTTGCTGGGTGCAATTTTTGGTATTATCCTCGGCGTATTGGTTGGTAATTTATTCGGTATTGTGTTGGGCACCGGATTCCTGATTCCTTGGGGATGGGTGGTAACAGGTATCATCATCTGTACCGTAGTAGGTTTGCTGGCTGGCTTATATCCTGCGATGAAGGCTGCCAAACTTAACCCAATTGTAGCGCTGCGTTACGAATAATTATTTCCTCCCGTAGAATACTTTCAACTGATCATTCAGGTAATACTTGAGGTCTTCCTCAGTATGGTATTTTCTCAACCACTTGTATGATGGTCTATGTGCTTGCATGAATGCATGCAATTTCTCATCAGTCAGTCCTGTGTATTGTTGCACCATTTCTTGCGTGAAATAATAGTTGATATATGCTTCTTGTTCTTGCTCTTCAAAGAATACAAATGCTTTGCGCTTGCGCTTTTCATGTTTGGAAAAGCGATCAAGATTAAAACCTATACCCGCTCCTGAATTGGACATTGAAAAAGTGGGAATCTTATAATCGCCACCCACAGCTTGCAGAAATTCTGCTCTGCGCTGGATGCTGTCTAATTGATAGCGACTCCATCTCTTATTGGCTACTACCGTCACATCGGCTAATTGTCTGCCTAGTGTTTTCATCTGAACAACCATACTGTCTTTGAAATCGAATCCCAATAAAACTGTATCGAATCCATAACCTACAGCCGCAAAAGAAAGGATATGGCCAGCACTTACATTGATGCGAAACTTACCTGCCTGATTGCTGACTACAGTTTGCTTGGTTACGGTATTGGTAATGCTGGCTAATGCAACAGGCTTGCGTGAAACACTGTCGATTAAATAACCATGAATGGTTTTGGATTGTGCAATGCTGCTAAAGCATGCAAAAACAAAAAATGTAAGGAGTAGATATATTCTCATGAGACAATTGCTGCTGCAAGATGCACCAATAAAAAAGCTCCGGCAAGAAACCGGAGCTTTTTAACAATTCAGCGAGCAAATTATTTAGGATCTAAAGCCTGCTTGATTTTTTCAGACAGGTCTTGTAGATGCACTTTACTCATTTTATCTGTTGTGCCGGCAGCAGCTGCGTTAATTTGACCACGCAGGCTTACCAATTGTGCACGTACGATAGCAGGTACATCGCTCTTGCGTGTATCTGTACCAACAGTAATGCTACCAAATCCTGGTACCGCTACAGTTTGTGCAGCAGCTGGAGTGAGAATAGCTACTAACTTATCTACGTAGCTCTTCTGTACTAAGCGACGATAGAAGTCGATTGGCTTCTTGCTGCTCAGTTCGCTAAAGATGCCCTTTTCAACGTCGCTCAGCATTTCCATTGGCGTGTAGCCTTTGTCAAGACCGAAGCGCTCAGCGCTGATCTGCATGCGGTTCAATCTGTCGGCGCTTACTAAGCCAGACAATGCACCTTCCTGCATACCAACCACAGGGTCGTTAGCAATTGGGTTATTGATTTTGTTCCAGATATTCTTATCGATCAACCATGTTGGTGTTTCAAATACCTGCTTGTTCAAGAAAGCAACTGCTTCTTTTTGTCTGCTCTTAGGTGTGATTTCATACACTGCTTCATTTTCATCAGCAGTCTTGAATGTTTCGTATACACCACCTACGTTAGCAGTTACGTGGCCAACATAGCGACGGAACTGACCCAGCAATTGCAGGTACATGGTACCCAAGTTTTCATACTGATCAGTTTCTTCTTTTGTCCACTCAGGTAAACCTTTGATAATGCGCTGCAGGTTCTTGATACCGTACTCACTTGCTTTCACCGCATTGTCAGACAGATCTTCGCTCTGGCTGCGTGGATCAGCTCTGTTACCGCGCTCATAAGTACCAAACCAATGACGTGGATTTTCTTTCAGCGCTGCAGTCACCATCTTGCTGCTGTTCTTTTCAGTTTCTTCTTCATTGCTACCTGGGATGAAACCATAACCCCACTTGATAGCCCACTTATCGTAGTCACCAATGCGTGGATACAAACCTTTACGGCTGATATTATCTTCAGGCTGTGCTACGTAGTTGAAACGTGCATAGTCCATAATAGAACCTGTATGGCCATTGGCTTCAACCCATGCTTTGTCACGCAGTTTCTCAACTGGTGTTTTTGAACTGTTACCCATGTTGTGTGCCAGACCTAAAGTATGACCTACTTCGTGAGATGATACAAAGCGAATCAGATCGCCCATCAAATCATCATCGTATTTCATTTTGCGTGCACCAGGATCAACTGCCGCAGTCTGAACCATATACCAGTCGTGCACCAGCTTCATTACGTTGTGGTACCAACCGATATGGCTTTCCAGAATTTCACCGCTGCGTGGATCGTGAACGTTAGGACCGTAAGCGTTCTCGATATCAGAAGCGAAATAACGCACAACTGAATAGCGTGCATCTTCCATGCTCATAGTGCTATCATTCTCTGGCCATTCTTTACCCATGATAGCATTCTTGAAACCAGCTTTCTCAAAAGCTACCTGCCAGTCGTTGATACCGGCAATCAGGTGCTTGCGCCATTGTTTTGGTGTAGCAGGATCAATATAGTAGATGATTGGTTTTTTAGGTTCTACCAATTCACCTCTAGTCCACTTATCCCACTCGCCATCTTTTGGTTCCAGTCTCCAGCGCACAGCAAACTGAACGCGTTCCACTTGTTGTTGTGCATCGCTGAAGCGAGTGAAATCATCAGCAAAGAAACCAACGCGGCGATCGTAAATGCGGCGCTCCATCGGCTTCTTAGGTAATAACAGCAGAGAAGTGTTGATCTCCATAGTTACTGCACCCGCATCATTTGCTGCAGGCAAGCTAGCACCGCCAGGACCACCTGGCAAACCAGGAATGCTGATACCGCCAATAGATGGTGAAGAAGTATATGTCTTCACTGCGCGGATTTCAGTATTAATAGGGTAGGTAGAAATTTTGGCGATGTAAGATCTGTCTTGTGCCAATGCATTCAAGCTATAATTACGTTTAGCACGTGCATTGATACTTACAGCTTGGTTATCACCTTTGAAGAAATCAGTTACATCAATAACAGAGCTGGTAGAATCTTTACCAAATGCTGCAATTGGGAATGCAGCTGCAATTGCATTCACGTTAGAGTTAGAAACAGCTTTGAAAATTTGTTGATCTTCTTCAGCAACATTCACGAGTGTTACTACGCGCATGAAGATATTGTTGCTTGGACCTTTTTCGAAAGTGATGGTTTGCTGATTAGCCAGCTCACCACCATAACCTGCACCTGTTGGTACTTTTGCAAAACGTGTTACTGCTAAGATTTCTCTTCCCAGTAAAGAGTCTGCTATTTCGAAATAGTATTTATCTTCTAACTTATGTACAGTAAATAAGCCTTTTTGTGTTTTTGCCTTGTCTGTAATCACCTCTTTAAAAGGTTTTGGAGCGGCAGCTCTTTGTCCGCCCAACATATTGGCAAAATTGCTCAGGTTTGGAGCGCCATTTGCACCTCCGGCAGGAGCAGGTGCGGGCGTTTGGGGCTGAGGTGTTCTAGGAGGCTGTTGAGCAAAGGCGGCGGCAGATACGGCCATCGCAGCTGCTACAAGCATCTTTTTCATACGCAGTTTTATTTTTTTGAATGTGATCAATGGAATAAAGATAAACAGGCTAGCCCCTCAAAGGTTCTGCCAAACATATCTTTTGATAAACGGTAAATAGCCAAAGGCTATGTGGGCTTGCAAACGTTTGCAACCACGCTGTTTGGCGGAAATTGTATCAAAGAAAAATTGATATCAATCAAATCATCAAATCAAATTTGCTGCTTTCAGGAAAATACCTAATTTGGGAGCCCCTTTCGATGGAAAAATTCGTTTGGCTGACTGTGTTTTCCAGATTGTTTTTTTCAGTAGAATTGCGGACTTTAATTTTTAAACACTCAGAATTTTAAAAACTAAAATCAACTGAAATGGCTGAAACAAAACCAACTGCTCCTGCAGCTGCAACCAAGAGTGCTTCTTCTGCACACGCTCAACCTAAGAAGAGCAGTAACCTGATTGCTACGATTGCCCCCCTTGCCTGTATCGTATTGGGCTATGTAATCTGGAGATTTGTGCTGGGTAATCCCGCTGAATTTACGAATCCTGATCCTAAAGGCGGTTTCTGGCCTAACCATCAGGGTCCTAAAGGTGCATTCAACAAGATGTATGAAGGTGGTATCGTTGTACCAGTGTTGATCGCGAACTTCCTGGTAGTAGTAACTTTCGTTATTGAGCGTATCCTCACCATTTCAAAAGCTGCCGGTAAAGGCAATAATGCTGAGTTCATCCGCAAAGTGCAGTTCCACCTCGCTAACAAGGATGTGGAGAAAGCAATTGCTGAGTGCGATAAGCAGCGCGGCTCTGTAGGTAATGTAATGAAGAGCGGTCTGCGTAAGTACAAAGAGATGATCTCTAACACAGAACTGACTACAGAACAAAAAGTATTGAATATTCAGAAAGAAGTAGAAGAAGCAACAGCGCTTGAACTGCCTATGCTGCAGAAGAACCTGGTGTTCCTGTCTACTATCGCTTCAGTAGCAACCCTGTTGGGTCTGTTCGGTACCGTATTGGGTATGATCCGTTCATTCTCTAAACTCGGTGACGAAGGTGGTGGTGAAGCAGCACGTGAACTGTCAAAAGGTATCTCAGAAGCCCTGTATAACACTGCATTGGGTATCGGTACTTCTGCTGTTGCGATCATCATGTACAACGTGTTCACTACTCGTATCGACGAAATCACTTACGGTATTGATGAATCAGGTTTCACTTTGACTCAGAGCTTCGCTGCTAACTACAAATAAGCCAAGGCTTTTGTGGAATTAAGCAGAATCTGAATCTAATTAATGAAATCTAAAACGAACAATAATGGGTAGAGCGCAACTACCTCGTAAGAGTACCAACATCGACATGACGGCGATGTGCGACGTGGCCTTCCTACTGTTGTCATTCTTTATCTTGACAACGAAGTTCAAGCCAGCTGAAGCCATCGCGGTTACTACGCCTAACTCTGTTGCGGCTAAAGTAGCCCCTGAAAAGGACCTCGTGTTGATTACCATCGATAAAGATGGCAAGGTATTCTTGACGATGGACGACGAAGAGAAAAAGGAATTTATCGCCAACACCCTGAACCAAACAAAAGGATTGAACCTGAATGTACAGGCTTTTAAAAAAGCCGGTTTCTTCGGTGCTCCTTTCAGTGGTCTGGCGCAGTTTCTCTCTCTTCCTGAAGAGCAGCGTAAAGGTGGAAACCTTCCCGGTATCCCCTGTAAAGACAGTACCCAGAATGAGTTAGTAGAGTGGATGCAACTGGTGAATTCTTCTTACCAGGGTCAGAAAATGAACCTTCTGTTGAAGGGCGATAATATGGCTAAGTATCCTGCTTTCAAAAATGTAATCGACGCTTTCAAGAAGAACGACTTCCTGAAATTCCAGATGATTACCAATCCTGAGAGTGTACCAACTGGTTCTGAACTGTGGAAACGCAGCATGTCAGGTGAAAAGAGAGAAGAATAAGTAAACTGATTATTCACGAAAAAAACTTACCGCTATGGCAGAAATGGATACCTCGTCGAGTGGGGGTGGACATAAGAAAGGACCAGGGGTCAAAAAAGCGAAAAAACTCTCTACCAGGGTAGACCTTACCCCAATGGTGGATCTGGGTTTTCTGCTGATTACTTTCTTCATCTTCACCACTACGATGAGCCAGCCTACGGCTATGAAGCTTTTCCTGCCCAAGGATGCTGATAAGCCAGAGGATCAGAATAAGGCCAAGGAATCAGCCGTACTTACACTCTTACTGGGTGCAGATAATAATGTCTTTTATTATGAAGGACAGCTGGCGCCAGATGCCAATAACTTCAAGACATCTAATTTCAAAGACATCCGTTCTGTGATCATAGACAAGAAATCCCGTACAAACGAAAAGGATTTCGTTGTGATTATCAAGCCGAACAAGGATTGTACTTACAGAAATGTGGTAGATATCTTGGATGAGATGACCATCAATGTTTGTAAAAAATACGCGCTGGTGGATATCTCTGATATTGAAAGCCTTTTGATCCAAAAAACACAGGAAGCGGGTATTGCGGCAAATTAATTTGTGGAATTGTTGCAAGACTGCATCTTAGAAAAAATTAACTAAGTACATGGAAACAAATAAGATCCTCAACGCCGACATCCTCGATATCATTTTCGAGGGTAAGCATAAGGACTACGGTGCTTACCAGCTCCGTAAGACCTACAACAAGCGGATTACTTATGCGCTGATCGGTACAGTGATCATCTGTCTGTTACTCCTGTTGAGTTCCTTTATCTCTGGTGCTGCCAAAAAAGGCAAAACCGAGATCATGGTACAGGATATGGAGTTGCAGGATATTAAGCAGGACGAGAAAAAGCCTGAACCACCACCTCCCCCTCCGCCTCCAAAGCAGGAACCACCTAAGGTGGAAATCACCAAATTCACGCCTCCCAAAATTGTAAAGGATGAGGAAGTGAAGGAAGATGAAGAAATCAAGGAAGTGGAGAAACTGGAAGATACCAAGATCGGTACCATCAATCAGGAAGGTACAAAAGACGAAGGTATTGTAGCTCCTCCTGTTGAAACAGGTACTGGTGTAGTAGAAGCACCTAAAGTAGAAGAAGATTACGATAAGGTATTTACAGTAGTACAGATTCCGGCGGAATTCCCCGGTGGTCTGCAGGGCTGGACAAGATACCTTGAGCGTAACCTGAACCGCGATCTGCCTGTTGAAAACGGTGCACCTCCCGGCAAATACACTGTAATCGTATCATTCATCGTTGATAAGAACGGTGGTATCAGTGATGTAAAATCTGATAATGATCCAGGTTATGGTACTTCAGAAGAAGCTGTTCGTGTGGTGAAAAAAGGTCCGGCCTGGAAGCCAGCTGTGCAGAATGGTCGTAACGTAATCTATCGCCACAAACAAAGCATCACTTTCGTGGTTTCTGAAGATTAAGAAATATAAGGAAAAAGAATTGAAATGTCAATGATGAAATCCCTTCCCTAACCGGAGGGGATTTTGTCATTTTACAGTGCGAAACATCGTTAACGGAAGCTTGCCGTAACACGACAAACATTGTTTCGCTGGCTTCCGGGAACACAAACTTACATCATCATGGAAGTCAATAAAATCATGAACGCCAATCTCTTGGACATCATCTTTGATGGTAGGAACAAAGATTATGGCGCCTACGAACTAAGAGCCACTTATGAAAGAAGACTCACCCGCGCATTGATCTCAACAGTTATGGTCTGCCTGCTCGTAGTAGGTATCAATAGCATTCCCAAAAACATGCTGATCAAAAACGAAGCGCAACTGTATGTACAGGATGTAGAGTTACAAGACTTAAGACAAGAAGAGAAAAAGCCGGAACTACCTCCTCCGCCTCCGCCCAAACAAGAGCCACCCAAGGTGGAGATCACCAAGTTTACGCCACCCGTTATTGTGAAAGATGAGGAAGTGCAAGAGCAGGATGAAGTAAAAGAAGTTACCAAGCTGGAAGACACCAAGATTGGTACTATTAATCAGGAAGGTACAAAAGACGAAGGCATCGTTGCTCCACCCATTGAAAAGGGAACCGGCGTTGTAGAAGCGCCTAAAGCTAAAGAGGAAGATTATGATCAGGTATTTACTTCCGTACAGATTCCTGCAGAATTCCCCGGTGGATTTGATGCTTGGAACCGCTATTTGGAACGGAACCTAAACCGTGATCTACCTATTGAAAATGGTGCCCCTCCAGGAAAATATGTCGTTGTTGTATCCTTTATCGTAGATAAACAAGGCAATATCAGTCAAGTAAAAGCTGAAAACGACCCCGGTTATGGTACAGCTGAGGAAGCAGTACGCATTATAGCTAAAGGTCCCAATTGGAAACCTGCTATCCAGAACGGCCGTAATGTGATCTTCCGTAACAAGCAGAATATCATTTTCATGGTGGTTCAGGAATAAAATAGTTTTTAGTGATGATGTAAGATGTAAGCAGAGCATGCCTGCCCCGTCGTTGGGCGGGCATTTTCGTTTACTTTTGAGCCCATGAACAGCTTGGCACATAAACTTGGTGGATGGGATGATACAATAGTGGCATTGGCTACGCCTCCGGGCATTGGTGCTATTGGTGTATTGCGTGTGAGCGGTTCAAAAGCGATTGATATTATCAATCAGTTGTTTCCCTCAAAAGATTTACATCAGCAAGCATCGCACACTTTACACGTAGGCTTGCTTAAGAAAGACAATCTTTTATTGGATGAAGTGGTGGTGTCTTTATATAAATCACCTAAGTCGTACACGGGCGAAGATGTGGTGGAAATTAGTTGTCATGGTTCTCCCTTTGTGCAAGAACAAGTGATGCAAGCCATTATTGATGGTGGTGCCAGAATGGCTAAGCCCGGTGAGTTTACTCAGCGTGCTTTTTTGAAAGGGAAAATGGATTTGGCGCAGGCAGAAGCTGTAGCTGATTTGATTGCCAGCAATACAGAAGCCAGCAGACAACATGCCATCAAACATATGCGTGGTGGTTTCTCAAACACACTTGCTGTGTTGCGTGATCAGTTAATTCAATTTTCTGCATTGATAGAATTGGAGCTTGATTTCTCTCAGGAAGATGTGGCGTTTGCAGATCGTTCACAACTGTATCAATTGATTCAGCAGTTGAGTAGTACAACTGTTCAGCTGATTGATTCATTCAAGTTAGGTAATGTGATTAAGCAAGGCGTGAGTGTGGCTATTATTGGCAAACCCAATGCTGGCAAGTCGACATTATTGAACGCGTTATTGAATGAACAGAGAGCCATTGTGAGCGATATCGCAGGCACTACGCGTGATACGATTGAAGAAGTACTGAATATTGATGGTATTCTGTTCAGGCTGATTGATACTGCTGGTATCAGACAACATACCAGCGACATTATTGAGTCTATTGGTGTAGAGAAGAGTCTAGAAAAAATGCAGCAGGCAGATTTGGTGATTTATCTCTTTGATGCAGCCGAAACAACACAAGCTGAATTGAACACAGTTGTTGAAGACCTTGTTGGAAAAGGTATTCAGTATCTGTTGGTGGCGAATAAATCAGATATACAGGCCAATAGCTATACACAATCGGTTTTATCTATTGCCGCGAAAACCAATACTGGTATTGAAGCGTTAAAGCAGGCTTTGGTGAATACCGTACTGGGTGGTTCAGTCAGTATGGATGATACGGTGGTGACCAATGCGCGTCATTTGGATGCGTTAAAAAAATTATACGCCGCATTAAAGGAAGTGTTGCAAGGGTTGGATGATCAGCTGCCAGGCGATCTGCTGGCATTAGACATCAGACGTGCATTGCATTTTCTGGGTGAGATCACTGGTGAGATCACGCATGAAGATCAACTCGATTATATTTTCAGCAAGTTCTGTATCGGAAAATAGTCGCTTATCATTTTTACTTTACTCATGATCTTTTATTTGTTCGTGCAATGATGCGCTGAGATTTGTCTATTTTCATAGCATGCCAAAACCAACTGCTTATATCATGTTGTTGCTGGCAGGTGTACAAGCCTGGCTATGTACTTATGCATTATGGTTGCCCTGGTCGTTTTGGAAGCCCATTCTTTTTTTGCTGAATGGCTGTATGTTAGCTGTATTGTTGATTAAACAGCCGGTATTAGAATTAGCATTAGATACAAAGACTTTGTTTCGTCCATGGAAATGGGTACTTGTCTTGGGTGGCACTATCTATTCATATCAGTTAGCCAGAATCATTTTAGATGCCACACCTGTAGCCATTGAGCATGCAGATATGTTGCCCATTATTCAGGTGATGGGTAGACGGTTTCTGAATGGGCAGTGGCATCAAGTATATGCACCCATTGCAGAAATATGGAGTGGGATACAGCCTATCTATTTACCTGCCATGTGGTTGCCTTTCACATTGGCAGATTTACTGCACTTCGACCCGCGCTGGGTAACGGTTGGTGGTGTATGGATTGCTGTAATGGCCATTGTATGGCAACTCAAGTATTTGCGCTCTATTGGTGTATGGTTGGTATTGGGTATACTCTCTATGGTGTTATGGTGGTTGCATACTGAAACACGCAATAACCTGTTTCGCTTAACAGAAGAAGGTGTTGTAGTTGCCTATCACGTGTTATTGGTTTATGCAATTGTTATGCGTAAGCCAATTGTATTAGGACTTGCACTCGGTACCTGCTTATTGAGTAGATATGTACTCGTTACTGCTATACCTGCAGTATTGCTTTGGTGGATTTGGCACAAAGAGTGGCGTTTGCTTGTACGCACAGCCGCCGCGGTATTGATTTGTTGTTTGCTCACCATAGTTTGTTTTGGCTTAACACCCTTTGTACAAATGCTGCACATCCCCGGAACCTATGTAGAGCATGCTGCGCGTGTTTGGCAAGAACATCCAGAATTTTTTCAATACACGGCTGGTATGGCTGAATTGTTTGGTCCGAATAAGATTGTTGTGCAACATCAATTATTACTCATCATGGGATTTGGCTTACCATTGGTTTTTGCAGGATGGATGCTGTGGCATAAGCGACGACACTGTGTTAACAACGCAGAACTAGCCATTGCTACACTTGCCCTCAGTGTTTTTTATGCGCTGATAGACGTACCATATCTCTACCTTTATTACACGCCTGTGTTTTGGTATCTGGCTATTGCCGTATTAGCATTGCGACAGGTGAAAAGTGATTCATTATGATGAAGCTAAAATCGCTTTGTGTATGTCTGCTTGTTGCAAGCATTTTTGCTCAGGCGCAATTACCCAATGTCTTCGCCGGAAGATTGGTTCGTATAGATAGTTTCCCTTCACAATACTTTGATACTAGAAAAGTAGATATCTGGCTGCCGGAAACTTATGATGGGGTAACACCTCATGCGGTCTTATATATGCATGATGGCCAAATGCTTTTTGATTCTACCACTACTTGGAACAAAAAAGACTGGCGAACTGATGAAACCTTATCGCAATTAATGAGGGAAGGGAAAATACGCAATACCATTGTTGTAGGTATATGGAATGGTGGTATAAGCAGACATGTAGACTATTTTCCGCAAAAGCCATTTGAGTCATTACCCAAACCACTACAGGACACACTATATGGAAAGAACAGACCCAATGGTGCATCGGTATTCAACGGTATGCGTATTCGCTCAGATAATTACCTGAAATTTTTGGTGAAAGAGTTAAAGCCCTATATCGATGCGCAGTATCGTACGAAGAAAGATCCCTCGAACACTTTTGTTGCAGGCTCTAGCATGGGTGGTTTGATTTCGATGTATGCAATTTGCGAATATCCAGATGTGTTTGGTGGTGCGGCTTGTTTGTCAACACATTGGCCGGGTATTTTTACCAATCATATGAACCCAATTCCAGATGCTTTTGTGGTTTATCTCAAGACACACCTGCCTGATCCTAGAACCCATAAGTTGTATTTTGATCATGGCACTACTACATTGGATAGCTTGTATGCGGTGCATCAGGCAAAAGTAGATGCAGTAATGCGTAGCAAAAACTGGCCGAAACGAAACTGGACCAGCCGTGTATTTCCCGGAACAGACCATTCTGAAAATGCATGGGCAGATAGGCTGCATATTCCTATGATGTTTTTATTAAGCAAGTAAAGCTGGACGATTAGTCGCTAACTTTATCCCTCAATTTATGTTTATGCGTTTAACATTATTATGGGTGCTGTTGCTGCTGAATACGGTGTTGTTTGCGCAGCGTGATCGCTATATTGTTGCTGGTCCCATGGTTGGCCATACAGAATTGCGTTCAGCAAAAATTTGGGTTGAGTTTAAACCTGAAGTGCGTAATGTAATGGTTCTGTACAGAGAGAAAGGAACGCGTACAGAAAAAGAAGTGGCTTTTGTATATCCCGGACAGAATCCTTACTTCAATATTGCTTATTATGAGTTGAATGATTTGAAGCCCGGCACTACATATACCTATGATTTGGTTTCAGAAGACAGACAAATTGTTGCAACAGGTGATGTAACAACCCAAGCGCTTTGGCAATGGAGAACACCTGCACCTGATTTTTCTTTCATCACAGGCAGTTGTGCTTATTTCAATGAGCCGCCTTATGACAGACCAGGCAGACCTTATGGTGGTGATTCATCTATTTTTCAAACCATGGCTAAAGAGAAAGCCGCTTTCATGCTTTGGTTAGGTGATAACTGGTACACCCGCGAAGTAGATTATTATAGCGAATGGGGTTTGCACAAACGTGCATCAAGAGATAGAAGCTTGCCAGTTTTACAAGAATTGTGGAAAGCCATGCCTCATTATGCTATTTGGGATGATCATGATTATGGTTGGAATGATGCGGATATGAGTTATCCATTCAAAAAGCAAAGTAGGGATGTGTTCAAAAGCTTTTGGTTGAATCCATCTTATGGTAATAACGGCGAAGGCGTCTATTCCAAATTCACTTGGAATGATGTAGATGTATTTCTGTTAGATGATCGTACTTACCGCAGCAATGATGATATGGCTGATAGTGTGAATGGAAAGCCAAATGCTGAAAAGCAGATGTTTGGTAAAGAGCAAATCAGTTGGCTGAAGAATGCTTTGTTGCAGAGTAAAACGAATGTCAATATTCGTTTTCGCATTATTGCTACAGGTTCGCAAGTGCTCAACCCTGCTAGCCCTTATGATTGTTTCCGTAGATTCCCGGCAGAGTACAATGATTTCATTCAATTCCTGACAGACAATAAGATCAATGGGGTAGTATTTCTCACCGGCGATCGTCACCACAGCGAAATCATCAAGGTGAACAGGCCTGGTAGTTATCCATTGTATGATATCACCGCCTCTCCATTAACATCCGGTACCCACGGTTTTAGCGGTCCGGAAAAGGATAATCCCTATCGAGTGGTTGGTGTAGATAAGCTGCAGAACTATGGTCGTATCTCTTTTTCAGGTACAGGCATCAACAGAACCATGAAGGTGGAATTCGTTGGTCTGAAAGGCGAATTGATCAATCAGTGGTCTGTCAGCTGGAAAGAACTCTCAAACAACTAATTTTGTTGCATCATGCAACACAGCTTTCAATACGATAAACGCAAAGTCTTACAGGCTTTGCGTTATCATTTTATACAACGTCCGGAAATTCGGGTACTGATTATTCTGGTGAATGTATTTGCCATTGTATCGGCAGTATTGTTCTATATGCAGAAAATTAGACCTGAGCCTTTTTTACTGGGCTCAATGATTTGGTTACTGATGGTGGCTGCTTTCTGGTTTATCCTGCCCAATGCCATTTACCGAAAATCTTCTACGTTCAAGGATCGCTTTATAGCCTTCTTTGGAGATCATGAAATGGTATTGGAAAATGAGCGGGGTTATATCAATTGGGGTTGGGGCAAATTCAGTAAATGGTTTGAAAGTCCGCATTTCTTCCACCTATATTTCGATGATAAGTCTTTCTTCCTTGTTCCCAAAGAGGGGATGAGTGAAACTTTCCGCCATGAATTGCGTGCCCTACTCAGGCAGAAGGTTGATCAGAAAGCTTAAAGCGCTTTCTCCATTTCGTAGTGAGGGATGGTTACTTCCTGAAATTCTTCGCTGCACACATTATAGCCTAGCTTTTCATAAAAGCCAATGGCAGATTTGCGTGCGTGCATCACCATTCGGCGCATGCCCCTGTCGCGGGCAACATTTTCAGCAAAAGTCATTAGAACACGGCCAATACCCTTACCCTGCAGGCCGGAACTAACGGCCATTTGTCTGAGTTTCACTGTTTGAGGGGCTATTTTGGTCAAAATGCAGCAACCTTCCAGCAAATCCTCATCAAAAATGCCAATCAATATATCGTCCTTTTCTTTTTCTAGGTCTTCAGCCGTATAATCAAGCCCCAGCGGCTTTCTGAGCAATTGAAAACGCAGGTCTACCATCTGGCGGTATTCTTTACTGCCATGTTCGATGATTTTGAGCGCCATAGCTTGGGTTTAGGGATTCGTAAGATAAGGATGATTTAGAAAAAATGGACTAAAACACCCCGGAAAAGCTAATATTCGTTAGTGTTTAAGGTGTGCAAACAAAAATTAGGTAAACCCTTGCGAATTGAACAAAAACTATATTTTTGCGCCTGTAACAAAACCTTTTACAATGTCAGACATCGCAACAAGAGTTAAGAAAATCATTGTCGACAAGTTAGGTGTTGATGAGGCTGAAGTAACCAATGAGGCTTCTTTCACCAACGACCTCGGTGCCGATTCTTTGGATACCGTTGAACTGATCATGGAATTCGAAAAAGAATTCAATATCTCTATCCCTGATGAGCAAGCTGAAACTATTACCACTGTAGGTCAGGCTGTAGCTTACCTGGAAGAGCATGCCAAGTAAGATCTAACTCCCTGCAAAGGAATAATTTAATCCGCCTTTCTTGCGGCTTTGGCCAACAGTAGGGCGGATTCTCTCATTAAAAACGTCCATAATTTTTCCATATGAAACGTGTTGTTGTAACCGGTATAGGTACGATTACTCCCTTGGGCAATAACCTGCAGGATTACTGGAATGGCCTAATCAATGGCGTATCTGGTGCGGGGCCCATCACTTTATTTGATGCAACCAAGTTCAAAACACGTTTTGCATGTGAGATCAAGGGCTTTGATCCTACCAATTTTATGGATAGGAAGGAGGCGCGTAAGCTGGACCGTTTCGCGCAGCTGGCCATTGCGGTAAGCGATGCAGCTGTTAACGATGCAGGTATCAGCAAAGAGAATGTGGATGTTGACCGTGTGGGCGTGATCTTTGCCAGCGGTATTGGTGGTTTAACCACTTTTCAAGAAGAGATGAAGGATTATGCTAGAGGCGATGGTACGCCACGCTTCAACCCCTTCTTCATCCCTAAGATGATTTTGGATATCGCCGCAGGGCATATCTCTATGCGCCATGGTTTCCGTGGTCCTAACTATGCAGTAGTAAGTGCTTGTGCTTCTTCTACCAATGCTATCATTGATGCTTTTGATACCATTCGTTTGGGCAAAGCTGATATTGTGTTAACGGGTGGTTCGGAAGCAGTTATTAGTGAAGCCGGTGTAGGTGGTTTCAACGCCATGAAAGCACTGAGCGAAAGAAATGATGATCCAACCACTGCAAGCCGCCCATACGACAAAGACCGCGATGGTTTCGTAATGGGTGAAGGTGCCGGTGCATTGATTCTGGAAGATTATGAACATGCCATTAAGCGTGGTGCCAAGATCTACTGCGAAATTGCCGGTGGTGGCGCTACTGCTGATGCCTATCATATGACTGCGCCACATCCGGATGGTTTGGGTGCACGTAATGTGATGATTGCTGCATTGAAAGATGCAGGTATGCAACCCTCAGATATTGATTACATCAATACACATGGTACATCCACACCATTGGGTGATGGTGCAGAAGCCAAAGCCATTGTGGATGTATTTGGCGCACATGCGTATGAGCTGAATATCTCTTCTACCAAGAGTATGACCGGCCATTGTCTTGGTGCTGCAGGTGTGTTGGAAGCCATTGCCAGCATTCAGGCTGTGATTCATGATATCTGTCCGCCAACCATCAATCACTTCACGGATGATCCTGAATTAGATCCCAAACTCAATTTCACTTTCAACAAAGCACAAAAGAGAACAGTGCGTGCTGCACTCAGCAATACTTTCGGTTTTGGCGGCCACAATGCCTGCGTGATTGTGAAAAAATATGTAGCTTGAGTCTGTGCAAATCATCAGGCAATTATTTAAACCGGCGCAGACTTCTTTCGAAAAGCAGATTACCAATGTGCTGGGTATTCGTCCCGGTAATTTAACCTTATACACCACAGCGCTCAGTCATCGTTCTGTGAAGGATACGCCGAATGAGAATAATGAGCGATTGGAATACTTGGGCGATGCAGTACTGAGTGCAATTGTTGCCGATTATCTCTTCAAACGTTATCCTTATAAAGGTGAAGGGTTTCTCACCGAGATGCGCAGTAAGATGGTGAATCGTCAGCAGTTAAATGATATCGCGCTGAAGATGGGCCTTAAGAAAATTACCCTCTACAACAAGTTTGATAACTCACTAAAGGGTAGCCAAATATTTGGTAACACATTAGAAGCAATTGTAGGTGCTGTTTATCTCGATAAGGGCTATACCAAAACACAAAGATGGGTATTGAAACAGATTGTAATACCGCACATGTTTGTGGATGATTTGGAGCAGATTGATATCAACCTCAAGAACAAACTCATCGGCTGGGCCAGCAGGAATGGTAAATCACTCAGCTTTGAGTTGGCAGAAGAAAAGCTGGAAGGTAATCGCCGAGTCTTCACCATTCATGCAGTACTCGATGGTGAAGTGATTGCACTCGGTAAAGGCTACAATAAGAAAGATGCTTCTCAGGTAGCTGCACAACAAGCAGTAGAAAAACTCCAGTTATAATTAGCGCTGATAAGTGATGCGGTAAATTTTACCTGCGTAATCATCACTCACCAATAATGCACCATCGGGTGCAATTTCAATATCTACTGGTCTTCCCTTTACATTGCCTTTTGTATCCAACCAACCCTCTGCAAAATATTCGTAGCGCACTACTTTTTGTGCAGTACTGTCGAATGTTGCGATGCCTACACGATAACCAATGGCTTTGCTTCTGTTCCAGCTACCATGTTCTGCAATAAAGAGTTTGTTTTGAAAACTATCTGGGAACTGTTTGCCTGTGTAAAAGCGAAAGCCAAGTGGTGCAACGTGCGGTCCAATCTTCCATGCTGGTGCAGTGTAATCAGCTGCTTTCTTTCCTTTGCCAAATTCAGGATCAGGAATATCGCCCTGGTGGATATAAGGAAAACCAAAGTGCAAACCCTTTGCGGGTGCATGATTCAATTCGCAGTAAGGAATATCATCACCCAGCATATCACGGCCATTGTCTGTAAACCACATTTCCTTAGTTACAGGATGCCAAGTAAAGCCTACAGAATTGCGAACACCACGTGCAAACAATTCACTTCCGCTACCATCAGGATTGATGCGTGAGATACTGGCAAAGATGGAATCCTTTTCATCGCAAACATTGCATGGTGCACCAACAGGTACATAGAGTTTATCATCAGGCCCGAATGCAATAAACTTCCAACCATGCCATGTCTTATCCGGAAACAAGTTATTTACCACTACATACTTGGGTGGATTGCTCAGTTTGTTTTCAATATCATCAAAACGCAGAATGCGGTTAATCTCTGCCACATATAAACTGCCTTTACGAAAAGCCACACCATTAGGTGTATTCAATTTCTCTGCAATCACGTAGCGCTTTTCTGCAAAGCCATCGCCATCTTCATCGCGCAGCGCATAAACCTTGTCTTCTTTTCTGTTGCCAACAAACAAAGTCCCTTTCTCGCCCCAGCACATACTTCTTGCGTCGGGTACTTCGGCAAATACACTGATACGGAAACCTTCGGGCAGTTGCACATAGTCCAAACTGTCTGTTGGAGGCTTCAGGGTGGTATTGTCTGTTGATTTGTTTTGCTGGCAGCTGAGCAGCACGGTTGCTGCAATCAAAAAGAGGAACTTTTGCATAGACTGAAATTAGCGAATCTCCTGACAGAGTTCAATCAATACACCATTAGTGCCCTTGGGGTGAAGAAAGCAAACCAGTTTGTTATCCGCCCCTTTTTTGGGTGTTTCATTCAAAAGCTGAAATCCGGCAGCTTTGAGTCGCTCCATCTCTGCATGTATATCATCCACATCAAAAGCAATGTGGTGGATTCCTTCGCCTTTCTTCTCAATGTACTTGGCAATCACTCCATCCGGCGTGGAGCTCTCCAATAATTCGATCTTATTCGGGCCTTGCTGGAAAAATGCTGTATTAACATGTTCAGAATCAACGGATTCTTTTTTATAGCAGGATGTATTGAGCAATTGTTCAAAAAGCGGGATAGCCGTTTCAAAACTTTTTACGGCGATACCAATGTGTTCAATCTTGTTCATATAATAAATTTTTAGCTTACGAAAAGAGGAAAATCAAGTTTGGCGGGACTTTCTCCTCAAAATTAGAGAACCTATTCAACTATTTTTGTGTTCTTCAAGAGATTAAAAATTAAACAAGTATGCTTAAGCTGCCTATTTATCTGGACAATAACGCCACAACACCCATGGATCCCCGCGTGCTGGAGGCCATGTTGCCCTATTTCGTAGAGAATTTTGGTAATGCTGCCAGTCGTAACCATCCTTTTGGCTGGGCTGCGGAAGAAGCAGTTGACTATGCACGCGAGCAGGTTGCCAAGTTGATAGGCGCTGATCCTAAGGAAATCATTTTTACTTCAGGTGCTACTGAGGGCGATAATCTCGCTATCAAAGGCGTGTTTGATATGTATGCCAGCAAGGGTAATCATATCATCACTGCCAATACTGAACACAAAGCTGTATTGGATACCTGCAAGCATATCGAGAAAGCAGGTGGTGAAGTTACCTACCTAGATGTGAAAGAAGACGGTCGTATTGATTTGGCTGAGCTGGAAGCAGCAATCAAACCAAACACCATCCTGATTGCCATCATGTATGCCAATAATGAAATTGGTGTGATACAACCCGTGAAAGAAATCAGCGCTATTGCGAAAAAGCATGGTGTGCTGTTCTTCAGCGATGCGGTACAAGCAGTAGGTAAGATTCCTGTAGATGTAAATAAAGATGGTATCGACCTGATGGCATTTACTGCACACAAGATGTACGGTCCAAAAGGTATTGGTGCATTATATGTACGTCGTAAGAACCCACGCGTTAAGGTAACTGCTCAGTTAGATGGTGGTGGTCACGAGCGCGGTATGCGTAGCGGTACTTTGAACGTACCCGGTATCGTAGGTTTCGGTAAAGCAGCAGAACTGGCAATGAATGAAATGGCTCAGGATGCTGAGCGTTTGAGCAAGCTGCGCGACAAACTGGAAACTGCTTTATTGCAACTGGAAGAAGCGTATGTAAATGGTACACCGGAGCATCGTTTACCACACGTGAGCAATATCTCTTTCAAATATGTAGAAGGTGAAGGCCTGATGATGGGCTTCAACAAGAATATCGCAGTAAGTTCAGGTTCTGCTTGTACTTCTGCATCTCTGGAACCTTCTTATGTATTGAAGGCTTTGGGTCTGGGCGATGATCTTGCACACAGCTCACTGCGTTTCGGTTTGGGTAGATTCACTACAGAAGAGCAGATTGATTATACCATCGAGCACGTTTCCAAGACTGTATTGAAGCTGCGCGAAATGAGCCCACTTTGGGAAATGTACAAAGAGGGTATTGATTTGAACACCATCGAATGGGCGCACCATTAATTCAATTCCATTAATTTAGACTTATAACAACAAAACTGATACACAATGGCATATTCAGAAAAAGTAATCGATCATTATCAGAACCCCAAGAACGTGGGTACGCTGGATAAGGGTAAGAAAAATGTTGGTACCGGCCTAGTAGGTGCACCTGAGTGCGGCGACGTAATGCGCTTGCAGATTGAGGTGGACGAAGCCAACGGTGTAATCACTGATGCAAAGTTCAAAACCTTTGGTTGCGGCTCTGCCATTGCATCTTCTTCACTCGCAACTGAGTGGCTGAAGGGCAAAACAGTTGATCAGGCTTTGGCCATTGACAACATGGATATCGTAGAAGAACTGAACCTGCCTCCTGTAAAAATTCACTGCTCTGTATTGGCTGAAGATGCTATCAAAGCAGCGATCAACGATTACAGAAAGAAGAATGGTTTGGAAGAACTGGTATTTGAAGAAAAAGGTGTACACTAATGAGTACTGTTGCAACAGATAACGCCATTTATGTAAGCGATAAGGCCAAGAAAAAAGTGGCCCAGCTAATGGAAGATGCGGGTATCGCTAATGATACCAGCTATTTCCTGCGCGTAAGTGTGGTGGGCGGCGGCTGTTCAGGATTAAGCTATAAGCTTGATTTTGATAACGAGCAAAAGCCCATGGATCAGGTGTTTGAAGACAATGGTGTGAAAGTGGTAACTGACCTCAAGAGTTTTTTATACCTCGTGAACACAGAATTGGATTTTTCTGATGGACTGAACGGAAAAGGTTTTTATTTCAACAACCCCAATGCGAGCCGTAGCTGCGGATGTGGTGAAAGTTTCGCTGTTTAGACATAGTAAAATTGCAAAAGAAGACAATAGGGATCGGGTAACCGATCCCTTTTTGTTGGAAAAGCATAAAGCGTTTCTAAAATTTCTGCAAGCAGGAAGCGATTGCATAATATCCAGTAGTTTTGAGCGCATGTGGATGATCTGCAAAAAAGAATTGAGCCAGTTTTTCAGCGGCCTTACCGGCTATCTCGCTGTGGTGGTTTTCTTATTGCTCAATGGCCTCTTCCTGTTCGTTTTTCCGGATACCAATATTTTGGACTTCGGGTATGCCTCGCTTACGCCATTCTTCGATCGTTGCCCCTTCATTTTATTGTTCTTAGTTCCTGTCATCACCATGCGCAGCATGGCAGATGAATACAAATCCGGCACATTTGAATTGCTCAAAACCCTGCCACTCACGAACCGCCAAATTGTATGGGGCAAGTTTTTAGGTGCTTGGTTCATTGTTTGTATCGCACTCTTACCAACCATTGCGTATGCATTTGCCATTCAAAGTTTAAGTGTAACTGGTGGTATTGATATTGGTGCAACCATTGGTAGTTATATCGGACTCTTTTTACTTGGTGCAGTGTTTACAGCCATTGGAGTGCTGGCTAGTAGTTCAACCAATAATACGGTTGTAGCTTTCATTATTGGCGCATTTGCTGCATTCCTTTTATACAATGGGTTTGAAGCCCTCAGCAAACTGCCTGTATTCGCTGGCGGGTTGGATTACTATATCGAAATGATTGGTATCAATTTTCATTACAGAAGTATTAGTCGTGGGGTAATAGACCTCCGCGATTTATTATACTTCGCTGTATTGGTTAGTCTATTCATGTATTTCACTCAACAAAATATGCATCAACGTTAATGGCTAAGAAGCAACAATACATGCGTTGGTTGATTGGGCTTATTGCGTTGGTGGGTGCCAGCTACTTGCTCTCTAATCTCTATTTGCGTTACGACTTAACTGCAGAAAAGCGCTATACATTGAGTGCTTCAACAGTACAACTGCTTAGTGATATTGATACTTTGTCGGATGGCAGCATTGATATCACTGTTATGTTGGATGGTGATTTACCGGCTGATTATCGCAAGCTAAGAGCAGCTACTGAAGAGTTGTTGAATAATTTCAAACAGCTATCAAACGGCATGATTACGGTGAAGTTTGAAAAGCCCGGTGAATCATTAGATGACACTGCACGACTGGCTTTGTATGATAGCCTAGCACGCATAGGTGTGGTATTTGAAAATGCAGAGGAGATATCAAACAATAAGGATGCTGCAACTTCTAGACTGATTATTCCAAGCGCATTGGTACAGTATGGTAATAAAATGCCCATTGCTATTGACTTGAGAAGTAGTAGAAAGATCTTCCGTCAATTTAATGTAATCAATGATGTGCCGCAGGAAGATGTAGAAGCAACCAGAAATGCAGCTGAAGCTTTACTAGAATACAAGTTTGCGAATGCCATAGATAAGCTTACCAGAACGAAAGTGCCTGTTGTTGCTTATGTGATTGGTAATGGACAACCGGATTATCCGCGTGTAACTGATTTGGTGAATACATTGAAGAATGAGTATCGATTAGGGATTTTCGATTTGAAACAATCTTATCCTGATCCTGCGCAGATTGATGCATTGCTGATGGTGAAACCATCTAAACCATTCACTGATGAAGACAAACTGAAGCTAGATCAATACATCTTGAATGGTGGTAAGGTGATCTGGATGATCGATAAACTATATGCGGAGATGGATAGTTTGCTGCGGAGTCAGCGCGACTTTGTCGCATTTGATCGAGGCTTGAATATTGATGAACTTTTATTCAAGTATGGTGTGCGCATCAACAGTGATTTGGTGCAGGATCTGAACTGTTCTAAGATTCCGATGGTGATTGGACAGAATGCAGATGGCAGTCCGCGCATGCAAAGAATTCCTTGGCCTTATTATCCATTCCTTTCAGGGCATCAGCCTAATCCTATTTCCAGAAACTTAGATAGGGTATTGCCACTTTTTCCGTCTTCTATTGATACAGTAAAAGCACCAGGTATCAGTAAAACTGTGTTACTCGCAACAGATACGAATAGCAGAAGATTGCAAACACCTGCCATGGTGAGTTTGAATAGCGTTAGAACAGATGAAGACTTTGCCAGCTTTCAAAAAAGTTATATCCCTATTGCTGTTTTGTTAGAAGGTCGGTTTCAATCACCCTTTGCATACCGATTAAGTCAGGAAGTGCTGGATTCTTTGCAGCGAAATACAGGTAAGCCATTTATCACGCAAGCGGCAAAGCCTGGTAAACAAATTGTGGTTGCTGATGGTGATATTGTTACCAATATGGTTTCGCAAACACAGGGCACGATGCCAATGGGTATGATTCCTTTAGAGAACTATCGTTTTGCCAATCGTGAATTCATGCTCAACTGTGTAGATTATCTAATAAGTGAACGTGCTTTGTATGAAAGCAGGAATAAGGATTTCGTTTTGCGATTGCTGGATAAGGAGAAAGTAGCGCGAGACCGTGGGTTTTGGCAGTTTATCGGTATTGGTATACCTATTTTATTGATTATTTTGTTGGGATTCTTTATTCAATGGCGCAGGAAGTCGACTTTTGCTGGGCCTTCAATCTAAATTATGATGACACATCAACTGGAGTATATTGTTTTCGGTATTGTATTGGTGATTGCATTGGTTTTCGATCTAGGTCTTTTAAGTAAGAAGAATACAGTGATTACGATTAAGTCAGCTTTGTGGCAGGCACTGTTCTGGGTGGCACTTGGTTTGGCTTATTGTGTGTTCATTTGGGTGCAGGATGGTCAGACATTAGCATTGGAATATTTGAGTGCTTATCTCATGGAGAAGAGCTTGAGTATTGATAATATTTTCGTCTTTACCATCATCTTCACTGCTTTTGGTGTGAAAGAGAAAAACTTCTCGCGCGTATTATTGATTGGTGTTTTGCTGGCGATTGTCTTCAGGGTACTTTTTATTACAGTGGGTGTGGCTTTGGTGAAGCAATTCGAATGGGTGCTATATATATTTGGGGCATTCTTGTTGTACACAGGTATCAAGATGTTCACGACCAATACGGAAGAAGCATTTGATCCCAAAGAGAGCAAGATTTATCGTTTTCTGCAGCGCTTTTTGCCATTAGTGCCTCATGATGGTGGTGGTCGTTATGTGATTCGTGAAAATGGAAAGCCTGCTTATACTACTTTGTTCGTAGTGGTCGTGATGCTGGGTGCGATTGATTTGGTATTTGCATTGGATTCTATTCCAACCGTGATGGGTATCTCCAGAGACAATATGGTTATTTATACCTCTAATATTTTTGCTGTATTGGGCTTGCGTTCATTGTTCTTCCTCTTACGTGGAGCTGTATCCAGATTTGATTATTTGCAGCAGGGTATTGCCATTGTATTAATATTCATTGGCGCTAAGATGCTGGGCGAACATTTCATTGCTGAATGGGTAAGCAAGACTGTGGTGGTGACCATTTCACTCGCCATGATTGTGATCTGTATCAGTGGCTCTATTTTCTATTCTATCTTCATGCAGAAAAGAGGATTGCCCAAAGATCAGGGCGATGCTTCTCAAATCAAATAAATGGCCGTATATCAGTTGCAAGATATTGCTCGTGTGATTGGTGCAGCTTTACCTGCTGCAAACAACACCATTGAATATCTGCTAACTGACAGCCGAAAATTATTATTCCCGCAGTCAAGTATCTTTTTTGCATTGCCTGGTCCTAGAAGACATGGGCATAGTTTTGTGGCAGAGTTGTATGCCAAAGGTGTGCGTTGCTTTGTGGTGGAAGAAGCCATAGATCAATCTACTTTTCCTGAAGCAGTGTGTTTGGTTGTGCCTAATGTGAAGCAAGCGCTACAACAATTGGCTGCACATCATCGTCGGCAGTTTCACTATCCTGTGATTGGTATTACTGGTAGTAATGGTAAAACCATTGTAAAGGAGTGGTTATATCAATTGCTACAGGAAAAGGAAAACATTGTTAGGAGTCCTCGTAGTTATAATTCGCAAATTGGTGTGCCACTTAGTTTGTGGCAAATGAATGCGCAGCATAGTCTGGGCATTTTTGAAGCAGGTATCTCAAAGCAAGGCGAGATGCAGGCTTTATCTGACATGATTCAACCGGATATTGCTGTGTTGACGAATATCGGTGAAGCACATAATGAAGGCTTTGTCAATCATACTGCTAAAGCTAATGAGAAAGCCTTATTATTTCAGCATGCTGGGAAAATAGTAGTTGGTGTGGATCAATTACCCGCTTCGTTTGCAGTGCAGGCTTTGAATGCCACACAACAAGTTTTTCGCTGGAGTAGAAAACAGCCAGTAGAACTGTTGATCACAGAAGAGCAAGTGCAGGGAGGCAGAACAACCGTTTTGGCAACTTATCAAGGTGCTGATATACAAATCACCATTCCTTTCACTGATCAGGCTTCTATCGATAATGCTATTACTTGCTGGGCAGTTTGTTTGGCAATGGGTTATTCGCAAACCTATATTGAAGAACGCATGTTGCATCTGCAGGCTGTTGATATGCGTATGCAGTTGCGGAAAGCCATCAACAATTGTTTTTTGCTGAATGATAGCTATAGCTATGATTTGAATGGCTTATCGGTTGCGTTGGATTATTTAGATCAGCAAGCAGGCAGCGCATCGAAGATGGCTATAGTATCTGATGTGTTGCAAACAGGCATGGATCAGGCTATGCGTTACCAGCGCATAGCAAGTGAATTGCAACATCGTGGTTTTACTACTTTGATAGCAGTTGGTCCGGAGATGTTGCATCATCAGCAATTGATACAAGAACATTTTTTCGGTACCATATTGCATTGCGCTTCAACAGAAGAGTTGCTGAAGCAGTTACAGCAGATGCCATTGCGCGATCAATATATTTTGTTGAAAGGTGCACGTGTGTTTGAGTTTGAGCGAGTGAGTCACTGGCTAGAAAAGCAGTTGCATCAAACAAGCATGGAAATTAATCTCTCCGCTTTGGCGTATAATCTGCAGCTGTATCAATCAAAACTGCATAGTGATGTGAAGTTGATGGCCATGGTGAAAGCTTTTGGTTATGGCAGTGGCGGTGCGGAAGTCGCTCGCGTACTAGAGTTTCATAAAGTGCATTATCTAGCTGTGGCCTATGCAGATGAAGGTGTGGAACTACGCAAAGCAGGAATTGGCTTGCCCATCATGGTGATGAATCCTGAGCCGGGCAATTTCGATAGTTTATTGAATTATAACCTAGAACCTGAGCTCTACAGTTTTTCTATACTGCATGCTTTTATACAATACCTGCAGTCGCAGGCAGTTCAACAGTTTCCTGTACACATCAAATTCAATACGGGGATGAACCGTTTGGGTTTTGAAGTAACAGAAGCTAGTGTTTTGGCGCAGTTGCTTTCAAATCAGCAGGAGATTGTGGTTCGTACAGTGTTTAGTCATTTAGTGGCCAGTGAAAATCCCGCGTTTTCAGATTTCACACTTCAACAAGCTGCTGACTTTGAAAAAGCGGCAGCAGTATTAGCTGCAGTGCTGCCTTATTCATTCATACGACATCTTGCAAATACTGCCGCCATCGCACAATATCCGCAAACGCAATATGAAATGGTGCGTTTGGGTATCGGGTTGTATGGTGTAGATCAGGAATCAGCTCCGCTAGGACTGCAGACTGTTGCAACACTCAAAACCACCATTGCGCAAATACGAAAAGTCCCTGCAACAGAAACCGTAGGCTATGGCAGATCCGGTAAGCTGGAGCGCGATAGTCTGATTGCTACCGTACGTATTGGGTATGCCGACGGCTATTCCAGAAGGTTGGGCAATGGTAAAGCCTACATGTTGGTGAATGGATATAAAGCTCCGGTTGTGGGCAATATTTGCATGGATATGACCATGCTGGATGTGACGGACATCCCCAATATTGCAGAAGGGCAGGAAGTGGAAGTCTTTGGCCCCCATCTACCAGTACAGCAGATCGCCCGATGGTCGGATACCATTGCCTATGAGGTACTTACCGGTGTTGGACAAAGGGTAAAACGTATTTATGTAGCCGAGTAGTTTTAACGGAATTCTCCTATTCATCCCCCTATCTTTGCGGCAAAACAGGCGTTGTGAAAGCTAGACAAGTTATCTTACTAATTGCACTCATCATATTGGGCGACCAAGCCCTGAAATTGTACATCAAGCTCAATTATTATGCAGGTGAGGAGCATCTTGTTTTGGGCCAATGGTTCCGTCTTCATTTTGTAGAAAATGAGGGCATGGCTTGGGGCTGGAAATTTGGTGGCGATTTCGGTAAGATTGCTTTGACCCTGTTCAGATTGGTTGCTGTTATCTGGGGTACTTTCCTAATCAAAGGTTTTATCCAAAAGAACTATCACAAAGGGTTCATTATTTGTGCTTCTTTGATTTATGCCGGTGCATTGGGTAACCTCATCGATAGTATGTTCTATGGTATGCTCTTCGAAGCTAGCGATCCTTTTGTACAGAATGTAGCTGGCTTTGCGCAATTAGGCAAGGGCTATGCCGGTTTCCTGCACGGTAAGGTGGTGGATATGTTGTATTTCCCCATCATCAGAGACGCGCATTATCCTTCCTGGTTTCCGCTTTGGGCTGGTGAGCCATTTGAATTCTTCCGCCCTGTTTTCAATATTGCCGATGCCTCTATTTCTATCGGCGTAATTACAATCCTGATTTTCCAGAATGCTTTCTTCGATAAAGAAGAACCTGTTCGTCATCCATTGGTGGAGACGAAGGCGGAAGTGAATGATGATAATCAGGTAAATTAATTAACCTTAAACCGTTTGAGCGTCGTCTTCAGATTGTCCGATGCACTGAAGATGATGTCCTGGTCTAGTAAGCCAAAATCTTTGGCATAATAGCTATTGCCTTCCAATATTTTGAAATAATCTATGCTAGAAGGAACATTTGGCTTGAATAAAATGGTACGCTTAACGGTAATCACTTTAGAGAATAATTGATTAGCAGCTACGTAAGAGCCGTCTCTTTGCATGATGGTGAATACCGCTTTAGCTTTACCCCAGTCTGTATCAATTTTAACATCCATTGCTGGAGATTCCCATGTATAGCCGGCTTTAGCAGTATCTGTGAGGAAACGATATTCTATAAAGTCTTTTACTGAATCGAAGATGGTAGTATAGTCGAAGTCAACTGTACTGTATGTATAGTAATTACCTCTTTTGTCTTTACGGAAATAATATTCAAAGCCATCACTAGTTTCAAAGATGTTGAATGTTGTACCGCTAATGATGGCACTGTCGCCATAAAAATTAACGGTCAGTGAATCAATTGTACGGGTAGAGTTGGAGTTAAAGAAGAAATCATAAGCCCAGAATGAGCCTGCAGTCATTGGGAAGAATGTACTATCTAATAAATTACCACCTCCACCGCCTGAACCACCAGGAACAGATGTTTTGATGCTAAAGGAACAAAATGAATTAGCCATTGTCAGGAAGCCAGTTACTTCTACTGGAAGAATGGGTTTGCCCTGACCTTTTACTTTTAATACTTGCGGACCTGTTGTTGCTGCGAATCCTGAATCCGTGAACCACATACCATTGATGGTATCTGACTTGATCTTATATCGTCCGGCTGAGGTGAAATTGACTTTAACAAGCAGATAGTTGCTATCAGTTAGCGCAGAATCTACTACATAGCGACCTTTTACTTCAATTTCTTGACATGCACCAAGGGTATCTTTTAGCGTACCAGCAGCTACAGCTCCTGCCGCACCCGTCTCAAAACTGAGTTCCTTGCTACCGGCAACGAATAAAATGATGGCCAGTAGGGTTGATAGTAATGATTTGTTGCTAACCTGCTTCATAGAACGCTTTACGAATATCAGATATTTATCAGAGATTCAGTGCTGCCTGTGGGTTAATATTTCCCCCTTCCAGTAGTGCCTTTACGTTGTTTAACGTTGTATTGGCGATCTGGCTCATGGCTTCTGCCGTGAAAAATGCCTGATGTGCTGTTACAAGTACATTGGGAAAGCCCATCAGTCGTTGAATCATATCATCCTGAATGATGGTATCCGAGAGATCCTTAAAGAAGAGTTTTTCTTCTTGTTCATATACATCAATTCCCAAGTAGCCCAGTTTGCCAGTCTTCAATGCTTGAATCACTGCTTTTGTATCAATCAAGCCGCCACGGCTGGTATTAATCAGCATGACGCCTTGTTTCATGATATTGAGTGTGTCTGTATTGATAAGATGATGGGTTTGCTCATTTAGCGGACAGTGTAATGAAACAATATCGGCTTGTTGTAATACTTCCAGCAAGGGCAAATATTCCACACCCAATACTTCCATCTCTTTGTTGGCAATGAGATCAAATGCTAATAAGCGACAACCAAAACCAATCATGATTTTGGCGAAAGCTTTGCCGATATTACCTGTGCCAATTAATCCAACAGTTTTGCCATGAAGGTCAAAACCCATTAAACCATTGAGTGAAAAATTTTGCTCACGTACACGGTTATAGGCTTTATGTGTTTTTCTGTTCAGTGTCATGATCATGGCTACAGCATGTTCTGCAACGGCTTCAGGAGAATAAGCGGGCACCCGACAAACTTTGATGCCATGTTGTTTTGCTGCTTCCAGATCTACGTTGTTGAAACCCGCACAACGAAGTGCAATCACTTTTACCTGCTTGGTTGCAAGTGCAGCAATCACTTCGGCGTTTACTTTATCATTCACAAATACACAAACTGCATCGGTGTGTTCAATTGCATTCACAATATGCGGGCCTAGGTGTGTTTCAAAAAATTCCAACTCCAAGCCATACGCCGCATTGGTCTGCTGAAAAGCAGTTTTGTCGTAGGGTTGCGTAGAGAAGAAAGTCAGCTTATTCGGCATACTGTTCATTTTGTGTAAAAATAAAACAGCCCCGACTCATTCGGGGCTGTTGTGGAATCATTCAAAGCGATTATTTCGGCAATTCACCAACCATGGTGGCAGGAATCACCCACTGATCAAACTCTTCCGGAGTGAGATAGCCCAGTTTTACAGCCATCTCTTTCAGGGTAGTGCCTTCTTTGTGTGCTTTTTGTGCAATCTCGGCTGCTTTGTAATAACCAATCTTGGTATTCAATGCAGTTACTAGCATCAGTGAATTGTTGACGTGCTTGTTGATATTGTCATGCAAAGGCTCAATACCTACTGCACACTTATCATTGAAGCTTACACAACCATCACCAATCAAACGAGCACTGTGTAAGAAATTATAAATCATCACTGGCTTGAACACATTCAATTCAAAATGGCCAGTAGCGCCGCCAATATTGATAGCAACATCATTACCCATCACCTGTGCAGCAATCATCGTTAATGCTTCACACTGTGTTGGGTTTACTTTACCCGGCATGATAGAAGAACCAGGCTCATTATCTGGGATGAAAATTTCACCAATACCGCTTCTTGGTCCGGATGACAGCATACGAATATCATTCGCAATCTTCATCAAGCTTACCGCAACAGTTTTCAATGCACCATGTGCTTCTACAATCGCATCATGCGCAGCCAATGCTTCAAACTTATTCTCAGCAGTAACAAAAGGTAATCCTGTTAAAGCAGCGATATGCTTAGCAACAGCTACATCATAGCCTTTTGGTGTGTTGATACCTGTACCAACGGCTGTACCACCTAATGCTAATTCGCTCAGGTGTGCCAATGTATTTTTAATCGCACGCAGACCATGATCTAATTGAGAAACATAACCACTGAACTCTTGGCCCAATGTGAGAGGTGTAGCATCCATGAAGTGAGTACGACCAATCTTCACAACATTCATGAATTCTTTGCTCTTAGCAGCTAATGTGTTGCGCAGTTTCTCGATACCGGGGATGGTTGTTTCCACCAGAATCTTGTACGCAGCAATATGCATAGCTGTTGGAAAAGTATCGTTAGATGATTGTGATTTGTTTACATCATCGTTTGGATGCAGAAACTTGTCCTTATCTGTTAAAGCACCGCCATGTAAAACGTGTGCGCGGTAAGCCACCACTTCGTTCACGTTCATATTGCTTTGGGTACCGCTACCGGTCTGCCAAACTACGAGTGGAAATTGGTCATTCAATTTGCCTTCCAGAATCTCATCGCATACAGTTGCAATAGCCGCTTTCTTCTCATCCGGTAGAACACCCAACTCATTGTTGGCCAGTGCTGCTGCTTTCTTCAGGTAAGCAAATGCCGCAATGATTTCTTTGGGCATTTTATTGATGTCCTGAGCAATGCGGAAATTGTCGATACTGCGTTGCGTCTGTGCTCCCCAGTAAACATGAGCAGGTACCTGTACCTCGCCCATCGTGTCTTTTTCTATACGGTACTCCATACGGCTAATTTTGTGCCGCAAAGGTAGGGACCAGCCGCCAGTCGGATTGCTAAAATTGGGCTTATTTACCAGTGAAAACAGCCTTTCTCTTTTCGAGGAAAGCGCTGGTGCCTTCTTTCATGTCTTCTGTACCAAAACAAGTACCGAAAGCGCTTACTTCAGTGGCATAGCCATCTTTGGATTCATCCCAAACAGCATTGGCAGCAGTTATACAGCCCGCAACGGCTAAAGGTGCTTTGCTATTGATCACTTGCAGAATACCAATAGCTTTATTGAGTAGTTCTTCCTGAGGTACAACATAATTCACTAAGCCATATTGTAAAGCAGTAATAGCATCAATCATACCAGCGCTCATCAGCAATTCTAATGCACGGCCTTTACCAATCAATTGTACGAGGCGTTGTGTACCACCATAGCCGGGTATCAAGCCCAGATTTACTTCTGGTTGACCGAATTTGGCGTTTTCGCTGGCAATGCGGAAATGACAGCTCATCGCTAATTCGCATCCACCACCTAACGCGAAACCATTTACACAGGCTACCACAGGTTTTGGGCTGCGCTCTATTTTGAAGAAAATATCTTGGCCTTTTTTCGCGAGTGCTTGTCCTTGCTCAGGCGATAAACCTACGAATTCACTAATGTCTGCTCCGGCAACAAAGCTTTTAGGTCCAGCACCAGTTAATATGACTGATTGAATGGCTGGATTGCTGTACACTTCATCCATCACCTGATCCAATTCCTGCATCACTGTTTTATTCAGTGCGTTCAGCTTATCAGGGCGGTTAATGGTAATGGTGAAAATACCGTTATCGAGGCTGGTTAATAGAGTTTCGTATGGCATAGCAATGATTTTTCGGAGCGAAGATAGGTTAAGGTTTTATCTTCATATCATGCAGTGGGTTCAGCTAGTCATCTATTTGGGCATTTTTGTTTTTGCCGTAACGGGTGCATTGAAAGCGCGTACCCACCAGATGGATATTTTTGGCGGTGCAGTGCTGGCATTTGCTACTGCTTATGGTGGTGGTACCATTCGTGATTTGTTGATTGGTATCAGACCTGTTAACTGGGTAAACGACTATCTCGCTTTGATGCTGGTGCTGAGCGCAGTGGTGATTACATTTCTATTCAAAAGTAATCTGCGGGAATTCAGGCGCTTTATCTTTTATACAGATGCAGTGGGCATTGGCTTATTTACTGCTGGTGGAATACAGATTAGTCTGCAGGCTGGTGTGAATGAAGTCTATGCCATTATCATGGGTGTGATCAGTGCTACGTTTGGAGGGTTACTGGCAGATATTCTCAGTAATGAAGTGCCTGCATTGTTGAAGCGTGGCGAATTGTATGCAACAGCTTGTTTGATTGGTGCTTTCTCTTACATAGGATTGAAGCACACACCTTTGGATGCAGGCGCAAGTCTGCTCATTTGCGTGTTGGTTGTAGTGGCTATTCGCGTCATATCTAAATGGAAGCGATTACGCCTACCAGATATTTAGAAACTTCTGTTTTCCTTCACCCAATTGGTGATGTAGTCTGCAATCTCGTGTGTATTGGTGCCAGGGTGAAATAGTTTTCCTACACCTAATTCATTTAAGGCATTGATGTCTTCATCAGGAATAATGCCGCCACCGGTAAGCAATACGTCGGTGAGGCCTTTTTCATTCATCAATTGCTTCACTTTGGGAAATACCGTCATGTGTGCACCGGAAAGAATGCTGATGCCAATCGCATCCACATCTTCTTGCAGAGCTGCATTTACCACCATTTCAGGTGTTTGGCGAAGGCCAGTATAAATTACTTCCATGCCTGCATCGCGCAATGCGGTAGCAATTACTTTGGCGCCTCTATCGTGCCCATCCAGTCCTACTTTTGCAACCAGCACACGAATTGGTCTTGCGGCAGTTCCCATACTACATTGTTTAGATTGTAAAAATAATAACTTGTGCTCTGTGAAGATAGGTTTTGTGGTATTCTTTCACCATGATAATCATCAGCTATGCAATACAGACAGTTTGGCCGTACAGATTTGCGTGTTTCTGAAATAGGTTTTGGTACCTGGGCTATTGGCGGCGCAGCCAGTGTAGGTGGTATGCCTATTGGTTGGGGACCAACAGATGATGCTGAATCAATACAAGCGATTCATACTGCACTGGATGCAGGAATCAATTTCTTTGATACAGCTGATTTTTACGGATTAGGGCATGCAGAAACCTTATTAGGACAAACACTGGGCAACCGCAAAGACGTGGTGATTGCTAGCAAAGTGGGACAAAAAGTTGGTGCTGATGGAAAGATTGCTATTGATTATTCTAAAGAGCATGTGTTACAAGCCTGCGAACTGAGTTTGAAAAGATTGAAGCGCGATTGTATCGATTTCCATCACCTGCATGTAGCACGTGTAGAGCATTTGCAAAATGGGGCTTGTATTGAAGCGATGCAACAATTGCAAAAGGAAGGCAAGATTCGTTATTGGGGTATTTCGTTGTTGACGTTCAATCCCTTTCCTGAAGCTGATTTCTTTTTTGCCAATCAATTAGGCGATGGCTTTCAGTTGGTCTTTAACCTGATTAATCAAAAAGCTTTGCCCATTATGCAACAGGCTGCAGCAGCGGGTTATGGTGTGATTGCCAGAATGCCGCTACAGTTTGGATTACTGAGTGGAAAGATTTTGAAGGGCGCCAGTTTTGACAAGGACGATCACCGTAGTTTTCGTTTAACAGACGATATCATTGAGGCAACATTACAAGTATTAGATACCAAGGTTTGGCATTTGTGTAAGAAATACGATACAAATCCCGCAGCACTAGCATTGAGCTATATCTTGAGCTATCCGGAAATGTCTACTGTGATTCCGGGTATTCGTGTACCACATCATGTGGCATGGAATACACAGCACTTGGTGCAATTAGAGGAAGCAGATAAAACTTATCTGCATGCACTCTATGCATCAGATTGGACGCCCATTCTGGATATGATGCAACAAAGAGGCTAACTTATTGCAGCAGACTTACTGTGTGTTTGATACGTGCAATGGTTGCAGCTTGACCAATCAATGCAGCAATATCAAATACGCCCGGACCAAACTTGCCACCTACCAGCATGATGCGGAAGGGGAGCATGAGTTCACCTGGTTTCAATTCATTCACAGCAGCAATTTCCTTGAATGCTTTTTCCAAATCTGCTGCTTGCCAGAATTGTTCTGTTTCGTATGTGCGTATCAACTCAGTAAAAAATAATGTTTTCTTTTCATCCCATTTGGGCTTGATCGCATCAGTATCAATTGTAGCGGGATCGCTGAAAAAATAACCAGCCTGCTGTACAAAATCGCTCAGCAATACGCAACGATCTTTCACCAAGTTGATCACTTGTGTGATGAATGCATCATCTGCATTTGCAGCAGTATCGCCTAATACTTTCTTTACTTCAGGTAAAAGTGCAGTGGCATCTGTTTGCTTGATCCACTCTTGGTTGAACCACTTGGCTTTTTCAAAATCAAATTTTGCGCCGCCCTTGTGTACGCGGTCCATACTGAAAGCAGCAACCAGTTCATCCAGTGTGAAGATTTCTTTATCGGTACCATCATTCCAACCCAGCATGGCCAGCAAGTTCACAAATGCTTGTGGTAAGAAACCTCTTTCACGAAAACCAACTGTTGTTTCGTTGGTCTTTGGATCTGTCCAGTCCATGGCAAAAACCGGGAAGCCTAAGCGATCGCCATCACGTTTGCTCAGCTTACCATTGCCGTCTGGTTTCAGAATCAATGGCAGGTGTGCCCATTGTGGCATTTGATCTAATCCAAACAAATACTTCCACAGCAAAATATGAACAGGTGCACTTGGTAACCATTCTTCACCACGGAATGCATGTGATATCTGCATCAAATGATCGTCTACTACCACAGCAAGGTGATAAGTAGGCATGCCATCAGCTTTCAACAATACTTTATCATCTACCTGTGTGGTATCGAAACTTACTTCACCACGAATCATGTCGGTAAAAGTGATGGTTTCCTGCTCAGGCATTTTGATGCGCACTACGTGGGGCTGACCTTCACTAATCAGTTGCGCAACTGTTGCAGCATCCAGCGTCAATGAATTGCGCATTAATTGTCTGGTCTGCTGATTGTATTGAAAATTGGGTGTTTCAGCGCGTTTGGCTTCTAATTCCTGGGGCGTATCGAAAGCATAGTAAGCTTGTCCGGCAGCCACCAGTTGTTCTGCGTATTGCTTGTACAAAGGTTTACGTTCGCTTTGTCTGTAAGGGCCAAAGGGGCCACCATGTATCGCACTCTCATCTGGTTCCAATCCGCACCATTTCAAACACTGGAAAATATATTCTTCTGCACCAGGTACAAAACGGGTTTGATCCGTATCCTCAATACGCAGAATAAAATCACCACCATGCTTTTTCGCAAATAGGTAGTTGAATAGCACAGTTCTTACGCCACCCAAATGGATGCCACCTGTGGGCGAGGGGGCAAATCTTACACGTACACGCTTATCAGTCATGCCGCAAAGATACAGGCTGTCTTGCCTTTGGTGAAATCGTTAGGACTTTACCCTGCCGGGGTTCTTTTTGATGAAATCATCCCATGACTTTACAGCTTTCCCGGAAGTGGCTAGGGCGCGACTAGTTTGATAATGATGGCAGAGCGCTACGGCCAAAGCATCAGTGGCATCATAATACTTAGGTTGCTCATCAATTTGGAGAATTCGTTGCAGCATCTTCCACACCTGATCCTTGTCTGCATTACCGTTGCCTGTGATGGATTGCTTCACTTTTTTGGGTGAGTATTCAGTAACAGATAATCCCGCCTGCATGGCTGCTGCAATGGCGACGCCCTGCGCGCGGCCTAATTTGAGCATACTTTGTACATTCTTACCGAAGAAAGGAGCTTCAATGGCAAAGGAATTGGGGCGATAGAGTTTAATCAGCTCGCAGACTTTGGTATGAATTTTCTCTAAACGCTGATAGATATCTTTTTCACTTGTGAGTTTGAGTGTATCCATCAGCAGCACTGTACAATCATTGCCCTGCCGTTTCAGCAAAGCATAGCCCATCAGCTGTGTACCTGGGTCAATGCCTAATATGATGTCTGCTTGTTTCAATGCCGTGAAATTAGGTTTTTCGGGCCTCACTTTTCTAAATGCACCTGATGCCCGTTCTTTGTACACAAATCATCGTAACCTGAACAAACAACTGAAAATATTCCTCAACTGGTTTATAGGCCCTGTTTTATTCGTTTGGCTGGCATTTTCCATCTACAAACAAGTTAGCGAGCAGCGTGATTTACAATCTTCCTGGCAGCATATTGTTGATACAGTAGTGGGCGGGCAATGGAAATGGCTATTGCTCGTGTTTATGCTCATGTTTGTGAACTGGGGTTTGGAAGCCAGAAAATGGCAGTTGTTGATGCAGGCGATTGAGCCCATCCGTTTTTGGCGCGCGTATCGTGCCATTTTTACCGGTCAGTCATTTGCTTTGAATACGGTTAACCGTGTAGGTGAATACCTAGGTAGAATGGTGTATCTACAGGAAGGCAATCGCTTAAGATCTATTGCTTTATCGGTAGCAGGTAGTTTTAGTCAGCTCATTGTAACCATGTTGATGGGGCTGCTATCGCTTGTGTATTTGCGTATAGAAATTCTGGACGATACGCATCATTTACAAGGCCTGACTGTGTTTTGGCTGGATGGACTGATGTATGGCTTGAGTGTAGGTGTTACAGTTTGTTTGATATTGTATTATAAGCTATCGCTGATTACTAAGCTGGTGGAGAAAATTCCAGTAGTTACACGATTCAGTTTTTTTATTGATAAGCTGGAAGACCTGCATTGGAAGGAATTAACAAGAATTTTAAGCCTTTCGCTAAGCCGTTATTTAGTCTTTATCGTTCAATACTTAATCATGCTGCATGTTTTTGAGGTAGACGTGCGTTTACTTGATGGTGCGGCAGTGATTGGCGTGATGTTTCTGGTATTGGCAATTGTACCAACGATTGCTTTGGCAGAGTTGGGCCTGCGTGGTAAAGTGAGTTTGCAACTGATCGGGCTCCTGAGTGCTAACCAGATAGGCATTATTGCTACTGCTGGAGGTATCTGGTTAATTAATCTGGTGATTCCTGCGCTGGCAGGTAGTATCTTTATACTGGGCATTCGATTATTTAAAAAGGTTTGATGTGAAGAAACTTCTCGTTGTGTTGATCATTTTTACAACGGCCTGGGTCTATCCTGCCGGTCCGGAAAATTGTACGATCAAGAACAGGGCATTTCAGGATGGGGAGAATATCAGCTATACAGTCTACTACTCTGTAATTGGATTATATGTGAATGCAGGTTCTGCAAGCTTTACGGTAGACCAAACGATTTTTAATAATAAGCCTGCATATCATGTGGTGGGTCTAGGCTCTTCAAATCCTAGCTACGATTGGATTTTCAAAGTGCGTGATCGTTACGAAAGTTATATAGATACAGGCAGCTTGCAGCCGTATAAGTTTTACCGTAACGTAGATGAAGGTGGTTATAAGATTGTTGAGACTATCAACTTCAATCAACAAAACAATACGGCCACTACATCCAAGGGTACATTGAAAATACCTGATTGTGCGCAGGATGTATTGAGCTCTATCTATTATGCCAGAAATATCGACTTTACGAAAACCAAGCCTGGAGATAAAATTCCTTTTAGCATGGTCTTGGATAATGAAGTACACAATCTCTACATCAAGTATGAAGGAAGAGAAGTGATCAAAACAAAATATGGCAGATTCAATGCCATCAAATTCAAACCGCTACTGATCAAAGGAACCATTTTTGAAGGTGGAGAGAAGATGACTGTTTGGGTAACAGATGATGCCAATAAAATACCCATTCGTATTGAAAGTCCGATTGTAGTAGGCAGTGTAAAAGTAGACATGATGGGCTACCAAGGCCTGCGTTATCCTATGACAGCATTGATCAGCAAACGCTGATTACAGCGCACTCAAAGGAAAGCAATCCTTTTGTCTAACGCCCTTCCCGGTTAATTGTAAGCTGCAGCATTCATTCACTGCATCGTGCTCAAAAAAGAAGACCAAATCTTTTTCAGCAGCTTCTTGTAAGAAAGCTTTTTTCTCTACCATGGTCTGCAATGGTCTGGTGTCATAAGCCATTACATAAGGAATAGGTAAATGCGCTACAGAAGGCAGTAGATCGGCCATATACACAAGTGTTCTGCCTTTATATTCCATTTGTGGTAACATCATGGCGTCGGTATGGCCATGCATGAAACGCACTTTCAGGTTCGGTGTGATACCAGATTCCTGTGCATGTGTGCCTTCTTCAACAGGAATAAATTGCAATTGTCCGCTCTCTTGAATAGGCAGAATATTCTCTTTTAAGAAAGAAGCTTTTTCTCTGTCGTTGGGCATAGTAGCCCATTGCCAATGACGTTCATTGCTCCAGTAGCGAGCGTTTTTAAATGCAGGTATCAGTTTATCACCTTCACGTTTGATGCTACCACCGCAATGGTCAAAATGCAGGTGTGTTAACCAAACATCGGTAATATCATCTTTGTGAAAACCATGTTTGGCTAGAGAGGATTCCAGTGTGGCATCGCCATGCAAATGATAATGGCCAAAGAATTTCGCATCCTGCTTGTCGCCAATACCATTATCAATCAATACCAGTCTGTTGCCATCCTGTACCAACAAACAGCGCATAGCCCAAGTACAGAGATTGTTTTCATCTGAAGGCACCAATTTATTCCACATTGTCTTAGGTACTACACCAAACATGGCGCCACCATCTAGTTTAAAAAAGCCGGTATCAATTGAGTAGAGTTGCATGACAGGCGATTTAAGCAGTACGAATTTTCTTTTGTCTGTTAAGGGTAATGAGCAGACCAGCAAAACCGAGTGCAAAGAAAACGATTAATGATAAGATGGAATGCTTCATGTCGAGCAGTTCATCTATGTAAGCAAAGGTAAACATGCCAATCACGATGGCGATCTTCTCCGTTACATCATAGAAGCTGAAGAAAGAAGCAGTGTCTTTCGTTTCAGGCATAAGCTTACTGTAAGTGCTTCTGCTGAGCGATTGAATACCGCCCATTACCAAGCCTACTGCGCAGGCGAGTCCGTAAAAATGAAATTCTACATTGGCTCCACCTTCTTTTACACCAGCTACATACCAAGCACTCATACACACAAAAATCCAGAAGATTACTACGCCTAATAATACTTGAATATTACCTAGTTTCTCAGAGAGTTTCGACATCAGGAAGGCACCCGCAATCGCAACTAATTGAATCAATACAACAGTGATGATGAGTTTATCAGCCGGAAGCCCCAGCACGCGATCCCCGAAAATGGTGGCAGCCAACATCACGGTTTGTACGCCCATGCTGTAGAAAAAGAAACTGCCGAGGTAGCTGCGCATCACCGGCATGTGTTTGAGTTGGTTCCAAACTTTTCTCAGCTCTTTAAATCCATCTGTGAAAATATTGTGCTGCACTCGTACACTAGGCTGAGAGGGTGGAAGTGTTCTAAAAGTGATTTGTGCGAAGCCAATCCACCACAGTCCTACTAGTAAAAAAGTATAGAGTGGTCCGCTGGTATTGTCTCCTTTTCCGGAGAAATAAATCACCAATGCAAAGCCAACCATTTGCATGATTACGCTGCCGATATAGCCCATGGCATAACCACGTGCACTGATACGATCACGGTCTTCTGGCGCTGCTATTTCAGGTAAGTAAGAATTATAAAATACCAGACTACCGATATAGCCAATGGCAGCTAGCATAAAGCAGCCAAGGCCAATCCACATATTGGGTTGCTCGCCTTTGAAAAAGAATAAGCCGCTGCAACCAAGTCCGCCTAAATAACAGAAGAACTGCATGAATCTTTTCTTATTGCCTCGGCTATCGGCAATGGACGATAAGATGGGCAGTAAGAGGGCAATGAGTAAGTATGCAACTGCTACGGTGTAATTGTAGAGTGCAGAGTTTTTGAAAATGCGACCGATAAAGGGCACGCTATCTTCTCCATATGCGGCTTTGGTAACGCCTGCGTAATAGACAGGGAAAAAAGTAGTAGTGATGACTAGATTATACACGCTATTGGCCCAGTCGTACATGGCCCATCCGCGCAATACTTTCTTGGGGGCTGTTTGCATAAGCTTGGTTTCGGTAGTGGTAAGATAGGCAATTTGCCTATTATGCCAGTATGCCGAATTGTATCAAAATCAGCAAAATGATGCCCATAATAATACGGTACCAGCCAAACAAACGGAATCCGTGTTTTTGTAAATAGCCAATAAAGAATTTGATGGCCAGCATGGCAACGATGAATGCAACAATATTACCTACCACCAAAGCGGTGATATTATCTGTATTCTGCAGCACTTCAGGTGTTTCTTTAAATGCTTTCAGTAGTTTATAGCCTGTAGCTGCTGCCATAGTTGGGATGGCCAGAAAGAAAGAAAATTCTGCAGCTAGGTTTCTGGTTAATTTCTGTTGCATACCACCGATGATGCTGGCTGCACTTCTGCTAACGCCGGGAATCATGGCCACACATTGCCAACAACCAATCAGGAATGCACGCAGGAAGCTGATATCTTTCTCTTCTTGAATGCTGTGTGTTTTAAATAGCTGATCAATGAAGAGTAATACAAAACCTCCAGCTAACATGGTGATGGCCACTGTGAGCGGACTCTCCAGTAATGCATCGATTTTATCGGAAAATAATGCGCCGAGCGCCAATGCTGGGATTACTGCAATCAATAGTTTGAAATAGAAATTCCATCTATTGAGTGGAAAGAATCGCTTCCAGTATAAAACCAATACAGAAAGAATGGCACCAAGCTGAATAGCTACCGTAAAGAGTTTGGTGAAATCGTCTTTGGGTACTTTCAGCAGACTTTCTGCAATAATCATGTGGCCGGTAGAAGAGATAGGCAGAAACTCAGTAATACCTTCTACAATAGCGATGATGATGGCTTCTATAATTGTCATGGGTACTTTTCAATAAAAAAGCGGTGAACAAGCACCGCTAATATCTAATTAGTTGAATTAAGCTGCTTTAGGTTTCTTGAAGATGGCATAGATCTCTACGAGAAGACCTAACACAATCAAGATAGGGGCAATGGTAACGCGCGTAGTGCTATACACTTCTTTAAAGTCGAACACTTTTGGGTCGGCACTCTTACCACCAGCCATCAGAAACATACCCAGTGCAATAATGGCTGCACCAATCAGCATCCAAGTATAGTTCTCTTTTCCAAACAGTGTCTGCTTGTTCTCGCTCATAAACTGCGTTTTAGCGCCTGCAATATAGGGGATTCAGTGAATTCCTTTTGTTAATTGGTGTGGACTCAATTAGTACAGATCATCCAGTTTCATCTTCAGGTACTTGATTACGCTGCGGTGGGTACTAAAGAGAGAAATACCCACGCCTACCAAGATCAATCCGCCAAACAAGCTAATAGTAAGTGAGGTATCACGGATGGCTTTCAGCTGCGGAAACTGGCTTTCTGCCCATTGAATCATGCTAAAGAGGAGTACGATGGCAATGAGTGCACTGATCAGTCCGTTTAGTACAGCTTTCAGGTCCATAGGCTTGGCGATAAACCAACGGGTAGCACCCACCATTTGCATGGTTTTGATGAGAAAGCGGTTGCTGTACATGGCCAAACGAATGGTATTATCGATGCTCACAATTACCAGTAAACACAGGATGATGGCTACCACCAGAAAGATCAGGCCTATTTTGGAGGCTCTTTCATTCAGGCTGCTCACCAGCATTTTCGGGTATTGCACATCAGTAATCTGGTTGCCATACGCACCCATGATGGTGCTAGATATCCTGTTCAGACTATCAGGATTTACATAATCAGCCTTGGCATAGAAATCAATGCTCTCGGGCAGTGGGTTTACGCTTAGGATCTTGGCCCAATCTTCGCTGTTCTCTTTGTTCCAAATGGCTTTGGCTGTTTCCTTATCGATATACTGCACATTCTTGGCGTAAGGCTGGGTGGCAATGAATTGCTGAATTTGACCAATCGTATCCTTATTCATCGTGCGCAGATAGGCACTGATGCGGATATCTTCTTTAAAAGCATTACCCACCTGACGGATGTTCAGGAAGAACCATCCCATAATACCCATGATCAGCAACACGAGTGCTACGCCTACGATGCTGTAGATATAATTGGGTTTACCACGTTTCAGGGATGCTTTTCCTACTGTTGCCATTGGATCCTTTTTTGCAGTTCTTGAAGGCCGCAAATGTAGGGTTTTCAAGCCCTGAATCTGTACATTTGCAACCACTCTAACGACGAAACCTGCCCTGAAAGTATAGCAGCCGGATAATTTATCGGGTTAAAGATTTGTTAGTCTTGAAAGGGCATCAGCCAGTTGAAAAATAATGCACTGTAGAGCCTTGCATTGGCGCTGCAGTGAGTGACACAACCGGTGCCGGGCTTTGCACAAAGCAGGTATCCAAATAAAAAGATTGGGAACATGGAATATAAGTTTGATGTTATTGAGGAAAAGTGGCAAAAGCAGTGGCGGGACAACCATGCGTATCGTGTATCGAATATCAGCGATAAACCGAAGTGTTATGTGCTGGATATGTTTCCTTACCCAAGTGGTGCGGGATTGCATGTAGGCCATCCGCTGGGGTATATTGCCAGTGATATTTATAGTCGCTTTAAAAGACTGAAGGGTTTTAATGTATTACACCCCATGGGGTATGATGCATTTGGTTTGCCTGCAGAGCAATATGCGATTGAACATGGCGTACACCCTGCAGTATCTACCAAGCAGAACATTGAGAATTTTCGCAAGCAGTTAGACAATATTGGTTTTTGTTACGATTGGGAGAGAGAAGTGCGCACCTGCGAGCCTAATTATTACAAATGGACGCAGTGGATCTTTTTGCAACTCTTCAATAGTTTTTACAACAGACAGTTGCAGAAAGCACAACCGATTGCTGATTTGATTGCTGCTTTTGAAAAGGAAGGTAATGCAGCGCATCCCATGCCAGATAGTAGTTTTCATCTTGCCTCTTTCAGCGCTGCTGATTGGGCTGGATTTGATGAACCTACGAAGCAGGCTATTCTGATGGGATATCGTTTGGCGTATTGTGGTGAAGGTGAAGTGAATTGGTGTGAAGCATTAGGGACTGTGCTGGCCAACGATGAAGTGGTGAATGGCGTGAGTGAGCGCGGCGGCCATCCTGTAGTGAAGAAAAAATTGCGTCAGTGGTATTTGCGTATTACAGAATATGCAGATCGTTTGCAGAATGATTTGCAGAAGTTGGAGTGGAGTGATGCGATGAAGGAAATGCAAACTAACTGGATTGGTAAAAGTTCCGGTGCAGAGATTGATTTTGTGGTGTCGACCTCACCCCAACCCCTCTCCAAAGGAGAGGGGCAAAAAGAGCCCGGCTATTTCACCAGCACACCGGATAAATGGAAAGCATTGATTGATTATGCAAAGGATAATCGGAGAAATCCTACAGCTGCAGAAGCTGCACTTTGGGAAGTGTTGCGTAATCGCCAGTTAAATGGTTGGAAGTTTAGAAGGCAACATCCTGTTGCAGGATATATCCCTGATTTTGTATGTCTTGATGCAAAATTGATTATTGAGGTAGATGGTGCTTACCATGATGCAGCCGAACAAAAAGTATTTGATGCATTAAGAACTGAATGGTTAGGTGAGCATGGATACACCATGATCCGATTCACAAATGAAGAAGTGCTTGAGCAGATGGATACGGTTAAAACACGTATCCAAGATGCTTTAGGCACTCCCTCTCCTTTGGAGAGGGAGACGGAGGGTGAGGTAGTACTCCGTGTCTACACCACACGCCCTGATACCATTTTTGGTGTTGACTTTATGGTGGTGGCTCCCGAGCATGAAGTAGTGGCAAGGATTACGACTGCTGAACAGAAAGCTGCTGTGGAGCAATACCTCGATTATGTAAACAGCAGAAGCGAGCGCGAGCGTATGGCCGAGAAAAAAATCACCGGTTGTTTCACTGGTGCCTATGCCATCAATCCGTTTAGCGGTCGTGCGATTCCTATCTGGATTTCTGAATATGTGTTGGCGGGTTATGGTACAGGTGCAATTATGGCTGTGCCTTGCGGCGATGAGCGTGATCATAAGTTTGCGCAGCACTTTAATATACCCATTACCAATATCATTGGTGATGCGTACAATGGAACAGAAGCCAATCCCACCAAGGATGCTGTGTTGCACAACAGCGATTTCCTGAACGGGATGGTGATGCGTAAGGCTATTGATGTGGTGATCAACAAACTGGAAGAACTGGGTATTGGCACACGTAAGACCAATTACAGAATGCGCGATGCAGCTTTTAGCAGACAACGTTACTGGGGTGAGCCATTCCCAATTGTTTGGGTGGGCAATACTGCTTATGCTTTACCAGAATCTGAATTGCCTTTGTTGTTGCCTGAAGTAGAGAGCTATTCTCCCGGTCCGGAAGGACAAGGTCCTTTGGCCAATATTGATACATGGAAGGAAAAAAATCTGGAAACGAATACCATGCCCGGTTATGCGGGCAGCAGTTGGTATTTCTTGCGTTACATGGATCCCGGAAATGATCAGGCATTTGCGAGCCGACAAGCCACTGACTATTGGAATCAGGTGGATGTCTACATCGGTGGAACGGAACATGCAGTAGGGCATTTGTTGTACTCGCGTATGTGGACCAAAGCTTTGTACGATTTAGGTCACCTGAGTTTTGATGAACCTTTCAAGAAATTGGTGAATCAGGGGATGATTCAGGGTAGTAGCAGGTTTGTGTATAGAAAGCGTGGTACCAATGTTTTTGTTTCTGCTGGTTTGAAGGATCAATACGAAACAGATGCATTACATGCCGATGTGAATTTTGTAGATGGCTATGAATTGGATATTGAAGCTTTCAAAAAATGGCGCAATGGTGAGTATGCCAATGCAGAGTTTATTTTGGAAGATGGTAAATATCTCTGCGGTGCGGAAGTAGAGAAAATGTCTAAGTCCAAATTCAACACCGTTAACCCGGATATGTTGGTGGACAAATACGGAGCAGATACTTTCCGCATGTATGAAATGTTCTTAGGTCCCATTGAGCAAAGCAAGCCATGGGATACCAAGGGTATTGAAGGTGTACACCGATTCCTCAAAAAATTCTGGCGTTTGTTCTTTGATGAGCAGAAAGGTGCAGTGTGGAACAATGATGCGCCTACTGATGCAGAATATAAATCGCTACACAAAGCCATCAAGAAAATTGAAGAAGATACTGAGCGTTTTAGTTTCAATACAGCCGTAAGTGCTTTCATGATTTGTGTGAATGAACTCAGCGATTTGAAATGCAACAAGCGTGCGATACTCGAGCCTTTGTGTATTCTGATGACACCATATGCGCCGCATATTGCTGAAGAGCTCTGGCATGCATTGGGTAATGCCGGTTCGGTATTGGATGCTGCTTTCCCGATATTTGAACCGAAGTACTTGGTGGAGTCATCCAAAGAATATCCGGTGAGCATCAATGGTAAGGTAAGAACCAATCTGTCTTTCTCATTGGATGCTGATCAGGCAACAGTAGAAGCAGGTGTATTGGCCAATGAAGTAGTGCAGAAATGGTTAGAAGGTAAGCCGCCGAAGAAAATCATCTTCGTAAAGGGAAAGATGATTAATGTTGTTATCTAAATCTCCTCATAGAATCCTCCGGTAGCGGAGGATTTTTTTGTATTTTACTGTTCATGCCTTTTGAATTCAACTTTTATTCTTCGCTGCTGCTCATCTTTTTTGTGCACGGATTTGTCTATGCCTGTTTGTTTTTCAAAAAAGCTTGGCAGAATCAGTCGGCAAGCGATGGCTGGATAGGGTTTTACCTGCTTCTATGCATCTTGTATATCTGTCCCTGGATGCTGGGTTTTGCCGGATGGTATGATGGAACGAAATGTTTGGAATGCAGAAATTTTTTGTTTTATATGCCCACACAACACACATTGTTGATGGGTCCTGTGGTGTATTTCTATGTGCGTACAAGGCTGGAGCCAAAATTTAAATTCAGTCGTAAATCTTTCTTTCATCTCTTACCCGGAATACTCTATGTGTTATGGAGTATTGTTGTGGCAGTTACCGACAGGGTGGTGTTGAAGGCTTATTTCCTCATGGATGGCGAAAACGATCCGGATTTTCAAACATGGTATCAGGCTTCAGGACTCATTAGTTTCATGGTCTATCTGTTTATGAGCTTGCGTTTTTATAATCAATACCGACAATTCATTGTGCAGGAATTATCTTTTGCCGATGCCATCAGTTTTCAATGGGTAAGAAATTTTCTGCTGGCTTGTCTGACTTATTTTCTCATGACCATTGGTCTGGAAATACTGAATATCTTTTTTGATGGATTGAACTATACAGGTACATGGTGGTATTTTCTATTGTTTGCATTGACTTTCTATTATATCGCTATCAATGCCTACAGTCATTCTGTAGAAACCCGAAGAGCGTTTGAACTGGATTTTCTGCGCTATCAACCATTGTTAACGGCGCCATCGGCGCCTGTGGAAGATACCATACATGAAGTGGTGGCTTCAGCAGTAAAAGCAACGGATGAATTGGCAGAGTGGCGTACAAAAGTGGAAGCTCTTGTTACCGGCGAAATGCTCTATCAGGATCCGGAATTAAGCTTATCTCAACTGGCCAAAGCACTCAATACCAATCCCTCTTTTTTATCCCGTGTGATTAACCAGGGTTTTGGCATGAATTTCAATGATTACATCAATCAGCAGCGAGTTGCCGAAGTGGTTGCCCGACTAGAAAAGGGCGATCAGGCACAATTTACCATCATGAGTATGGCTTATGATGCCGGCTTTAATTCCAAAGCCACATTCAATCGGGCGTTCAGAAAGTTCACCGGTAAGAATCCCAGTGATTATGCGTAAGACTGGTTATCAGCCAGTTAGATGATTTGCAACTTCCCAAGTAAGATTTGAAACCATAGCCAAAGGTTTCAAATCATCCTTTGAGGCGGCAGGCCGTTGTACCCGCAGCAATTTGCCGGTACAAAATCAATCGCCATGTACAAAAGCCTTCTCATCATCTTCACTTGTGTATGCAGTGTTGCGTTTGCACAAACGGATACCTTGGTTTCCAAAAAAATGGATAGTGTTACGGTTACCAGTAAAAAGCCCTTCATTCAAACATTGGCGGATAAAGTGGTGATGAATCTGGAAAACCGACCATCGGTTGCCGGTAACAATGCGTTGGAAGCGTTGAAGCAGGCGCCGGGCGTGGTGGTGGATGCCAACGAGAATATTCAGATGGGCGGTAAGAATGGCGTACAGGTATTGCTGGATGGGAGACCTAGCGGGCTTAGCGGAACAGATCTGGCGCAATTACTCAAGAGTATTGAAGCAGATAATGTGAAAGAGATTGAATTAATTAGCAACCCATCTGCACGTTTTGATGCAGCAGGTAATGCAGGCATCATCAATATTAAACTAAAGAAGAGTATGATTCGCGGTTGGAATGGCAATGCATCTGCCAGCTGGCAGCAAAGCACGCACGCGAGGCAGAATGCTAGTGCTGCATTGAATTATCGAAATAGAAAATTCAATTGGTTTCTGAATACGGGTGGTAACAATGGGTATCAGGTAACTATTGCAGATAACGATAGAACTGCCGGCGCCAAACAATTTACCCAGCGCATGTTGGAAGGCGATGCGTTTCATAGTTACAATATCAGAACGGGAATAGATTATCAGCTGAGCAAGCAGAAAACTATTGGTGTATTGTGGATGCCCAGCAGTAGGTATACGGGTATGGACAATCGTGGATTCACTTTGGTATCGGGTAAAGGGCTGCTTGATACATTGATTGATACAAGAAGTGTTTCGCCTTTTACCACCAAACGCAATCAGTTGAACCTAAACTATGCTTATAACAGCGATCAACAAACCCTGAATATTGATGTAGATAAAAGCTGGTTCAACGCAGGCGTTGATAATGTGGTGGAGAATAAATTCCCACAATTATCAGGCAATGCTGTTGCACAGGGTATTCGCAACAATACGGATGTAGCAATTCAGATTTCAAGTATTCGTGCGGATTACAGTTTGAAACTAGGTGGTGGCAAATTAGAAGCAGGTGCAAAATGGGTGCAGACTGCTACCAATAATCAATTATCGGTGTATAATGGCACAAATAGCTGGGCAGTAGATACGGGTAAGACCAACCAATTTGTATTTGATGAGCAGATTACAGCTGCTTATGCTAATTATGCCAAGCAGCACAAGAAGTGGAGCTGGCAGTTGGGCCTGCGTGCAGAACATACCAGTGTGTATGGTATTTCCACAGATTTGAAAGGACAGCAGCAACGTAAGCCTGATACTGCTTATCTCAATCTGTTTCCAACTGTGTTTGTCAAATACCAATTGGCAAAAGATCATGCCATTACTTTCAATTATGGCAGACGTATCGATCGTCCCGGTTATCAGGATCAGAATCCGTTTATTTATGTGTTGGATGCATTCAATAGTGAAGTGGGTAATCCTTATCTGTTTCCACAAATGAGTAATGGTGCTGAACTGGGCTATGTATACAAAGAAGGCGCTTCTATCAAAATCCGTTACGCATTCACCAATAATTATATTGAGCAGCTAACCTATCAGTCAGGCAACAATACCATTTTGATCCCACAAAATGCAGGCACGAGAAAAACGGTTAACATCAATATCAGTAGTCCACTACCAATTAGTAAGTGGTGGGAAGGGTATTTCTATGCAGAACCATTCTGGCAGCAATATGCAACTACGCTGAATGGATTTGGCTTTAGCGGTAAAACGCAACAGCAGAGTTGGGGCTTCAATGGCTATTGGGGTAACTGGTTTACGTTGAAAAACAACTGGCGTGCAGAAATCAGTGCCTGGTTCAATTATCAGAATGCGACAACCATTTATCGTTCACAGCCATTGGGTAGTATGAATATCGGTGTACAGAAAAGTTTCCTCAATAAGCAAGCAACTGTGAAGCTGGTGGTGAATGATGTGTTCAATACACAACGTTGGTTGCAACTTGTTGAAACCGATTATCTGCAAATGCGCACCTATCGTAAATGGGAGAGCCGCAACATTAGCTTGAGCTTTAGTTATCGCTTTGGTAATACCAAAATTCGTGCAGCTAGAAGCAGGGAAACCGGTGCAGAAGACGCACTAAGCCGTATCAAGATCAAGTAGGTCTTAATTCCTGTAAAAAATCAGGAAAAGTCTTGGTCAGCCTGTATCTTTCCGTCAGTAAAAAACTGACCATGAAACAATACCGTGTGCTGATTGCTGTTGCCTGTTTGTATAGCACGGCTGTCATTGCCCAGAAAAAAGATTTCGACGACAAAGACCTGATGGCTGGTCGCACCCCCAAGAACTTTTACAACCCAATGCCCAATGTGGTAAAATGGGTAGATGATGAGCGCGTGATTCTGTTTACCAAATCGCATTCGGATTCAGCAGCTAAGAACTGGTTGATGGATGTGAAGAGTGGCAAAATGAGTGAGCCTACTGCAGACATGCTGAAAGGCACTACGCCGCCCACCAAGCAGGTAGCTGTTCGTAATGGTGATTTATACTATAAAAATGGTAGCGAAGAAAAACGCATCACCAACGATAAGGCTGAAGAAAAGAACCCCATGTTCTCTCCCGACAGCAATTACATTGCTTATACCAAAGACAACAACCTTTATTGCTACAATATTGCCGCAGGTAAGGAAGTACAGCTCACCAAGGATGGCAGTAATGTGATCCTGAATGGTTATGCTAGCTGGGTGTATTGGGAGGAGATTTTCGGCAGAGCTACCCGCTTCCGTGCATTCTGGTGGAGTCCGGATAGCAAGCAAATTGCTTACATGCGTTTTGATGAAAGCATGGTGCCGATGTTCCCGATCTATAGCAGTGAAGGACAACATGGTTTTATAGAGGAAACGCGTTATCCCAAAGCAGGCGATAAGAACCCTGAAGTAAAGTTGGGTTTTGTACAGCCTGATGGCGGTACAACCGTTTGGGCTGATTTCAACGATAAAGAAGATCAGTATTTCGGCTGGCCTATCTGGCGTCCTGATGGCAGCACTTTGTTGGTGCAGTGGATCAACCGCGGACAAGACCACCTGAAAATTTTTGATGTGCTTCCTGCAAGTGGTAGCAAGAAGCTGATGTATGAAGAAAAGCAGAATAGTTGGGTAGACTTGGAAGATGGCGCCGGTGGTAGAATCACTTTCTTGTCGAATGGTAAAGATTTCATTCTTGGCAGTGATAAGACTGGTTGGAATCATTTGTATCTGCACAATGCTGATGGCAGTTTGAAGAATGCCATCACTAGCGGCAACTTTACTGTACTTGATGTAAAGTATATTGATGAGAAAAGCGGACAAGTATATTTCACTGCACGTTGCAAAGAAAACTCAGCGCGCATTGATTATTACAGCGCTAAGTTGAATGGTACAGAAATCAAGCGTTTGAGCTTTGGTGAATTTGATCACAATGTGAATGTGTCGCCCACTGCAAAATATTTCATCACAACGTATAGCAATGTAGCTACACCAACAGCCATGAGTCTGGTTGACAATAAGGGCAAGCAAATTCGTCAGTTGGGTAGTGCCAAGGGTAGCGAGATGGATAGCTACAACATGGCTAAGACAGAAGTGATTCGCATCAAGAGTGAAGATGGTTTGTTCGATCTACCTGCAGTAGTCACCTGGCCAATGAATATGGATCCCAATAAAAAGTACCCAATGTTGATCAGTATTTATGGCGGTCCGAACGCCGGTACTGTGTGGGATCGTTGGAATTGGAACATGAACCGTCAGTGGTATGCAAAAGAAGGATTGATTCAAGTGGCATTCGATCATCGCGCCAGCGGACAATTTGGCAAGCAAGGTGTAGCTTACATGCACCGTAATCTTGGCAAGTGGGAGATGAAGGATTATATGACAATGGCGAAGTGGTTTATTGAGAAAGGTTATGCTGATGCATCTAAGATTTGTATCACCGGTTTCAGCTACGGCGGTTATATGAGTAGCTTGGCTTTGACCATGGGAGCAGATGTATTCACGCATGGTATGGCCGGTGGTTCTGTAATCAGATGGGAATTATATGATAGCCATTATACAGAGAAGTTCATGGATACACCTCAGGAAAACCCTGAAGGATATAAGCAAGGCAATGTGTTGAATTATGTAGATAAGTACAAAGGCATGCTGCAAATTGTACATGGTACCATGGATGATAATGTGCACATGCAGAACAGCATTCAGCTGATAAGTGCCTTACAAGATAAGGGTAAAGATTTTGAGTTCATGTTATATCCTAATGGTCGTCATGGTTGGGGTGGCGCAAAAGGTGTTCACTTCAATAATCTTAAGACTAAATTTATCTATAAGCATTTGCTCACAAAGCCGGTGCCACAAGGCATTCTGCGATAAACAAAAACCCCGCACTATGGTGCGGGGTTTTTTATGTCAATGGCTATACTATTATTTTCTCAGACGAATACCCGCATACAACATAAAAGTGCCGTTTTTTGCATTGTAATTATTGGTAATAGTGCTGGCATCTCTGATATCTGTAATACCAAAACTATAGCGGATACCTGCGAGCAAACGCAGTGGCAGATTGATTTCAGCACCCATCACACCACTCCACTCAGATTTCTTAAAAGAGTTCTGTACATCAGTAACAGTATTACCCGTTTTTTCTTTGGCAGAAATCATCCAGCTCAATTGCGGACCAGCATATGCTTTCAGCATAGCCAGCTTTACCTGCAGCATCAGTGCTGGCGCAGCGATGTATTGTAAATCTTGTTCAACAGGCTGGTTGAGATTATTATAGCGTGTGCCGCCTTTAGGATAGTAACCTAATTCAGTTCTTAAAGAAATGAAATTGCCAACTAGTCTTGAATTAAAATAGAAAGCACCACCTACGGCATTGCTTTTGTCGAAATTAGGCGCTAGCGTACCAGAAGTGTTTACATTGTTAGTCACTAGTCCGGCCAGCAGACCAATTTCACCTTTTTTCTTTTGTGCCTGAGCGCCAAAACCAATGAGTGATGCGCTGATCAGGATGAGCATTTTTTTCATGCAGTTAGTTTTTGATACCACTAAAATAACTGCTTTTTACTATATGACTCATGAAAAAGGCCTGCAGGTATCTGCAGGCCTGGATGATTATTTGCTTATTTCTATTAAGGCTTAATGGTTTTCAGCATCTCTTTTACAGCTGCTTCCAACTGAGCATCCTTGCCCTTTACAAACTCTTCAAATGGTAAAGTCACTTTGATATCAGGTTCTACCTGAAGGTTCTCAGTAGGTCTGTTCTCTTTACCAATTGTTGCTACCATTGGTATACCGAATACAATAGTAGGATCAATTTGTGTCTCCCACCATACGGCAGTACCAGTACCGGGCACAGGCATACCTACCAGTTTACCCAATCCATTTTGCTTGTAGATATAAGGGAAGATAAATGCATCGCTATAGTTGCCTTCGCTCATCAGTACAATGCTTGGCTTCTGCCATCTGTTGGCAGGTTCACCGGCTGTTACACGATTGCCTTGTGGTGCAAAATCAAGATAACGCTTACCACTCAAGAAAGTATTCAAGTCATCATGCAGCCAGCCACCGCCATTGAAGCGTGTGTCAACAATCAATGCTTGCTTATCAATATTCTTGCCCAGCACTTCGTCAATCACTGTTCTGAAACTGCCATCGTTCATGCCTTGCACATGTACATAACCTACTTTACCTCCGCTCATTTCTTCGGTCATCTTACGCATACGGTTTACCCAACGCTTATACATCAAACCACTTTCTTCACCGGAAGAAATAGGCTTCATGGTTTCTTCAAAACGTGTGTTGGTAGTTGGGTCAAGAATGCTCAACAATACTGTCTTGCCAGTTTTTCTATTCAGGAGTTTAGCCCAATCGTCATTGTCCGCAACGTCTTCACCATCAATTTTCTCGATGATTTGACCAGCTTTTACTTTGCTGCCGGCTCTATCTAATGGACCGCCGCCGATAACCTCAGTAACACGCAAACCTTTACCTGTAAAGGTTTCATCGTACAGTAACCCTAATGCTGCTGTTGCATCACCATTAGGGTTTTGTGGGCTATATCTGCCGCCTGTGTGTGAACCATTCAATTCACCCAATATTTCACTCAGCAATTCCTGGAAATCATAATTGTTGTTGATATGCGGAAGGAAACGTGCATAAGTGGTCTTGTACATTTTCCAGTCAATACCATGAATCTTGGGATCATAGAATTTCTTCTGTACTTGTCTCCAAGCATGCTCAAAAATATAAGCACGTTCAGCTGGCGCATTTAGTACCATTTCACCACTGATGCCTACTGGCGATACTCTGCCTGATTCAGCATCTACTTTGATGATCGTACCATTATTTACTAAGAACAAAGTTTTACCATCCTTGCTGGCTTCAATACTGCTTGGTGAACCACTGAGTTTGGCAAGAATCTTGGTTTCTCTTGTTCTTGGTTCTGTTACCCATAAATCATAGCCACGCTCGAATGCAGATAGGTAGAATACTTTACTGCCATCCGGATTGATATAGTAATCAGCAATAGAAGAACTATTGATGGTTAAACGCAATACGCGGTCTTCAAAGCCTTTTAACTCAGGAGCCCAATTGGCTTTAGCTAATGAGTCTTTTTTGCCTTTTGTGGTATCAGCTTTTTTCTCGCGCTCTTCTTTTTCTTTCAATAAAGCAAACTCGTCTTTATTCAAACGCATTTTGTCGTATTGCTCTTGGTCTAAGAAGCCTGCGTAGATATCTACTTCGCGACTGCCTTGCAATGCAATTGATTTTCTACCCAGTCTCTCGTTTACCCATGTAATGGCTTTGCCATCTACTGCCCATTTGATATTATTCTGTCCGAATCCAGAACGAATAGGCTTTTCCAAACCACCTGTGCCATCTGCTTTAATCAAAGCGAGATTGCCATACTGCCAACTACCTTCCTGATCATCGCAGATAATCCACTTGCTGTCTGGGCTCCACTGATAATCCCAGTCACCATCACTATAGCTATAGTTTCTGCCTGCAGGCAACAAGGTCTTGGTTTTCTTATCAGCCAATGTGTATACTTTCAACACATTGCGCTCTGCGATATAAGCAATTTGCTTTCCATCTGGAGAGAACTTCGCACCAAACTCTTCTTCAGGAGTTGCAACCACGGCTTCTTCTTTGATAATCGTTGCAGCATAGAAATAAGGTTCTTCTTTTCTGGCTACTGTTGCTTGATACACATCCCAATTGTCATTACGTTCGGCTGCATAGATCAATTTCTTACTATCAGGGCTCCAAGCAACCATTCTCTCTTGTTGTGGGGTATTGGTGATACGCTTAGTAACACCACCTTCTACGCTCGTTACAAATACCTCGCCTCTGAATACAAAGGCAATTTCTTTGCCGTTAGGCGCCAAGGCCATTTCAGTAGCGCCGCCGTTGATAGACACAAATCTTTCTGCATTACCTCTAGCGTCTGCACTAATGGTGATAGCCACTTTTTTCGGTTGCTCACCTTCCTTCATGGTATAGATTTCTCCATTCCAGCTAAAGCAAAGTGTATTATCGTCGGTACGTGTTAAATGTCTTACAGGATGATCTTTGAATTTGGTCAGCTGTGTCATCTTGCCATCAGCCAAAGATTGTTTGTACAAATTCTGGTCTCCGTTTTTCTCACTCAGATAGAAAACAGACTGATCATCCGCAGCAAATAAAGGTTCTCTGTCTTCACCTTCAAAACCGCTGATCTTTTTGTAAGTGCCGGCTTTTACATCCATCACCCAGATATCTCTGGTTACAGAAGAAGTGTGGTGTTTTCTCCAAGGATCTTCATAACCTTTTCTATCCTGAAACACTAGCTGCGTGCCCTTGCTATTGAGCTTGCCGATATCCATACCAGCCTCACTCATGAGGTAGGGTTTGCCGCCATTCACAGGAACACTGTAGAGGTTCATGAATAAGCGTGGACTATAAAAGCGTACGTTGTTGGCGCTCACTTGTCTTGGGCTACCAAACAATAGTTGTTTGTTGTCTGGGGTAAAATCAAATGCATAATCAGGTGCGCTGTTAAAAGTGATTCTGGTTGGTGTACCACCTTCTGCAGGCATGGTGTAAACATCGAAATTGCCATAGCGATCACTACTGAATGCGATGGTTTTACTATCATGACTCCACACCGGCATTTGATCCTGTGCTTCATGCAGGGTAAGCGGTGTTGCCTGACCGCCACTAGCCGACACTTTGTATAAGTCGCCCTTATACCCAAATACAATGGTTTTACCATCAGGAGAAATTGCCGGGTATCTTAACCACAGCGGATTGTTTTGTGCTATAGTAACAGCACTTAGTAACAGGGCTGCGCCTGCCATCCATATTTTTTTCATGCAATAAGTTTTTGATTAAAGACAGATTCCTAAGTTATACTTTTAAAGCCATGAATAGATGGAATTTTGAAGAGTGGTGCAGAGCTTATTCAAAGCCGTTTCACGCACCCGTACCACTTGATTTGATGCAGGATAAGTTATTGCTGCTGGATATGACAGCTGCCAATCAAAGCCTTACAGCTGAAGTGGTTGCAGATACTGCTGCTTATACGGCCTATATCAATCATCTTTTGACAAGTGCCAATGCACGATATGGCATTGGCGGCTATAACGAACATAGAACAGTCTATCAGCGAAGTCAAGTCTTTGATACAGGTGAGGAGCCCAGGCGCTTGCATTTGGGACTGGATATATGGGGTCCGGCAGATACACCTGTCTATGCACCGTTGGATGGAACTGTACACAGTTTTGCATTCAATGATGCTTTTGGTGATTATGGTGCCACCATCATCCTGCAACATGATGTGGATGGAAGCCGGTTGTATAGTTTGTACGGACATCTTGCTTTGAAAGACATCGCATCCCTGCAAGAAGGTATGCCCATTACAGGTGGTCAGTTATTGGCCCATTTTGGTGAACCACATGAAAATGGTCATTGGCCGCCACACCTCCACTTTCAATTGATACTGGATATGGAAGGAAAGAAGGGTGATTATCCCGGCGTATGTAAGTTTTCTGAGCGAGAAAAGTACTTGCAGAATTGCCCTGATCCGGATTTACTCTTTCATTGGATGCCATTGGCAATTCGTAGCTGATTACTTACTTTAGCGGCACAAAAACCAAACCCATGTCACACGATCATTCGCACGAAAACGGTGTCACCAAAAATTATACTGGTACAGCTTTGCTGGCTTTCGTTTTAGTTGGTTCATTGCTGTTTCTAATGTCTACCTGCCATGGTCCTTTCCATCCCGGTGGCGGAGAAGCACATGCTACAACTGAGCAACATGAAGCAGGTGGCGGACACGATGCAAAACATTAATACAAGTTCCCCTCGCTTTTGCGGGGGGATTTTGTTTATGGCAGGTATGTTTTCCTTAGATGTAAAAATATTTTCAACTGCCTGCACAGGGTGAACTAAATTTACGCCATGGCCAACCCCAATCTGAACAGTGAGAAGGAATTGCTGAACAGCGGTGATAAAGAGTTCGAGAACAGTATTCGCCCCAAGGGGATGGATGAGTTTTCGGGACAAGCACAAATCATCGAGAACCTCACCATTTTTATCCGTGCAGCCAAAATGCGTGGCGATGCATTGGATCATATTTTATTTCATGGTCCTCCAGGATTGGGTAAGACAACACTCTCCAGAATTGTTGCGAATGAGTTAGGTGTAAACATTAAAGAAACTTCTGGTCCGGTAATTGAAAAGCCAGGTGATCTTGCTGGCTTACTCACCAACCTAGAACCCAATGATGTTTTGTTTATAGATGAGATTCATCGCCTCAGTACAGTGGTAGAAGAATATCTCTATGCAGCGATGGAAGATTTTCGCATTGATATCATGATTGATAGTGGCCCTAGCGCACGTAGCATTCAAATCAACCTCAATCCCTTCACTTTGATTGGTGCTACTACCCGCAGTGGTTTGCTTACAGCGCCTTTGTTGTCGAGATTTGGTATCAAGTCGAGATTAGAATATTACAATGCCCGCACTTTGCAACGTATCATTGAAAGAAGTGCAGGTATTCTGAATACGGCTATCACCATTGATGCAGCTGCTGAAATCGCCGGACGCAGTAGAGGTACGCCGCGTATTGCTAACGGACTATTGCGTCGCGTGCGCGATTTTGCACAGGTGTTAAACGACGGACAAATTGATATTGGCATCACCAAGCATGCACTCAACGCATTGAATGTAGATGAGCATGGATTGGATGAAATGGATAATCGTATTCTAGCGACCATCATTGAAAAGTTCAAAGGTGGTCCCGTGGGAATTACCACTATTGCTACAGCAGTAGGCGAGGAGCCGGGTACATTGGAAGAAGTATATGAACCCTTTCTAATACAAGAAGGATTTATTCAACGTACACCTAGAGGAAGAGAAGTTACTGCCAAAGCATACGAGCATTTGGGTAAGCAGCCCAATAGAGGCGGATTGCAGCCGGGCTTGTTCTAAAACAAAACCCCCGCATTGGTGCGAGGGTTTGTGGTCATCTCAATCAAATTGATTATGGTGCTACCAAACGGAAGCCGTTACCGTGAATGTTCACGATTTCGATATTGCTGTCTTCCTTCAGGTATTTACGCAGTTTAGCGATGTATACATCCATACTGCGGCCGTTGAAATAAGTATCGCTGCCCCAAATCTTTTTCAATGCACGTTCACGTGGCAGCAAATCATTCTTATGTTCCGCCAACATTTTCAGCAGCTCATTTTCTTTAGGCGATAGAGTTTGCATCTTACCAGCAAAGCTCAGTTCGCGGAGTTTTGGGTTGAAGTGGTAACCGCCCAAATCAAACTCGATATTTTCATTCACTACGTTCTGCTCTTCATTACGCTTCAGAATGGCTTTGATCTTGAGTAGCAATACTTCACTATCGAAAGGCTTGGTGATATAATCATCAGCACCCAATTTGTAACCTTGAATGATATCATCCTTCATGGTCTTGGCACTCAGGAAAAACAAAGGAATATCTGGATCTACATCGCGAATTTCTTCGGCCAATGTAAAGCCATCCATATTGGGCATCATCACGTCTAACAAACAGATATCCGGCTTTTCGCGCTGAAAAGCGGCTAAGCCCAAACGACCGTCTCTTTCCAGGGTTACGTCGTAATCGTTCAGTTCTAAATAGTTCTTCAATACCATGCCCAGGTTCTGGTCGTCTTCGCAAAGAAGAATGCGGTATTTCTTTTTGTCTTCCATGTTGTGTCGTTTGATGAGTCAAATAAAGTTAAATGAATACCAAAACTGCGCCAAGCCCGCGCAATCTTTTGTTAAAATGAATTTTCTACGCAGCATTAGCCTGCCCAGCCCTCGCGGTCCAAACTCCGGTACTGTATGGCTTCTGCCAAGTGTTCTGGTCTGATATTGGCACTACCGGCTAGGTCAGCAATGGTTCTGCTTACTTTCAAGATACGGTCATAAGCCCGGGCGCTAAGGTTTAATCTTTCCATGGCTTTTTTCAATAGCGCCTCACCAACTGTATCAATGACACAGATTTCTCTAAGTTGTTTACTGCTCATTTGCGCATTGGCATAGATGCCGGGATAAGCTTGGTAACGCTCAGCCTGAATGGCGCGGGCCTGCATCACGCGTTCGCGGATATGTGCCGAGGACTCACCATTCTGTTGATTGCTGAGTTCGCTGAAAGGAACAGGGGTTACTTCTACGTGCAGGTCAATTCTGTCGAGTAAGGGACCCGACACTTTGTTGAGGTATTTCTGCACCACACCGGGCGCGCAAGTACATTCCTTTTCCGGATGATTGTAAAAGCCGCAAGGACATGGATTCATTGAAGCAATGAGCATGAAGTTTGCAGGGAAATCCAGAGCCACTTTTGCACGAGAAATTGTGACTCTTCTTTCTTCCATTGGCTGACGCATCACTTCCAATACAGTTCTTTTGAACTCTGGTAATTCATCTAAGAATAAAACACCATTGTGTGCTAGAGAAATTTCACCGGGTTGGGGAATGCCGCCTCCACCAACCAAAGCCACATCTGAAATCGTGTGGTGTGGCGAACGAAAAGGTCTTTTGCTAATGAGTGCTGTGCCGCCTTGTAGTTTGCCGGCTACGCTATGAATCTTGGTTGTTTCTAGCGCTTCTTGTAAGCTCAGTGGTGGTAGGATCGTCGGCAGCCTTTTAGCTAGCATGGTTTTACCTGCACCGGGCGGACCGATCAAAATAGCATTATGTCCGCCGGCTGCGGCGATTTCTAATGCGCGTTTGATATGCTCTTGGCCCTTTACTTCGGTGAAGTCTGTATCAAAATCATATTGCGATGCAAAGAATTCATCACGTGTATGCACAATCTCCGGTTGCAGACTTTGTTCATCTCTAAAAAAATCAATCACTTCTTTCAGATGCGATACACCATACACATCCAATTGATTCACCATGCCGGCTTCACGTACATTCTCTTTGGGTACAATCAATCCTTTATAGCCCTCTTTTCTGGCTTGTATGGCAATGGGTAGCGCACCTTTGATGGGCTGCACTGTTCCATCCAAACTTAATTCACCCATGATCACATAATCCTTGAGTCTTTCCGGTTCTTCAATTTGCTCGCTGGCACCTAGTACTGCAACTGCAATCGGTAAATCAAATGCAGAGCCAGATTTGCGAATATCAGCCGGTGCCAAATTCACGATGATCTTGGTGCGCGGCATGTGGTAGTCGTTGCTCTTGATAGCACTCTCTATGCGTTGGATACTTTCTTTCACGGCACTATCAGGCAGACCAACAATGAAATAGTTCTGTCCGTTAGACACACTCACCTCAATGGTAATGGTGATGGCTTCTACGCCATACACGGCGCTGCCAAAGGTTTTCACCAGCATACAAATTCATTTAAAATTGATGTAATCACACCGGCGAATGCCGGGTTTCATTGAGGAGACATAAAGATAAGGAGAAGCTCGATTCGATTTTACAGCTTATTGAGCAGTTCTACCACACCTTCTCTTTTCAGAATGAGGTAACCCAATCGATCATTGCTGATGCCTTCTTTCAGTTGGTAGCTGAATGCCAGCTGGTCATCCTGCACATGTGTTTCAAAATAGCGAAACTGGATATTGGGATATTGTTGCAGTGGTTCGCCTATTTCGTACAAGTGGGTAGATAGAATAAATACGGCGTTGGACATTCTGCGCAGGCCTTCAATTACCGTAGTACTACACTTCATGGCATCTTGTACATTGGTGCCTTTGAATAATTCATCAATCAGGATCAACCATTTTTTACCATCACTGATTTTTTCAATGGTCTTGCGGATGCGTTGCACTTCGTTGAAGAAATAACTTTCGCCTTTTACAATATTATCCATCACATGGATATTGCTAAGGAGTCCATCGAAGAAACTAATCCGCATGCTTTTAGCAGGCACACCCATACCCAATTGTGCGAGGTATACGCCTACACCTACTGCTTTGATGAATGTGCTCTTGCCCGCCATATTTGCGCCGGTAAGGAAGAGGAAATTACTTTCTCTATTGAGTTGTACATCATAGGATACAGGTGTGGGTAGTAATAGATGGTAGAGTTGTTCTGCTAGTATCGATGGTTCTTCTGCATCTGTTACTTCAGGAAAGCAAAGCTTGTAATGATTGCAGGCTTTAGCTAAGCTGAGGTAAGCATCTATCTTGCTGAAGATATCAATCAGTTCAAATGCCGCTTGTTTATAATGGCCTTGCATGAAAGAGGCAGTATCCAATACTTTAATGATGCCAAGCTTTTTGGGGTCTTCGATGCTCAATATCTCATGCACGCCAGGTTTGTTCAGGAGCATGCCGATACGTTGCAGCCATAAACTAATTTGGATACTACTGTCTGTACCATAGAGCAGGTCATGTATTTCCTGCATGCCTTGTAGCAGGTGAACAAAATGCTCCGCAGAATAGCGGCAGATACCATAGTCGGATGCATTCAGCCATTTGTAGATATAGGCGGAGTATATATTTGCACCCTTGGGCATACTGGTGAGCTGTGTTTCATAAAACTTTTCAGCCACCATGATGGTGCCGTTAGAAATACGGCTTTTCCACTTGGGCAGGATGCTCAATAAATGCTGAATAGTTTTTTGTGTATCCCTGATTTCTTTGGTTGAACTTAAGGGGCGTGCCAGTATTTGTCGCAGATAATCCCTGCCACCATTGGTTTCGGTGAAATTCAACGCGTGAAAGACCGAGTGGTCTTCTTCTGAGCTGAATATGGAGAGGTCGGCCAGTGTGGTCTTATCTGCCTGCATGATGGTTTTGGTTTGATCAGTAAAATAGCAAAAACAGTTGAACCCGGTTTAGTCGCGATCAAACTGTAAACGCATGCCATACTGAGATGCATCCCACACACCATTTCCATAAACTAAATGTCCGTTCACGAAAGTATGGGTAACCGTGGCTGGAAACTGAAAACCTTCTAGCGGACTCCAACCGCATTTGTATAAGATATTCTCTTTGGTAACAGTATAGGGTTGCTGCATGTCTACCAATACCAGATCAGCAAAATATCCTTCACGGATAAAGCCTCTGTCTTTTATCTGAAAACATCTAGCCACGGCATGGCTCATCTTTTCTACCACTTTCTCCAGCGTAATGCGGCCTTCCTGTACATAGTGTAGCATCATCAGCAATGGATGTTGTACCAAAGGCAAGCCTGCGTGCGCATGTAAATAATCTTCGTTCTTCTCTGCCCAAGTATGTGGTGCATGGTCTGTAGCAATCACATCAATCACATCATCGTTCAATGCTTTCCACAAAGCTTCTCTATTATGCGCTGCTTTGATGGCAGGATTACATTTAATCTGGTTACCCAGGCGTTCATAATCCTGATCGGTAAAGTGTAGGTGATGCACACATACTTCATTGGTGATGCGTTTCTCTTCCAGCGGAAGCATATTGGTGAAGAGTTGTAATTCTTTTTCTGTGGTAATGTGTAGTATGTGCAAACGTGTGCCATGTTTCTTGGCCAATTGTACAGCACGCAATGAACATTCGAAGCAGGCATCTACATCGCGAATGATGGGGTGATCTTTCGCGGTCAGGGTTCTGCCAGATGCTTTTGCCTGTTCTAAGTTGTGGCGAATCATGGCTTCATCTTCGCAATGCGTAGCAATCAAGACTTCCACACGCTCAAACAAACCATTCAATTGCAACGGATCATCTACTAATAAGTTGCCTGTTGATGCACCCATGAAAATTTTAACGCCGCAGATATCGTTCTTGTGCCGATTTACTTTCACTACTTCTTCTAGGTTGTTATTAGAAGTACCCATGAAGAAAGAATAGTTAGCGAGCGAAGATTGCGCGGCAATCTGGTATTTGTTCTCTAATAAGTCTAATGTAAATGCCGGAGGCATGGTGTTGGGCATTTCCATAAAGCTGGTCACACCACCTGCTACAGCAGCTTTGGCTTCTGTACCAATCGTGGCTTTATGGGTGAGCCCGGGTTCTCTGAAATGCACCTGATCATCAATCACGCCAGGAAGCAACATCTTGCCACTGGCTGGTATCTCTTTGGCATTGGAATCGCTGATGATGCCGCCGATTTTTTCAATGCGGCCATCTGCCATCAGCAGATCACCGTAAATTCTTTGCCCCTCGTTAACAATGCA